>Ga0111539_10007287_pt1 | contig 14162 bp, 7 predicted proteins | sample RhiMethybrSRZTD1_FD_79667 | JGI IMG/M metagenome (GOLD analysis project Ga0111539, IMG submission 79667) | Populus rhizosphere microbial communities from Tennessee, USA - Rhizosphere MetaG P. TD hybrid SRZTD1 (version 2) (version 2) | ecosystem: Host-associated > Plants > Roots > Rhizosphere >...
GATCTACGCCGCACAACTGATCGCACTCGGTATCCCTCCCGTAGACGCAGCGGACGTCGCCATGTGCTCCCCGATCACCGACGATCGCGAATTGCAGCGCTCGATCCGCGAAATCGTGACCACAGTGATTTAGCCACAAAAAGGCACATAAAACACAAAAGAGAAAAGAAGTGAAATCCAAAAGTTGCCAAATTCAATTTTTGTGTTTTTTGTGGCTTAATAAATTTTGTGGCTGAAGATCAACATCAATCTGCTGAGCGACAATCCTTCCTTGAGCTAACGCGAAGCTTAACTGGGCTGCCGTTGGACCAGGCCGCCGCAGTGCTTGAGACAAGCGCCTCAATAGCCTCGATCTCACTTCGCGCAGGAATTGAATTTCTGCGTTCAGCGCCCGCTGCCGCGCAGCTCTTACAACCTGCAGAGTTGCGCGCGTGGGGAGAGATGGGCCGGCGCCTCGCCATGGCCGACTACGAATCGGCAGTTAGCTTCTTCGGCGAGGGTGTCGAGTCGCTGCGAACAATCGCGCCGGAGCTTCGACCGGACATCTTCGTTTTGTGCACGCGACAAATGGTTCTCTCGACTGCCATCGGTCGTGAGACGCTTCACTCGCTGCCAACCCTCACTACGACGATCGACGACGACCTTCTTCGTTCAATAATCGAAGTAGCGACAGAGATAGCGCGCCGCTCAGCAAAACACAGTGCGGAATTTCTCAACGCCAGCGGCGCTGTCGTAAACCAACTCAACAGTTTTAGTGACCCTGCTCTGACAAGAGCAGCAATCGCGCTCGCAGGTGCCTTTGCAGCTCGCGCCGGTGGCATCGCATCCGATGCGTGGGCGGCAATCCCTGAGAGCCTGGCCGAACTTTCAGCGTCGGATGCAACACGACTACTTGCAGCCACGAACGACTTTCTCGAACGCGGTGGCGGCGCTGCGCTTCACATTTTGATTGCCGGCGGTGAAATCGCGCGGCGCGCGCCTGAGATCTTTGACGAATGGATCGCGCTGCTATGGGTAGTCGCAGCGCACGGCAATGCGAGCCTGGTTGCCTTCGTTCGCAGCAGCCCCGGATTCATTCGACTGCTCAATGCGGATCCGAATCGTGCCTCTGCAATCGAACTCTCGCGGCGCGTGCTTGCACTCACCAAAGAGATTGCGGCAGTGGATGGCGAAGCGGCGCTGGCCTGCTTCCGCTCTGCGTCTCGCGCGTTGCGGTCCGTGTCCATAGAACAATTCGAGGCGTGGGCGCGGCGCGGACTTACTTCGGGACGCTCCGACACACGCGCGCGTCGCAGTTACTTCTCTCTCGAGACGCGTGGAAGTTACGAAGCGTTGCATAGCGGTGGCACGGGATTAGCTCTTGATTCGGTCCAACATCTGCTGCGCTTGTACGTCGAGGCACTCACCGGACGCGAAGTCGAGGTTGCGCCGCTGGCGGCAGTTCCGGACGAAGCACGCATCGATGACGGACGCACGATTCACCTGCCTTCGCTCGTGAACGAATTTGGCGACGAAGATCTTGATTTCCGGCTCTACAAAGTGCTCGCCGCACATGCGGCAGGTCAGATTGAGTTTGGCACCTACGAACGCGGCGGCGACTTGCGCGTGGCCCATTCAGCGATTGCGGCGCGATATTCCGAAGAAAACGTCGAGGCACTCGATGCCTTTGCTCTCGCGGATGAAATCGTTCAGCTACAAAAAGATGGCAATGTAAAGGCGCAGAAAGATGCCAGGGAGATCGGCGAAGTTAGTTACCGAGACGTGCTGAAGCTATTTCCGATGCCACAGCTCGCGCGGCGCGCATTCGGAACACTCGAAAATGGTCGTATCGATCGCCGTTTGCGACGCACCTATCGTGGTCTCAATCGAGATCTCGATTTGATCCGCCAGCACCTTAGCAACGACCGGCCGCGAATCATTGATCTTCCTTACTCACTGGTTCCCTACGAACTGCTATTCCAAATCACCATGCTCGGCGGTGCACGCGAAGATGCACGGGCAGCTTACGGCCAGGTAGTTTCCGAGCTCGAAACGATCGTCAGCGACTATCTTGTGCGCGAACAATCCACAGTAGCCGACACATTGATGGCTACGAGTCGTGTTTACGATCTCTTTCAAACCGTGATCCCGGTTGACGATTCCGTCCAGCAAATCGACGCGCCGGAAGATCAAACCGAATCAGACGACGATTCGGCGGGCGAGCAAAGGCAACAAAGGCAAGCCGAACGAATGCCCGAACGTCGCGATGCGCGCGAGCTGTTCAATGCCTGGAACGATCCGTCAATGGAAGGCGAACCTGACGAGATCATGGGCGCCGAAGCGTGGTCCGAAAGCGAAACACCTGAGCAAGTGCTGGTCGAAGGTGAAGTTGCATTCAATTACGACGAATGGGATCGCGAGTTGACGGATCATCGGCTTGGCTGGTGTCGAGTCGTGGAAAAGAAAGTGAAACATGGCGATCGCAATTTCGTCGAACATACAAAGGAACGACACAAGGGCGTCATCTCGTCGATCCGCCATCAGTTTCAACTGATGAAGCCAGAAAACCTCATACGAGTCGCTAACGAAGTGGACGGCGAGGAGTTTGATCTCAACGCCGTTATTGATTACGTCATCGATCGCCGTGCTGATGGCCAGCAGTCAGAAAGAATCTACACAAAACGACTGCGACGACGTCGCGACGTGGCGGTGTCGTTCCTCCTGGACCAGTCGTCTTCGACGGCGCGCACGATTGGCCGGCACCCATTGCAGCCCTATACCCGACCGGGGCGCAGGATTATCGAGATCGAGAAAGAAGGTCTCGTACTGATGAGCGAAGCACTCGAAGCTGTCGGCGACGTTTACTCGATCAATGGATTCACTTCGGAGGGACGGCGTAATGTGAAGTTTTATGTGGTGAAGGATTTCGATGAGAAGTACAACGACGAAGTGAAACGACGCATCGGCGGTATTACTTATCAGAACAACACGCGTCTCGGAGCGGCAATTCGTCATGCGACTGCGCGGCTCGGGAAACAGGACGCGCGCACGCGGTTGCTGATCGTGCTTTCGGACGGGCGGCCGTACGATCACGATTACGGCGATGCGCGTTATGCTCGCGAAGATACGCGTGAGGCGTTGCGGCAGGCGAAGAATGAAGGCATCACGCCGTTCTGCATCACGATCGATCGCGAATCCGAAGCCGAGCTGCGCGATCTTTACGGCGAGATTGGGTACACGATCATCGACGATGTTCTATCGTTGCCTGAGCGACTGCCGGGCATATATCGGAGATTGACGACTTAGCCGCGGATTAGACGGATCCCCAACCCCCGCCGCCGGGCGTCTCGATTCGGATCCGATCACCAGCTTTCAGATCGTGCGAGCCTTTTGATGGAAGTTTTCCATTCTTCCCAACCGCACCGTCTTCCCCACCAAACAATCCGTAAGGTCCGCGTTTGCGACGGTCGCATAACAACGACATGCGCGCGGGGACCAGTGTTTCGATTTCGCGGATGACGCCATCGCCACCACGCCACTTCCCTTTGCCGCCCGATCCTTTGCGCAGTCGATACTCGCGCACGCGTAGTGGATATGCGTACTCGAGGGCTTCGGCAGGTGTGTTCAAGCTGTTCGTCATGTGTGTGTGGACGCCGCTCATACCATCAGCCACGGGTCGCGCGCCCATGCCGCCGGCGACTGTTTCGTAATAGGAAAACTCCTGCCCGTTCCGAGTATCAATACCGCCGATCGTGAGATTGTTCATCGTGCCCTGGCTAGCGGCTGGAATGCGGTCCGGTAATCCGTGGGCCAGCGCTTTGAACAGGACATCGACAATACGCTGCGACGTTTCGACGTTGCCACCAGCTACGGAAGCGGGCGGATTCGCGTTGACTACAGTGCCGCTCGGCGCGATTACCTCGATCGGTTCCATCAACCCCGCACTCGCCGGCACTTCACCCCCAACCAGACAGCGGAAGACATACGACACTGCCGACACGGTAATCGCCTCGACCGCGTTGATCGCACCGGTGACCTGTGGTGAGCTGCCGTTGAAATCCACCAGCGCGTGTTCGCCCTTGATCGTTATGCGGACTTTGATCGGTACTTCGCGATCTTCTACACCATCGTCGTCCAATGCATCTTCTGCTTCGTAAGAACCGTCAGGAATTGAGGCAATTGTGTGTCGCATCAGGCGCGCCGAGTAGTCGATCAGTTGCGAGGCGTATTCAGTCGCTTCCTTTTCCCCACGGCGCTCGACGATCTCGAGTAAACGAGAAGCCCCGGTTTTCAATGAACCGATCTGTGCGTCGAAGTCACCCCTGCGCTCGACGTTTCCACGAACATTCGCGAGCAGCAATCGCATCGTGTCGGTATCAAGCTTCCCACCACGAACGAGACGAATCGGGGGGATCCGAATTCCCTCGCCGTAAATGTCTGTTGCGAGACCCATCGAACCGGGAGTGGCGCCGCCGATGTCGGCGTGGTGCGCGCGATTGGCGACGTAGAACAGCGTTCGCTTTTTAGTGACCACTGGCATGACGAGCGTGACGTCGGGGAGATGCGTGCCGCCGGCGAATGGATCGTTTAGCGCAACGACATCGCCAGCGACGAGATCTATCTCGGCAAGCGCGGCGGCAACAGCCATCGGCATCGAACCGAGGTGCACAGGCATGTGATCACCCTGCGCGATGACGCGCCCGGATGCATCGAAGACAGCGCATGAGTAGTCACGACGCTCTTTGATATTTGGTGAGAATGCAGTGCGCCGCAAAGCGACACCCATCTCTTCCGCCACGGAAGTGAAGAGCGCGCGATAGATTTCGAGGGTCGTGGGATCGAATCGCATTATTTAGACAGGATTTACAGGATTTTTCAGGATGTACAGGATGACATCTTGTTAATCCTGTAAATCTTGTAAATCATCATCAAACACTTACCTCAATCAACAAGTTCCCAAAATCATCAACACGCGCCTTCGAACCGGCCGGTATCAGTGTTGTTGCTGAGTATTCCGTCACGATACACGGCGTTTCCAATTTGGCGTCGGCGAACAGATCTTCTCGCCTGTATAACGCAACGCTAGTCCTTCGCCCGTCAAGATACATGGTCACTCGTCCGTGCACTTTTGTTTTGCCGGTCACAATTCTACTTTGCGGTAGCTTCTCAACCAGACCAAACGATCGCAGCCGCGCACTCACAATTTCGATCTCGCTTTGCTCCTGCGCGTAACCGTAACGTTCACGATGAACACGATGAAACTCGATGTCGAGATCTCCGGTGATGTTCCTGATTTCTAATTCAAACGACTGCCCGCGATAACGCATTGCGAGGGAACGCTCGTGTCGTTGTCGCGAAGCAGAAAATCCTTCCGCACGCAGCACAATCGCCGCTTCCTTCTCCATTTCCCTGAAAACCTTCGGAAGTTTCGCCATCTCTTTCGATCCGTGAGTAAACATTACCGTCCGGCTCTGGTCCTTGATCACATCGGCGACGAGCACGCCAACCGCCGACAGCGCACCCGGAGCAGTTGGCGCAATGATCGTCGGGATTCGCAGCGCGCGTGCGAGATCGACAGCATGTAACCCGCCAGCGCCGCCGAACGGTAAAAGCGCAAACTGTCGCGGATCGTGACCACGTTCGACTGAAATGTGTCGTAAGGCTCGCTCCATATTCGTGTTTGCAACTGACACGACACCTTCAGCCGCCGTCGTAACACTACATGGTTTGCCTGACACCTTGCTCAAATCACCCGCGAGCTCCGTCATCGCCTCGTGAGCGCGTTTTTCGTCAAGCTTGAACTCTCCCCCGAGCAAACCCACGCCGCCAAAGTGGCCCAACACGACGTGTGCGTCTGTCACGGTCGGCAGTAACGAACGACCGTAGCAAGCCGGGCCGGGATCGGCACCCGCAGATTCCGGTCCAACACGTAGGGAGCCACCTTCATCGACACGCGCGATCGAACCACCGCCGGCTCCGACGGTGTGGATGTCCATCACTGAAACGGCTACAGGTAATCCGGCAACATTGGCTTCATTCGTCGTGCGAATAGCACCGCTATCACAAAGAGCGACGTCTGTCGACGTGCCGCCCATGTCAAACGTGATTATGTTTTGAAGCCCGGCTTGCTGGGCGGCACGCAACGCACCAACCACACCGCCTGATGGTCCGGAAAGAATCGTACGCACCGGCTCAACCGCGGCGACTTCAGCAGAAATGCTGCCGCCGGACGACTGCATTACGCGGAGGTTGAGCTTTGTACCGGATCCAGAAAGCTTATTGAGGTATCGGCCCATCAACGGCTGGAGGTAAGCATTGATGACCACAGTCGAGGTGCGCTCGTACTCGCGATACTCCGGATGGATCCGACTCGAAATCGATAACGGCACATCGAGCCCTGCTAATGCCGCGGCGATCCGTTCCTCGTGTTCCGGATGCAGAAAAGAAAACAACAACGAGATCGCAATCGCCTCAACCTTCGCCTGCTTCAACTTCCTCACGAGTCTTTCCAGCTCGCGATCGTCGAGCGGCTCAATCACCTCTCCTGAAGCAACCACACGTTCCTTGATGCCCAGTCGCAGCTCGTCAGCAACGAGCGGCGGCGGCTTGATGGCGTTGAGGTTGTAAAGTTCCGGCCGTGCCTGGCGACCGATCGCAAGCACGTCCTCGAACCCTTTGGTGGTGATCAATGCGGTGCGCGCGCCGCGCCGTTGCAGCAACGCATTAGTGCCCACAGTCGTGCCGTGAACGACTTCGATGTGATCTAGTCGCGAACCGGTTTCAGCGCAGATACGCGTGAGTCCCTGCCGGATCGCGAGTGATGGATCCGAGGGTGTCGAGGGAAGTTTGAAGAGGTGAATGCGGCCGTCTTGTTCGAAGACGAAATCTGTAAACGTGCCGCCGGTATCGACGCCGACGCGAATGAGTCGTTTACTCGCCAACCGTTACCCAGCACCTACTTTCATTTGAAGCCCGAATAGCATCAAGCACGAGCTGAACTCGATGACCGTCTTCAAAGGTTGCGGCGTCTTTGACAGTTGTTCTACCGGCATGCATGGCTTCGCAGATCGCAACCGAGAATGCGGTGAATCCTCTCGACCAGCTTCCTTCGCGCATTCCCTGGGCCATGTGGTCCTGGTCCACCTGCACCGGACGCCACGTTCCCGAACCGGTTGGCGAACGCCAGAGCTCGCCGGTTTCTTCAACCATCAGCGCGCCCTTCGTGCCATAAATCTCGAGCCGGTTTTCGTACTTGCCGGATTCAACGACAGAGATTAACGCAGTGCCAGTGGCGCCTTCGGTATGTGGGCCATCACTAAATTTGAAAAGAAGTTTTGCTTCGTCGTCAGTTGTGACGTCGCGCAGGCCTCCGTTGCCCTTGTCGGGACGTTGCTTGATGTGAGTCGTGAGCATGCCGAGCACTTCCGTCACCTCCGTGCTCAACATCCAGCGATACGAGTCGACGACGTGCGAGCCGATGGCTCCGAGTGCGCCGCCGCCCATCGTCTCATCAGACCACCAATCCCACGCTCCTCGATCTGGGATGCCACGATAATCAGACCGAAACACGTAATTAACGTGACGCACGGAGCCAATCGCGCCCGATTGCAACATCCCGCGCATGACGCGTCTACTGTTCAAAAACCGCAATTCGTGATCGATCAGCGCCAGCACGCCGGCGGAGTTGGCTTTCTCGACCATTCGCGCGGCTTCAGCAGCGTTTAGCGCCATCGGTTTTTCGCACAGCACGGCTTTGCGGTGTTCGAGAGCGGCGAGCGTGATCTCCATGTGCGTGGATGGAGGTGTGACGACGCTCACCAGATCTACGTCCGGATGAGCTACCAGTTCCTGCCAATCGTCGGTGAAGTGTTCAATGCCGAATTCTTTGGCGATTGCTTCCCCACGTTCGCGGCTGCGGCTCGAGATCGCCACAACCTTCGCTCCCATGCAATCTCGAAATCCCGGTATCTGCGTCGTGCGGGCAAACCCTGTCCCAATTATTCCGATTCCTACAGGCAACTTCTTCATGACAGCAATATTTAGCCACAGATTACACAGATTGCAACAGATTAATATTTAACCGTCTGCGTAATCTGTGAATGGATTTTGGTTGGAATCAAGTCTCACGCCCGGCGAGACGGGCGATCATAGTCACGAGTTGGCTGGCGCCGATGGGTTTTGCGATGTGCATCTGGTAGCCCGCGTCGAGCGCCTGACGTCGATCCACGTCGCGCGCGTATGCAGTGAGTGCGGCCGCGGGCGTTTCGCCCCCTTTGTCGCGCGGCAACGATCTTACTCTACCGATAAAAGTGTAACCATCTTCGTCGGGCATCGCGATGTCGCTCAGGATCACATCCGGCCTCCATTCCAGCAACTTCGCCAGCGCCTCCTGTGCCGACGTGCACGTCTTCACCTCAGCGCCGGTGCGCGTAATCACGGTGCTAATGATCTGGCGAGCTTCCGGTTCGTCGTCGACGAGCAACACTCTCAAACCATCGAGCGAGTGAATCTGCGACACGGGTTGTTCACAATGCGCGACTGCAACCGGCTCAGTCCGATCTGCCAGCAATGGAAACCTAGCCGTGAAGGTTGCGCCTTTGTTGACACCCTCACTCTGCGCTGAGACGGTGCCGCCATGAAGTTCAACAAGGTGTCGAACAATCGCGAGACCCAGACCCAACCCGCCAAAGCTTCGCGTAGTGGAACTATCCGCCTGACGAAATCGATCGAACACTCGCGGCAGGAATTCCGCGTCGATACCCTGTCCAGTATCGCTCACGCTCACTCGCGCATCGGTCCCGTCTCGATCCACGCGCACAGAGATCTTGCCTCCGTGTGGAGTGAACTTCACTGCGTTTGATAAGAGGTTCCAAATGATCTGGTGCAGCCGTGCCGAATCAGCGGAGATTGCTCCGAGGCCGGGTTCGTCAGAATATTCCAACGTAATGCCTTTGGCGTCGGCCGCCGGTCGCACCACGTTGATCGCCGCTCGTGCTACTGATGCGATGTCCAGTGGTCTGACGTCGAGATTCAATTTGCCCGAAACGATGCGCGAGACGTCGAGCAGGTCGTCGATAAGCTGTGCCTGAACCTTTGCGTTACGGTCGATGGCTTCGAGCCCCTGGTGCAACACCTTCTCGTCACGTTTTGCCTCACGGAGCACACTGGACCAACCGAGCAGCGAAGTCAGTGGTGTTCTTAACTCGTGAGACAACGTCGCCAGAAATTCGTCCTTGATTCTGTTGGCGGCTTCTGCTTCAGCACGCGCGCGTTCAGCACGCAGCAACAACTGTTCGCGTGCTTCTTCGGAACGTTGCAGCTCACTGACGTATTTTGATAACTCCTGAACGTGTAATCGCGCCGCCTCTGTCTGTTCCAGCGAAGCCTCGATGTTTCTGAGATACGTCTGGTACGTGAAACAGATGATGAGGATGATAGGGACCGTAGCGATCACTGCATAGAAACTGTAAGTCTTAATCAGGATTGCGATGATGCCTGCGGCAGACGCTCCGGCGAAATAAGTGACCGAGGTCCAGAGATAGTACGTTCGCCACGTAGTCCACGCTGATTCTTTGACCTTGCTGGATTTTTCAATCGCGATGAGAGTGGTGTTGGCGATGTATTGCACAAGGGCCATCAGGCAAACAGCGCCAAAGTATGTCCCTGAGATCCTGCCGGGTTCCGTAAGCTGTGCCGGTGGGCCAACAACCAGGTTCAGGACTGTGGACGTAAAAAACGTCGACGTTGCGAGGATCGCTGAATTGAAAAGGATCGTACGCGGTCGTTTGCTGATGATCAGTGTCGCAGCAACACCTTCGAGTGCCGACATCAGGATCGCCGCAGCGCCTCCATACAACAGCATCGTCAGAAAAACAAAGGTGTCAGCAACGGTAATGCGACCACTAACGCGAGGAATGGGCACAGCAATGAGTGCGCTCGCCATCACCATCAGGCAAAGAAAAACAAAACGAGCGTCAAGCATGTGGAAGGGAAACAGAAAAAGCGAACCAAGCGCGATCGCTGCTCCCGCAATTACCAGCGACCACATGTAAACCTGGCCGAACTGAGGCCGATCGACGTTCACTTGCGTCGCACTCATTGTTCTTCCTTTGTGTTGTCGTTGAAACTGCGGATTAGTAATCGAGGCAGTCGTTGCCATTGTCTGATGGTGCCGCCATCATCGAACTGCCATCCCCATTGAGCATTGCTGACTGAGCGCTTGTTACGAGGTCTCCTGTGATTACGCCATCGCCAGTAATGACTCCGTCCCCCGTGATCACTCCATCCCTGAATAAACCGCCTTCGGGCAACAGATCGTCAAACAGTTGAATGACTGCCAGGAAGGCTGAGCCGTCACCTGTGATAACGCCGTTACTCGTAAGTATGTAATCGCCCGTGATAACACCGTCGGAAAAGTATGAAGTATCGCCGGTGATTACGCCATCTCCCGTGATGACACCGTCGCCCGTTATTACGCCCAGAGAGTATATTCGCTGGTACTTCGTGATCAGATCAATACCGGTAGCGTACGTGTAATTGAGAATGATCCCGCGCGACCACGTGAAGGTATAATTTGCGATCGCGGTTTCCGGCGCGGGTGGTACGCCTGTAAGCAACGGCTCACCTACAGTTGTCGATGAATTCAGATCAGTTCTAACCATCTGCGCCAGTTGCACTGCGCCAGCGATATTCAACTCGCCTGCGCCCTGCTCGAACATGTTGTAGCCGGCCAGCGGTTGGGCGGTGTACATCAACAAAGCCTTCACCAGATTCGGCGTCAGAGTCGGATTCGCCTGCAGCATAAGCGCCGCTGTTCCTGCTGCTACTGGTGTGGCCATCGAGGTACCGCTCAAGTACATCATCTTGCGATTCTCTGCGCCACTGACTCCGGCATCCAGTGATGGAGTCTGCGTCACGAGATAGTTATTGTCGGCTTCAGCATCGACCAGTTTATTACCGGGCGCAATGAGATCCGGTTTGAGCAGGTTGTCGTAATGTTTGACGCCGTCGTCGTCAACCGTGAAGCTGCGTGTTGGGCCACGCGAGCTGAACGTTGCCACCGCATCGTCGCTACGTTCGTCGGTGCCAAATGTGTTTGAAGCTCCAACTGTGATCACTGAAGGCTCGTTGCCGGGCGAATGAATGTGACCGTAGAGCTTGTTTCCTTCGCTGTCTTTGCCGTTGTTGCCGGCTGCGGCGAAGACTACCACACCCGCATCAACCAGGCTGCGCGCTGCCCGACAAACCGGATCATCCCGGTACGAATCGACGGCAGGCATACCGAGACTCATGTTGACGACACGAATGTTGTAAGTCGTTCGATTCGAGGCGACCCAATCGAGCGCTTGAAGCACCGAGTCAGTGGTGCCGACGCCGGCGGCATTCAATACACGCAGGTTGATAAGGTTCGCATTTGGCGCGACGCCGGTGTATGCGCCGTTAGAGATTCGGCCGTTCCCGGCGGCGAGTGAAGCGACATGCGTCCCGTGGCCGTATGGATCGTCGGTGCGACCCTCTCCAGTGAAATCCTCGTTATAAACGACGCGACCGCCGTTTGACTTGTCTAGAAAAGAAGTGTGGTCAACATCGATTCCGGAATCCAGAATCGCGATTCCGATTCCTGTCCCATCCAGAGAACCGCTGCTTTCGTCGCCGCTCTGCCGGATCTGATCCGCTCCGGTTGTACGCGAAAGATGACCCATCGGCCGGACTTCGCGATCGAGAGACACGTAAGCGACGTCGCTGCGCTTCGCCAGGTTCACCGCGGCGCTGGCCGGTAGAGTGGCCACTCGCACTCCGAAGTTCCTGAACTTGCGGATGTTGCTTCCACCCGAAGACCGAATCGTCGAGTCAATTGAAAGATCTTGCTGGCCCGCAGGTTGAATAATGACGCGGACAAAATCTCTGCCCTTTCCGGAGGCGACCTTTTGCAGGATGTCTTTTGAGACTTTCCTCTTCGGCTGTGCGTCGGACTTGGCTTGTGTCCTCTGTTCAAAGACAAATAGAGGAATGAGAAAGAGTGAGAGTAAACCACCCCACAGTATCGGGAAAATAAAACGCTTCATCTAGTACTCCGGGAAACTCGTGAGAAGTTTCACTCTCGGCTCAAAAGTCGATCCGTGAACGAAGGAGGAAATCCTGGGGCAAATTCCATAAAACCTTCGGGGCGAACGTCGGGGGTGAAGCAGTCTAACAGGTTTCAACAAACGGAAATGTTGAATTTTCGTGTCGGACAAATCGTGGCCACAAAAAGGCACAAAAGGCACAAAAAGCACAAATAAACGTGGGAAAGTGCCGTCCTCCCGCTTGCCCAGCAGCAGCTAATCCCGGCCGAAAAATTTTGGAGGAGATCCATGAAGTTAAGACTATGTCTAGTGTTGTCGATTGCCGCCTTTACTGCCCAAGTCGCTAACGCTGCCACCCTGCCCGCCGGGTTTACCGACTCCGTCGTTGCCGCTGGTCTGACCAATCCGACCGCGATGGCGCTCGCGCCTGATGGTCGAATCTTTGTCTGTCAGCAAAACGGCGCGCTACGGGTCATTAAAAACGGCGCCTTGCTTCCGACTCCGTTTCTGACTGTGACTGTCGACTCGTCGGGCGAACGCGGGCTGCTCGGCATCGCCTTCGATCCGAACTTCGTCTCGAATCAACTGGTCTACATTTACTACACGGCCACGACTCCAGCAGTGCATAACCGCATCAGTCGTTTCACCGCTTCCGGTGACGTTGCTCTTGCAGGCAGCGAAGTGATCCTGATGGATCTGCCGAATCTGAGCGGGGCCACAAACCACAATGGCGGCGCGCTTCACTTTGCACCAGATGGAACCTTGTTCGTTGCAGTGGGCGACAATGCAAACGGCACTAACGCACAGACACTGGCCACGCGTCTCGGCAAGCTCCTGCGTATCACTTCAGCCGGCGGGATACCCACGGATAATCCGTTCTTCAACACGGCAACAGGAGACAATCGTTCGATCTGGGCGCTGGGAGTGCGCAACCCGTTCACGTTCTCCTTCCAGGAGGGTACCGGAAGAATGTTCGTCAACGACGTCGGTGAGAATACGTGGGAAGAGATTGACGACGGCATTGCCGGCTCAAACTATGGTTGGCCCACGTGCGAGGGATTCTGCAATCCGCCGAACCCGAATTTCCGCGATCCGATCTTTGCTTACGCAAACGACGCGTCGACATGCGCCATCACCGGTGGTGCTTTCTACAACCCGCAAGTTAACCAGTTTCCAGCGAACTTCGTTGGTAACTACTTCTTTGCTGATTTCTGTGGTGGTTGGATTAGACGGCTTGATCCGGCCAATGGAAATGCTGTCTCCGATTTCGCGACCGGCATCGCAAATCCGGTGGACCTGAAGGTTTCGGGTGATGGTTTTCTTTATTACCTCGCTCGCGGCGCGGGTGCGGTAGGTCGAATCGGTTTCGCAGCAACTGGCGATAACACTCCACCGAGCGTAGCGATCACAAATCCGGCGAACGGTGCAATCGTGACGCGTAAGGCCACCATTACGATCACGGCAACAGCGAGCGACAACGTCGGGGTCACGCGAGTTGATTTTCTGGTCAACGGCTCACTGCAGTGCTCGGATACAACGGCACCGTATAGCTGCAATTGGAAAGTGCCCGGCGCGATGAACAAGACGCATCAACTACAAGCACGTGCATTCGATCAGGCGGGGAACTCTGCGACAGCAACGATCCAGGTGACCGCGCGATAATCCGCGTTCATCCGCGGCCCATTACGGTTTGATTCGCATCGTACCGGCATTGCTCGTCTGTCCGTGGAACTTGATACGCACGGTGCAGGTGCCCGCAGCGGTATTATCGGGTAGACGGAATCTGACCTGAACAAAATCCATGTTCGCGACTGCGCGCACATCCTCTGCGGGGATGTCGAAGCTCTGGCTGCTGCTGTCGACCAGGTTAACGGTGACTGCCGCAGCCGTTTCGCCTTGTCCCAACGTCACATTCCTCGCAAAGACAAGGATTCGCGAATTCTGATCCGCCCCGAGATTGAATAAATAGGTGATGTTGATGATCGGGAACGGATCCCGCAGCAGTGCTACTGAATCAAACGCTGTTAACTGGTCTGCGGCCGGACCAGACGAATCCAACAGCAATTCGATCGGTGGCGGTGGCACCACCGTGTAGACCTCTGACTTCACAGGGCTCGC
>Ga0111539_10007288_pt1 | contig 14162 bp, 12 predicted proteins | sample RhiMethybrSRZTD1_FD_79667 | JGI IMG/M metagenome (GOLD analysis project Ga0111539, IMG submission 79667) | Populus rhizosphere microbial communities from Tennessee, USA - Rhizosphere MetaG P. TD hybrid SRZTD1 (version 2) (version 2) | ecosystem: Host-associated > Plants > Roots > Rhizosphere >...
CATCAAGGCGCTGTGGGTGATGGCCACGAATCCCGCAGTGTCGCTGCCGCGTGCGGCTGTCGTGCGCGAGGCATTGTCGAAGCTCGACCTGTTCGTCGGCGAGGGCTTCGAGGGCACTGTCGATCGCGAGATCGATGCCCGCGATAAGCTGGTCGCGCCAGGATTCATCGACACCCATGTCCATTCTGGTCACCGCGCTTCACACCGCCTGATCTCCGACATCGGGCGCGGAGACTATTTCGGCCAGCCCTTCCTGGAAATCAGCGTCGCCCGCGAGGGCACGCGCGTCGGCGGCGATCCCCGCTATGTGCGCCCCGACGACAACTCGGTGATGGACGAATTACTGCTCAATGCGCGATGGACGGTCGCCGAGCTGCTGCGCAACGGCATCACCACGTTCGTCGAGTTCGGCAGCCAGTTGCGCGTGCAGCAGGCGCTCCTCCAGGTCGTGGGCGAACTCGGCATCCGCGCCTATCTCGGTCCGGGCTTCGACAGCGGCCGCTGGATTGGTGGCGACGGAGGCAAGCTCGTCCGCGTGATCGACGAAGCCTCGGGCGAGCGGGAATTCGCGCTTGCGCTCGAATTCATCGACCGCCACCAGGGCGCGCACGAGGACCGTGTCCGTGGCATCCTGGTGCCGCGTGAGATCGAGACCTGCACCGTCGCATTGATGCGCAAGGCCGCCCAGGTGGCGCAGGAGCGCGACTTGCCGGCCGCGATTCACGCGGCCTACAACATCCATGAGGTGTTCGACATCATCCGCGAGCATCAGATGACGTCGATCGAGCTGCTGCGCGACGTCGGCCTGATGTCGGACAAGCTCAATATCGGCCACGGCAACTTCACCTGCGACAACCCGCTGATGAACTATTCCGGCTCCCATGACCTCGAGATCATGGGCTCGCACCACTGCTCGATTTCGCACTGTCCGGTCAACGTGGCGCGGCGCGGGCGCTTCCTCGACAATTGGGAGACCTACCGCAAGGCTGGCGTGAACATCGCGCTCGGTACCGACACCTATCCGCGCGACATGATCCTGCAGATGCGCAACGCCTCCTATTTCGGCAAGGTGGCGAGCCGCAATCTGAAAGCCGCCACCGCCGCGCAGGTGTTCGAGGCGGCAACGCTCGGCGGCGCGCATTCGGTCGGACGCGACGACATCGGCCGGCTGGCGCCCGGCAGCAAGGCCGATATCGTCATCATCGGCCTGACCGGCGGCGATACGCTTCGTCTCGGCCCGGTGCGCGACCCGATCAAGAGCCTGGTGGACTGCGGCATCGGCGATGACGTCGACACGGTGATCGTCGACGGCGTGACACGCATGGAAAACGGCCGCATCCCGGGCGTCGATTTCGCCGAACTGCGTTCGCAGGCACAGGCGGCCGGCGAGCGGGTCTGGAGCAATTGGCAGAACTGGGATCCGCACGGCCGCACCGCCGACGAGATGAGTCCCTATTCCTTCCCGCGCGCCAATTGAGGGCGTGGGCGCGGCGAACCTGTCCGCCGAGCATGCGAAATCGCTTCAGACTGAATCGCGATTTCGCGCTGAGGATTTATTCGGCCGCATGACCTTATCCGAAAAGTCTGCACGTTTCGGGATCATGCTCTAACCGGCTACTTCTTCTCCGCGATCTCCTTGATCAGCGGCTGCCACTGCGTCATTTCCTGCTGGATTTGCGCGCGGAACTGCTCCGGCGTGGTCTTGACCGTGCTGGCGCCGGCCTTGCGCATGGTCTCCTTCGCGTCGGGGTCGTCGGCCATCTTGATCAGGACCTCCGACATCTTGCGGATGATCGGTTCCGGGGTCTTCGCCGGAGCCATGATCGCGTTCCAGGTTTCCACGAGGAAGTTCGGAATGATGGTTTCGTGCACCGAGGGCAGATCGGGGAAGTAGGGGCTGCGTTCGAGCGAGGTCACCGCCAGGCCGCGGACCAGCCCGGCCTCGATCTGCGGCAGAGCATCGGTCATGTTGGCGAAAGAAAAGTCGACCTCGCCGGCAAGCACCGCCGCAGTCGACTGCGCGCCGCCCTTGAAGGGAATATGCACGACCTTGGTGCCGGTGCGCGCCTGGAACAGTTCCACGGAATAATGCGTCAGGCCGCCGACGCCGCTGGAGCCGTAGTTGAGCTTCCCGGGATTGGCCTTCGCATAAGCGACCAGCTCGGCCATCGACTTTACCGGCAGATCCTTCTTGACGATGACCGCCTGCACGATTGAGCTGACGATGCCCACCGGCGCCAGGTCCTGCACTGGATCGTATCCGAGCTTTTGGGCAAACGGCGCGATCGAGACGGCGCCGACGCTACAGACGCAGAAGGTGTAGCCGTCCGGCGCGGCGGCGGCGACCGCCTGCGTCCCCACGATGCCGCCGGCACCCACGCGGTTCTCGACCACGACCGGCTTGCCCAAGGTCTTCTCGACGTATCGGGCCGTCAGCCGGCCGACCAGGTCGGTGTAGCCGCCGGGGCCATAGGGCACAATGAATGTGATGGGGCGGCTGGGCCACACATCCTGCGCGTGCGCCATGCCCGGCGCCAGTACGATCCCCAGCGCGAACACCAGATTTGCGGCATGCTTCATCGAGTTCTCCTCTTGGCTCTCGGAACCCGACAAGCAAGTTCCTTGCCGTTGCGCGAATTTATGGAACCACGTTGGCTTGGCAAGCGCCGCCACGTCGCACGCGCGGGCGTTGCAACCAGCACGCGGGCTGCCGCATCTCCGAGTTTGGAACTCTGGACAGATCGCGTTACGGCGCAGCTCTCGAAAATGGCGGGGAATCGGGCGCAGAAGCTCTGCCGGGGATAACTGTTGAAACCATGCCACATGTCCGAGTGAAAAGTAGTTGCGAGCGGTCCGTCGGCGGGGCGGGCGTTGTGCGGCGCGGTCGCGCCATGTTAACGATGACTGAACGCTGATGGCTGATATTGCCCTCGCTGGCAGCGAGGGAGGGGGGCAGATGCGGGGTCGGCGCGCCGCCATTGCTGGCCTTGTGGCCGCGCTGCTGATTCCCCTCGTGGCATCCGCAGCCGAGCCCGACACGCGCGTCTATGTTTCGCCCACGCCTGCGGCTGACTGGACCGTGACCATTGGCGGCGAAGGCAGGGTCGAGCCCATCTTCCAAGGTTCCAAGCGGGACGTCCTGCTGCCCTACCCGATCCTGGCTGTCCGCCGCTTCGGCACGCCCGAACCCTTCCGCGGCCCGCGCGATGGCGTCGGCATCGGGCTGTTTGGGGATAATGTTTTCCAGGTCGGACCCGTCGGCCAGTTGCGAATGCCGCGGCGGGAGAAGTTTGACGGGGCTTTGCAGGGCCTGGGCGACGTGCCCTGGGCAGTCGAGCTTGGCGTGTTTGCGGAATACTGGATGGTTCCTTGGCTGCGCACGCGCGTCGAGGTACGGCAGGGTTTCAACGGGCACCATGGGCTCGTCTCCGACATTTTCGTCGACGCCGTCGTCCCGGTCGGCACGCAATGGACGTTTTCCGGAGGACCGCGGGTGACGCTCGCGACCACGGCCGCGACGTCGCCCTATTTCGGCATAAATGCCGCCCAGTCGGCGGCATCGGGGCTGCCGCTGTTCGATGCCAAGGGTGGCGTGCGCTCGGTCGGAGCAGGCACCCAGGCGCGCTACTTCTGGACCCCGCAGTTCGCCACCCACGCCTTCCTCGAATACGAGCGACTCACCGGCGACGCGGCCGGTTCGCCGCTGGTGGAGCAGCGCGGCACCCCCAATCAGTTGACGATCGGATTTGGAGCGACCCACTCCTTCGACATCAAATCGCCCTGGTAGCCCGGCAGCGGTGCGGGCACGATCAGCGGCGTCGGATGGTTGCTGTCTCCCGTCCGTGCGGACAACTGGCCGCCGCTCGCGGCGAGACCTTGGGTGGAATCGGAGCGGAGATGGTCAAGCAAGCCGGTGTGGCTGCCTGGTTGATCGGGATCGCGGCCGTCATCGCTGTCATGACGTGGTCCGGCCTGGATGCGGTGGGCCATGCGGTTGCCCGCGTCGGGTGGGGAATTCTCTTCGTCGTGGCGGTGCGCGGCGTCACGGTTGCGGTCGCCGGGGCGGGCTGGTGGCTGATTTTTCCGTCGCAGACGCGCCCGCAACTGCGGACATGCGTCCTGCTGAGGTTTATCCGGGAGGCCACCAATGTCCTGCTGCCCATGGCGCAAATCGGCGGCGATCTCATCGGCGCGGGGCTGCTGACGCGTTACGCCGTGCCCGGCGCGCTCGCGGCAGCAAGCGTCATCGTCGATGTTCTGCTCCAGGCGGCAACCCAGTTTGCGTTCGCGATTGTCGGCCTGCTCGTGCTCATCGCGCTGGAAGCCGACGCGACGCTGGCGTGGGTCGCCGCGATCGGCCTTAGCCTTGGGGGACTCCTGCTCGCCGGCTTCTATCTGGCGCAACGTCGTGGCGGGCAGCGCATCCTTCACGCCGCCGTCAGCCGCGTCACGGGCACGCGCAAGTGGCGCGTGCTCGGCACGATCGATTCCGTCTATCAAAGCCTGGCCACGATCTACGCGGCCCGGTCCGACCTCGTCGCAAGCACCGTGGTGCATATGTGCGGCTGGATTATCGGCGTTGCCGAGGTGCTGATCGTGTTCGCGTTCCTAGGCAATCCGATCAGCCTCGCCGAGGCGCTGGTGATCGAAAGTCTCCTGCATGCCATTCGCGGGGCGGCGTTTGTCATTCCCGGCGCGCTGGGCGCGCAGGAAGGCGGCCTGGTGCTGCTGTGCGCCGCATTTGGAATTCCGCCCGAACAGGCGATTGCGCTATCGCTGGTCAAGCGGGCGGCCGATCTCGTGCTCGGCGTGCCGGGCCTTGTCGGCTGGCAGATGCTGGAATGGGGACGCCTGATGCCGAACTATTCCCTGGCCGCGCGGCAACGCCGACAGTCGGTCAATCCTGGTTCGCAGGAACCATGATCCTGTTCTGGTTATCGGTCACGGCATCGCTGGTCGGCGTCGCCGGCTGTATCTATCTGGTCGCCGCCGCGATTCTGGTCGCCCGCTCGGCGCGCGAGCCAGCTCATCCGCGCGCCGCCTCTTCGCCCGCGGTCACCGTGCTGAAGCCGCTGCACGGACACGAGCCGGGACTGGCCGAGAACCTCGACTCGTTCTGCGGTCAGGATTATCCCGGCCCCATTCAGGTCGTGTTCGGGGTGCAGGATCCGAACGACGGCGCCATCGCGGTCGTCCAGCGCCTGCAGAAAGCCCACGCGGCGAGCGAGCTCGATCTCGTGATCGAACCCAAGATGCACGGATTGAATCGCAAGGTCTCCAACCTCGTCAACATGGCGCCGTCCATCCGTCACGACCTGGTTGTCCTCGCCGACAGCGATATGCGCGTCGGCCCCGACTATCTCTCGCGCGTCATCGCTGCGCTCGAAGAGCCCGACGTCGGCGCCGTGACCTGCCTGTATTACGGTATTCCCGTCACCGGCCCATGGGCGAGCCTCGCCGCGCTCGCCATCAACGCGCATTTTCTGCCGAGCGTCGTGGTCGGGCTGGCGGTCGGACTGGCGCGCCCCTGCTTCGGCTCGACCCTGGCGCTTCGGCGCCGCACACTCGGCGAGATCGGCGGCTTCATCGCCTTCGTCGATTGCCTCGCGGACGATTACGCCATGGGCAAGGCCTTGCGGGCGCGGGGATGCACGATTGCGATCCCGCCGTTCGCCATCGCCCATATGTGCACGCAGACGTCGGCGCACGAGTTCTGGCGGCACGAGCTGAGATGGGCGCGCACGATCAAGAGCATCGACCCCGTCGGTTATGCCGGTTCGATCGTCGCCCACCCATTGCCGTGGGCGCTGATCGCCGCCCTGCTGGGGGCGGGCACGAGCGTTTTCCTGCCGTCGCTCGCCGTCGCCATGGCCGCAATCGCCTGCCGCATGGCGCTGCTGCGCCAGGTGCAGCAGGCCTACGCCCTTCCGCCGCAAGCGTATTGGCTTGTGCCGGCGCGTGACCTATTGTCGTTCATTCTATTCGTCGTGAGCTTTCTCGGCCGGGACGTGAGCTGGAAAGGCCACCGCTACCGCATGATCGGGGGCGGGAGTTGGGTTACTGATCGGGGATCGCACGCGCCATGATGAAGACTCTCTTCCTGCAAGCGCCGTCGTTCGACGGTTTCGACGGCGGCGCGGGTGCACGCTATCAAGCACGGCGGGAAATCCAGTCGTTCTGGTACCCGACGTGGCTGGCGCAACCCGCCGCGCTCGTCGAGGGCTCGAAGCTCATCGATGCCCCGCCCCACCGGCTGAAATTCCAGGACATCGCGCCCGATGCCGTGAACCACGACCTCGTGGTGCTGCATACGTCCACCCCCTCCTTCTCCTCCGATGTCAAAACGGCGGAAGCGCTCAAGGCGCTCAAGCCGGATTTGAAGATCGGCATGATCGGGGCCAAGGTCGCGGTCGAGCCGGACGCGACGCTGAAGGCGTCGAACGCCATCGATTTCGTCGCCCGCAACGAGTTCGACTTCACCATCAAGGATGTGGCGGAGGGCCGCGACTTCGGCCGCATCGCCGGACTCTCCTGGCGCAACGCCGACGGAGCCGTCGTGCACAATGAGGATCGGGCGATCCTCGAGAACATGGACGCACTGCCCTTCGTCACGCCGGTCTACAAGCGCGACTTGGTGATCGAAAACTATTTCATCGGTTACCTGAAGCATCCCTATATCTCGTTCTACAGCGGGCGCGGCTGCAAATCGCGTTGCACCTTCTGCCTTTGGCCGCAGACGATCGGCGGCCATCGCTATCGCACGCGCAGCGTCGGACACGTGATCGAAGAACTGGCCTGGGCGCAGAAGGCCTTTCCGCAAGTGAAGGAATTCTTCTTCGACGACGACACGCTGACCGACAACCTGCCGCGAGTCGAAGCGCTCGCGCGCGAGATCGGCAAGCTCGGGATCACCTGGTCGTGCAATGCCAAGGCCAATGTGCCAAGGGCGACGTTGAAGGTGTTGAAGGACAACGGCCTGCGGCTGCTGCTGGTCGGCTACGAATCCGGCAACCAGCAAATCCTCCACAACATCAAGAAGGGCATGCGGGTCGACGTCGCCAGGCAATTCGCGAAGGACTGTCGCGAGCTCGGCATCGTCGTCCACGGCACCTTCATCCTCGGTCTCCCCGGCGAGACCAAGGAGACGATCGAGGAAACGATCCGCTTTGCGATCGAGATCAATCCGCACACCCTGCAGGTTTCGCTGGCGGCGCCCTACCCCGGTACGTTCCTCTACAAGCAGGCGCAGGAGAACCACTGGTTCGCCCAGGAGAATGCGGACATGCTGACCGACCGCGGCGTCCAGCTCGCCGCCTTGAGCTATCCGCATCTGAGCCACACCGAGATTTTCCAGTCGGTCGACGCGTTCTACCGGCGCTTCTACTTCCGCGCGCCGAAGATTGCCGCCATCGCCGGGGAAATGGTGAGAAGCCCCGACATCCTGAAGCGCCGGCTGCGCGAGGGGGTCGAGTTTTTCCGCTTCCTGCGGGAGCGCCGGGAGCCCGCGCTCTGAAGCGCCTCGTCGTCACCGCCGACGATTTTGGGCTAGCACGTGAAGTCAACGAGGCGGTCGAAGCCGCGCATCAGCGCGGCGTCCTGACGGCCGCAAGCCTCATGGTTGGCGCCCCCGCGGCCGCGGACGCGGTCGCCCGCGCGCGCCTGATGCCGCAACTGCGCGTCGGCCTGCATCTGGTGCTGGTGGAAGGCCAGCCGGTCCTGCCGCCGCAGCGCGTGCCCGATCTCGTCGACGCGACCGGGCGGTTCCGTAGCGACATGGTCCATCTCGCGTTTGACATATTCGCCCGTCCCTCGGCCCGGCGGCAGCTCACGGCGGAGATCGAGGCGCAGTTCGAGGCCTACCATGCGACCGGCCTTGCGCTCGATCACGTCAATGCGCACAAGCATTTTCACCTTCATCCGACCATCGCCGGCCGGATGCTTGCGATCGGCCGGCGTTACGGTCTGCGCGCACTGCGCGTGCCAGTCGAACCGGCAAGCGTGCTGGCGAAGATCGAGCCCTCGGCACGACGAAGTCCACTCGATCCAATCGCGCCGTGGGCGGCGCTGCTTGCCCGCCGCGCACGGCGCGCGGGCTTGCGGACTGCGGACGCCGTGTTTGGGCTGGCCTGGTCCGGCGCGATGACGGAAACGCGATTTTGCGCTCTGCTGGGACGGCTTTCCGAAGGATGCACGGAAATCTACATGCACCCGGCGACATCCGACCGCTTCGCGGGACATGCGCCTGGTTACCGCTACGCCGAAGAGCTTGCTGCACTTATGGCGCCATCGGCGATCGCGGCGGCGCGCCGTCCCGACGTCGCGCTCGGGGGATATTCGGATTTCTGATCGCGCCGCAGCGCGTGTTTCGGGTGCGATCAGCGCAGATATCCGGCTTGCCTGAACCAGGCGATCGCATCGGCGATGGCCTCCCGATAGGGCCGCGAGCTGTAGCCCAGCTCGCGCCGTGCCTTCGCGTCGCTGAAGAACATATGATGGCGCGCCATGCGCAGTCCGTCCAAGGTCGCGAACGGGGCCTTGCCGGTCAGGCGCGCCCATAATTCGGCGCCGAACGCGACCGGATAGAGCGCGGCAATCGGAAGCCGCAGCGTGGGCGGGCGGCGGCCGACCATGTTGGCGATGTCCGCCAGCATGGTGCCGAGCGCCACGTTCTCGCCGCCGAGAATGTAGCGCTCGCCGATCGCACCGCGTCGCAGCGCCGCGAGATGGCCGGCGGCCACGTCGTCGACATGCGCGAGATTGAGGCCGGTATCCACGAAACCCGGCATGCGCCCGCTCGCGCCCTCGACAATGATGCGGCCGGTGGGTGTCGGCTTTACGTCGCGGGGCCCGATGGGCGCCGTCGGATTGACGATGACCGCCGGAAGCCGGTGGTGCTGCACCATCTCCCCGACCAGACGCTCGGCCAGGACTTTGCTCTTCTTGTAGGCGCCGACGGCCTCGCTTGCCGGGAGCGAACGGGTTTCGTCCGCCGGTGCATCGTCCCGCAACGCCAGCGTGGCGACGCTGCTGGTATAGACGATGCGCTCGACCCCGGCGCGCAATGCCGCCTCCATGACGTACCGCGTCCCCTCCAGGTTGGTGCGGACGATGTCGTCCGGGGGCGGCGCCCATAATCGATAATCGGCAGCAGCGTGGGCGAGGTACCGGACGCCGCGCAGGGCCGGAACCAGCGATGCACGATCACGGATGTCGCCGATGACCACCTCGTCGTCGGGTTGAATATTGATTCGCGGACTTGAGCGCCGCACCAGCACGCGCACGCGGTAGCCGGCCGCGCGCGCTGCAATGGCGATGGCCGATCCGACGAAGCCGCTCGCCCCGGTCACCAGCAGGAGATCATTGCCGCCGCTGTCCGTTCCTGCCATGTCCCACCGAATTGCTTTCGCTCGATCTCTCGCATGATTGTCACACGGGCGGCCTTGGCGCGGCTAGACCCGCAACCGCGCCCGCCGCAGCAGCAACAGCATCGCGCTCCATGCCATGGCGATGGCGAGACCGCCGGCGAAGCCCCACCACACGCCGACCGGCTCGGCGAGATAATGCAGCCCGAGAAAGCCGAGCCCCAGGCCGACGAGCGCCGGCTCCGCATGCGCGAGCACGGCGCCCGCCGCCGGTCCGCCGACGCGCGGATGCAGGATCACCACGAAACTCCCCATCACGATCGGAAACACGGCGAATACGCCGGAGGCGAACGAGCCGATTTGATGACTCGCCGTCGTCACGATGGCGACCACCAGCGCGGCTGTCGCCGCGCGCAGCGGGATATCATACCGCGTGCGCTTGATCGCCTCGCGCGGCACCGCGGCGCGGCGATAGCGCGCCGAGGCCGGAATGGTGATGGCGAACACGACCGCATTGAGCGCGAGTGCGCTCGCCGCGGTCCAGTCGACGAGGCGCAGCCCGGCGGCAGCGGCAAACCATATCAGCGTTGCGCCGGTGATGCTGAGCACGATGCCCTGACGTTGCGCCAGCGCGGCGTAAGTGAGCGCGAAGATCGCAACCGCCGCATTCGCCGCGGCGCTGCCGACCGCGCTCGCGGCAATGAACGCCGGCGGATGCTCCAGCGCCAGGATGATATAGGTCGCACCCGCGGCGGTCGGCAGCGCCGCGATCAGCGCGCCGATGAACGGTCCGCTGCGCTCGACGGCGACCGATGCCACCACCACGATCGTCGCCGTCATCGCCATCTTGAGGACGAGGCCGTACCAGAACAGCGGATCGGGCAGCATCAGACGGGAGCAGACGTGAGCGGCAGGGTGGGCAATGGCGCAGTCCGAGCTTGCGCAACGCTCTGGGCGGCCACGTGCGCCGTGCCCGCGCGGCGGGCGCCGGACGCTGAGATCAGCGCGTGGGCACGCTTCGCTTTGCCCACCCTCCACGCCCCGACATGGACCATGATCACCCGCGGTCGAGCTTCACCTCGACCGGCGGGCCGCTCTTGATCGTCTGGTACACGACGCAATAGCGCTCGGTGAGCTTGAGCAACTGGTCGAGTTTCTCCTGCGGCGCGTCGGTGTCGACGTCGAAGCGCAGGCGGATCTGCGCAAAGCCGACCGGCGCGTCCTTGGCCACGCCGAGGGTGCCGCGAAAATCGAGGTCGCCTTCGGCCGACACCCGGCCTGACTTGAGCGGAATGTCGAGCGCGGTCGCGACGGCTTTCAGCGTGACGCCGGCGCAGGCGACCAGCGCTTCGAGCAGCATGTCGCCGGAGCAGAGCTCGAGCCCGGTGCCGCCCGTGGCGGGATGCAGACCGGCGACCGCGAGCGCGCGGCCGGTTTCCACCTTGCAGGCGATGTGGGTATCGTCGAGCGTGCCCTTCGCCTTCAAGGTGATATAGGCGGACTTGGGATCGCCCTTGTAGCGCTCCTTGAGCGGCGCCTGCATGGCGCGCAACGCGGTGGCATCCATAGATGAAACCCTCGGTTCGAAATGCCGGACGGACAGACGACAGCCGGGGGAAAAAAGCAAGACCTTCCGGCCTCGCTTCCGTTTTCGGTTACCACCACAGTCCGCCGCCGGCGGCGGCTTTGGTCTCGCGGTCGTCGGTGATCACCGCGCGCTCGAGCGAGCGGTCGAGCGCGGCCAATACGCGGCGCTTGACGAAATCGAACGCCGCCGACTGGCGGTCGCGCGGGCGCGGCAGATCGCAGGTGATCTCCTCGTGGACGCGGCCCGGATGCGGCCGCATCACCATGATGCGATCGGCCAGCACGATGGCTTCCTCGACGTCATGGGTCACCACGATCAGCGTCGGCTTCGAATCCGCCCACAGGTCGAGCAGGTGATCCTGCAGGTCGGCGCGGGTAAAGGCATCGAGGGCGGAGAACGGCTCATCGAGCAGCAGCACCTGCGGCCGCGGCACCAGTGCGCGCAGAATGGCGACCCGCTGCGCCTGCCCGCCGGAAAGCTCGCGCGGCCACACCCTCGCCTTGTCGGTCAGGCCGACGCGCTCGAGCGCACGCGCCACCCGCGCGTTTCGCTCCGCTGTCGGACATTGTTCCAGGCCGAAGCCGACATTGTCGGCGACGCGCAGCCACGGCAGCAGGCGCGGTTCCTGGAAGATGATGCCGATCTGCTCGTGCGGCGCGGTGATCGTCATGCCGTCGAGCACCACCCTGCCCTGGCTCGGCGTGTCGAGGCCCGAGATCGCCCGCAGCATGGTGGATTTGCCGGAGCCTGAGCCGCCGATCACCACGAGAATCTCTCCGGGCGCGACGGTGAGCGATATCCCGTCGAGTGCATGCACCCCGTTGGGATAGGTCTTGCCGACGCGGTCGAGGACCAGCATGGGGTGCTCTCTTATGTCCGCCCGAAGCGGTCTTCCCAGCGCAGGAACGGCGCCGAAAGGAGCACGATCAGCCAGTCGGTCGCCTTGCCGAGAATGGCGAAGGCCACGATCGCCGCGACGATCTGGGCCGGCTTGCCGAGCTGCTGGCCGTCGATCAGCAGAAAGCCGAGCCCGGTGGAGGCACCCATGAATTCCGCCGCCACCACGAACATCCAGCCGAGCCCCATGCCCGCGCGCAACGAGATCACGTAGGCGGGCATCACCGCGGGCAGCAGGATGCGCCGCACCATGGCGATCCCGGACAGCCGGAAGGCGCGGCCGACCTCGACGATCTTGCGGTCGACCGACATGACCGCACCCATGACGCCGAGATAGACCGGGAAGAACACGCCGACCGCGATCAGGATGATCTTCGAGGCCTCGAAGATCCCGAACCAGAGAATGAACAGCGGCACCCAGGCGATCGAGGGAATGGCGCGCAACGCCTGCAGGGTCGGGTCGACCAGCCGGTTCATCAGCGCCGAATAGCCGGTGATCGCGCCGAACACGGTGCCGGCGACGACGCCGAAGGCAAATCCCGCGATCACCCGCGAGAGCGTGGCGCTGGCATGGAGCTCGAGTTCCCCGGTGCGGGCGAGATCGGCGAAGGTGTGCACAATGACCGACGGCGGCGGAACCAGACGGCCGCTGGCAAGGCCATGCCGTACCGCGAGTTCCCATGCCACCGCGACGGCGACCGGCAGCAGAAGTCCCAGCGCGGGCCGCAACAGGCGTCCGGGTCCGCCGCGCGCAACGCTCGCGTTCGATGGCGCCGGTGTCACCTCGGCTGGTTCGACGCTCGCCGTCATCGACACAAGAGACATAACCGGCTCGCGGAATGCAACTGCCGCCGTCATTGCGGGCGCGGGCCAGGCCCGCGCGTCCGCAATCCCCCTCAGCGTCAGTTCGTCTCCGTCACGTAGCGGTCGTCGATCAGGTCATCGACCGTCTTCTTCACGTCCACGCTGGCCGGAACGACGCCGGCCTGCTGCAAGGCGAGGCCGGCCTGCAGGATCGAGTCGCGCTGCGCCGGGCCGACCTTGTTGTGCGTGAGTTCCGTGCGCTCCTTGAGCTGCTTGTCAACCACCGCGTCGGGGAGCTTGGTGCCGGCGATGAAGACGCGCTTTTCCTCGTCATAGTTGGCGAGCGAATATTTGCGCGCGTCCTCGTAGACCGCGAGCACGCGCCGCACGATGTCGGGATGGTCCTTGAGGAACTGCTCGCGCGCATTGAGGATGCCCCAGGTATTGGCCTCCTTGTTGCGATAGAACAGCTTGGCGCCGTCGGTGACCTCGGCCTGCGCCATCATCGGGTCGAGCCCCGCCCAGGCATCGACATCGCCGCGGATGAGGGCGGTCTTGCCGTCCGGATGCTGCAGCAGCACGGGGGTGATGTCCTTCTCGGTCAGCCCGACCGATTGCAGCGCGCGCACCAGGAAGATGTGCGGATCGGTGCCGCGCGTCACCGCAACGCGCTTGCCCTTGAGGTCGGCGATCTTGGCAATCGGCGAGTCCTTGCCCGTGACCAGCGCCGTCCATTCCGGGCGGGAATAGACGTAGATCGATTTGATCGGGTTGCCATTGATCTTAGCGACGAGCGCGGCGGCGCCGGCGGTCGAGCCGAGATCGATCGAGCCGGCGTTGAGAAATTCCAGCGCCTTGTTGGAGCCGAGCGTCTGCACCCAGACGATGGAAATGCCGTCCTTGGCGAACTCCTTCTCCAGCAGTTGTTTCTCCTTGAGCACCATCGAGACCGGGTTGTAGGTCGCCCAATCGATGCGGATTTCCTTCGGCTTGTCGGCGGCATACAGGCTCGCGCCGGAAGCAAGCAGCAGGGCGGCGGTGGCAAGGCAAAGGCGGGACAGCGCGGTCATGACGACCTCCGATCGTTGGGCCATGAACAACCTTCACCGCGTGCGCGCGCGGCGTGGCCGGGTTGGTGAAGGCGGGGAGATGTCTTGCCCGCCGTCAGCCTGGCGAGGGCGGGGCCCGCGCTTTAGCTGGATTTGTTAAGCGCCCGCAAGCTGCTGTGCTCAAATCGGCGCTATGTTTATTCTTAGAAAGGGCTGGCAAAGGCGTCAACGAGAAAATATTTGTCGCGGAACCGATAAAATATAGGAAACACTTCTATCTCACCAGCTCTGTGCAGAACGCGTCCGCGCCCGCCGGCGATCCCGCCCCGGTGACACACCGCCTGCGCTCCGCTATCTCGATGATCGCATGCTGACTCTCAGCGATCAGGTCCCGCGCGAAACCGAAGTCTTCGACGCGAACGAAGTTGCGTCCGATCTCGAGCGCCTGGCCAAGGTGCACGG
>Ga0111539_10007290_pt1 | contig 14160 bp, 7 predicted proteins | sample RhiMethybrSRZTD1_FD_79667 | JGI IMG/M metagenome (GOLD analysis project Ga0111539, IMG submission 79667) | Populus rhizosphere microbial communities from Tennessee, USA - Rhizosphere MetaG P. TD hybrid SRZTD1 (version 2) (version 2) | ecosystem: Host-associated > Plants > Roots > Rhizosphere >...
CCGCAGAGATTCTCGGGGTCTCGAGTTGAAATGCGTACCGCAGCGCGCCGGTAATGGATGCGCGCGAGGACCTGCATTGGAAACGAGAGACCCCGAGAATCTCTGCATAGGGCGAGCTGCCGGCGCGCCGAGGAACGCGCTTGAGCCGAAAGGCACCGGCTTCTCCCTGCTGCGAAACTGGCGAATACCTCAATTCTTCAGCTTCGATGCGCGCAGGATCTTGTCCTCGCAATGCGATCGTAGATGCGCGTGCCGATCCAACTGGCTCCGGGGATCCACAAGAGCGGCAGCGCGATCCACAGTGCGGGAAGACGCGCGGCAATCCATCGAAACGCATGGAAGCCTTCGAGCGGGCGGCTCTCGTTCGGCGGCAAGAGCTGCATACGGGCGAGGGCGCGTTTGCGATCGATCTCCGGATGCGCCGCAAAGACTTTCGGATCGCGGATGTCGCGATAGTCGAGGCGCCCGAATGCATCGAGCGCCTCGAGCTTGCGGACGGATGCGGTGCAGAGCGAGCACTCGCCGTCGTAGAAGACGAGCGCCTTCTTCTTCAAGGCACCGGACCTCTCATTCGATGCGCATCACCTTTTCGGTCTGGATCCCGTGCGGGCTTTCCAGACGCACGAAGTAGACGCCGGCCGCCGCGCTTCCCCCGCGATCGGTCTCGCCGTTCCAGAGCACGCGATGCTCTCCGCTTTCCATCACGCCGGAAGCAAGCGTGCGCACGAGACGCCCGGCGACGTCGAACACCTTGATTTCCATTCGCTCCGGGGACGGAACATCGAAGCGAATCTCGGTCTGCGGCGCAAACGGATTCGGTTGGATTCCCAGAATGGCCGGCGGCGGATCGCCGTCGAATTCCCGATCCTCGCGATCCGCGGGAATGTGCAGGAACTTGACCGCCAACGTGTACGGCTCGCTGCGCAGAACCGTCCCGATGTCGGCCACGTGGAACGTCCATTTCCCTCCCACCGGATCGTCGACGAAGAGGAGCTCCGGGCTGTCGATCGATGCCGCGGCCGCTCCTCCCTCGGAGTTCTCGGCGAAGAGATCGAGATCGAACGTGGGCCACACCGTCCAATCGTGATGCCAGGAGAGCGCGACCAAAAGCCCGGGAGTGTGCTCGGGAACGTTGATCGAATGCTCGGCGACTTCATCCCGAGTCAAGACGCCTTCGAACACTTGGTCGGGCACGAACTGCTCGAAGTTGGCCCGCACTTCGATCGTCCCCGACACCTTGCCGTAGTTCGTGAAGCCGCCCAGCATCGTGACGCGCACGGTGCCCGGCTCAGGATGCCGGTACACGATGCCGTGCACGGGTTCCTGCAATTCCTCTTCGTAAACGTAATCGCCCGCGCCGCCGCGCTTCGCGGAATGAATCGTGACGACGAGATTGTCTCCCAAGAAAGGATTCTGCTCGCCGCCCGAGAATTGAACTGCCGGCACATCGAAGATGAGGCTGGCCACCCCGTCCGGAATCTGGATCAAGAAGTTGAACGTCTCTCCTGCGGCAAGCTCCGGCGTTTCGCCGTGACCGCTTCCTCCGTTCAGCGAGATCTCCGCCATCGCCCGATGCTCCGGCTCAGGGAGTCCCGCATTCCATACATCGCCGGCGGAGATGTTGTCGAAGGCCGCGGGAATGTGAACGAATCCGCGCCCCTGTTCTCTTTGGCTGGTGACTTCGTAATCCGCGATCGGGATCGCCGCCTTCACGAGCGCATTGCCGACGTACGGTGCGCTGGCGAATTGCCCTTTGGTTTCCGCGAACGCGTGCACGAGTGCCGCAGCGCCAGCGATGGTGGGCGTGGAGAAGGACGTACCGGCGGAGAAGCCAAAGGACGGCGTATCTCCCAAACCGTCTTCGTTCTCGTCCGCGATCGTCGACGAGAAAACGAGAAGAGCGGAGGCGATGAGATCCGGCTTCACGCGGCCGTCGCCAGTCAGCCCGCGGCTCGAGAAGTCGACGACTTGAATGCGGTCTTCGGGATAGACGAAGGATCCCAAACCGGGATCGAGGCCGAACAGCACCTCGGCGGCAACGCGAATGTGCAAGGGATCGATCGCGCCGCCGGCGGTCACCGAAGTCATCGCACTTCCCGGGCTTCCCACAGACGTCAGTGCCGGTCCCTCATTCGATGCGGCCGAAACCGTGGTGATGCCATTCGCCGTGGCCACGTTCACGATGAGGTCCAACGGATTCCATCCGTCATAGAGAACGGGACCGCCCAAGCTCATGTTGATCACGTCGGTGTCGAGCTCTTGATTGCGCTTCATCGTGATGAGGCGATCGATCGCTTCGGCGATACGCGCATCGGGAGCGCCGCCGCCGTCGAACGGAAACACCTTCATCGCGTAGAGATCCGCACCGGGTGCCGTTCCCATCAAGTGCAGATTCGCGGTGCCGGTTCCGGTCAGCTCAATCGATTCCGGACTGTGAAACGCAACCGAAACCGCCAAAGGATCACTTTCCTCGAGAATCAGGTCGGCATGTCCGGCAATCAAACCGGACACGAACGTTCCGTGGGGATTGTTCTCGATCGCATCCCAATCGAAGCTCAACCCGTCGGAATTGCCGTCCTCGTCGGCATCGATCGCCTGTTCTTCCTCAGCAGGCACAAGGTTTTCCCCACCGATCACGCTGCCGGTGAGGAGCGGATGATCGGGATAGATCCCGGTATCGAGCACGGCGACGATCGTTCCCTCGCCGAATCCCGCGGCCTTCCACGACTGCGCCGCACCGGTCAAGATGTCGTACCCCAAAAAGGAGGAGGTTCCCGTTCCGCGGACATGCTGCTCGAGCTCGGAAACGGGAATCGTTTCGATCCTACGCTCGGCCATTCCTCCGGGAAGGGGAAGAAACTCTTTGCCCTCCATTTCCCGCGGCAGCGAGAGCCGGCTCGAGGCCGGAAAGTGCGGAGCCACGACGGCGCGATGCACCAGTCTTTGCCGCACCACATTGTTCACTCCCTCCATCTTCAAGAGCGCGTCGATCTGCTGCGGCGGAACCAATACCGCGAGCGCATCGAGATTCTCGAACAGGTAAGTGACCCGGCCGCCCAACGCCTCGACGCGCGCTGCGACCTGCGCTCGATTGTGCGTCTCGACGAGCAGCGCCAACCGGCCGTCCGCAGCCGGAGGAACGAGATCGGGATCCTTTCCGTCGGTCTTCGTGATGCCTGCTTGGACCGAAGAGGAAACGAGAAGAAATACGAATCCCAATCCCGCAAGACGGGGCCGGATCGTGAACCATCGACGACGCATGGGGGGGCCTCCTGGCTCGGCGCAAAGAGTACGGCGTGGGCTTTCGTTCGATCGATGAGCTTACGTCGTTCGACGAATGCAATCCTAGAATTGTTTCGCGCTACGGTCTGGCGAGGACATTCTCGAGTTTCCGGCGGTGGGTCTCGAACGGAATGCGCCGCCGCCCCGTCTTAGAAGGTGTGGGCCACTTGCCCGGAATTCGATTTGCTCGCCCGCGGTTTGCCCTGGCTTGCCGTGGGCGTCTGCCTTTGGCAGAATGCGTTCACATTCCGCCCACACCCCCGGGACTGCGGATTTTTCGTGTTCAGGCCCCAACCTCGAAAAGGTCATATTCCATGTTGCTGCGAACCACGACTCTCCTTCTGGCACTGAGCGTATCCGGAACGGCCTTCGCCGCTGCTCCCAAGGTCGCTCCCAAGGAAATTCCCGACATTCCCTACGAGCTGTACAAACTCGACAACGGGCTCGAAGTCATCTTGCACGAGGATCATTCCACACCGATCGTCGGCGTGAACATCTGGTATCACGTGGGGTCGAAGAACGAGCGCCAGGGGCGCAGCGGCTTCGCGCACCTGTTCGAGCACATGATGTTCCAGGGCTCCCAGCACCAGGATGCGGAGTACTTCGGTCCGATCCAAGGCGCCGGCGGCCAGCTGAACGGATCGACGAACGAAGACCGCACGAATTATTGGGAGCTCCTCCCTTCCGATGAGCTCGAGCGCGGGCTGCTCATGGAAGCCGACCGCATGGGCTGGCTCTTGCCGGCCATGACGCAGGAAAAGCTCAGCAATCAAATGATGGTCGTGCGCAACGAGCGCCGCGAGAGCGAAGGCGAGCCGTACGGCGCCATGTGGCTCAACTTCAATGAGAATTTCTATCCCAAAGGACATCCTTACGATCACAGCGTCATCGGCATTCACGAAGATCTCGAGGCCGCCACGCTCGACGACGTGAAGGATTTCTTCCGCAGCTACTACACCCCAAACAATTCGACGCTGTGTATCGCCGGAGATTTCGATCGCAACGATGCGAAGGCCTGGGTCCAAGAGTATTTCGGAGAGATTCCCCCGGGACCGCCAGTCGATGAAGTCGAAGCTTGGGTGCCCCAGTGGACGCAGGAAAAGCGCGTGAGCTACGAGGACCGCGTGCAACTTCCGCGCATCTACCTGACTTGGCACACGCCGCCCACCTATGCGTCGGGCGACTCCGAGCTCTCGCTCGCAGCGAAGATTTTGGGACAGGGACGGACGAGCCGCTTGTACAAGCGCCTCGTGCATGAAGAAAAGCTGGCTCAGGAAATTTCCGCGACGCAGATGTCGCAGCAGATCTCTTCCGTGTTTCTGGTCGACTGCACGCTTCGTCCGAACGTGGAGATTGCCCAGGTCGAAAAGATCATCAATGAGGAGATCGCCAAGTTCGCGAAATCCGGGCCCACCAAGGAAGAGCTGCAGCGCGCCAAGAACGATTACGAATCCGGATTCATTCGCAGCCTCCAGCGCATCGGATCGTGGGGCGGCAAGAACGACATGCTGAACCGCTACAACCATTACGCCGGAACGCCGGGTTACTTCCGGACCGAGTACGAGAGCTACATGAGTCCCAGCGAGCGCGATGTGCAGAACACGTTCACGCGCTGGATCGGCCCGGGACGCATGGTCGTCGAGATCCGTCCGTTCGCCGAGTACGCGGCGACAGCGGCGGCGGAAGTCGATCGCACGAAGCTCCCGAAGAGCGGGAAGGATCCCGAGTTCACCGTTCCCGACTTGCAAAAGACGACGACTCCTGGCGGACTCCAACTCGTCGTCATGGAACAGAAGGAGCTTCCTCTCGTTCGCGTCGATCTCGTGTTCCGGTCCGGCGGCGCTTCCGACCCGCAAGGGAAGAGCGGACTGTGCGACTTCGCCGCGGGAATGCTTCTCGAGGGAACGAAGAAGCGCGACAAGTTCGCGTTCGAGTCGGCGCTCGAATCGATGGGCACGGAGCTGTCCTACGGGTGCTTCGGGGACGGGACCATCATCTCGATGAACTCCTTGAAGAAGCACCTCGACAAATCGCTCGCGTTGTTCGCTGAAGCGATGGTCGAGCCGGCGTTCAGCGTCGCGGAATTCAATGACGAGAAGGAGCGGCGTCTCTTGGATCTCGCCCGGGAAGGCGAGGATCCGTACACGCTCACCGCGAAGGTGACTCGCCGCGTGATCTACGGAACCGATCATCCCTACGCGAATTTCGCGAGCGGAACGGTCGGCTCCGTGCAGTCGCTGGACGTCGGCGAAGCGCAGGCGTTCGCCAAGGAGCACTTCACTCCGGGGAACGCGACGGTCATCGCCGTGGGCGACATCGACATGGATTCCTTCGCCGCCAGCGTGGACAAGGCGTTCGCGCGCTGGAAGGGCGAGGCGCCGGAGATGGCTTCCATTCCCGATCCGGAACCGCGTTCTTCGCGCGTCGTCTATCTCGTGGACAAGCCCGGCGACACGCAGTCCACGATCTCGATCGCGCAGACCGGGCTGCCGCGCAGCAATCCCGATTGGGAGAAGCTCTACGTTGCGAACTACCCGCTGGGCGGATTCTTCATGAGCCGCTTGAATTTGAATCTTCGCGAGGACAAGGGCTATTCCTACGGCGTGCGCTCGACGATGCAACAGACGCGCGGCACGCCGGTGTACTCGATGGGCGGCCGCGTGCAGGTCGACGCCACCGCGCCTTCGGTCACGGAGTTCCTGAAGGAATACGAGCAGATCATCGGCAAGCGTCCCTTGACCGCGGATGAGCTGGCCTTCGCCAAGAACGCCATCACCAAGGGGTACTCACGGGATTTCGAGACGATCAACCAGCTCGCCGGCGCGCTCTCGAATCAATTGATCTACGACCTGCCGGACGACAATCTCGTGCAGTATCCGAAGAAGATCGAAGCCGTCGACGTGAAGACCGCGAACGACATGACCAAGAAGTATTTCCATCCCAGCCAAGTTGCCATCATCGTGGTGGGCGATCTTTCCAAGATCGAAGCGCCGATTCGCAAGCTGAACCTGGGACCGGTCGTCATTCTCGATACGGAAGGAAGAGAAACGTCGGGCTCCACGCAGTACTCCGCCAGCCGTTGAAGCATTCTCATGAGGCCGCCGTTGCGCGCCGCGCGGCGCGCGCGGCGGCCCTTCTCTGCGAAGACGTCCGCCGCGAAATGGTGGGGCAATCCTTGACGAAAGAGGATCGTAGCCCCGTCACGGTCGCGGATTTCGGTGCGCAGGCAATTGTGTGCCGCGATCTGGCGCGCGAGCTCCCGGCCGATTCCGTGGTGGGCGAGGAAGATTCCGCGGTGCTGCGACGGCCCGAGAATGCGGCGGCGCTGGCCAGCGTTGCGCAATACGTCGGCCGGCAGATCGAAGGGGCCACGCCGAACGATGTGTGCGCGTGGATCGATCTCGGCAACGGAACGGTCGGCCCGCGTTTTTGGACGCTCGATCCGATCGACGGCACGAAAGGATTTCTACGCGGAGATCAGTACGCGGTTGCGCTCGCGCTGATCGAAGGAGGCGACCTCCGCGTCGGCGTGCTCGCGTGTCCATATTATCCGCTCGATGCCGCGCATCCCGACGGGCCGCGCGGCCTTCTTTTTTCCGCGGTGCGCGGAGAAGGCGCGTGGGTGGAACCGCTGGCGAACGCGGCGCAGGAGCCCGACGGCGGAACGCGTCTTCAGGTCGTGCAAGACGAGAGCTCGGCGTTCTTTCGCTTGGTGGAAAGCGTCGAGTCGCGCCATGGACATCACTCGCTGCAAGAGATCGTGGCCGAAGCGATCGGAATTCGGCGCGAGCCCATGCGCATGGATTCCCAGGCGAAGTACGGAGCCGTAGCGCGCGCCGATGCCGCGCTCTATCTGCGCCTTCCCTCGCCGCGGACGCCGGACTATCGCGAGAACATTTGGGATCATGCGGCGGGTGCTCTGATCGTGGAGGAGGCCGGCGGGCGGGTCACCGACGTGCGTGGCCAGCCCCTGGACTTTGCGAGTGCACCGCGCATGGAGCGAAATCGCGGCGTTGTGGTCTCGAATTCGAAGATCCATTCGCAGGTATTAAAAGAATTGAACAAATGGCTTTGATGCGCGGGCGACGAATTTTTTTTGCGTGCGGACCTTGACTCGGGCGCGGTGCGGAATTACCATCCTCTAGCAATTTGAATTCGGCGAAAGCTGAAAAGAAAATTGCGGAAGACCCTCGCAGCGAAAGCTGCGAGGGTTCTTCTTTTTGTATCGCGTCTTTCGCGCACACTTGCCCTACCGCAGGATCACCACCTTCGCCGAAGCGATGACGTCAGCGCTCGACTCCAAGCGGAAGAAGTAGACGCCGGACGAAAGCCGCTCGCCGCGATCGGAAAGCCCATTCCACACGAGATCGAGAGCGGCCGAATCGCTTGCGTGCACGGGAATCTTGCGCACGATGCGCCCGGAAACATCCTGCACCACGAGGGCAGCGGGAATCGCCTGCGTCCCACTCCAATGAATTCGCGCGCTTTGTCCCGCGCGCAGCGGCGAGGGCTCGATCTGCAGCGTTCCGGACGATGAGGCGAGATTCGGATCCGCGCCCACACCAACCGGAGCCGAGATGCGATAGATCCCGCGACTGTTTCCGAACATCCTCATCAAGTAGAGCGCGCCATCGGAGCCCTGTTGGATGTCGGAGTGAAAGGCGAGCCCGTCAGCCCAATTCGCGGCACTCGGCTGGCCGGGTACCGGAGGCGCAATCGCCCATGCTCCTCCCGTGTTTACGAGCCGCCGGATCCAACCGTCATAGAACTCGGCGAAGAAGATGTTGTTGTCGTACTGCGGCGGGAACCGGCGCGCCGCGGAGCCGTTGTAGCGATAACGCGGACCGGCGATCACTGCCTTCGGCGGTACGTCATGATTGTAGGCAAAGATCGGATCGGTGAACGTGTTTTCCTGCCCGCACAACCCGCAGCACGGATGTTCTCCGAATCCTTCCATCTGCGGCCAGCCAAAATTGCTCCCGGGACTGGCGGCAAAGAGGATGTCCACTTCCTCCTGCGCGTCCTCGCCGACGTCTCCAATCACGAGATCGCCGCTCAATGGATCCACCGTGAATCGAAAGGGATTGCGCAGTCCCCAGGCGTAAACGAGCTGGCGGATGTCTCCCGGTCCGTGAAACGGATTGCCCGGAGGAATGAGATCCGCTTTCGGAGGCGGCCCCGTTCCCGCGCCGGGCATCGCGGAGACATTCAGTCGCAAGAGCTTTCCCTCGAAGAGATCCAGGTTCTGCGCGCCGCACAAATTTCCGTCGTCTCCCAGCGTCAAGAGCAGCGTCTTGTCCGGTGCGAATCGCAGCGTGCCGGAATTATGATAGTTGTTCACGTCGGGAAGGTCGGTGAAGAGAAAAAACGGAGATCCCAGCGTGATATTCGGGCTCGTCGGGATGGTGAGATCCCCGCTCGCCGTGTACATGGTCAGGTAAGCGACATTGCCGGTGTGCGTGTAATAGAAGTACACGTAGGGCCGCGCCGGCCAATCGGGATCCACCGCGATTCCGAGAAGCCCCTGCTCGTTCCCCGCTGCTTGTACGTCGGGGATCGTGTGAATCAACACCGAAGTGCCCGAGCCCACCGGAGCGAGACGCACATTCCCCAAGTTTCGATCGATGATGAGAAATCGGCCGTCGGGAAGCGGTGCAAATGCAATCGGATCGCCGGGGAATGTATGGGCCACGATGAGCTGGCTCTGAAATCCCGTCGGCAGCACAGCGTGCGCGCCGCCGAGAATGCTCCCTTCAATCAATAGGGCTGCGATCGCCAGAGCAAACGCCGCGTACCGATGCGATCGCGGCCGATCGAGCGGCCGGGCGAGGAAACAAAGTGTCGTTCGAAGAACATTGGGCATGTGGGGACTTTCCGGCGTCGCGAATGCGCGAGGCTTAGCGCAGAAGGACGACTTTCGCGGATTGAGAGACGCTGCTCGTCTCGATCCGCGCGAAGTAGGTTCCCGCACTGACCGGCTCGCCGTTTTCTGCTCGCCCATCCCAGTGCGCTTGAGATGACGCGCCGTTCGCCGCAGGTCGCAGCACTCGAACGACCCTTCCCGACACGTCACGAATCGTGAGCTTCACATTTGCGGAGAGGTGGGTTGGCCACTGGAATTGAATCGCTTCACCGATGCGCGCCGGCGAAGGATATACGGAGAGAAACTGTTTCTCGATGGCGGCGACATCGCCCGCGGCCAAGGCGGCGCCTTGTCCGATGCGATTGACTCCCTGCGTGCCGCCGAACTGCTGCAGGATGTAGGCACACCCGTCGGGGCCGAGCTGAAAATCGCTGATCCAAGGAAGCTGATTCGCCCAGTCTGTTGCGTTCGGCTGTCCCGGCACTTGCGGCGCAATCGACCAGGTACCACCGGATTCCTTCAGCCTGCGAATCCAAGCGCCGTAGTAGTCGGTGATGAAAATGTCTCCCAGATATGCATTCGGAAATGCCGGCGGTCCGCTGGCCGGTGCGCGAAGGATCGGACCGCCGATGACCGCTTGAGTGCCGGTGTGCGTGTACGTGTAAATCGGCGCCGTGAAGATGTTCCCGATTCCGCACGTTCCGCAGCACATCGGATTGTGCGTTCCCTCGAGCTGCGGCCATCCGTAATTCGCGCCGAGCGCCGCGGGAAGAAGTAGATCGATTTCTTCTTGCGTGTCGAGACCGACGTCGCCGATGACGGCGGTTCCCGTTTGCGCGTCGACCGTGAAGCGAAACGGATTACGCAATCCCCACGCGCCCACGAGCCGCGCATTGTCCCCCGAATCGAGCGGGTGTCCCGGCGCGACGAGCGCGGCTTTCGGCGGCGGGCCGCTCCCGCCTCCGGGCATTCCGGCGATGTTGAGCCGCAGAATTTTTCCGACCGGCACGTTTTCGTTCTGCGCTCCGCACGATGCTCCATCGTCCCCCAAGCTCAACAGCAGCATGCCGTCCGATCCGAATCGAACCGTGCCTCCATTGTGGAAGGTCACCACGTTGGGGAGGTCGGTCAAAAGGAAATAAGGGGAGCCCAACGTCAAGTTCGCGCTCGCGGGGTTGGTAAGATCGCCCGATGCCTTGTACATGGTGAGATAGCCAACATTGCCGGTATGCGTGTAGTAGAAGTACACATAAGGACGAACGGGCCAACCCGGATCGACCGCAATCCCCAACAACCCGCTCTCGCTATTGGCGGGCGCACTGACATCGGGAACGGTCAGGATCACTGTGCTGGTCCCCGAGCCGACCGGCGCGATGCTCACATTCGCAGTAAATTGCTCAATGAGGAGAATCCGGCCGTCGGGGAGAAACGCGAATCCCACGGGCGTGCCGGCGAACGGCGCCCCGACGACGGAATCCAAGAAGAAGCCGGTCGGAAGCATGTAGGCCAACGACGGGCGCGGCCCCCAGAGAAGCAGCAGGAGATGCAGGGCAAAGATTCGCCGGATCACAATCGTGAAGCTAGCATGGGGCCGCGGCCGAGTTCAATCGCCGCGCCGTCTTCTTGCGCATTGCGGAGCGATTCGCGATGCTTCGCCCGGAAAGGAAGATCTCGTGGCCCAACGTCTTGAGAATCTTCTCCCTCGCGAACGCGTGGTGACCGACCCCGCCGAGCTGCGCGTGTACGAATGCGACGGCCTGCCGGTGCATCGCCAGCCGCCGCGCTTCGTCGCACTGTGCGACTCGCGCGATGAAGTCGTGAAGGTCGTGCGTTGGTGCGCGCGGGAGCGCGTGCCGTTCATCGCGCGCGGCGCCGGCACCGGTCTCTCCGGCGGGGCCACGCCAGTCCCCGGTGCCGTACTCATCGACGTGAATCGCATGCGCAGCATTCGCTCGATCGATCTCGCGAATCGCATCGCGGTCGTGGAGCCGGGCGTCATCAATCTGCATCTCTCGCAAGCGGTCGAGGGCGGCGGTTATCTTTACGCTCCCGATCCTTCCAGCCAGAGCGCGTGCACGTTGGGCGGCAACATCGCGGAGAATTCCGGCGGCCCGCACTGCTTGAAATATGGAGTCACGTCGGATCACGTGCTGGCACTCGAGGTCGTCCTCACGGACGGCGAAGTCGTGCGGCTCGGCAGCTCCGTCGCCGAACCGGGCGGGCTCGATCTCGTGAGCCTCTTCACAGGTAGCGAGGGCACGTTCGGCGTGATCACCGAGATCACTTGTCGTTTGACGCCGACGCCCGAAGCGGTGCGCACCTACCTCGCGATCTACGATTCCATGGCGGCCGCTTGCCGCACCGTATCGGAGATCACGCGGCAGGGAATTCTTCCAGTCGCGCTCGAGATCTTGGATCAGCGCACGATTCGCGCCGTCGAAGCTTCGGTGTACGCGGCAGGATACCCTGCGAATGCGGCGGCGGTGCTCTTGATCGAGCTGGACGGATTCGAAGCGGGAATGGATTCGGATGAAGAAGCGATCACCCGCATCGTGCGCGCAAACCATCCGATCGAGATGCGCTCGGCTCGCGATCCGAAAGAGCGCACCATGCTGTGGAAAGGAAGAAAGGGCGCATTCGGGGCGATGGGGCGCGTCGACACCGACTTGTACGTGCTCGACGGCTGCGTGCCGCGCACGCGGCTCGAGTCCACACTGAACCAGGTGTACGAAATCGCCGATCGCCATCGCGTCGTCGTCTCCAACGTCTTTCACGCCGGCGACGGGAATCTGCATCCGAACATCTCCTACGATGGGCGCGATCAGGAATTGACGGCGCGCGTCTTGGCCGCCGGCGAAGAAATGCTGCGCGCGTGCGTCGATGCGGGCGGCACGATTTCCGGCGAGCACGGCATCGGCATCGAAAAGAGAGAGTTCATGACGATGATCTACGATGCGAACGATCTTGGATTGCAAGTCGCGATTCGCGACGCGATCGATCCTCCTCACCTCGCGAACCCGGGAAAGATCTTCCCCGATCGAGGCGCGTGGGGGGCCCCTCCGGACGCGGCGAACGGCTTCGAGAATGCCCCAGCGCGGCTGCGCCAGCCGTCCGCCCACGAGCATGCCTTTCGCGAAGCACAGGCCCCCATTCCCTGCGCGCAATCCATCGACCAGCTCGAGGACCTGATCCAGGTCGCGGAAGCCGAGGGGCGCCGTGTGATTCCTGCGGGGACCGGGGCTCACGCGTATGCTTCGCTGTCCGAAGGCCAAGGCGGAGACGGAGCCATCCAGCTTCTCTCTGTGGAAGAGCTCAGCGGTGTCGCCGAGTACGAACCCGGAGATTTCACGATCGGCGTGCGGGCGGGCATGAAACTCGACGACTTGGAGCGTCTGTTGGCCGGCAACGGTCAGGAAATTCCTTGGGATGCTGCGCCCGGCGAAATCACGACCGTCGGCAGTCTCGTGGCGCGCGCGCCTTCCGGACCGCGGCGCGGTCGATATGGATCGATCGGAACGTTTCTCTTGGGCGTCGAAGGAATGCGCTCGAAGGGCCGGCGCTACAAAGCGGGCGGCATGGTGGTGAAGAACGTCTCCGGATATCAAATCTGGAAACTGCTTGCCGGATCGCAAGGTGCACTCGGCTTCGTCTTGCGGGCGAACTTCAAGCTGCGGCCGATTCCCGAGCGAAGAATGGCGCGCGCCGCCGTGTTTCCGGATGTCGAAGTGGCTCACGCATTCGCCGGCGCCGTGCGCGAGCAGCGGCTGGACCCGGCGGCTCTCTTCGTCGTCGAATCTTCGAGCGGCGAACCGATGGTCACTTGGGTCTGGGAAGGAAACAAGGCGACAGTCGCCTGGCAAGACAAGCGGGCCCGCGATCTTCTCGCGAAGCGCAACGCGAATCTGATGGACGCCGTCGAAGAGCCGAACGCGGGCGCGTTCCTGCGGCGACTGGCGAGCGTTGCGTTCCCGGGCGCCGCACCGGCCGCGCATCTCGGAATTGTGCAGCTTTCGGTTCTGCCCTCGCGGCTCTCCGCAGTCTCGCGGGACATCTCGAATGCATTGGGGAAAGTATTCGACGGCGGCGAAGTCATCCAAGCATCCGATGCGATGACCGGGCTCTTGACGCTTCGTTGGAGGCTTCCCGAGCGCGACGGCGCCGGCGCCGACCGCATCGTTCCGCTTCTGTCGAAGTGCATCGCGCGCGAAAATGCATCCCAACACTCCGCCGCCGGCACGGTGCTCTATCTTCCGCCCCAAACCCATCGCAAGATTGCGGCTTCGCTTCACCCTTTCCCCGCGGAAGGACTCGCGCGGCGCATCCAAGCCGCGTTTTACGGATGAGCACCACACTGCGCGAGACGGGACCTCCCGAGTCGTCCGCTGCCGCCACAACGGCCGGCTTCACTGAGAAGTTCGCCGAATACACTCGCACGCTCGATTGTGTGCATTGCGGACTGTGCATTCCGCATTGCCCCACGCATGGGGTCTCGGGGCGCGAAGCCGATTCTCCGCGCGGCCGCATCTATCTCATGCGCGCTTGGGCGGAGAGCACGCTGGAGCTTACGGAAGCGGCGCAGGTGCATCTCGATCGCTGCATCGTTTGCCGCGCCTGCGAGAGCGTGTGTCCTTCCGGGATTCAAATGGGCGAGATGATGGAGTCCTTCCGTCACGAGCTTCGCGAGCTCAGTCCGCCGCGCGGGCTCGCCGCCGCGCTCTCCAATCATTTTCTGCGCAAGATCGTCCCCGATCGCCGCCGCATCGAACGGCTCTCCGACGTTCTCGAGATCTATCAGAAGTCCGGCGCGGCCGCGGTCATGGGTGTTCTCCTGCGTCTCGCTCCCCCGCTCGCGCGCATTCACGCGCTGCAGCCGCGTATTCCGCCGCGCCGCGTGCGCCGCATTGCGCAGGCTGCACCGCCCGCCGCGCTCGAATCCCCGCGCGCCCGCGCCGCTCTCTTTCTCGGCTGCGTTGCCGCGGAGTGGTTCGCGCCGGTGCATCACGCCACGATGCGCG
>Ga0111539_10007295_pt1 | contig 14154 bp, 13 predicted proteins | sample RhiMethybrSRZTD1_FD_79667 | JGI IMG/M metagenome (GOLD analysis project Ga0111539, IMG submission 79667) | Populus rhizosphere microbial communities from Tennessee, USA - Rhizosphere MetaG P. TD hybrid SRZTD1 (version 2) (version 2) | ecosystem: Host-associated > Plants > Roots > Rhizosphere >...
CTGATGGACCGCGTCTGGGACGAGAACTGGTTCGGCTCGACCAAGACGCTCGACGTGCACGTCGGCTGGCTGCGCGGCAAGCTCGGCGAGCCGGCGCTGATCACGACCGTGCGCGGCGTCGGCTTCCGCTTCGAGCGCGCCTGACCGATGCGGCGCCGGCTGCTGGTCTCGACCACCTCGATCGCGCTCGCCGCCGTGCTGCTGCTCGGGATCCCGCTCGGCGTGATCGGGAGCCAGCTGCTCACCCAGTCCGTCGAGCAGCGCCTGGAGCGGGAGGCGGACACCGCGGCGGCGCGGATCGTGGCCGCACAGCGTGCGGGCCGGCCCGTCGACGCGCGGCTGCTGAACGAGCTCGCGGAGTCCGGTCACCGGCTCGAGGTGCGACAGCCCGACGGGCGCGCGATCGCCGGCGGGGCGCGGCTGGACGGGGACGTCGTGCGGGTCGGCGCGGGCGACGCGCGCGCGTCGGCGCAGGTCACGGTCGTGGCGCCGGCACACGAGCGCAGCGAGCGCGTGGGCGGCGTGTGGCTCGCCGTGGTGGTGCTGTCCGTCGCGGCGGTCGGGCTCGCCGTGGGCCTGGGGTTGCTGCAGGGGCGCCGGCTCGCCGGGCCGCTCGAGGCGCTCGCGCGCCGCACCGCGGCGCTCGGATCGGCGTCGCCGTCGCGGCGGCCGAGCACGATCGCCGAGATCGCGGAGGTCGAGCGCGCGCTCGCCGACGCCGAGGAGCGCGTAGCGTCGCTGCTGCAGCGCGAACGCGAGTTCTCGGCGAACGTGTCGCATCAGATCCGTTCGCCGCTGACGGGACTGCGGATGCGGCTCGAGGAGCTCGAGGCGCTTGCGGCGTCGGACGCGGCGCGTGAGGAGGCGCGCGCGGCGACCGCGCAGGTCGACCGCCTGCTCGCCACGATCGCCGAGCTGGAGGCGCACGCGCGCCGACGCGAGGCGCGGCCGGGAACGACCGACCTGGCGGCGGTCGCGCGCGACCACGCCGAGCACGGCTGGCACGAGCGATTCGCGGGCGCCGGCCGTGAGCTCACCGTCGGCGCGGACGATGCGACGCCGGTGTCGCTCGGCGCCGGGCCGGCGCGCCAGATCGTCGACATCCTGCTCGACAACGCGCTCAGCCACGGCGACGGGCGCACGACGCTGACGGTCGACCCCGGCGACGGCACGTGGGCGCGCCTGGCGGTCGAGGACGCCGGTCCCGGGATCCCGGCGGGCCACGAGACGCGGATCTTCGAGCGCCGCCACTCGCTCGGCGGCGGCTCCGGTGTCGGGCTGGCGTTGGCCCGCGATCTGGTCCGCGCGGCCGGCGGCGAGCTCAGCCTCGCCCGCTCGCGGCCTCCCCGCTTCGAGGCACGGCTACCGACTGAGGGAACCGAAACACCTCGTCAGGGTCAAAGCGCGCCTTGACCTCCTGCAGCCGCGGGTAGTTCGCGCCGTGGTACGCGGTCTCCCAGTCGGGAAGGTGTGGGTCGGGGAAGTTGACGTAGGCGCCGCCGGTCCCGTGCGGGTGGGTGATCGCGTAGGCGCGCTCGACCCAGTCGGGCGGGCCGGTGTGCTTGAGCAGGAAGCGCGCGTCGCGGTGCGGGAACGCGGTCGCGTCGGGCTGGCGGTTGTAGGCGCCGCCCCACGGTGAGAAGTCGAGCTCGCGGGCGCCGGTGCCGTGTTCGAAGTGCTCGATGAGGGCGGCGATCGTCCCGGCCGGGATCAGGTCGCGGAAGAACTCCGACTTGCTCCGCTCGTCGCTCGCCGGCTGCTCGGGCGGTCCGTTCTCGGTCAGCCAGCGCTTGGCCTCACGGTACGGCATCGCCTCGGTGGTTTCCGCGTCGATGTCGCCGACGCCGAACAGGTGGACCCCGTCGGGCCGGACGACCAGGCTCGCCGCGGTCTCCTCCGGCGCGTCGGGCGAGACGCGCTGCCACCAGTCGATCAGCGCCGCGGCCTCCGTCAGCGGGTGCGTGATGTGGAAGCACTTCGTCGGCGGGGCGGGGACGGTCTTCAGCGTCAGGCGCGTCACGATCCCGAACTGCCCGCCGCCGGAGCCGCGCAGCGCCCACAACAGGTCGCCGTCGGCCTCGACCACGTCTCCGCTCGCGAGCACGACCTCCGCGCTCGTCACCTGATCACAGGTCAACCCGTATCTGCGCCCAAGCACCCCGAGCCCTCCGCCGAGCGCCAGGCCGGCGATGCCGACGGTGGCGCCGCAGCCGCCCGCGATGGTTCGTTCGTGCGGCGCGAGCGCGTCGTAGATGGCTGCGAGTCGTGCTCCCGCCCCGACCGTGACAACCGCGGCATCGAGGGAGATGGTGTCGAGGCCGCTGGTGTCGATGAGGACTCCGCGCGTGCTCGACCGGCCGGCGAAGCAATGCCCGCCGCTGCGGACCGCGAGGGGTTGGCCCTCACGCCTCGCCAGCGCCAGCGCCTCTATGACGTCTGCGGTGCTGCGGCACCGCGCGATCAGCGCGGGCTCGATGTGCGCGAACCGCTCGATCTGCGGTTTCCGAGCCGCGTCGTATCCCGCGGCTCCGGGTCTGAGCACCTCCACGCCTCCGAACTTCAGCATTAAGGGGGGCGAGAACGGAGCCCTGGCGACTTTTCACTCTTATGGAGGGAAAACTCGCCAAGGACCCGTTGATCGCGGCGCTCGCGGACGCTCAGCACGGCGTGGTCACCCGCGCGCATCTCCTCAATGCGGGGTTCACGCGGTTTACGCGGTTGGCCACCGCGTGCTGACACGCGAGGGCCGCTGGATGGCGGCGGTGCTGGCGACCGGTGGGGTGCTCAGCCACGCGACCGCCGCGGCGGCGTGGGATCTGCGGCGAACCAGCAGTCCGCTGATCCACGTGACGATCGCGGGCGACACCGGCCGGGCGCGGAGACAGGGCGTGCGGGTCCACCGCAGCACGACACTGACCGGCGCCGACACGACCACGCACCGCGGCATCCCGAACACCACTCCCGCCCGCACGATCATCGACCACCTCAGGCAAGCCAACTCCGCCTCCCTCACAGCGGTGTTGTCGCGCTACAGCCCGGCTCCGACCCGCAGCGAGCTCGAGGAGCGGTTCCTCGAGCTCTGCGATGACCACAGCATCGACAAGCCCGAGACGAACGCCCGTATCGAGGGCATCGAAGTCGATTTCGTGTGGCGGGACCGACGGCTGATCGTCGAGGTCGACGGCTATGGCTATCACCGCTCGCCGCAGAGCTTCGAATCAGACCGCGAGCGCGATGTGACGCTCAAGATGGCCGGCTGGGACGTGCTGCGATTCACGTGGCGCCAGCTCGAGACGAAGCGGGGCTGGGTCGCCGCCGCGATAACCGGCGCACGCCCACTCGCGGCGTAGTACAAACCCCCGCCGGGAGATGCGCCGAGCGCTGCTGATACTGGTCGTGGCCGCCGCGACGGCTGCGGTGCCCGCCACCGCGTCGGCGAAGGGGTGGGTGTGCGAGGCATCCGCGCTGCGCGCGAATCTGCTCGACCTCGAGACGCTCGAGCCGGCCGTCGCGAACCGCGGCGCCGGTGACTGCAAGGCGGCCGCCGGCGGCGGTGGCTTCGCGCCCGCGCTGCCGCTCGGGCTGCAGGCGCAGGCGCTGACCGCGCAGACCGCGCTCGCCGGCCCGATCGCCGGCCCGGTGCAGGAGCAGGCCGGCACCGCGCAGGCGACCGTCGCGCGGGCGAGTGTCGCGTCGTTGCCGGAGCTGCCGATCCCGCTGCCCGACCCCGACTTCTCCGATGTCGACGCGATCAAGGTCCCGGGCATCGGGACCGTCGACCTGAGGCCCGCGCTCGAGGCGCTGATCCAGCCGCGCGCGCTGCCCGACGTCGACCTGCTGAGCGTGCAGGCCGCCCATTCCGAGGCGAGCGCTCAGTGCGTGAGCGGCGTGCCGCGCTTCCGGGGCAGCTCGTCGATCGCGTCGGCGTCCGTCAACGGCCTCGAGCTCGGGCTCGACAAGGCCGTGACGGAGACCGTGCGGCTGATCGACTCGCAGAGCCTCGATCCCTCGGACATCGACGTCTCGAAGATCGTCGCGCCGCCCGGCGTCGACCTCAGCGCCCTGCAGCTCGCGATCAAGCCGATCCTCAACGCGCTGCCGGACATCACGGTGCCGGCGACGCTCGCACGCATCCGCGTGATCCCGGACGAGCGCATCGTGAGCGGCACGCGGATCACCCAGCGGGCGCTGCACGCGACGATCAACATCGCGGGCCGCCGGTTCGCCGACGTCGTGGTCGGCGAGGCGACCGCCGGCGTCGACGACGTGAGCTGCGGCGGCGTCGCCGACCTGGCGCTGCAGTGCACGCTGCGGCGGCTCGTGCTGATCGACGTCTACGAGCAGGGCAACCGGGTGAAGCTGCTGGGCGCCGCCGACCGCCGGTACGTCGGCCGCAAGGTCCGGATCCGCTTCATCGCGACCGGCAAGACGGTGGCGCGCCCCAAGGTCCGGCGCGACGGCACGTTCCGCGCCACCGCCCCGCTGCCGGACGCCAAGGTCCGGCCCACGAACCGCGCGCGCTACATCGCCACGATCCGCAAGCAGGAGTCGATGAAGCTCAAGCTCCAGCGCCGGATGATCGTCAGCGAGATGAGCGCCAGACGCGGCGTCGTGACGATCGCCGGCCGCGTGGTCGGCCCGTTCACGAGCCCGATGCAGAAGGTGCTCGTCAAGCGCCGCGTCACCTGCCGCGACTGGAAGGTCGTCAAGCGCTTCCGGCCGAATCCCGACGGCACGTTCCGCGTCCGCCTGAAGGCGCCGAAGGACGGCGAGGCGGCCGTGTACCGCATGACGACGCGCGTGAAGCTCTACGACTGGTTCGCCAAGACCTACCCGACGTTCACGCTCCCGCGCTACGTGGATCTCGGGTAAGGGGGTCAGACCCCCTTACGTACGGCGTACGGGGTAGGGCTGGCCTCACCGCCGCGACGGGAGGCACCTCGGCTGGCGACCCGCCCGCGGACACGGCACACTGACGCCATGGCCGCGACCGCCACAGCGTCCGCCCCTGCGCTCACATCGTCGGCGCGCCTGCGGCGCATGGGCGCCGACGCGCTGTACCTGCTGACCGGCCTGGGGATGTCGATCGTCGCGTTCACGGTCTGGATGACCGGCATCACGCTGTCGCTCACGTTCGGGCTGCTGATCGTCGGCTTCCCCGTCGTGCTCGCCACGTTCGCGGCGTTCCGCGCCCTGGCGGACATCGAACGCCGGCGCGCGGCGCTGGCGCTGGGCGAGCCGCTGGTGGCCGACTACCGGCGCCCGCCGGAGGACCGCCGCCTGGCGGCGCGGCTGAAGGCCGTCTTCCACGATCCACAGCGCTGGAAGGACGTCGCCTACCACCTGCTCTTCAGCGTGATCGGCTTCACCTGGGGCACGATCTGGCTGACGCTGTGGGGCTTCGTCATCGGCAGCATCACGCTGCCCGCTTGGTGGTGGGCGATGCCGAGCGACGCGCAGTACGTCGGCATGACGCTCGAGACCTGGCAGCAGACGCTCGGCGCCGCTGCGATCGGCGTCGCCGTCCTGCCGGTGACGCTGTTCGCCCAGCGCGGCCTGGCCGCCTCGCAGGCGGCCCTCGCGCGCTGGCTGCTCGCCCCCTCGCTCGCCGCCCGCGTCGAGCGGCTGACCGAGACGCGCGCCGGTGCGGTCGACGTCGCCACCGCCGAGCTGCAGCGGATCGAGCGCGACCTGCACGACGGCGCGCAGGCGCGGCTCGTCGCGCTCGCGATGGATCTCGGCATGGCCGAGGAGCGCTTCGACCGCGACCCCGAGAGCGCGCGCGAGCTCGTCGGCGAGGCGCGGCTGGAGGCCAAGCGCGCGCTGGCCGAGCTGCGCGATCTCGCGCGCGGGATCCGGCCCAGCCTGCTCGCCGAGCGCGGGCTCGGACCGGCGATCGCCGCGCTCGCCGCCCGCAGCCCCGTGCCCGCGACAGCGACGTGCGACGTCCACCGCCGCCCGCCCGCGCCCGTCGAGACCGCCGCCTGGTTCGTGGTCTCCGAGGCGCTCGCGAACACGGCCAAGCACAGCGGCGCCGAGCGCGCCTCCGTCTGGGTGACGATGCGGCACGGCGACCTGCACGTCGAGGTCGTCGACGACGGCCGCGGCGGCGCCGACCCCGGCGGCGCCGGCCTCAAGGGCCTCGCCCAGCGGGTCGAGGCGCTCGACGGCTCGCTCGAGGTCAACAGCCCGCCCGGCGGGCCGACGGTCGTCCGGGCGGTGCTGCCGTGCGGGTGGTGATCGCCGAGGACCTCGCGCTCCTGCGCGACGGGCTCGAGCGGCTCCTGCGCGACAGCGGCTTCGACGTCGTCGCGGCGGTGGCGGACGGTGATGCGCTGCTGAGCGCCGTCGACGAGCACAGCCCGGACGTCGCGATCGTGGACGTCCGCCTGCCGCCCGCGTTCCGCGACGAGGGCGTGCGTGCCGCGCTCGAGCTGCGCCGCCGCCGGGCCGGCTTCCCGGTGCTGATCCTCTCCCAGTACGTGGAGCAGACCTACGCGGCCGAGCTGCTCGCCGACGGCACCGGCGGCGTCGGCTACCTGCTCAAGGACCGCGTGTCCGACGTGCGCGACTTCATCGACGCGGTGCGCCGCGTCGCCGGCGGCGGCATGGCGCTCGACCCCGAGGCGGTCTCCCAGCTCGTCGCCGGCCACGAGGAGGGCGGCCCGCTGTCGCAGCTCTCCACGCGCGAGCGCGCCGTGCTCGCGCTGATGGCCGAGGGCCGCACCAACCACGGCATCGCCGACGAGCTCGAGATCACGCCGAGCGGCGTGGAGAAGCACGTGGCCAGCATCTTCGGCAAGCTCGGCCTGCCGCCGGCCGAGAGCGCGCACCGGCGCGTGCTCGCGGTCGTCGCCTGGCTAGGCGGTTAGCACCAGCGGCCGCCCGCCGGTCACGACGATCGTGTGCTCGGCGTGGGCGGCGAGCGCGCCGTCGGCCGTGCGGATCGTCCAGCCGTCGCCGCTCTCGCGGATCTCCGGCCCGCCGGCGCCGAGGATCGGCTCGATCGTGATGACCAGCCCGTCGTGAAGGCGCGTGGCGTCGGCGAGATCGGGTGCGTTCGGGACGGACGGCGGCTCGTGGATCGTGCGGCCGATCCCGTGACCGCCGAGGTCGTCGAGGACTGCGACGCCGCGCGCCGCGGCCTCGTCTGTGATGGCGGCGCTGAGATCGCGCACGAGGGCGCCCGCGCTGGCGAGATTCATGGCCCGCCGCAGCGCAGCGTCGGCGGCCGAGATGAGTCGCCGGCCGGCGGGCGATGCGGAGCCGCAGGCGACGGTGATGCAGGCGTCGGCGTAGAAACCGTCGAGCTCGGCTGTGACGTCGAGCTTGACCAGGTCGCCGCGGCGCAGCCGCCGCGGGCCGGGCACGCCGTGTACGGCGGCGTCATTGACGCTGATGAACACCTCCGACGGCGCGCCGTACACGAGCTTCGGCGCCGACCGCGCGCCGTGGCGCGCGAACACCCGCCCGGCGACGCGATCGAGCTCGTCGGTCCGCACGCCCACCTGCACGCGGCGGCGCAGCTCGCGCAGCACGTCGGCCACCACGCGCCCCGCGCGGCGCAGCCCCTCCAGCTCTTCCTCGGTCTCGATCGACATCGCCCGGAGATTGTCCACGAACCGCGCGTGCAAAGGGTTCGAGGCGGCGGATGTGTACCGTGCGTCGCCGATGATGCGCCGCACGAAGATCGTGGCCACGATCGGCCCTGCCTCGCGTGACCCGGAGGTTCTCGTCCGGATGGTCGAGGCCGGCATGGACGTCGCGCGCCTGAACTTCTCGCACGGCAGCGCCGACGAGCACGCCGAGACCGCGCGGCTCGTGCGCGAGGCGGCGGGCCGGGCCGGCCGCCAGGTCGCGATCCTCCAGGACCTCCCCGGCCCGAAGCTCCGGATCGGCCCGCTCGTGGACGGGATCGCCGAGCTCAAGCCGGGCGACAACCTCACGTTCGTCTGTGGCGCCAACGGCTTCGAGGGCGACGCGCGGCGGATGGCGATCACGTGGGCCGGCCTGGCGGACACCGTCGAAGCCGGCGAGATCGTCTACCTCGCTGACGGCGCCGTCCGCCTGCGCGTGACCGGCACCCGCCCGGGCGACGGTGAGATCGACGCCGAGGTGGAGGTCGGTGGCGCGGTCGCCTCGCGCCAGGGCCTGAACATCCCGGGCGAGACCGCGGCGCTGCCGTCGGTGCCCGAGGAGGATCTCCAGCACGTGCGCACGGGCGAGCAGATCGGCGTCGACCTCGTGGCGCTGTCGTTCGTGCGCCGCGCCGAGGACGTCACGTTCCTGCGCAAGCACACGCGGTTGCCGCTGATCGCCAAGATCGAGAAGCCGCAGGCCGTGCAGCGGGCCGAGGAGATCGTCCGCGCCGCCGACTGCGTGATGGTCGCGCGCGGGGACCTCGGGATCGAGATGCAGATCTGGGAGGTGCCGATCGTGCAGAAGCAGGTGATCGCGCTTGCCGGCGCGCTCGCCCGCCCCTCGATCACCGCGACTCAGATGCTCGACTCGATGGTCCGCTCGCCGCGCCCCACGCGCGCCGAGGTGACCGACGTCGCGAACGCGATCCTCGACGGCACCGACGCGGTGATGCTGTCGCAGGAGAGCGCGGTCGGGCAGTTCCCCGTCGAGTCGGTGGCGATGCTCGCGTCGATCGCCGAGCGCACCGAGTTGACGCTGCCGTACCGGGAGTGGAACGAGAAGCGCGTGCGGCGCGACCGCCGCGACCCGGCCTACACGCTCGCCTACACGGCGACGCAGGCCGCGCACGAGCTCGACCTCGCGGCGCTCGTGTGCCCGACGCTCAGCGGCCGCAGCGCTCGCCTCATCTCCGCCCACCGGCCGACCGTGCCGATCTATGCGCTCTCGCCCGGGCGCGAGACCGTCCGCCGCTGCGGGCTGATGTGGGGCGTGCAGGCGGCGTCGATGCGCCGCTACGAGGTCACCGAGGAGCTGATCGCCGCGGCGGTCGCGAGAGTCGTGGAGCTCGACTGGGTGAAGAAGGGCCAGCGCGTCGGCGTGACCGCGGGACTGCCCTCAGGCCGCCCCGGCACCACGTCGCTGCTCCAAATCCAAGAGGCCTGATCAGCGGCCGGCGTAGAACGCCGCTTCCGCGCGGCCGAGCTCGGTCACGGGCTCGTCGCCGTACATCCACTCGCGCGCGATCCGGTGCCAGTTCGCGCGCGCCTGCAGCTGCGACAGGACGGCCAGCGTGAGCAGCTCGACGCGGCGGCCGAACAAGTGGTCGGCCGGCAGCGTCTCGTGGCGCATCTGCCCGAAGTGCGACGACCGCGGGTCGGACATCTCGATCATCACCTCGGTCGCGATCTCCGGCTGCAGGTGGACCTCCTCGTCGAGCACGTACCACCACGTCGCGTCGAGGAACTGGGCGAGCAGCTTGTCGGGCCGGAAGCGGTCGGGCTCGCGCAGGAAGCCGGTCCGGCTGAAGATCTCGTGCAGCCGCTCGGCGTCGCCCTCGTGGCCGGCGCGCTGGCACGCGAGCTCGATCTCGATCAGCTCCTGCGGCATGACCTTGAACAGCCCGAAGTCGAGGAACGCCACCGAGCCGTCGGGCCGCAGCAGGAAGTTGCCCGGGTGCGGGTCGCCGGAGAACTGCCGGTGCCGGTACATGCACCCGAAGAAGAAACGGAAGATGATCTCGCCGACGCGATCGCGCGTGTCCTGGTCGAGCTCCTTGATCGCGTCGAACCCGAGGCCGGTCACGTACTCGGTGACGAGCACCTTCTCGCGCGACAGCGACGAGATGACCTCGGGGACCATGATGAACGGGTGGCCGCGGAAGATCCGCGCCAGCGTGCGCTGGTTCTGCGCCTCCAGCTCGTAGTCGAGCTCGTCGCCGATGCGGGTGCGGATCTCCTCGGCGGTGCTCTTGACGTCGAGCCCCGGGGCGATCCGCTTCATCAGCCGCAGGATGATCCCGAGGTTCTGCATGTCCGCCCGCACGGCCTGGGCGACGCCCGGGTACTGCACCTTGACCGCGACGTCGCGGCCGTCATGCAGCCGCGCGCGGTAGACCTGGCCGATCGAGGCGGCGGCGACCGGCTCGGTCTCGAATGCCGCGAACGCGTCCTCGATCGACTCCTCGAGCTCGGACTCGATGACCTTCTTCATGTCCGAGAAGCGCACCTTCGGCGCGGCATCGCGCAGCTCGCCGAGCTTGCGCTGAAACTCCTCGCGGTGCTCCTCCGGGACGAGCCCGACGTCGAGGAAGCTCATGACCTGCCCGAGCTTCATCGCGGCGCCCTTCATCGTCCCCAGCGCCGCGACGATCTGCTCGGCGGCCTCGAGGTTGCGCCGCTCGAGCGCCGCCTGCTTGCCCTCGTCGCCGCGGCCCAGATTCGCGGCCCGCGTGCCGAGTTGCCGGGCGGCCTGGCCCGCGGCGAGACCGGAGACCCGAGCGGTGCGCGCGATGCGCGAGGTCGGGATCCGGTCCTTGGCCATCAGGGCGCCGCCGTCGGGGTCGCGGTGACGGTGGGTGTCGGCGTCACGGTCGTCGTCTGCGGAACCGGTGTCTCGGTCGGCGCCGGGGTGGCGGTCGCGGTGGGCGTCGGCGTCGCCTCGCGATCGCCGGACGGCGTGGCCGTCGGCGTCGCCGTCGCGGTCGGCGTGGCCTTGCTGCCGCCGAACAGCGTCGTCCGGCCGCCCTCGCGCGTCGCCGACCCGCCGAAGACGAGCTCGGAGCTGGTGAGGAACACGGCGGCGATGATGAACGCCACGGCGCCGGTCGCCAGCGCGATCTTCCAGTGGTGGCGCGGCGCGGGGGCGGCGCGCAGGCCGAACGGATCGTCCTCGCGGACGACCGGCGGCTCGTTGCGCTCGTCCGGCGGCAGGGGATCGAATGGCTCATACCGCTCCGGCGAGCGCACGGCGGCGCCGGTGGCGCTGCGCCGCGTCACGCGCGACGGCACGCTGGTGATCGCCTCGGCCGGCTTGCGCAGCCCTTCGGAGACCAGCGCGACGATCACCGGCGTCATCGCGGTCGCGAGCAGCGTGCCCCGCTCCCAGATCATGGGCACGACGACGGCGGCCGCCACGGCGGCGACCGCGGAGATCGCGAGTGTCTGGATGGAGATCCCGCTCTTTTTCTCCATCTCTCTACTACTAGCGGGTCACCTTCGATCCGGGCACGATGTCGTCGCGCCCGTCGGGCCAGCGGACCCATGCCTTGTAGCCCCCGTCGTAGTCGTCGCCGAGCAGGATCAGGGTCGCCGGCTCGCCCAGCGCGGTGCATTCGTCGGAACCCTCGGCGTCCAGGCCGCGCCAGATCCGCACGAAGCGATTGGACTCGAGCTCCTCGTCGACCGTGGTCGGATCGGTGTGGCCGGGCCGGATCGTCGTGTCGCCCGGGAGCTCGAGCAGCACGCCCATGATCGAGCGCTTGAGGTCCTCGTAGCCGGTGCTGCCGGGCGCGCGGACGCCGCCGACCGAGCCCTTGAACAGCGTGTCGCCGGTGAACACGTTGCCCTCGACGAGCAGCGACAGCATCCCGGCCGTGTGGCCGGGCGTATGCAGGGGCTTGACCGTCAAGCCGCCGATCTGGATCTCCTCGTCGGGCTTCATCTCACCCGTCGTGCCCGGGACGCGCTCCTCGGCGTGCGCGAGCACCTGCGCGTCCGGCCAGCGCTCGAGCACCTTGTCGAGCTCGGCCACGTGGTCGTGATGGTGGTGCGTGAGCAGGACGTGCGTGACGGTCAGACCGTGCTCGTCGGCCTTGGCCAGCAGCGGCTCGACCGGCCCGCCCGCGTCGACGAAGAACGCGTCGCCGCCCGGTTCGGCGGCGACGAGGTACGTGTTGGACAGCCAGCCATCACTCATGGAGCGTTCGACGATCATTCGTCGCAGGGTACGCTCCGGCCGTGGAACTCATCCATACCTGCTACCGCATCGGCGAGATCGACCGCAGCGTCGCCTTCTACGAGGCCCTCGGGTTCGAGGAGCGGCGCCGGATGCCGATCCGCGAAGAGGCGATCAACGTCTTCATGGGGCTGCCGGGCGACGGCGACCGGCTCGAGCTCACCTACAACCACGGCGTGGACTCCTACGAGCTCGGCACCGGCTACAACCACATCGCGCTCACCGTCGACGACCTCGACGGCACGCTCGAGAACCTCGCCGGCAAGGGCATCGAGCCCGAGAAGCCGCCGTACCGGGTCCGCGAGGGCGGCTCGCGCATCTGCTTCGTCCGCGACCCCGACGGCTACCGGGTCGAGCTGATCGAGAAGCGGATGTAGCTACGGCCGGGTGACGAGGTACGCGACGCCCGCGCCCGGGGACCCGAACAGCAGATCGCGGCCGACGACGGCGACCGAGCCACGCCGCCGGTGCTCCTTGACCACCCCGGCATAGGTACGGAGCCGCTTGCCGTTCGCCGAGAACAGCAGGCCCATCGCCGGGTGGCCGGCCCGGCCGCGGGCCAGCGTGATGACCTCACGAGCGGGACCGCCGGTGACGTCGCCGGCCGCCACGGCGAGCCCGATCGGCCCGCCGACGCGCGGCCCGGCGAGCCGCACGCGCCGGCCGCCGGCGACGATCCAGACCGATCCGGGCCGGGTGCTCAGCAGCGACCGCCCCGGCGCGCCGGCCACGACGCCGGCGCGGTACCGCGTGACCGCCATGCCGAAGCCGCGCGCCCCCTTCGGACCGGTGAGCTGCCTGCCCGCGAATGGCTCGCCAATGCGAATGAAGACGTCGGCGGGATCGCGGCGCCCGTGCAACACGAACACCACGCCGCGGGCAACCGTCCGCCCGATGTCGGCACCCGGAGCGCCGATCAGCAGGTCGCCGACGCCGTCGTCGTTGACGTCGCCGGCCGCCGCCGCCGCAGCGCCGAGCTGCAGGTCGTCGTTGGCGCCGCGGACGAGGAAACCGGTCGTGGGCGCCGCCGGATCCCGCCGGCCGAGCACGACGCGCAGCGCGCCGCCGGCCTCGTCGCCCTCGATGCTCGTGCCGATCCCGATGTCGGCCAGCCCGTCAGCATTGACGTCGCCCAGCGCGAAGGCGCCGCGGATGCCGTCGTCGGCGAGCGCGAAGCCGCCGTCGCCGAGCGCCGCCAGATCGACCGGAGCGGAGTCGTGCTTGCCGAAGACGACGAACGCGGCAGTCTGCAGCGACGGCCGGCGGCCGGTCACGAGCAGGTCCGCGAGGCCGTCTCCGTTGACGTCTCCCGCCCCGGCGACCAGCGCCCCGGTGCCGTCGGTGACCCAGTTGACGAAGGAGCTATTGACGAGCGCGACGGCGCCGTCGATGCGGAACCCGCGGTCACCGAGCGTCCCGAGCGGCAGCCGGCCGCGCGGGAAGGGCCCGAAGACCACGTAGGCAGAGCCCGCGTCCCGGCGGCCGCGGGGATCCGCTTTCGGGGCACCCACGATGAGGTCGCCGCGGCCGTCGCCGTTCACGTCACCGGCACGCGCGACTGAGGCGCCCGCCTGGTCGGAACGATGCTCGCCGGCCAGGACGAGCGATGCGCGCTGGGGCACCGCGACGGTCGTCGCCGCGGCGGCCGGAGCGGTGGCGGCGACGATCACCAGCAACCATGCGGTGACGGCGCACTTCATCACGTTCACCGTGGCAGACGCACGGAGCGGCGACATCCGCAGAGGGCCGTAGCGTGCCCTCGGCATTTCCCGGGTACGCTTCGGCCCCGTGACCGAACAACGGCTCGCGGTCGTCGACCTCGGGTCGAACTCCTTCCGGCTCGTCGTCTTCACGTGGGTCGACGACTCGTGGTTCCGGCTCTCCGACGAGATCCATGAGACCGTCCGCATCGGCGAGGGCCTGGAGGAGACGGGCCAGCTCGCCAAGGAGCCGATGGAGCGGGCGCTCGAGACCGTCGAGCTGTACGCGCACTACTGCCGGGCGACGGGGATCGACGACGTGCAGGCCGTCGCCACCTCGGCGATCCGTGACGCGGACAACCGCGACGAGTTCCTCGAGCGCGCCGCGCTCGACGTGCGCGTGCTCGCGACCGAGGAGGAGGCGTTCTACGGCTACCTCGCGGCCGTAAACTCGACGACGCTGAGCAACGGCGTCGCGCTCGACATCGGCGGCGGCTCGATGCAGCTGACGCTGGTCAAGGACCGCGAGGGCCGCGACATGCGCTCGTGGCCATTCGGCGCGGTGCGCATGACCGAGCGC
>Ga0111539_10007296_pt1 | contig 14154 bp, 12 predicted proteins | sample RhiMethybrSRZTD1_FD_79667 | JGI IMG/M metagenome (GOLD analysis project Ga0111539, IMG submission 79667) | Populus rhizosphere microbial communities from Tennessee, USA - Rhizosphere MetaG P. TD hybrid SRZTD1 (version 2) (version 2) | ecosystem: Host-associated > Plants > Roots > Rhizosphere >...
CCGACCTTCCGCGTTCACCAGGACGAGGAGTAGCAGCAGCCGATCATCAGCGGCATGGGCGAGCTCCACCTCGACATCTACATGGAGCGCATGCGCCGCGAGTACAGCTGCGACGTGATCGCGGGCAAGCCCCAGGTGGCCTACCGCGAGACGATCACCCAGCGCTCCGACATCGCCTACACCCACAAGAAGCAGACGGGCGGCTCCGGCCAGTTCGCCCGCATCGGCGGCTTCATGGAACCGCTCCCACCCGACGCCGTCGAGACCTACGAGTTCGTCGACGAGGTCGTGGGCGGCGCGATCCCGCGCGAGTTCATCCCCGCCTGCGACAAGGGCTTCAAGGAAGGCGTCAAGAAGGGCGCTTTGATCGGCTTCCCGGTGGTCGGCGTGCGCGTCACGGTCAACGACGGTCTGGCCCATGCAGTCGACTCGTCGGAACAGGCGTTCAAGACGGCGGCGCTGATGGGTTTCCGCGAGGCGTACTTGAAGGCCAAGCCGACGATTCTCGAGCCGATCATGAAGGTCGAAATCGAGGCGCCCGTCGAGTTCCAGGGCGCGGTCGTCGGCCAGGTGAACCAGCGCCGCGGCGTGATCCTCGAGACCGTCAGCAGCGACGTCGTCACGGTCACCGCCGAGGTCCCGCTGAACACGATGTTCGGCTACTCGACCGATCTCCGTTCGGCGACCCAGGGCAAAGGCAACTTCACGATGGAGTTTGCCAAGTACTCCCAGGTCCCGCGCCAGGAGCAGGAAGAGATGATCAAGGCGTACAAAGAGAAGCTCGCGAAGGAAGCTGCGGCCCGCAAGTAGTCGAAGTCGGCGATTTGCGCTAAATTTCGTCGATGGTTTCAACGCGGCCGGGGGAATTCGGCGCTTTCGCCACGCTCCTGCTCCCCTTGCTCGGCCTGCTCGGTTGCTCGAGTGAGGCCGAGCCGGGCGCTCCTTCCGGCAACGACGCGCTCTGCCAGGCGCTGCTGCCGACCTGCCGCGACGACCAGAAAGCGTGCGTGGTGGGCAGCGACGGGCCGCGCTGTGAACCCTGCCCGACCGGCCAGTACGCGAACGACGCCGGGCACTGCACCGCGATCCCCGGCGTGCTCCACGAGCACGAGTTTCCGCCCTTCACCAGCGGACCCGGCCAGGAGATCCTCGACGTGTGCCGGAGCTGGACGGTAGGCAACGAGCAGGAGCTCTGGGTCAACGCCGTCGAGCTGCTCCAGGACGAGGCGTCGCACCATTCGAACTGGACCTTCGTGCCCGAAACCGAGTTCCCCGGCCCGGACGGGCTCTGGGACTGCGATGAGCGCGGCTATTCCCAGCTCCAGGCGGCGGTCACGGGCGGCGTCCTCTACGCGCAGTCCACGCAGGCCAAAAAAGAAGTGCAGAAGTTCCCGGACGGCGTCGTGGTTCGCATCCCGCCGCATTCGAAGATCATCAGCGCGGCTCATGTCCTCAACACCACGACCGCTCCGGTCACCGGCCACATCACGCTGCGCTTCTATGCGATTCCGCCGGAAGCCGTCACGGTGAAGCTCGCGCCGTTCCACCTTTCGTACGACGGACTCGACATGCCGCCGCGCAGCCACACGCGCTTCAGCGGCGAGTGCGAGCTCGATTCGCAGTACCAGGCCGCCGCGGGCACTCCGCTCGGCCTGACCGTGTACTTCATCCTTCCGCACACCCACGCGCTCGGCACGCGCTTCTTCACCGAGATCGCCGGAGGACCGAACGACGGGCAAACCTTGATCGACATGCGCGGCTTCAACGGCGAGGCCCGCGGCCAGCGCTACACGCCGCCGATCGACGTCACCGGCGCGACCGGCCTGCGCTTCGGCTGCGAGTTCGAAAACCCGCGCGACGAGCGCGTGGTCTGGGGCTTCGGCAACCAGGAAATGTGCGAATGCCTCGGCTTCGCCGATTCGCGGCTGGCCTTCGAGTCGCGCATCGACGAAGCCGTCCCCGACGGCAGCGACGGGGACGTGCTGAAGTTCACCGGAGCCTGCAATACGATCGCGTTCGATTGGACGGGGAAGCAGGGCGACTAAGGCCGCGCTTACACGTTCGGCTTCAGCTCCAGCGTCCCCGTCGAGTTACCGAAGCTCGTCGCGGGCGAGCCCGCGAGCTGTGCCAGGCTCAAGAACAGGTTCGCGAGCGGCGCCGCGCGCTCGTGATCGGTCTCGATCGAGCCGCTGCCCGCCTTGCCGAACCCGACGTCGGCGATGCCGCCGCTGGTGATGCCGGCGTTCTGTCCGCCTGCGACCACGATCGGCAGATCGAAGCCGTTGTGCTTGTCGCCGTCGGCGACCTCGGAGCCGAAGACCGTGACCACGTTTTTCGACAGCGGCGCGCCGAGCTCGTCGATCGTCTTGAGTTTGCCGATCAGGTACGCGAGCTGCCCGTTGAACCAGGTGTTGATCTGGCGGAGCTTGTCCTGTTGCACGGGATTATTGCCGTGGTGCGAGATGCCGTGCTGGTCCTCGGAAAGACCGACGTAAGTCGCATTCTGCACACCGCCGTTGCCGCGGCTCAGTTGGTACGAGACGCACGGCGTCACCTGACACTGCAACGCGAGCACGACCAGGTCGAGCATCGTGCGTGTGAAGTCGGGGAAGTTCTTGGACGTGACGTCGGCGGGCGCGGCCGGCTTGGTGCACAGGAGCGTGGGCGGCGGCAGCGCGCCGACCTTGGTTTCGACCTCGCGCACGTTGGAAAAGTACTGGTCGAGGCGAGCGCGATCGGCGGTGCCGAGGCGGCTCTTCATGGCCGCCTCCTGCTCCTTCACCGCGTCGAGGATGCTCTTTTTGCGCAGCTGGAGCGCCGAGAGCTGGCCGGGCACGCTGGTGGGCTCGAAGCCGGCGAAGATCTGCTCGAATACCAGCTGCGGCCGGGTCAACGGCGCTTCGTAGTCGTTCAGCTTGTCGCTCTTCCACGACATCAGGCTGTGGAACGCGGCGTTCACGCCGCCCTGGGCGATGCCGCTGGCGTTCTTACCGTCGGCGATCACCAGCGAGGCGAGTCGCGTGCCGCGCTTCGTCCGCAGCTCCTGGCCGATCAGCTGGTCGATCGAAATCGAGAGCCGGGTCTGGCCGGGTTCGGGGATGCGGGCACAGGTCGCGTAGCAGCAGGCTCCGACCTCGTGGCCGCTGCCGGTGCCGAGCTTCGGGTCGTACCACTTCCACGACGAGTTCTGGCGATTGTGCAGCCCTTCGACGAAGAGCAGCTCGGCGCGGTGTTCTTCCAGCGGGCTCAGGATCGACGGCCACGGCGTGTTCGGGCGCGGCGACATCTCGCTACCGACCGATCCGTTCGGGAAGAACAGGAACACGAAGCGCGCCTTGTCGGCCGCGCTCGGGCCCTGTGCCAGCGCTTTCTCGGTCGGAAACATCGCCTCCAGCAGCGGCAGCGCGATCACGCTGCCGGCGGCGCCGATCAAGAAACTGCGTCGATCGAGCAGCCAGCGCGGGCTCACTGGGCGCCTCCTTGGTTCAAGAACATCGGCGACGAAACGACGCGCAACAAGAGGTCGCGAAAGCCGAGCTCGGCCGGCGAGTCCCCGGCGAACTGCGCCTTGATGCAATCGGCGGCGTCCGTCAGGCGGCCGACGGCAATCGGCGCGATGCGCTGGGCGACACAAGGCGCGTAGCCCGGTTGCGCGATGATCACCTGCGCCAGCTCCGCGGCGTCGGCGAAGCTTTCGCCGCTGACCAGCTTCGCGCTGGTCACCACCGGCTGGCCGGCGGGATAGCTCGAGCGAAACTGGCCGAGTGCGCCGTAGCTCTCGAGCCCGATGCCCGGCGGATCGATCATGTTGTGGCAGACGGCGCAGTCGGGGTTCTTCCGGTGCTCGTCGAGCTTCTCTTTCTGGGTCGCGGTCTTTGACAGCACGCCGGTCAAGCTGGTGTTCACGTTGGGTGGTGGATCGGGAATTTCCTTGCAGAGCAGGCGCTGATTGACCCACAGCCCGCGCCGCACGATCGACGAATCGTTGCCCGCCGAGGTCAGACTGAGCACGCTCGCGTGACCGAGAATTCCCTGGCGGTCGCTGGCGGCGCCCGTCCCGTAAACCGCGGCGAGCTCCGCGCCCGCGAACGTGGAGGGCGCCGTGACGAGCTCGGCGAGTGGCCGATTCTCGCGCAGCAAATGCAGCACGAAGCGCTCGGTCTCGGCGTACATGGCGTCGCGCAAGCCGTCGTCGAATTCGGGGAAATCCGTCTTGTCCGGCACGTTCCACAGCGCGCCGATGCCGAGCCACTGGTCGGCGATCGACTTGGCGAGACCGCTCGCTCTCGAATCCGCGAGCATGCGCTCGGCCTGCGCCTGAAAAATCGCGGGATCTTTCAGCTCGCCGCGACCAGCCGCCTCGAACAGCTCACGATCGGGCATCGAATCCCAGAGAAAGTACGAAAGCCGCGTCGCGAGCTCGTAGTCGCCGAGCGCGTAGGATTGCGACGCGTCGTCGGGGGCGGGATGACCGATCTCGCGGTACAGGAATTGCGGCGAGGTCACGATCGCCGCGAGCGCGTCGGCCAGGCGCTGCTGCGGTGATCCCGCGCTGCGATCGTAGACGGCGCGGTAGCTCGCGATCTCGGCCGCCAGCGGCGGCCGGCGGAACGCTCGCAGCAAGAACTGCTCGAGGATCCGGCTCGGGCAATCGGCGAGCGCGACGTCACACACGTAGATCGCCGGGTTGTTCGGAATCATCACCGCGCGATCCACGACCTCGAGCGCAAGGTCGAGCTGCTGTTCGACGAAGACCGAGCTCATCAGCTGCGCTTCCGGCAGGGTGACGTAGTTGCCCAGCCGGTCGTCGCGAGGGAACGCGGCGGGCAAGGTCACCGGGACGCCGAGGAGCTCGGCCAGCGTATTTTTGATCTGGCTCGAGGTCAGCCGCTGCAGGCCGACGTGGCCGTTCGGCGAAGGCGTGCAGCTCGTGACCGAGTTACCCGCACTACCGCCGTCGCCGCCGCTCCCGGAGCCGGAACCGCCATTCGCTCCGGCGCCCGCAGCGGGGCCCGATCCCGAGCCGCCTGTCGGTTCCACGAGCTTGCCGGTGCAAGCGACCGCGAGGGCGGCCCACAACACCAAGCTCGAGCAGCGAGTCGCCATGGCGCAGCCTGTTTCATGCGCGGCCGTCGCCCGAGTTTCCGAAAATCCGCCAAGGCCGCGCGATCATTCGGCTTCGCAGCGCTCGAGCCGCTTCGCCAGCGCGGCGGAATGGCGCTTGGTCCCGAAGCGCTTGGCGTGGTTTTTCCAGTGGGCGCAAGCGCCACCGCCCGAAGCCTCGAGCGCGAGGCCGAGCTCGTAGCTGAGGCGCTCCTGTTGCACCGGGCTGAGGCCGCCCGCGCTCATCGTCTTCCGAAGCAGCGACGCGGCCTCGGCATAGCGGCGCTGGCTCCGCAGCTGGAGCAAGCGTTCCATGACCTGATCCATGTCGCTCGCGGCCGAGGCGGCTGGTCTTGCGCCGGCATCGGGCGTACCGCCGGCGGCGCTCGCCGTGGGCAGCGGTAGCGCTTTGGTGGGCTCGACCGGTCGCGGCCAGTGCAGCGTCTGACCCGCGGCGACGCGCTCACGCGCACCGTCGTTCCACACGAACTCGATGACGCCCTCGCTCACCGAGACGGATCCTTTCCCCGCGTGCTGCTCGATCGTGAATACGGTGCCGATCACGCGCACCTCGCCGTGGCTCACTCGCACCCGAAATGGCGATTTTTCGCGGTGGCGCACGCGGAAACGCACTCCACCCTCCTCGACTTTCGGCCCGTCGGGCAGGCGTACCACCGCGGTTCCGGGCCGAAGCAACCATTCGTCGCCGCTCACTTCCACGGTCTGCGCTTCGCATCCCAGCCCGACCCGCAGCTCGCCCTGATTCGGATCGACGTGGCAGGCGCTGGCGAACGGTGGTGCCTCCGGTCGATGCTCCTTTCGTACCGCGAACAGCACCACGGCGAGCCCCGCTCCTGCCAGGGCCAATCCCGCGATCCACGCCCGACGCCGTCGCGGGCGTGCGACGTGGCTGGCCTCGATGCGCTCCCAGAGCCGCACGCGTTCGTTCGGCGTCAGCGCCTCGGTCTCCAAGCGCGTGCGGGCTGCTTCCGGCGTCTCCACGGGGTCGCTCACGGGTCGCTCTCCCAGCCCTTCCGGCCGAGCGTCTCGAGCGCGCTCTTGTGGAGCTTCGAGGCCTGACCCTTGGAGACGCCGATCGCGCTCGCAGCGTCAGTCAACGTCTCGCCCTCGAAGTACATGAGGCCGAGAAGCATCCGCTGCTTCGCTGGCAGCCGGCCTAGCGCGCGATCGAGGGCCAGCACGTCGCGGCGAACCGCGACTTCGCGCTCGGGCGCGGGTGGACCGGGGTCCGGGGCGCGGCCGAACAGCGCGAGCAGCTTTTGCCGGCGATCGCGCCGGCGCAGGTCCATCAAGCACTCGTTGATGGCCACCTGGCGGAGCCAGGGCCGGAGCGTCTCGTCCAGGCGCAGGGTTTTCAGATTCGCGCTCAAAAGCATGAACACATCGTGCGCGCGGTCGAGGGCCCACTCGCGGTCGCCCGCGGCAAACTTGATGCAGACCCGGAACACATAATCGGCGTGGAGGCGGTAGGCGGCTTCGAGCACCTTCCGGCCTTCGTTCTCCAACGACGAAGACATGCGCTAGGGGTCGAAAAGTTGCCCGCCGATTCGCAGCGTGACGCCGATGTGCCCGGTGTCAAAGGCGATTTCCGGCCCGACCCGGTGCTCGAAGCGGCGCAGCCGTCCGGTCAGAAGCACCTGCGCCAGGACGTGGCCGGCGCTCACCTGGAGCCCCGCGCCGAGCTGGGCGTCGAGCTCGAGCGCCGAGAGGGCGTCGCTGGTCCCGTAGTGGAGGAGCGGGCCGAGCTCGAGGTAAGGGCCCGCTCCGCGCCGATGCGCCTGCCACGCCGCGCTCACGCCCGCGAAGGTTTCGAGCACCGTCACGCCGCGGGCGCCGTTGCCGGTCAATTCCGCTCGCAAGCCGCTCTCCCAGCCGCCGACGAATCTGCGGCGAGCGCTCAGACCTCCGCCGAACAGCGCGTGCGCGGTGTCGTTGGCGCGCGCGGTGAAATCGAGCTCGCCTTGCCAATCGGCGCTCGGTTCCCGCGCGGGTCGCGACGGCACCGGTGGCGGGTGCCGCAGCGCGGGTGCCCGGCGAGCGACCTCGCCGACCAGTTCCGCGATGCGAGCGATCACGTCCAGTACGAAGCTCGCGTCGCACGGCTCGGGGAACTTCAGCGACTCGTCGCGGGCGACGCCGTGGCCTTCGACATGAATTCGCAAGCCGCCGCCGACCGACGTGACCTGCACGCCGAGCGCACCGGGGTCACGAGCGCCGACCAGGGCATGACCGTTGTCCACGAGCCGCTCGATGGTGCCGGCGCGGAGGCGCGACAGCCCGCAGCGGGCGACGTCCGCATCGGTGACGCCGCTCCAGTCGACGGCGACGCGAGCTCGCCCGTCCGGCGCGGCCCAGGCTCGGCTCGAGAAAGCTGCGGTCGCGGCGACCAGAGCGATCACGGCACGGCGCACCATTGCCGCGAGTATAGGCAGAGAAAGCTAAGGATTTCCCGCATCCGCGCCGGGATTGCGGCTGTGGATGCCGATCCTGAAGTGCGTCTCGTCGTTGTTGGGCTCCTCGAGCGGGTGCACGAGCTGCTCGATCGCCGTCCCGACCCGCAGATCGACGTCGATCTCGGCTCGAACCGGGCTGGTTTCGCTACCCGGCGTCTCGCGGCGCCAGACTTCCACGCCGTCCACCAAGAGCAGCGCGCGCGTGCCGTCACCGCCTGTTCCGCGCACCATGTGTTCGATCTCGATCCGGGCTGGACCGCTGACGTGACTTACCCAGCGCCGCACCGGCAACTCGAGCTCCGGACGGTTCTCGGGATGCTGCGTGAATTTCAAATTCATGGTCCAGCGATAGCCCGGTATTCCGCGATCCAGCGCGCAGCGGCCGGGCGGCATCCAGCGGCCCGGCGGCGAAACCTCTTCGTCGGGGCAGTACTCCATCGGTGCGAAGTCGGCGGCCGAAGCGTAGCTGCCGTCGGGATCGGCGCCGGCCTTCCAGTAGCCGTAGTAAAAACCAGCTTCGCCCTGCGTACCGGAAAAGTCGTCGGCACTGTCGGCCACTTTACAGGTGTCGAGCGGATTCTGCGCGCCACACGCGCCCGCGCGGCAGACCGTGGTCGTGGTGCAGATGTTGCCGTCGTCGCAGGGCGTACCGTCGCTTTCGCCGGCGCACTGCCCGAGCGAGTGCTGGAACACGACCGGGTCGCAGCCAACGAGCGCGAGCGCGACGACGAGCGACCTCACCACGTCAGTTTACTTACTTCACGACGCCCTCGGGGCACCGAGGCTTGCGGCCCGCGTTTTTCTTCGCCGTGTACGCCTGCCAGGCGGAAAGCGTCATCGGTTCGCACTCCAGGGGCGAAACACCGACCACCGTCGCCGGCGCCGTGTCGACGTAGAAGGTGGCAGAGCGCGTGGCGTGGCTGCCCTCGTGAATCTCGCCGAGATAGACCGACCACAGGCAGGGATCGATCGGGCTCGGATTGGGTCCGCATGCCGCGTCTTCGGGCTCTTGTTCGGCCCACAAAGCGCACGAGAGCTTGTGGACCTTTTGCAGGCGTTCGCAGAAGGCTTTGACTTCCGGAAGCGCTGTAACCGCGCCCTCCACGCGGCGCCGGTCACGGTCGTACGCGGCAAAGGCTTCGATCGTGAAGCTCCGGTTTCGTCCGTCGTTGGGTTCCCACAGTGCCTCGTAGGTCGTAGCGTCGAGGTGCAGCGCGCCCACGAGCGTTAGAGAGTCCTCCGAGCTCACGCTCACCGCGAACGACCAGGTACACCGCCCGATTTCACAACGCGGCATCTGGCCGGGTGGCTCGACGTGCGACCGGGCCGCCCAGTCGGGGAGCAGGCCGCGCTCCAGCAACGCTTTCAGGGCATCCTTCGCCGCCCACAAGGCATGCTCGCGATCGTACTTGAGCTCGCCCGGTTTCGGGGGAAGCGGCGGCTTCTGCGCGGCGACGCTCGCGGTTGCCGCGGGTGCCGCGACGCGCGCAGGCTGCTGCTCCGGCGAGGGCGCACAGCCGGCGGTCAACGCCAGAAGTACCACGAGAGCTCGCGCGCCGCTCAAAACACGAACACCTTCACCAGCACGTCCCCGATGCCGATCAGCGCCGCGCCGGCCACGATCCCGGCGCAGATCGGATCGTGGGTTTCGATCCAGAGCAGGTGCCCGCGCGACTCCTTCTTGCCGTGGTAGCGCCGCTCCATGAACCAGAAAAAGAACGCGCCGGCGAACATCGCGAGCGTCGATTCGGGGGGCACCACGACGCCGAGCCCGATCGCCAGCGGGCTCAGCGGGAAGCGGTTGCGGCTCGCGATTCGCAGCACCTCGAGCACGAGGCCGGCCACGCCGGCGACGATCATCGAGATCACGATCGAGCGCGTGAGCAACGTTCCCCCGGCGCCGAAGATCGAAGTCACGAGATCGGACACGCCCTTCCACTGCACCGCAGAGGGGAAACTGAACTGGCCGCCTTCGGGCGCCATCGCGGTCTGAATGCTTCCGCCCGGCCGGTAATCCGCGAGAAACAGCGCGAAAAACAGCGGCGTGGAAGCGATCGCGCCCGACACGATGCCGATCACGTGGCCGATTGCCTGCTGGCGCGGCTTGGCGCCGAGCATGTAGCCCGGCTTGATATCCATCAGGAGATTCGCCGCGTGCGACGACACGTCGGCGCACATGACCCCGGTCATCAGGTTCGTCGCCGGGTGTTTGGGCTGAAGGCCGCCGAAGGTAAACTGTGGAATCTTGGCCAGCGCCGAGATCGGCGTGATCCCGGTGAGCGCCGTGCTGCTGGCCGCGATCACGGTCAACAGCACGATCATCGGGATCGCCGCCGCGCCGAACACGATCGGCACGCCGAACCACAGATGGCCGAGCCATACGCCGACCGCACCGACCACCGGGATCCCGACCCAGGACACCCAGAGCGGCAACTCGATGTGCGCCAGCACGTCCGCGCCGGTTTCGCGCTTTCGCCCGGTCAGCGAGCGAAACGCGTGCACGAAGATCTCGGGCTTCGCGAACAGCGACACGATCGAAGCGACCACCATGATCGCGATTCCCCACCACAGGGACCAGCTGTTCACGATGTACGCGCGCCCGAAAACCGCGGTCCCATCCGCGAGCGAGCCGGATTTCGGCGCGATCTCGCCGCGCGCGATCATCCAGGGCGCAATCACCACGAAGTTCAGCAGCATGCCGAGCAGCATGCTGGTCGCGCTGCGCAGGCCCATCAGGCCACCCGCGCCGAACATCGCCAGATCGAGGGCCGGGCTCAGCCCGAGCTGTCGCAGGTCGACGTTGGCAAGCCGCGGGATCGGCAGATAACCCTTCTCCGCGAGCTTGTAGTACCACTCGTCGAGGTTGTGCGGGAGGTGCCAGGCGCTCTTGATGCCGAGCCACTTCTCCTGGATCAGCTTCATGTACGCGGGGCCGGAGATGAAGCTGATGAAGCCGGAGAGCGCGGCCGCGGTCGCGAGCGCCCGCGCCTTGAACAAGCCGACCGCCGCGGCGGACGAATACAGCGTATCGAGCACGACGCCACAGGCGCGGCCCTCCGGAAAGGGTTGCTGCTCGTCGTTGATGAAGCGCCGCTTCATCGGGAACGCGACCAGCACGCCGAGCGTCGACAGCACGACGTTGAACACCGCCATCTGCATCCAAGGCAGCGGGCGATTTTCGACCCACATGTACGCGGTGATTCCGGAAACCAGGGGCCCGGTCATGTAGCCGGCGGCGGTCGCCACCGATTGCGTCGCGTTGTTCTCGAGGATCGTCATGTCGCGCATCCCGAGCCGCGACAAGAGCTTGAAGATCGAGAACGCCAGGATCACGCTCGTCAGCCCGACGCCTAGCGACCAGCCGGTTTTCGCGCCGACGTAAAGGTTCGTCGCCGAAAGCACGCCCCCCAGCAAAAATCCGGTCGCCGCCGCGCGCAGCGTGAGCTGCCGCATGTCGCCGCGGTACACGCTGTCGAGCCACCAGCGATCCTTCCGCTCGCGGCTCCAGGTCTGGATCTCCTCTTCGCTGAGCGTCGGGATGCCAGTGCGCTCGGGGACGGGCGTGGCGCTCATCTTCGGCTCAGATCGAATCGGACTCTGCCAGCGTCCACTCTTCGGCGGTCGCCGCGGCCTCCCACTGCAAAAACGCGGGATCTCTCAGCAGAGCGTCTGCGTAGCGTTGCGCGGCTGCGCCGAGCCTCACGCCGTAAGTGCGAAAGCGCGTCGCCACCGGGGTGTAGAACGCGTCGGCGATGGTCGGCACTTCGCCGAACAGAAAGGGCCCACCCGAGCCGAAGCGCGTGCGGAGCGCCGACCAGAGCGCGTCGATGCGCTCGACGTCGCGCCGTACCTCTTCCGATAGCTCGCGGGGCTCGCTGCGCCGGCGAATGTTGCAGACCAAGTTCGCCCGCAGCGCGGCGAATCCCGAGTGCATTTCGCAAGCGGCGGATCGCGCGTGCGCCCTCGCGATCGGATCCGCTGGCCACAGCCCGGGTACGCGCTCGGCCGCCCACTCCGAGATCGCCAGCGAGTCACTGATCACCTCGGCACCGAAGTGGAGCGCCGGCACGGTCCCCGACGGCGAGATCGCGAGCACCGACGGCATCTGGCGCTTGGAGTAACCCGGTCCGCCGAGCGGGACCACGCGCGTTTCGAAGTCGATCCGCCCCCAGGAAAGCACGAGCCACGGCCGCAGCGACCATGACGAATAGTTGCGATTCCCGACGTAAAGAATCGGTTTCACGGTCAAAAGCTATACGCTCACTGAGCAAGATTCTCCAAGATCGATTCGCCGAGGCTGCCTAAGGTTCGACGGCTGGGACCCCGGTTCGCCGTCGACACGCGGCTCGAGCCCGGCGCCAGAGTCGTGACGTTCGCGAACGGCATGGTCATCTCTTCGAGCAGGCGAGCGTGATCATGAACCGAACGCTGGAGCGGCGCTGAGCTAGACTCGGCGCGGTGAAGCTCCCGGTCAGCCCCCCGATCCTGCCGATGCTGGCCAAGCGCGTCGGGGAGCTGCCGGAGGGCGAAGGCTGGATCTTCGAGCCGAAGTGGGATGGCTTCCGCGTGCTGGTGTTCCGGGACGGGGACGAGGTGCTGCTGCAGAGCCGCGACGAGAAGCCGCTGAATCGCTACTTTCCGGAGCTGCTCGCGCCCGTGAAGGCGCAGCTTCCCGAGCGCTGCGTGCTCGACGGTGAGGTCGTGATCGCGCGCGGCACGGCGCTCGAGTTCGAAGCGCTGCAGATGCGGATTCACCCCGCCGCGTCGCGGGTGGCCATGCTCGCCGAGCAGTGCCCGGCTTCGATCGTGTTTTTCGACCTGCTGTGCGAAGGCGACCGCGATCTGTGCGCCACGCCTTTCGGCGAGCGGCGCGCGGAGCTGACCCGCCTGCTCGCGAGCGCGGCGCCCCCCCTCCACGTCACGCCCGCTACCACGGATCGGAGCACCGCGGCCGACTGGTTCCGCCGCTTCGAGGGCGCGGGGCTCGACGGCGTGATGGCCAAGCCGATTTCCGGGACCTACGAGCCGAACAAGCGCGTGATGTTCAAGGTCAAGCACGAGCGCGAATGCGACTGCGTGGTGGCCGGGTTTCGCTGGCACAAGAACGGCCAAGGCACGGCGATCGGATCGCTCCTGCTCGGGCTCTTCGACGAGTCGAAAAAGCTCCATCACGTGGGCGTGGCGGCGAGCTTCACTGCGCAGAAGCGCCGCGAGCTGGTGGAGTTTCTGACTCCTTACCGCGAGAACGCGCTCGCCGAGCACCCGTGGAAGGAGTGGGCCGGCCTCGGCGAAGAAAGCTTCGGCCAGCGCATGCCCGGCGGAAAGAGCCGCTGGAGCCAGGGCAAGGATCTGTCGTGGGAACCGCTGCGCACCGAGCTCGTGGTCGAGGTGGCCTACGATCACATGCAAGGGGCGCGCTTCCGTCACACCGCACACTTTCGCAGGTGGCGCACGGACAAGCAGCCGAGCGATTGCACCTACGCGCAGCTCGAGGTCGTACCCGCGCACGAGCTCGCCGACATCTTCGCGACGCATCGCTAGGCGTACTGGTCTCGGAAGCCCAAAGCACGACAAGATTTGGTGAGCGCTTGACGGCATGGCCGTCGGCGGGACGTCAGCTGACTCCCGCTCCGGCTAGATCGATCCACATCGCAAACGTCCGTCCCGCCGACGCCGAACACCGGCCAAGGCTCACCCCAAAAATCGTCCTGTCCCAGCACTCAGGAACTCTACTCCTCCGCTTTTTCGGCCTTGTGGGCGCGCCACTTCTCGCGCCACTCGCGCGTCGGATCGTCGTCCGGGTCCGGCGTCTCCTGGGGAGGGCGATCGGCCTCCGGCACGTGGCGCAGATTCACGCGGATCCGGGTCCAGGTCGAGGAGCGACCGCGCATCGCGTCGACCAGCACGTCATCGACGGCGAGCAGCTTCGCGGCCTCGGGGTACTTGGCTTTCCAGCGCTCGAGGCCGGCGAGGGCGGCGTCTTTTTTCGGCGAGTTCGCGACCGTGATCAACGGTTGCTTGGTGCGCGGCCTTTTGGCAGCCCCCTTGGCGCGCGAGGGCGCGACGCGCGGCGCCTCGCCGGACATTTTTCGGAAGTGCGGCGGCCAGGGGGCGTCACCCAGACCCGAAGCCTCGTCGCGCGCCGCGAGCTCGAGCAACCGGTCGAGCAAACCGGCGGCGGCGTCCATCTCGGCGTGCGGATCGCCGATCTTTGCGAACCGCCCGGGCATCGTGAAGACCGTGAAGTCGGCGGGGTCGCACTCCGGCACTTCGTCCCAGGTCATGGGCGCCGACACGCGGGCGTCGGGCAGGGGACGCACGGAATAAGCCGAGCAAGTGGTGCGGTCCTTGGCGTTCTGGTTGTAGTCGAGGAAAACGCCGCGCCGTTCCTCCTTCCACCACTTCGAGGTGGCGATCGACGGCGCGCGGCGCTCGATTTCGCGCGACAGCGCGAGCGCTGCCCGGCGCACCTCGACGAACGACCAGCGCGGCTCGATGCGCACGTTCACGTGGATGCCGCGCGAACCGCTGGTTTTCGGCCAGCCGCGGAGCCCCAGCTCTTCGAGCAATGCTTTCA
>Ga0111539_10007297_pt1 | contig 14153 bp, 15 predicted proteins | sample RhiMethybrSRZTD1_FD_79667 | JGI IMG/M metagenome (GOLD analysis project Ga0111539, IMG submission 79667) | Populus rhizosphere microbial communities from Tennessee, USA - Rhizosphere MetaG P. TD hybrid SRZTD1 (version 2) (version 2) | ecosystem: Host-associated > Plants > Roots > Rhizosphere >...
CGCCGTGCAGGAGCTTTGGCAGCGGGAACGCATCACGCCGGCCGCGATCCATGCCCATGCCCGCGCGCTACAGGAAATCTTCTTGGATGCGATTCCCACGAACCATGAGCTCGCCGGCGCAGAGTTGATTCCTACTCGCGGTGCTTTGGAACGCGGCAACTTCCTGACGTTTCGCACTCCGCGAGCGGGAGATCTCTATGCGGCACTGCGCGCGCGCAGCGTGGTGACAGACTATCGAATGAACCGGCTGCGCTTTGGGTTCGGCGTGGCTCAAACTCCGGACGATGTTCACGCGCTCGCCAAGGTGCTGCCATGATCGGATCGGCGTATCTCCAAGACGTGCTCGCGAGGCTGCGCGATACGAAGGCGATGGCCGACCGCGCGCTGGAGCAAATCCCCGAGCATGTCTGGTTTCGCCGTCTGGATCCGGAATCCAATTCGCTCGCCACGATTCTCCAGCATATGAGCGGCAACATGGTGTCGCGCTGGACGGACTTCTTGACGAGCGACGGCGAGAAGCCGGGGCGGGATCGCGACGCCGAGTTCGAAGATCCGACGAAGCGGGATCCGGCGATCTTGCGCCAAAACTGGGAAGAAGGATGGGCTTGCGTCTTTCACGCCATCGAAGCGCTCGAGCCGGAAGACTTGCAGCGCACGGTGACGATTCGATCGCAGCCGCATACGGTGCTGGAAGCCATCCAGCGGCAGCTGGCGCATTACTCGTATCACGTGGGACAGATCGTCTTTCTCGCCAAGCACTATGCCGGCGATCGTTGGAACACGCTGTCGGTTGCGCGCGGCCAATCGCAGGCCTTCAACACATTCATGGATCGGAAGCACGGAACGGGCGCTGACCGGGGGCGTTGACCCCGGGTTTGGGAACTTCCGGCGCGATCGGGCGGTAAGAGGAGCGTGACCCAACCAAAGTCCAAGCCTTCTCGAGCCGGCGTTCTTGTGGCAATGCTGGCGATCATGTTCATTGGAAGCGGCGCTGTTGCGCTTGAACAACAAGCGATGGGAGCCCCAATGGTATCCAAGATCTCGAAATCGAATTACGACATTACCCCGCTGTCCCCCGAGCGCGTGGCCGAGTTGGCCAAGAAGCTCGATCCCGAAGCGTTTCGGATCACGCAGAGCGCGGCAACGGAGCGGCCGTTTTGCGGCACGCTTCTCGACAACAAGAAAGACGGCGTCTACGCGTGCGTTGTCTGCGGGCTGCCGCTCTTCTCGAGCGAGCACAAATTCAATTCCGGCACCGGTTGGCCAAGCTTCTACCGGGAGTTCGATCCCGAGCACGTCGCGAAGCACGTCGACCGGTCGATGGGCATGGTGCGCACGGAGATCAACTGCGCGCGCTGCGGCGCACACTTGGGACATGTGTTCGATGACGGCCCCGCGCCCACCGGACAACGTCATTGCTTGAATTCGGCCTCGCTGACTTTTGTCGAGAACGGCCAGCCAAGGCCGGCGGAGAGCCGGCCCGTTCTTGCGAGTACGGCGGGAAAGGGGGCTGCGCAGATGGCATCGCAATCAGGAAACTCCGGGCAGGCGGCGGGAGCGCAAAGTGCGGCGGGGCAAGATGCCGCAGCGCAAACGAACGGTGCGCAAACCGAAACCGCGTACTTCGCCGGCGGCTGCTTCTGGGGTATCGAGCACTACTTCCAGCAAGGGCCCGGCGTCATCGATGCGGAGAGCGGCTACATGCAAGGGAGCGTGGAGAACCCCACGTACAAACAAGTGTGCAGCGACACCACGGGCCATGCGGAAACCGTGAAGGTCGTGTTCGATCCCAAGAAGATCTCCTACCGCCGGCTCTTGCAGGCCTTCTTCGACATGCACGATCCGACGCAGATGAATCGCCAGGGACCGGATGTCGGCAAGCAGTATCGCAGCGGCATCTGGACGACGAGCGACGCGCAAAAGCGCGAGGCCGAGGCGTACGTCCAAGAGCTCACGGATAAGAAGGCGTTCGGCGGAAAGAAGATCGTGACGCAAGTTGAGCCGGCGAAGAAGTTCTGGCCGGCCGAGGACTATCACCAGGACTACGTCGAGACGACGGGCCGCGCCTGTCACGTTGCCGATCCTTGGTGAGCGGAGAAACAGACGGAGAACGGGCGCCGGCGTTCTCCGTCTCGAAGAATCACGTGCGCGAAGATGATGTGCCGATCTCAGACGTCCGCAGCTTCCCTCGATCCACTTTGCCCAAGTGGGTGCGCGGCAGCGTCTCCATGACGATGACTTGGCGCGGTGCTTTGTAGGGCTCCAGCCGCTCCAACGCAAAGGCGCGCAGCACTTCGGCCAAGCCGTCGCGCTCCCGATTCTTCGCAACCACGAACGCATGCGGCTTGGTCAGGCCGTTGGCATCCACAACTCCCACCACGGCGACTTCCGCGACGTCGGGATGCTGCAGCAGGCAATTCTCGACTTCCTGCGGAGAGAGCCACTTGCCGGAAACCTTGAGCATGTCGTCGCCGCGGCCGCAGTACCAGAAATAGCCGTCCTCGTCGCGCCGCACCATGTCGCCGGAGACGTACCATTCGCCGCGAAACGCGCTCTTCGTCTTTTCCATTTCGTGCCAATAGCCGATGGCGCGCGAGTCGCCTCGAACCCAGAGCCAACCGACCTCGCCTTCGCCGACTTCGCGACCTTCGTCATCGCACACGCGCACCTCGAAGCCCGGCACCGGCCGTCCCAAGCTTCCCGGCTTCGCGCATCCCGGCGCATTCGTCAGGAAGATGTGCCACATCTCCGCCGTGCCGAGCCCGTCCAGAAGATCGACGCCGAACGCGGCATTCCAACGCTCATAAAGCTCTTCGGGAAGCGCCTCGCCCGCGGAAGTAGCAAAGCGAAGACAGGAGAGGTCCTGCTCCCGCGCGCGCGGATGATTCGTCATCTGATGAACCATCGTGGGGACGTTGATCAAGATCGTCGGGCGGAACTTGGCGATCTTTTCGAACAGCACGTCCGCCGTGCAGCGCTCGGGAAAAAGCACCGAAGTCCCGCCGGCGGCGAATGGGAAAAACAGATTCGAGCCCGTTGCGTAGCCGAAGAAGAGCTTCGGCACGGACAACGTTACGTCGTCGGAGCAGTAGCCCAAAAGCCCCTTCGCATAGCACTCCGTCGTGTTCGCGAACGACGCGTGCGTTTGCACGACCGCCTTCGGCCGCCCGGTCGTGCCGCCGGAGAAAAGCCACATGGCCGCATCATCGCGATGCGTCGGGAAGAGCGACAGCTCGGGCGAAGCGATGCGCATGCGGTCGTCGAACGCGGGATCGCCAACCGCGAGCACGCTCTTGAGATGGCGCGCGCGCAACGCGGCATCGTGAAACGTTCGCGCGAAGTCGCCGTGCGTGATCGCGACCTTCGCACGCGTATACTCGAGGAAGTATTCGATCGCATCCGTCTTCAGCTCGGAATTCACCATCACTACGACGGCGCCGATCGAGAGCGTCCCGAACAAGGCGCCGACGAATTCGGGTCCATCGGGAAGCGCGATCAGAACGCGCTGCTCGGCCTCCACCCCTTCGTCGCGCAGCACGTTGCCGAAGCGGTTCGCCAGCGTGCGCACTTCGGAATAGGTCCAGCGCCCGTGATCGGTGAGGAGCGCGACTTTGTCGCCACGGCCTTCGCGAATGCGGGCATCCAAAAGATAGTCGGCGAGATGGAATTCTTCGGGAAACGCAGCCATGCCGGGGAGGATACGAAGGCATGCCGGGGGGCGCAACGCGCCACGCGTGCTCGGGGCGGCGAGGAAGTGTAGGGCGGCGCAACGAACACAAAGGCATGGCGGGCCGGACTTGCTCGGCGGACAATGGCGGCCATCATGAATGCGAATTCCGCAGCACTGCTGCGCCTGGCGGAGATGACCTGGGAAGAGGTGCGGGACCTCGACAAGTCGCGCGCCGTGGCGATTCTCCCGTCCGGGGCGATCGAGGCGCACGGACCCCATCTTCCTTTGGATACGGATCTCGTGATTGCGGATGCCATGGCGGAATCCGCGGCAAGAATGTTGTCGTCCAAGGGGCGGCTTCCCGTTCTCTTGCCGCCGTTTGCCTTCACCGCGGCGCCCTTTGCCGGCGCATTTCCGGGGACGATCTCGATTGCGCCGGATGCGTCGGCGGCGATGCTGGTGGACATTGTGCGTTCATTGGATCGTGCCGGGTTCCGCACCTTGGCGATCGCGAATGCGCATCTCGATCCGGCGCACTTAGGCGCGCTGCACGCGGCAGTCGATCAAATTCGCCGCGAGATGAAGTTGGTGGTCGCGTTTCCGGATCTCACCAGGAAGCCTTGGGCCCTGCGACTGACCGAGGAGTTCAAGAGCGGAGCCTGTCACGCGGGAAGATTCGAAACGTCGATCGTCATGGCGCGCGATCCGGATCGGGTGCGCGAGACGCTGCGCCTGGGTTTGCCGGAGAATGCGTCGTCCCTATCGGTCGCGATTCGCGAGAAGAAGAAAACGTTCGCGGAAGCGGGCGGTCCGCTCGCCTATTTCGGCGCGCCGGCTGAAGCCTCCGCCGAAGAAGGGCTGCAGACGATCGAGACCTTGGGTGGAATCCTCGCCGAGTGCGTACTGGAGATGCCCGCTTGACCGAGAGGGCCGCATCTCGTGAACTGTCCTCATGAGCCTCACCGGACAAGTGGCGGTCGTGACCGGAGGCGGACGCGGCATCGGCGCGGCCATCGCCCGGTCTTTGGCGCAAGAAGGTGCGCGCATTTTGGTGACGGCGCGAAGCGCCGACCACCTGGAGAGGATCGTGGCGGCGCTGGCCCAAGATGGCGGTGAAGCACAAGCGTTCGCGGCGGACGTCACCGATCCGGCCGGCGTTCGCCGGATGATGGATGCGGCGAAGAAAAGCTTCGGGAAAGTGGACATCTTGGTGAACAACGCCGGCGCATCCACGTCGGCGCCGCTCGCCAAGATCACGTTGGAGGAATGGAATCGGATGCTCGCGGTGAATGCAACTTCTACCTTCCTCTGCACGCAAGCCGCTCTACCCGGGATGATCGAGCGCGGGCATGGGCGCATCGTGAACATTGCCTCCGTTGCAGCGCGCAGCGGGGGTCGTTACATTGCGGCGTATGCGGCAGCCAAACATGCGGTGCTGGGCTTCACTCGTTGCGTCGCCGTGGAAGCTGCCGAACACGGCGTTACCGTGAATGCCGTTTGTCCCGGGTACGTCGACACCGACATGACTCAGGAATCGATTGCGAGAATCTCGGAAAAGACGGGAATGTCGCGAGAAGAGGCGTTGGAAAGGATTCTTCAGGAGACGCCGCAGCGGCGATTGATTTCCCCGGAAGAAGTGGCTCACGTCGTGAAGATGCTCTGCGACAAGGAAGCCCGAGGAATCAATGGACAGGCGATCGGAATCGACGGGGGGGAGCTGCTCTCATGACGTGGCGGATCGTGAATCCCAAATCGCTCCCCGAGCCGCACGGCTGGAACCATGGAATGCTCGCGCCGGCGAAAGGACGCATGCTCTTCATCGCCGGGCAAATCGGGGTGGAGGCCAACATCGAGGCGCCTCCGTTCGTCGAGCAATTCGATGCGGCGCTCTCCAACGTTTTGGCGGTGGTGCGAGCGGCCGGCGGGCAGCCTGAGCACATCGCTCGAATGACCGTCTACATCACCGACATGAACGTGTACCGAGCCAACCCGCGGGCCTTGAAGGAGCGCTGGCAGAAACACATGGGGCGCTACTATCCGACGATGACCTTGGTGGAAGTCAAGTCGCTCGTGGAAAAGTATGCGCAGGTCGAGATCGAAGCGACGGCAGTCATCCCCGAAAGCTCGTGACCCAAGGAGCGCAGCATGCCGATCGCAGCAACATCGTTCGAATACAATCAAGATGATTCCTCGGCGATCGCGACCATCACGTTGAATCGCGCCGAGCGTCTGAATGCGCTCACGTTTCAAGTGTATCGCGAGCTTCGTGACACGTTTCGCGCTCTGGCTCATGAGCCCGGCGTGCGCGCCGTCGTGCTCACCGGAAAGGGGCGCGCCTTCTGCTCCGGAGGCGACGTCGAGGACATCATCGGCGCGCTCTTGGGCAAGCCGCATGAAGAGCTGGTCCAGTTCACGCGTCTCACTTGCGATCTCATTCTCGCGATGCGCGAATGTCCCCAGCCGGTCATTGGTGCCCTGAATGGATTGGTCGCCGGCGCGGGAGCAGTGATTGCTTCGGCGTGCGATTTTCGCATCGCCGCCGAGAGCGCCAAGATCGCCTTTCTCTTCACTCGAGTGGGGCTGTCCGGCGCCGACATGGGAGCGACTTGGCTCCTTCCGCGATTGGTCGGCTTCGGCAAAGCAACCGAGCTGCTCATGAAAGGTGAATTCATCGACGCCCTCGAAGCGCAGCGCATCGGGCTTTATCATCGCGTCGTCGGCGCGGAGCAAGTCCTGCCGGAAGCCCTGGCTTTGGCCAAGAAGCTCGCTTCCGGTCCTTCCTTCGCGCTCGGGGTCACCAAAGACGCGCTGCAGCGCGAGGCCACGATGGATCTGCGTGCCGCATTGGAGTTCGAAGCGCAAGCCCAAGCCATTTGCATGGAGAGCCCGAATTTTCGCGAGGCGCACGCAGCTTTCTTGGCGAAGCGCGATCCGGAGTTCGTTTGATTCCCGATCTGCGGCCGGTGCGCGCCTTCTTGGATTCCTCGCACAACGAGTTGGCCGGCCGCGCCGCCGAGTTCGCAGCGCGCGAAATCGCGCCGCTCCCCGTTCCCGCGAATGACGATGCGGCGCGCCAACAAGCGCGCTCGATCATGAAAGCGTTGGGCGCTGCAGGACTCTTCGCTCCGATCGAAGCCCAGGACACGCGCGGGTGCTGCATCGTGCGCGAAGCTCTGGCCGCCGCATCGCCTTTGGCGGATGCCGTGTTCGCGCTGCAAGGGTTGGGAACGACGCCGCTCCTTTTGGCGGGCGGCGAAGAGCACAAGAAGTGGGTACGAGACTCCATGCGCGGCGAGGCCATGGGCGCATTCGCCGTCACCGAGGAGGAAGCGGGATCGGACGCCGCCTCGATGCAAACGCGCGCTCGCCTCGACGGCGCCGATTATATTTTGAATGGCGCGAAGACGCTGATTTCCAATGCGGGAGTGGCGGACTATTACATTCTCTTTGCATCGATCGATCCTGAAAAGGGCTCCAAGGGAGTGAGCGCGTTTTTGATTCCGGCGAAGGCCCCCGGATTCAAGTTCGTGCGTGCGCAGGTGATGTCGGCACCGCACCCCTTGGGTGAGATCGCGCTGCAGGATTGCAAGGTGCCGGCCTCAGCGCGGCTCGGCGCCGAAGGAGAAGGCTTCAAGATTGCGCTCGGGACTTTGGACCGGCTGCGCACGACGGTCGGAGCGTCGGCGTGTGGAATGGCGGCGCGCGCGCTCGACGAATCGCTTCGCCACGCCGGGGCCCGGCGCCAGTTCGGCAAACCGCTGGCCGAGTTCCAGCTCATTCAGGACAAGCTCGCCCGCATGGCGACGAAGCTTCGCGCCGCGCGTCTTTTGGTCTATGAAGCGGCTTGGGAGAAAGATCAGGGCGCGGAAAGAATCACGCTCGAGTCCGGCATGGCCAAGGCATTCGCGACGGAAGAAGCGCAGCATATCATCGACGATGCCGTGCAGATCCTGGGAGGACGCGGAGTTCTGGCCGACCATCCGGTGGACCGGTTGTACCGGTCCATTCGCGCTCTGCGGATCTACGAGGGTACGACGGAAATTCAGCATCTCTTGATCGCGGGGCAGCTTCTCCGAGAACGGAGCGCATGAAGGTCGTCTCGATCGGGGGAGGACCGGCCGCGCTCTATTTCGCGATCCTCCTCAAGAAATCAAATCCCCGGCACGAGATCACGATTCTGGAGCGGCACCGCCCAGACGACACCTTCGGCTTTGGCGTCGTGTTCTCGGATGCCACGATGGAGAACTTGGAGGCGGCGGATCCGCAGACGTTCGAAGAGATTCGCAAGTGCTTCCATCATTGGGACGACATCGAGATTCACTATCGCGGCGAGCTCCTGCGCTCGACGGGTCATGGCTTCAGTGGAATCTCGCGCGCCAAGCTCCTGAACATTCTCGCCGCGCGCGCCGAGTCGTTGGGAGTTGCGATCCGGCGTGGGGTGGAGGTCACACGAAGGGAAGAAGTCCCCGCCGCGGATCTGGTGTTGGGTGCTGACGGTGCCAACAGCCTGGTGCGCGGTTGGCACGAGAAGGAATTCCGGCCGGCGATCGACGTGCGCCCGAACAAGTTCGTCTGGCTGGGGACAACTCGCCCCTTTCCTGCATTCACGTTCGACTTTCGCGAAAACGCGCACGGCCTGTGGCGTCTGCATGCGTATCAATACGAAAAGGACGAGCCGGGACCACGCGGCGAGCCGCGCTCTACATTTATCGTCGAGGCGCGCGACAAGACGTTCGCCGCCTCCGGTCTTTCCGAAGCGGACGAAGATGCGACCATCGCCTTCTGCTCGCAATTGTTCGCCGAGGTCTTGCAAGGGCATGGTCTCGCAAAGAACCGTTCCATCTGGCGCAGCTTCCCGACGATTCGCAACGAGCATTGGCATTGCGGCAATGTCGTTCTGATCGGCGACGCGGCCCACACCGCGCATTTTTCGGTAGGCTCGGGGACGAAGCTCGCGATGGAGGACGCCATCGCGCTGGCCGGGGCGCTCGAAGGCGCGGCGTGCTTGGAGGAGGCGCTCGAGTCCTACGAAGCGGAGCGCCGCCCCGCAGTCGAGAGCTTGCAGCGCGCGGCGCAGGCCAGCCTGCAATGGTTCGAAGACACCGAACGCTACATGAACACGGAGCCGATTCAGTTCGGCTTCAATCTTCTGACCCGCAGCTTGCGCATTACCCACGAAGACTTGCGGATTCGAGATCCCGAGTACATCGCGTCGATCGATACGTGGTTCGCCGCGAAGGCGGAAGAGCAAAGCGGCGTTCCCGTTCCAACCGTCGTGGAGATCACGGCCGCTCGCGGCAGCGCACCACGCCGGCGTGTTGCTCCTCCCATGCTCATGCCGTTTCGTCTGCGCGATCTCGTGCTGCCGAATCGCGTCGTCGTCTCCGCGATGTGCCAGTACTCCGCCGCCGATGGAACACCGGACGATTGGCACCTCGTGCACCTGGGAAGCCGCGCGATCGGCGGTGCCGGGCTCGTGATGTCGGAGATGACGAACGTCAGCGCGAACGCCCGCATCTCACCCGGGTGTACCGGGATGTACAAGCCGGAGCACGCCGACATGTGGAAGCGCATCGTCGAGTTCGTCCATCGGCACTCGAACGCCAAGATCGGGATGCAGCTGGGACATGCAGGGCGCAAAGGCGCGACCACTCTCGAATGGCTGGGAACCGAGCCCATTCCACCGTCCGAAGGCGGATGGCCATTGCTCGCCCCTTCGCCGGTTCCGTGGGGGGAGCACAGCCAGGTCCCCAAGGAAATGACGCGCCAGGACATGGACGGCGTGCGTGAGGATTTCGTACGCGCGACGCACATGGCGCTCGAAGCGGGCTTCGATCTCTTGGAGCTGCATTGCGCGCACGGCTATCTCTTGGCCAGCTTCATCTCTCCTCTCACGAATCAACGAACCGACGAATACGGCGGGAGCCTCGAGAATCGAATGCGGTTTCCCTTGAAAGTGTTCGACGCCATCCGGGCCGTCTGGCCGCAGGAGAAACCGCTCGCGGTGCGCATCTCTGCGGTCGATTGGGCTCCCCAAGGAATGCAGCCGCAGGATGCCGTCGAAGTTGCGCGCCACCTGAAGGCCCACGACTGCGATCTCACCGACGTCTCCGCGGGACAAACCGTGCCGTATCAATCTCCGCGCTACGGCCGCCTTTTCCAAACTCCGTTTGCCGATCGCATTCGCCATGACGTCGGGATTCCCACGATGGCCGTCGGCGCGATCTCTTCGTTCATGGACGTGAATACCATTCTGGCCGCGGGGCGCGCGGATCTTTGTGCTCTGGCGCGCGCTCATCTCTGGGATCCGTACTGGACGCGCCATGCCGCGTATGATGCCGGCGTCCGATTGCCGTGGCCCGATGCCTATTCCACCGTCGACGAGTACAATCCTCGCTTTCGCTAACCGGCGGTCGCTGGGGTGTCGCCTGGAGCGCGTGATGAGCAAGCCAAAGAAATCTCCGGCAACGATCGAGCGTTGTCCGTGGGCCGCCAACGAGCTCATGTGGTCCTATCACGATACTGAGTGGGGCGTTCCGGTACACGAAGATCGCACGCACTTCGAATTCTTGATCTTGGAAGGAGCGCAGGCCGGACTTTCTTGGGCGACGGTCTTGCGCAAGCGTGAGGCGTATCGGAAGGCCTTTGCGGAATTCGATCCCGAGAAAGTCGCTCGATTCAATCCGGCCAAGATCGAGAAGCTCTTGCAGAATCCTGGCATCATCCGCAATCGACTCAAAGTGGAGAGCACGGTGGCGAACGCGAAGGCGTTCTTGAAGCTCCGCGACGAGTTCGGCAGCTTCGACGCCTACATTTGGCGCTTCGTTGGCGGGAAGCCGAAGCTCAATCAATGGAAAACGATGAAGCAGATCCCGGCCAAGACCGCGGAATCGGATGCGCTCAGCAAGGATTTGCAGAAACGGGGCTTCAAGTTCGTAGGATCGACCATCCTCTACGCCCACATGCAGGCCTGCGGGCTGGTCAATGACCACGTGGTCCACTGCCGGCGGTGGAACGAGGTACAATCGGAGCGGTCCTAGGTTCGCCCCAGACCCTTCCTGGGCGATGATCTCGGTTTTCGGATCGGAGCTCCATCCGGAGGAATTTCAGTGAATTCTCTTTCTCGATTCGCCGGACCGTTTCACGCTCTGCTTCGCATTGTCGCCGGGCTTCTCTTCATGCCGCACGGAGCCCAGAAACTCTTCGGAATGTTCGGGGGCATGGGGCCGGATGGGGGAACGGCGAAGTTTCCCGATCAGATGTTCATCGCCGGCGTTTTGGAATTCTTCGGGGGGGTGCTTCTGGCGCTCGGTCTCTTCACCCGGCCGGTCGCTCTTCTGCTCGCTATCGAAATGCTCGTGGCTTATTTCATGGCGCATGCGCCGCATGGTCCGATCCCCATGTTGAATCACGGCGAATTGGCGCTCATGTATTTCATTGTTTTCCTTTATCTGTCCGCTGCCGGACCGGGACCGTGGTCTCTCGATCATGCAATGCGCAAGAAGCCTCTCTAGCCGACGCGCCGTGCGGCGGCGTGCGCAGTTTGTGTCGCTCGGGGTGATGGCGCTGCTCATGACGGGCGCTTGCCATAGCACCGAGACGCCGCACCACCCTGCGAATGTGGGCAGCGCTCCTGGGGCGCCGAGCGACACGACTTTGGCGAACGTCCCGCCCAGTGGTGCTCCTCCTGCACGCGTCGTGGTTCCTCCTCCAGGCGTTGTTCCACCGCCGGGCTCTCCGTACGGACCTCCCGATCTTCCCCGCCAAAGAGAAGTGGAATTCCGCGCGATCGGCCAAGAGAACGATTGGATCTTGGAGATCGATCAGGATTGGATCATGTTCGTGATCAACTTCGGACAAGACCGAGTGATGGCTCGCGTCACCGAGCCCGAGCCGGGGCCGGGCATCGGCGGCTTCACGTTTCACGGACATTCGAACGAGGGGCGCAGCATCGAAGTGATTTGGGAAGGACGAATCTGCAGCGACGTGACCAGCGGACAGCCGAATCAGAACTCGGTCATCGTCCGCTTGGATGGCGTCGAATACCGAGGCTGCGGCTTGCGGCGAACCACCACGTCGGAGCCGAAGAATCGCTGAAAGGAAAACGCAAAGATCGATCGCGCCGCACTCGGGCCGTCAACATTCCACAAGGGGGTTGACCATGGGAATCCAAGAGCGCTTGGATGATTGGGCGGATCATCATCGCGGATTTTTCTTCGATCTGGTGCGCATCTATCTCGGCATTGGTCTTTTCATCAAAGGGATCTATTTCGTCGGCAACCCCGACTATCTCACCCATCTCATCGACGAATCCGAGAATCTCTGGTTTCTTCCCGCGGCCGCCGCGCACTACGTCATCATTGCCCATCTCGTGGGCGGCCTTCTCATGGCGATCGGATTTCTCACGCGGATCGCGGCGCTGGCGCAGATTCCGATTCTGATCGGCGCCGTGTTCTACGTGAACATGCCCAGGATGATCACCGTAGAACCGCGGCAGAACTTCGAGTTCTCGGCGCTCGTGTTGTTTCTGTTGATCTTGATTGCGCTACGCGGAGGGGGGCCGCTTTCCTTGGATGCGAAGGTTTTCGCGCGCTAACCGACTGCGGCCTGCGCTCTGCTGCCGGGCTTTTCGACCGGCGTTCCATGCGCGCACTCCGGACATTTGGACGGCTCCCACGAGCCGACCGGCAAGCTCAAGAGCACATGAAGTGGAATGCCGAATTCGATGGCGCCCCCGCTGCGATCCACGATCGCTCCAATCCCCACGACCTCCGCGCCGGCGGCGCGCAATGTTTCCGCCGTTTCGCGTATCGACTTTCCGGTCGTCAACACATCCTCGATCACGACCGCGCGCTCGCCCGGTTTCATTTCGAAACTGCGCCGCAGCAACATTTGCCCGTCTTTGCGCTCGGTGAAGAGTCCGCGCACGCCGAGCGCGCGCGCGACTTCCCAGCCGACGATGATTCCACCCAGCGCGGGACCGACCACGACGTCCGGCTCCAGAGGCTTCAACAGCCTGGCCAGAGCACGGCCGACCACTTCGGCGCGATCGGGATGTTGCAGGAGAATTGCGGCTTGAAAGTAAACATCGGAGTGCAGGCCCGAGGAGAGCTCGAAATGGCCGCGGCGCAGCGCGCCGGTTTCCTCGAACGCACGCAGCAGCGCTTCCTCTCGCATGGCACATCTCCTCGAGGGGGGTTGGAACCCGTTCCCGATGAAGGGTCTCGCAGAATACTCCGAGAATCCTTCTTCCGGTAGTCGTCTTCTGTAAAGCGATCGGACGAACGGGCCTGTCGAATGACGAGAATCAGTAGGCGGTCGTGGCCGACCCGAGCTCCTCGAGAATCTCGTTCAAAGCTGCGCGTGGATCGGACGCCGCCCAGACTCCGCGTCCCACGACCAGAATGTCGCTTCCGCTGCGCACGGCATCTTTGACCGAAAGTGTGCGTGCTTGATCAGATTGGGCTGCCGCACCGGTCGTGATTCCCGGTGTGACGAGAATCGCGGATGGGCCGGCCGCTTCTCGCAAGACCGAGGTTTCGCGAGCCGAGCCGACGATACCGTCGGCGCCCGCGTTCATCGCCAATCGCGCGAGGCGCCGCACCGCATCTTCGATCGAGGGCTCCGCCGGCGACGCAGCCGCCTTCCAATCTTCGAGCGAGAGACTCGTCAACACGGTGACGGCGAGAATCTTCGTGCGCCGTTCCGGTTCCGGTTGCGTTTTCGCGGCAGCTTTCGCAGCGGCTCCGATCATCGCTCGCCCTCCGGCGGCATGCACGGTCAGGTAATCAATCGATTCGGCCGCGGCTTTCTCCACCGCCATTCCCACGACGCTCGGAATGTCATGAAACTTGAGATCGAGAAAGATGCTCACGCCGGATTCTTGCAGCGCACGAATGAGTCGCATTCCTTCGCGCACGAAGAGCGCGCTGCCGACTTTGGCCAAGCCGATCGAATCGCCGAGCTTCTCGCGCAGGCGCATTGCCGCGTCGAATGTTTCGACGTCGAACGCGACGGCCACGCGCTGCTTCGGGGAAAGGCGCGTGCGCGCCGGGGCGGGAACCGGATTCATCCGCTTGCTCCTCCTTTAGCGCCTTCCATCACAACGTCTCCGCCTTGCAGCGTGCCGATGAGATTGCGAATCGCAGCGATGCCATGCCGCCGACAGTACTCCTCCATTCCCGCGATGATCTCTTGCATCACGCGGGGATTCCCGAACAATGCGGTTCCCACTTGGATCGCGGTGGCGCCGGCCAGCATGAACTCAATCGCATCCTTCCAGTGGGAGATCCCGCCCATGCCGATGACGGGAAGCTTCGTGGCGCGGCACACGCGATAGGTCATCGCCAGAGCGACCGGTTTCACCGCGGGACCCGACAAACCTCCCATCCCCATGGCGAGAAGCGGACGGCTGCGTTCTACGTCGATGCCCATGCCGAGAAGCGTGTTGATCAGCGAGATCGCATGCGCGCCGCCGGCCTCC
>Ga0111539_10007304_pt1 | contig 14148 bp, 9 predicted proteins | sample RhiMethybrSRZTD1_FD_79667 | JGI IMG/M metagenome (GOLD analysis project Ga0111539, IMG submission 79667) | Populus rhizosphere microbial communities from Tennessee, USA - Rhizosphere MetaG P. TD hybrid SRZTD1 (version 2) (version 2) | ecosystem: Host-associated > Plants > Roots > Rhizosphere >...
CCGAGGCCGTGGGTGACGACACAGCCGGTTTGCCGCGCGCGCTCGATCAGGGGCTCGAGCTCGGCCTCGCGCGCCGGGTCGATGAACGCCTGGATGCAAACGTAGTCAGGCGGTGAGGCGGCCTCGAGGAGCTCCTCGAGGCTGGGCCCTTCCTCGCCGAGCGGCGGCTCGTCGCCGGCGAGCACCTTGTTCGTTCGGTCCTTCGCCGCCTGCACGTTCGGCTGGTCGAACGGGTTGATGCCGATGATCGCCCCCGCGACGGCGGTGGCGAACTCCCAGCGGTAGAACTCCTGCCCGAGCTCGTAGGGATCGGTGACGCGCGCCTCCTCGCTCTGGCGGTCGATGCCGTCCGCTGGCTCGTCCACGGGAACCGGAACGAGGCCCTTTCCCTGCTTTCCGGTCGACTCCGCAATCAGCTGCTCGACCCAAAGTCCGAAACCACCCCGGCTGGCGCCGCCTATTTGAACTTTGTCGCGGCCATCCTTCCAGCCCTGACCCATCCGCTCGCCCAGCTCGAGCCCGGGGTTGCCGTCGTCGAGGTGGCAGGCCTCCACCATCTCCTCGACGCGGAGGAGCAAGCGCTCGAGGTCCACCCCGATGAGCGCCGCGGGGACCAGCCCGAAGGCTGAGAGCGCCGAGTAGCGGCCGCCGATGGTCGGCTCGCCGGCAAAGACCGCGCGGAAGCCGCGCTTGCGGGCGAGCGCCTCGAGGTCCGAGCCGGGGTCGGTGATCGCCGCGAACGACTCGGCGCGGCCGCCGGCCCAGTCCCAGAAGAAGTCGAGGTGGCAGCGCGTCTCGAGCGTCGTGCCCGACTTGGAGGAGACGAGGAAGAGCGTGCGCGCCGGGTCGAGCGCGCCGGCCGCGCGGCGGATGGCCGCGGGATGGGTCGTGTCGAGGACCTGCAGGTGGTCGCTCTCGAACGTGCGCCGGAGCACCTCAGGCGCGAGGCTCGACCCGCCCATCCCGAGAAGGACGACCGAGTCGAACTGGCCCACGGTGCCGGCGGCGAACTCCTCGAGCTCTGTCACGCGCTGGCGCATGCGCAGCGGCTCGTCGAGCCAGCCGAGCCAACGGTTCTCGTCGTGGCCGGTCCAGAGCGTGGCGTCGCGAGCCCAGAGGCGCTCGACCAGCTCGGCGGGCGCGAGCGAGGTCAAGGCTCCCTCAGGCCGGGACCAGCTCGCCCGACTTCGCGCGAATGCCGTCGATGAGCTCCCCGAAGGAGTCGGCGAACTTCTCGACACCCTCGCGCTCGAGGGTGTCGGTCACGTCGTCGTAGTCGATGCCGGCCTTCTCGAGGTCGGCGAAGAGCTGCTTCGCCTCGTCGATCCCCTGCTCGAGGGTCGAGGCCACCTTGCCGTGGTCCTGGAAAGCCTGGATCGTCTCCTCGGGCATCGTGTTCACCGTCTCGGGCCCGATCAGGTCCTCGACGTACAGAACGTCGCGGTATTCAGGGTTCTTCGTGGACGTCGAGGCCCAGAGCGGCCGCTGCGGCGTCGCGCCCTTGGAAACCAGGAAATCCCAGGTCTCGCCGGAGAAGAGCTCCTTGTAGCGCTGGTAGGCGAGCTTGGCGTTGGCGATCGCGAGCTTCCCTTTGAGCTTCTCGTGCCCGCCCGCCTCGTCGAGGCGCTTGTCGGCCTCGGTGTCGACACGGCTGACGAAGAAGCTGGCCACGGAGGCGACCGCGCTCGGGTCGCCGCCGCCGGCCACGAGCCGCTCCAGGCCGCGGATGTAGGCCCGCGCGACCTCCTCGTAGCGCTCGAGCGAGAAGATGAGCGTGACGTTGATGGACTTGCCCTTCGCGATCATGTCCTCGATCGCGGGGAGGCCCGGCTTCGTCGCCGGGATCTTCACGAAGAGGTTCGGCTTGTCGACGAGCTTGTGCAGCCGGACGGCCTCGGCGGTCGTCCCCTCGGTGTCGTACGCGAGGTTCGGGTCGACCTCGAGCGAGACGTATCCGTCCTTGCCGGAGCCCTCGTCCCACACAGGCCGCAGAAGGTCGAGCGCCTCGTTCACGTCCTGCACGGCGAGGCGCAGGAAGACCTCCTTCGGGTCGCGCTCCTCCGTGAGCACCTCGCGCAGCTGCTCGTCGTAGGCATCTCCGGCCGAGATCGCCTTCTGGAAGATCGTCGGATTGGACGTGACGCCGACCACGGCGTCCTCCTTCATCATCCGGGCGAGCTCTCCCGAGTGCAGCATGTCGCGCGAGAGGAAGTCGATCCAGATGCTCTGACCAAGCTCGGAGAGCTCGTGCAGCTTGCTCTTTTCAGCCATGTCCTTCCTTTCCTCAGCCGACGCGCTGCCGCTTGCGCATGAGCGCCTGGGCGCGCGTGACGACGTTCTCCGGTGTGAAGCCGAGCTTCTCGAGCACTGTCGCCCCCGGCGCCGAGGCACCGAACCGCTCCAGCGAGACGACGTCTCCCTCCTGCCCGACCCATTTCCACCAGCCGAGCCCGACCCCGGCTTCGACGGAGAGGCGAGCCTCGACATCCGGCGGGAGCACGGAGTCGCGGTAGTCGGCGGGCTGTTCCTCGAAGAGCTCCCAGCACGGCATCGAGACGACCCTCGTCGCGATGCCCTCTTCCTGCAACTGCTTGGCCGCCTCGAGGGCGACCCAGACCTCGGAGCCCGTGGCCATGACGATCAGCTCCGGGGAGCCGTTGCCGTTCCCGTCCCAGAGGACATACGCGCCGCGCTCCACCCCGGCCGCGTCGCCGAGCTCCGAGCGGTCGAGCACCGGCAGGTCCTGGCGGCTCAGCGCGAGCCCGACGGGGCCGTCCTTGCGTTCGAGCGCGACCTTCCATGCGTAGGAGGTCTCGTTCGCATCGGCCGGGCGGAAGAACCAGAAGTTCGGGATTGCCCGGAGCGCCATGTAATGCTCGACGGGCTGATGGGTCGGGCCGTCCTCGCCGAGGCCGATCGAGTCGTGCGTCCACGCCCAGACGACCGGCAGGCCCATGAGCGCAGAGAGGCGAACGGCCGGCCGCATGTAATCGCTGAAGATGAGAAAGGTCGAGCCGTAGGGCTTCACGATGCCGCCGTGGACGGCCAGGCCGTTCACGATCGAGCCCATCGCGTGCTCGCGGACGCCGAAGGGGATGTTCCGCCCGGCGAAGTCCTGCGCGAAGACGCCCGCGCCGTCGAAGTTCGTCTTCGTCGACTCGACGAGGTCGGCCGCGCCGCCGAGCATCGTCGGCGCGTAGTTCTTGAACGCCTCCATCACGACGGCACCGGCGGCACGCGTGGCCATCTTGTCCTTCTCGGCGGGATCGAACTCGGGCAGTGCCTCGGCCCAGCCGGGTTTCAGCTCGCCTGCAAACGCACGGTCCCAGTCCCCGGCCATGTCAGGATAGGTGTTCCGCCACGCCTCCCAGCGGCGATGCCACTCGTCCTCGAGCTCCTGGCCCTTGTCGATGAGGTTCATGTGCTCGTAGACGCCCTCCGGGACGACGAAATGCGCGTCGGGATCCCAGCCCATGATCCCCTTCGTGGCGCGGACCTCGTCCTCGCCGAGCGGCGCACCGTGCGCCTTGGCGGTGTCCTGGGCCTTGGGGGCGGGGTAGGCGATATGGCTGCGGACGACGATCAGCGACGGGCGCCCACCTTCCTTCTGCGCGTTCGTGAGGGCGCGCCGAAGGGCGGCGAGGTCGTTGACGTCGGCCACGTGCTGGACGTGCCAGCCGTAGGCCTCAAAGCGCTTGCCCTTGTCCTCGGAGTCGAAGGAGAGCGCGGTCGTGCCGTCGATCGTGATGCGGTTGTCGTCGTAGAAGAAGGTGAGTTTCCCGAGCCCGAAGGCGCCCGCGAGCGAGGCGGCCTCCTGGGAGACGCCCTCCATCAGGTCGCCGTCGGAGGCGATCCCGTAGACGCGGTGGTCGACGACGGTGTGGCCCGGGCGGTTGTAGCGCTGGCCGAGGAACTTCTCCGCCATCGCCATGCCGACCGCGTTCGAGATCCCCTGGCCAAGCGGGCCGGTGGTGGTCTCGATGCCGGGGGTGAGGAAGTGCTCCGGGTGTCCGGGGGTGAGCGACTCCCACTGGCGAAAGCGCTTGATCTCCTCGAGGGCGAGGTTGTACCCGGTCAGATGCAGGGCGGCGTACTGGAGGATGCAGGCATGTCCAGCGGAGAGGACGAAGCGGTCGCGGTCCGGCCAGTCGGGGTTCGACGGGTTCGCCCGCATGACATCTCGGTAGAGGACGTAGGCCACGGGAGCGAGCGCCATTGCGGTCCCCGGATGGCCTGCGTTGGCCTGCTGGACCGCGTCCATCGCGAGCGTGCGAATCGTCTCGATCGACAGCTGCTCGACCGTTTTCGTGTCCTTCGCCACGTCACTGCAACCATACCCACATGGCTGTTCTTATCGCGTCCCGCCTGAGAAAGGAGATTGCGGGCGACGCGCTGTTCGACGGAGTGAGCTTCAAGGTCGAACGCCGCGACCGTCTCGCCCTGGCCGGCCCCAACGGGGCGGGCAAGACGACCCTGCTCCGGATGCTCATGGGCGAGACCCGTCTCGACGGCGGCGAGCTCGCCTTCGAGAAGGGAACGCGGGTTGCGCTGCACGACCAGCGCCCTCCGCTCGAGCGCGGGTTGACGCTGCGCGAGTACGTCCTCGAAGGCGCCCGCGACCTCGTCGCGGCCGAGGAGGAGCTGCGGCGCCTCGAGTCCGCGATGGCAGCCGGGGACCACGGCGCCGACACCCTCTCCGCGTACTCGGCTGCGCAGGCCAGGCTCGAGCACGCGGGCGGCTACAACTGGCGTGACCACGCGACAGCGGTCGTGCGCGGCCTCGGATTCGCGGACGACGACCTCGACCGCAGCCTTCGCACCTTCTCGGGCGGCGAGCTGACACGCGCTTCGCTGGCGCGCGCTCTCGCCGGCGACCCGGACCTGCTCCTCCTCGACGAGCCCACGAACCACCTCGACGTGACGAGCATCGAGTGGCTCGAGCGAGAGCTCTCGTCGCTCGACGCCGGCGTGATCCTCGTCGCGCACGACCGCTGGTTCCTGGAGGCGGTCACGAACGCGACGCTCGAGCTCGAGGCCGGGAAGGCGACCTATTTCGCAGGCCCATGGCACGCGTGGCGCCGGGAGAAGGCCGAGCGCGCCGCCCATGCCGCGAAGACCGCCGACCGTATCTCGGTCGACATCGACCGCCTCGAGCGGTTCGTTGCGCGCTTCCGGTACAAGAAGTCGAAGGCCAAGCAGGCCCAGGCGAAGCTGACGCAGATCTCGCGCCTGGAGAAGGAGCGTTCGGGCGTTCGAGCCGACCACGACCTCCTCACGCGCCGCTCGAAGCGGCTCGGGTTCGACTTCGGCGACCCGAAGCGCACCGGCCGAACCGTTCTCGAGATCGAGCATGCCGACGTGGGCGTCGCGGACCGCGAGCTGCTCCACGACGTCTCGCTCGCGCTCGAGCGGGGCGAGCACGTCGCGTTCGTCGGCCCGAACGGCAGCGGCAAAACCACGCTCCTCGAGCAGATCGTGGCCGACGAGTTCAAGCTGGGCTACGGCGTCGAGCTCGGCTACTTCCCGCAGCAGGAGGTTCATCTGGACGAACGCGGGAGCGTCCTCGACTGCATGCAGGCGATGACCGGGTTGACGAGGCCTCGCGCGCAGTCGCTCCTCGGGCGCTTCCTCTTCTCCGGCTGGGAGGCGCACGAGAAGCCGGTCACGGCGCTCTCCGGAGGGGAGCGGCGACGCCTCGCGCTCGCCGTCCTCGTCGCCTCGGGCGCGAACTTCCTCGTCCTCGACGAGCCGACGAACCACCTCGACCTGGAAAGCCGGGAGGCGCTGGAAGCGGCGCTGGAGGCGTTCCCCGGAACCGTGCTGATCGTGTCACATGACCGCGCGCTTCTCGACGCGGTCGCGCACCGGACCGCTGCAGTCGAGGACGGGACCGTGCGCGTCTACGACGGCGGCTGGGCCGATCTCCTGCGGGCACGGGAGGAGCGTGAGGCACCGCCTCCGGAGCCCAGGCCGAGGAAAGAGCCGAAGCGGCGGCGGCAGAAGGCGTCGCAAAAACCGGAGCCGCTCGAGCTTCTCGAACGCGAGATCGAGGAGCAGGAGGCGCTCATCGCCCGCATCGAGGGCAAGCTCGCGGAGGACTGGGGCGATGCCGACACGGTTGCCGCGCACCGCGCGGCCCGCGAGGAGCTGCAGAGCCTCCTCGCGCGCTGGGAGCAGCTGCTGGACGAGGTCGCCGGCTAGGCGGCGACGAGGTCGTCCAGGACCTTGTCCGCAGCTCCCGTCTCCGCAGCGAGGTAGGCACGCACGTCGCGGAGGGCAGCCTCGAGAGGCGTCACGCCCTCGGCGTCCGCTGCGGCGAGGGTCCTCGTCACCGTTTCGGCGACAAGCTCTTCGATCTTCGCGAGCGCCGCCTCCGGCTCGTCGTCCTGCTCGACGCTCTCGTACAGGTGCACGCCGCCGGAGTTCGAGATGAAGTCAGGGATCGCGACGACTCCGCGCCCGTGCAGAACCTCGACCGCCCCGGACGCATAGGGGATGTTGGCCCCGGGCGAGACGACAGCACAGCGGATGCGCTCCGCGACCTTCCGCGTGATCGAGTCGGGGCGGGCGCCGGGGACGAGCACATCCACTTCCAACCCGAAGAGCTCCTCGCGCGGCCGTGCCTCCCAGGCAGCGTTCTCGACGAGACGATCGCCGAAGCGCCCGCGTAGCTCGATCAGCTGCTCGACGTCGAGACCGGCCGGCTCGGCGACGAGCCCGTGCACGGTGCTGATCGCAACGACACGCGCGCCGGCCCGTGCGCAGGCGCGCGCCGTTCCGGCGCCGACCTTGCCGAAGCCCTCGATCGCAACCGTCGCTCCTTCGAGCCCACGCCCGAGGTGGGCGAGCGCTGCCCCGGCGGCCGCTTTGACGCCGTGGCCGGTCGCCAGATCGTCCATGCCGAGCCCCTCGTGGCTGCGCGCCCACAGGGGCAGTTCCGCGACGAGGTCCGGGGTGACGAAGTCGGACGGCCGGGTGCCCATGTCCGGACCGGTCAGGAAGACGTCCCGGAAGGGGGTGAGGGCCCGTCGGTAGGCGGCGAGCACGGCGTCGCGATCGCCTCCCTCGAACCGGATCCCGGCCTTTGCGCCCGCGTAGCGGACACCGCAAACGGCGAACTTCCAAGTCATCGCGCGGGCCAGGCGCGCCACCTCGCGCGCGTCCACGTCCGGGAGCATCCGCGTCCCGCCGGCCGAAACCGGAAAGAGGTCGTGGTCGATGACGATGAGGGCGTCGAGGCCCGCCGCTTCGTCCCGAAGCTCGATCCGCCGCACGCCGAAGAGCTTAGTCGTCCGCCGGAAGGCGCAGGGCCCAGAGACGGGATCTGCCGCTGTCGGCTTCCACCCAGGAGATGTGATTCCCGAGCAGCCGCGCGCCGAGCTGCGCCTCAGCCGGACGCCACACGGTCCAGGTGCGGCCCGATCCGGCCGCGAGCGCGCGGAGCGCGTGTGAGGAGCGATAGAGAATCCACGGCTCATGAACGGAGACGGAGGAAAGCGTGGCGGCGGCAACCTCCCGCTTTCCGAGGCGCTTTCCCGTCGAGATTCGGAACCACTCGAGCCAGGCGCGGCCCGCGGAGCCGTGCGAGAGGACGGCGGCGAGGCCGTCGTCGAGTGCGACCGCCGCGACTGCCCCTGACGCGTCCAGGGTTCGCTCGACGGCACACGTGTCCGGATCGAGAAGCTCGATCGTGCTTCCCGCGCCGGCCGCGAGGCGATCGCCGCCCGCCGCGAGAACGTCTGCGCTCACAGGGCATTCGGGGCCGCCCACAGTCGCTACCTCGTTCCCGTGCGCGTAGGCGAGGGTCTCGCCGCTCGCGGCGAGGGGCCCGAGCGGATCCGAGGAGTCGAAGTCGCCCAGGTCGACAGGCGCCGGGGACGCGAAGTCCGCGGTGGCCAGGTGCGACTCACCGCTGTCGGGCCAGGACCAGAGCGCCCGCGAGCCGGCTGAGACGACTTGGAAGCCGGTGCACGAGGCCGCCCCGGTGGCGAAGGCGCGCTTCCCGCCCTCGTGCGGGCGGATCGTCACTACGCCGCAGTCGGGCCGTGCCGTGATGACCGCCGCTCGACTCAGCGCGGCGCGGCCGGCCCGGGGAAGACGGCCCCCCGGGACGGGCACGCCGCGGAGCAGGCGTGTGGCAAGGCCGCGCAGCGTCTCCTTCCCGTACTCGTGGTCCGGGTCGAAACGCGTGAAGAGGGCGAGCGAGAAGCGCTCGCCACCCGCGCGATAGAGCGCCACCTGGTGGTCGACGAGCCCCGTCCCCGTGCTCCAGCCTCCCTTGAAGTAGAGCTTCCAGAGCCCGCGCGGAACGCGTCCGAGACCCCAGCGCTGCGACGGGACGACAGTTGCGAGGAGGCGCATCGCGTAGCGGCGGTGTCTCGCCGGCACGAGACGGTCGATCCCATGGAAGAAGAGCGCCTGGCCGCGCGGGGTGACCTCGGACTGGCCCCAGTCAGGCCAGTGCAGCCGAAAGTGCTCCATGTCCGCGGTCTTTCCGAGCGTCTCGAGCCTGGCTTCGCCGACGAGGCCTATCATCCGGACGGCGGCGCCGTTGTCCGACCGCTGGATCATCGGCCTGAGCAGGTCGCGCTCCCACTGCTCGAGGTCGCGGCCGCGGACATCCGGGCGGCGGAGGTAGGCGACGAGCAGCATCGCCTTCAGCACGCTCGCGGACGGCGCGACGGCGCGGGCGTGATAACCGTGCAGCCGGCCGGCTTCGTCCACCACCGCGAACGTGATCGTCCCGGAGCGCGCCTGGGCGTAGCGCTCCGCGGCCGCCATGCGGGACTTCCAGGTCGGAGGCGCGGCGGCGTGGGCGTGCGTCACCACGACCGCAGTCGCGACGGCCGCGGCGACCGCGAGGCACGCGGCGGCGGCGCGCGCGTCAGTCACTGTCGAAGGTTGCGATGACCGCTTCTGCCACGACCCGCAACGGCCTGCCCGACGACTGGCTCGCACGCCGCAGCCGGACGAACGCGTCGTTCTCGGAGAGACCCTCACGCTCCATCAGGATCCCTTTCGCCCGCTCGACGACCTTCCGAGTTGCGAGCGCCTCGGCCAGCGACTCCGCCTCGTCGCGCATGGTCTCGAGCTCCGCGTGACGCGCGCGCGCAGTCTGAATGGCGGGCAGAAGGTCGGTCTCCCGGAACGGCTTTACGAGGTACCCGAAGACGCCGGCTTCCACGGCGCGCGCGACCAGCTCCTCCTGGCCGTAGGCGGTCAGCATCACGATCGGAATCGGGCGCTCCGCGAGGATCCGCCGCGCCGCCTCGATGCCGTCCAGCCGCGGCATCTTGACGTCGAGAATCGCGAGCTCGGGCTCCTCGGTCTGTGCGAGAGCGACCGCTTCCTCGCCGTCGCGCGCCTCGGCGCAGACATCGTGCCCCGCCCGCTCGAGGACGTCGCGGAGGTCGAGGCGGATGATCGTCTCGTCCTCGGCAATGAGGATGCGAAGGCGGGGCGGACCGTCGTCCGGCACGGATTCGTGAGCCTCGCGTGTCACCCGTGCGCGCCCGGGAGGGTTAGGCTGAAGCCATAGGGACGGGGAGGTGGGTCTCCCAGGTTGTCAACCGCGAACCTCACGGCTGGAACGTGACCTCGGCCGTGAGCCCCGCTTCGCCCGAGAGCGACAGCTCGCCGTTCAGCTCGTCCCGCACGAGCGCTCGCACGATCGAGAGCCCCGTGCCCTCGTCGCCCGGCTCCCACGCGCCGTTGTCGGCAACCGTGAGGCTCACGGCGCCGTTTCGCCGCACGAGCTCGACGTGCACCTCGTCGCCGCCGTGCTCGAGCGCGTTCTGGAGGAGCTCGCTGAAGACCAGCGCCAGCGCCGTCGCCCGCGCGCCGTGCAGCTCGATCGACTCGACACGGGAGTCGACGTGCTTTTCCCCGGCCAGCCCCTGGACGATCATCGCGCGGAGGCGCTCGACGAGCTCACCGAGGTCGACCTCCTCGTCGCGGCGCTCGGTCAGGACCTCGTGCACGGCCGCGATCGCGAGGATGCGGTTGACGGAGTCGGAGAGCGCCTTCTCGGCATCCGGCCCGGGCGCCCGGGCCTGGAGGCGGAGCAGGGAGGCGACGGTCTGGAGGTTGTTTTTCACCCGGTGGTGGATCTCCTGGGCAACGACTCCTCGCATGACCGCGCGCCCGTGTTCGAGGGCGACGGCCGCGTGCCGCGCGATCGAGGCGAGGAGCCGCTCCTCCTCCGCGGTGAACGGCGTGTCGCGGTCGCAGACTAGCTCGCCGACCTCTCGCCCGCGCCAGCGCAGCGGGAACCTCACCGCGTGCGCGCCGGCGCGTCCTTCCGGCCAGGCGATCGTGCCGTCCTCGAGCACGAGCGCGGCCCCCGTCGCGTCGACGGCCGCCATCGTCGTCTTCACGATCGCCTCGAGCGACTCCTCCAGATAGAGGGACTCGGAGACGGCCTCCGAGATGGAGGCGAGCGCTTCGAGCTCGGCGACGCGGCGCTGCGCGTGCTCGTAGAGCTTGGCGTTCTCGATCGCCTGGGCGACCTGGCCCGCGATCGCCATGAGGAGGTCGACCTCGTCGGGCCCGAACTCACGAGGCGCCTCGGTGCGGACGTTGAGGGCTCCCTCGAGGCGGTCCTTGGCGAGGATGGGAACGGCGAGGATCGACTCGTACTGCTCCTCGCGCAGGTTCGTGAAGCTCTTGAAGCGGGGGTCGAGATGAGCCGCCTTCGGGATCATCACGGGCGCCCGGTCGGCGGCCGCGGTCCCGGTGATCCCCTCGCCGGGGCGCATCTTCGGGACGCGAGTGAGCTCCTCCACCCTCGTGCCGTAGGAGGCTCGCAGGACGAGCTCGTTCGCCGCCTCGTCGTAGAGATAGACAAAGCATGCGTCCGTCTCGAGGGCCTCGGCCACCTTGTGCGCGATCAGCTCGAAGACCTCGTGGAGGTCGAGCGTCGAGTTGACCGCGGCGATCGTTTCGGTCAGAAGCCTGAGGTGCCGGGCGGAGCGGTCCACGAACCAAGCTTAAGCGAGCCCATTGCGACTCCGATAACGAGTTCGTGAGCTCTCACACCGGCGCCAGCAGGTCGCCTCGCTTGGTCCTGCGCTTTGCCATCTACAGCGCGATCGCGCTGCTCTTGGCGGGCGCCGGGATTCTGTGGTTCGCGCGGCACGCAGCGGAGTCCCGCTCAGAGCGGGAGGTGCTCGAGCGCGCCCAAACGACGTCGATGCTCCTCGCGGACCGATTCCAGCGCGCCGACTTCGAAGGTCCCGTGGACGCGACTCGCCGCGCCGAGCTCGACCACATCTTCAGCCACGTGATCGGCGGCGACGTCGTGCGCGTGAAGCTCTGGTCGAAGGACGGGACGGTCACGTACTCCAACGACCCGACGCTGATCGGCTACCGAGATCCGAGCGGGGAGCTCGCCGGGGTGCTGGCCGGGGACGCAAAGTCCGAGATCGGCGGCCTCAACGACGAAGGAGGAACGGGCGAGAACATCAAGGCGTTCTCTGCCTACGCGCCTGTGCGCACCGACGACTCCGCCGAGCCTGCCGGCGTCCTCGAGCTCTACACGACGTTCGACGGGGTGAACGCCGACGCGATGGAGACGGTGAAGCCGGTGGCGATCGCTCTGGTGCTCGCGCTGCTCCTTCTCTACGCATCGCTCTTCCCCATCCTGCGCCAGGTGACGGGCGCGCTCGAGGCCCGCACGCGGCGGCTGCAGCAGCAGAGCAACGAGCTCGAGGAATCGATCGCCGAGCGAAAACAGGCGCTCACGAGCCTGCGCGAAGCGGACGCCCGCTACCGCGCGCTCGTCGAGGAGCTCCCGCTCGTCAGCTACGTCAGCTCACTCGACAACCCGGGACTCTCCACCTACGTCAGCCCGCAGCTCGAGGACTTGCTCGGCTACACGCCGGAGGAATGGCTCGCCACGCCCGGCTTCTTCTGGAACGTCATCCATCCCGACGATGCCGAGCGCGTCCGCAACGAGCACCGCATCGGGTATGCGAACGCCGAGACCTTCTCTACTCAGTACCGGCTGCAGGCCAAGGACGGACGGGTCATCTGGGTGGAGGACCAGACCCGCGTCATCCACGACGGCGACGGGCAACCGGCGCTGGCCCAGGGATTCCTGATCGACATCACCGCCCGCAAGAACAGCGACCTTGCGTTGACGGAGAGCGAGGCGCGATTCCGCGGGCTCGTCGGCAACATCCCGGGCGCGGTCTTCCGCTGTGACATCGACGCCGACTGGACCATGGAGTTCCTGAGCGACGCGATCGATGAGCTCGTCGGCTATCCGTCTTCGGACTTCATCGACAACCGCGTCCGGACGTACGCCAGCGTCGTCCACCCCGAGGACCGCGCGCGGCTCGAGGCGGAAGTCGCCTCCTCCGTCGATGGCGGAAGGCCGTATACGACGGACTACCGCGTCATCCACCGCGACGGGACGGTTCGGTACGTCATCGAGCAGGGGCAGGCTGTGACCGCTGCGGACGGGCGCGTTCGTCTCGACGGCGCGATCTTCGACGTGACGGACCGCCGCTTCGAAGAGCTCGAGCGTCTCAAGCTCGCCGCGATCGTCGAATCGTCGGACGACGCGATCACGTCCGCGGACCTCGACGGGATCGTGACGAGCTGGAACAAGGGCGCCGAGCACATGTTCGGCTACACCGCCGAAGAGATGATCGGACAATCGGGCTCGGTCCTCGTCCCCGAGGAAGAAACGACGGATTCGAGCGAGCGCATCGCGTCGGTGATCGAGCTGGGCGAGGGCCGCTTCGAAGTCACGCGAAAGCGCAAGGACGGAACGCTCATCGACATCGCGGTGACCATGTCCGCGGTTCGAAACAGCGAAGGCGAGCCCGTCGGCGTCGCGGCAATCGCACAGGACATCACCGACCGCAGGCGGCTGGAGCAGGAGCGGGAGGACTTCACGCGCGAGCTCGAGGTGAGAAACGAGCGGCTGCTCGAGCTCGATCACCTGAAGGACGAGTTTGTCGCCCTCGTCTCGCACGAGCTGCGAACGCCGCTGACGTCGATCCGCGGCTACCTCGAGCTCGTCCTGGACGGCGAGGCGGGCGAGGTCACGGACGAGCAGCGCCAGTTCCTGGGTGTCGTGGAGCGAAACGCGAACCGGCTCCTCGACCTTGTCGGCGACCTGCTCTTCCTCGCCCAGATCGAGGCGGGCAAGCTCTCCCTGGAGTTCGGCGCGGTCGACCTCGCAGCCGTCGCGGCCGAGTCGGTCGAGACCGCGCGGCCGCTCGCCGAGGAAAAGGGGATCACCCTGACCCTCGCGACGAGCCCGCTGCCGCTTCTCGCAGGCGACAGAGCGCGGCTCGCGCAGCTCCTCGACAACCTCGTCTCGAACGCCGTCAAGTTCACACCCCAGGGCGGCCGGGTGGACGTGCGTGCGAGCTCGTCACGCGAAAACGCGATTCTCGAGGTGCGCGACACCGGCATGGGCATCCCCGCAGACGAGCAGGAGCACGTGTTCGAGCGCTTCTTCCGGACCTCGCGCGCGACCGAGCAGGCGATTCAGGGAACGGGGCTCGGCCTGGCGATCTCCAACGCGATCGTGCACGCCCACGGCGGACGGATCACCCTCGCGAGCAACGAGGGCGAAGGCGCGACCTTCCGCGTCACGATCCCGATCCGCGCCCTGCAGCCGGCAGAGCCCGCACAGGAGGAGATCGCCTCGTGAGCGAGCGGCCTCTCGTGCTCGTCGCCGACGACGACCCGGACATCCTCAGCCTCGTCACGCTCGGTCTCGAGCGCGACGGCTACGAGGTGATCGGCGCCCCCGACGGCGAGCGCGCTGTCGAGGAGGCGCTCGAGCGCACGCCGGATCTCGCGCTCATCGACGTCTCGATGCCGAAGCTCGACGGCTACGAGGTCACGCAGCGGCTACGGCAGCACGAGCCGACCAGCGCGATGCCGATCATCCTGCTCACCGCACGCGTCCAGGATTCGGACGTTGCGAGCGGGATCGAGGTCGGTGCTGACGACTACGTGAGGAAGCCGTTCTGGACCGCCGACCTGCGAACGCGGGTTCAGGCGGCCCTGGGCCGGTAGCGGTACCCGAAGCCGCGCACGGTCTCGATCAGACTCTCCTCCGCCCCCGCCTCCGCGAGCTTCTGGCGCAAGTACCCGACGTAGAGCTTCGCGCGGGCACGCGAGCCG
>Ga0111539_10007308_pt1 | contig 14142 bp, 9 predicted proteins | sample RhiMethybrSRZTD1_FD_79667 | JGI IMG/M metagenome (GOLD analysis project Ga0111539, IMG submission 79667) | Populus rhizosphere microbial communities from Tennessee, USA - Rhizosphere MetaG P. TD hybrid SRZTD1 (version 2) (version 2) | ecosystem: Host-associated > Plants > Roots > Rhizosphere >...
AACACGTACGGGTTCCAGAGCCTCTCGTTCCCGGACGTGAACCAGCCGTTCGCGAACCCGTGCGGCGGCTACCTCCAGGTACAGAGCAACTTGATCGAACAGTCCCTCGTCGTCGAGCGGGTCGAGTTCCGATTCGCGATCCCGGGCGCGGGACGCCTGCGGCAGTTCGTGCCTACGCGCCGCCGGTTCCCGATCGCCTGCCGCGACTTCCGCACGGCGACGCTGTACACCGGCGCGGCGCTGAATCCCGTCGGCTCGCCGGGGAATTCCAGCAGCGGCGCGCCGAACGTCGCCTTCATGCAGATGATCCCGATGGTGTCGCCGCAGCTCCTCAGCTGCCTGCGCTCGGTGTACGCGGGCATCTCCACGGACATGCTCGTGTCCCTGCCGCTGGTCATCAAGGCGACGGCCGTCGGCCGCGCGGACTCGGGTGACATCTATCGCTCGAATACCGTGCGCTACACGCTCACGCTGCGCCATACGTGCAGCAACGGGCGCGTCGACGACGGCGAGCAATGCGATCCGAATGCGCTCGTCGACCTTTGTGACGGCCGGTGCGTCGGCGGTGCCTGCACCATCCCCAACGGCGCCGCCTGCACGACGGACGGCGATTGCGTCCAGGGAACGTGCGTCGCCCCGGACGATCCGTCCGAGTGCACCTGCTCCTACTGAGGTCCTGACGTCCCGCGATTTGCACGGTGCTCCGTCCTGCGCTTAGAGGACGGAGTGCCGCGCACGCATCGACCCGCGAGGATCGCCGCCGTCGCCGGCGCGCTGATCTTCGCTCTCGCCGCCGCACCCGTCGTCGTCAGCGCGGGGCCCCGCCTCGGGGTCGAGAAGCCGGTCGCGGACTTCGGGAGCGTCGAGCAGGGGACGCCGGTGACGTACGTGTTCGGCCTCCGGAACACCGGCGACGCCGTTCTGCACATCTCGCAGGTGAAGAGCTCCTGCGGCTGCACCGCCGCCGTCGTCTCCGCGAGCGACGTGCCGCCCGGGGACGAGGCGCGCGTCGTGGCGTCGCTCGATACCGGACGGATCGTCGGCCGCACGACGAAGGTGCTCAGCGTCTACAGCGACGATCCGCAGGTCCCGGTGGCCGCGCTCACGCTGACCGGCGAGGTGCTGGCCGACCTAGCCGTGTCGCCGAACCCCGTCTACCTCGGCCGCCTGCGCCGTGGTGAGACCGCGAGCCGCGAGGTGGTGATCCGGCCCGGCCGTCCGGGGGGCACCGCCACTGTGCGAAGCGTCGGGGGCGAGCTCGAAGGCCTCCAGACGCGGCTGGAGGTCGCGCCCGATGGGTCGCAGCGCCTGCAGATCGCGCTCGCGGGGAACACCCCGCTCGGCCGCTTCAGCCGCGAGCTCCGCCTCCAGACGACGAGCACGCGCCAACCGGAGATCGTGCTGCCCGTCTTCGGAAGCATCGAGGGCGACGTCGTGGTGCTGCCCTCCCAGGTCACCTTCGGCGTGGCGAACAGCGGCGCCTCCGCCGAGCGTCGCGTCCTCATCCGTAACCGCGGCCCTCAGCCGCTCAACGTTCGACGCGTGACGGTCCCGGAGAGCTTCGCCTACGACCTGCGCGTGCTGCAGGAAGGGCTCGAGTACCAGCTCTCGCTCCGCCTGCGCGACAACGTCGCGCCGGGCACGATTTCGGGAGACCTGGAGATCTACACCGACCACCCAAACGAGGAGAGAGTGGTCGTGCCGCTGCACGCGGTCGTGCGCAAGCGAGGGTAGCGAGCCAGAGTGGGCGTCGGGGTGCCCTGCGCGGCAGACCCGGAGGCCCCAGCGCGCACGCCTGCACGTGAGCATCTCGAGGCCCAGCTGCGCGCTGGGGCCGTCGACGGGTTGCCGCGCAGGGCACCCCGGCGCCCACCGCGGCGCTCGCCTTGTCCGTCTGCGACGTCATCGCTATCGTGACGACCCCTCCTGCGGGACCGCATGCCGGCGTCATCGCTCCGAGAACTGGTCGCCGCGCTGGTCGCCGCCCTGGCGAAGTCGCCGTCCGCGCCGTTGCGTGTGTATGGGCTTCGCGGGAGCGCGCCGGCGTTGGCGCTCTCCCGTCTGCAGAGAGAGCGGCCGTCGCCTGTGTTGGTGGTCCTGGCGAAAGCCGCCGAGGCGGAGGCGTTTGCGGCGGACCTGCGGTTCTTCATGGGCGAAGCCGTCGGCGACAGCCCCCTCCAGCGGCGGGTGCACTATCTGCCGGGGTGGGAGGTGCCGCCGTTCGAGCCGTTGTCGCCCGGGCGCGAGGTGCTCGCGGCGCGGACGGAGGGGTTCTACCACCTGCTCGAGACCACGAATCCGGTCGTGGTGACGACGGCCCACGCCTGGGCGCAGCGCTGCCTGCCGCGCGCCGAGCTCGTGAAGGCCCTCGGCTATCTCGTCGCGGGCGAGACGGCGGATCCGCAGGCGCTCGCCGAGCGGCTCGCGAGCTGGGGGTATCATCGGGTGCCGCTCGTCGAGGAGGAGGGGGAGATCGCGCTCCGGGGCGGCATCCTGGACGCGTTCCCGGCCGGATACCGGCGTCCGGTCCGCCTCGAGTTCGTCGGCGACACGATCGAGACCATCCGCACGTTCGATCCGGACGGCCAGCGCTCCCTCGACGAGCTCGAAGACGTGCTGCTCCTGCCGATGCGCGAGTACGCGCTGGCGCACCTCGGCCCCGCGGCGGCGCGTCTGGTCGACGAGCGCGCGGCGGAGCTGGGCCTCGCGCGCCAGGAGCGGCGCGACCTCGTCGAGGCCGTCCGAAGCCAGCTCGTGGTGCCGGGTATGGAGCAGCTCCTCCCGTATCTCTTCGAGGAGCCGGGCGCGCTCGCCGATTACCTGCCGCCGGGCACGCTCGTCTGGGTCCAGGGCGTCGTCGAGGTCGAGACGACGCTCGACGCGGCGTGGGAAGAGGTCCAGGGCCATGCGGCGGGCGCCGCCGCCGCGGGACGCTTCCACCCGCCGCCGGAACGGCTGTACCTCGACCCGGCATCGGCGCGCGAGCGCCTCGCCCGGAGCCCGCGCATCGACGCCGAGGCGCTCGAGCCGCTCGCGGAGGGCGTGCTCGAGGCGGCCACGCACTCGACCGAGGGCGTCGCCCTGCACGCGGCTCCCGGTGCCGAGGGCCCTCTCGGGGCGGCGATCGCACGACTGACGGAGTGGCAGCGCGGGGGGGCCCGCCTCGTCCTCGTGGCGAGCACGGCGGCGCGCCGCGACCGCATGCGCGCGCTCCTCGCGAACCACGCGCTCGACGCGGCCGCGCCGTCGGCGTCGTTCGAAGGGGCGCTCGCGCTGCCGGGACGCGGTCCGGTCGCGCTCGTCGGCGAGCTCAGCCGCGGGGCGTGGCTGCGCGCCGACGGGCTCGTGCTCGTGACCGAGGGCGAGCTGTTCGGCGAGCCGCGCCAGGTGCGTCGGGCGCGGCGCGAGCGCACGGGGAGCTTCCTCTCGACGCTCGCCGAGCTCAAGCCCGACGACTACGTCGTGCACGTCGATCACGGCATCGGCCTCTATCGCGGCCTCCGGCACATGCAGGTCGCGGGAACGGAGGGCGACTACCTTCACCTCGAGTACCTCGGCGGCGACCGGCTCTACCTGCCCGTCGACCGCATCAACCTCGTGCAGCGGTACATGAGCGGCGAGGGCGCCGCGCCGAGCCTCGACAAGCTCGGCGGTACGTCGTGGGAGCGGGTGAAGGCCCGCACGCGCGAGTCGCTGCTCGCCATGGCGCACGAGCTGGTGCAGGTCTATGCGGCACGCGAGGCGCGCGAGCGGAGCCCGTACGGCGAGCTCGACGGGCTCTACGGCGAGTTCGTCGCCCGCTTCCCCTTCGAGGAGACCCCGGACCAGCGGCGTGCGATCGACGACGTGCTCGCCGATCTGGCGCAGGGGAGGCCCATGGATCGGCTGGTGTGCGGCGACGTGGGCTTCGGCAAGACCGAGGTCGCCATGCGCGCCGCGCTGCTCGTCGTGCTCGGAGGCCGGCAGGTGGCCGTCCTGGTGCCGACGACCGTGCTCGCCCAGCAGCACCTCGAGACCTTCCGCGCCCGCTTCGCGGGCTACCCCGTCGTCGTCGACTTGGTGTCCCGCTTCCGCTCCGCGGCGGAGAATCGCGCCACCCTCGCCGGACTCGCCGAGGGGAAGATCGACGTGGTGATCGGCACACACCGCCTCCTCCAGAAGGACGCCGCCTTCAAGCGGCTCGGGCTCCTGATCGTGGACGAGGAGCATCGCTTCGGCGTGCGCGCCAAGGAGCGCATCCGCCAGCTGCGGCCGACGATCGACGTGCTGACGCTCACCGCCACGCCGATCCCGCGCACCCTCAACATGTCCCTGTCGGGCCTGCGCGATCTCAGCGTGATCGAGACCCCTCCGGTCGACCGCCTCGCCATCCGCACCTACGTCACCAAGCAGGAGGACGGCGTCATCCGCGACGCGATCCTGCGCGAGCTCGGCCGCGGCGGGCAGGTGTTCTTCGTGCACAACCGCGTCGCCACCATCGACCGCATCGCGCAGCATCTCGGCCAGCTCGTGCCCGAGGCGAAGATCGTCGTCGCCCACGGCCAGATGCCGGAACGGGCCCTCGAGAAGACCATGCTCCAGTTCATGCACGGCGAGGTGAACGTGCTCGTCACCTCCGCCATCATCGAGTCGGGCCTCGACATCCCGACCGCGAACACGCTCATCGTGGACCGCGCCGACACCTTCGGTCTGGCGCAGCTCTACCAGCTGCGGGGGCGCATCGGCCGCTCGCACCAGCGCGCGTACGCGTATCTGCTGATTCCGGGCGAGCACCTGATCACGCCCGAGGCACAGCAACGCCTGCGGGTACTGCAGGAGCTGGACGATCTCGGCGGCGGCTTCCGCCTCGCCGCGCACGACCTCGAGATCCGCGGCGCCGGCAACCTGCTCGGGAAGCAGCAATCGGGTCAGATCGCGGCCGTAGGGCTCGAGCTCTACACCAACATGCTCGAGCAGGCCGTGCGGGAGATGAAGGGCGAGGCCGTCGACGTCGAGGTGGAGCCGGAGCTCCAGCTCGGCATCCCGGCATACGTGCCGGAGACCTACGTTCCCGACGAGAGCCAGCGCCTGCTCCTCTACAAGCGGCTCGCGGGCATCCGCGGCGTTCCCGACCTGGATGCCATCGGCGAGGAGCTGGCCGACCGCTACGGCCCCGTGCCGGCGGCGGTCGACACGCTCATGCGTCTCATGGAGCTCCGCCGCTGGCTCAAGGATGCACGCGTCGTTCGCGCGCGGCAGCGCGGCGCCCTGGTGGTGCTGGAGTTCCATCCGTCGACGCCGATCGGGCCGGACGCGCTCGCCGCGCTCGTGCAGCGTGAGCGGGATCGCTTCCGCCTCCTCCCCGGCGACGCGCTCGAGCTGCGGCCGGCGGCGACCGACCACGACGGGCTCATCGCGGAGCTGATCGCGCTCTTGCGGAGGCTCTCGGCCGCATGATAGGCGGCGCCGCGATGCCACACGGCGTAGCGCTCCGCGTGGCGGCCGTGATTGCGGTGTTGCTTGCCGGCCCGGCCCGTGCCGAGGTGGCCAACCGCATCGTAGCCACCATCGACGGCGAGCCCATCACCGCGCACGAGCTCCGTGAGTGGGTGAAAGAACGGGGCGAGGGCGAGGACATGACGCCCGACCAGGCGCTCGAGGCGCTCATCACCCAGAAGCTCCTCGAGAAGGAGATCAAGGCCCAGGGCATCAGCGCCCGCGACGAGGACGTCGAGCGCTACATGCAGGAGGTCCAGGGACGGAGCGGGCTGGACGAGGCGGCGTTCCAGGCGGCGCTGAAACAGCGCGGGATGACGGTCGAGTCCTACAAGATCAAGGTGAAGGAGGAGATCGAGCGCGCGCAGCTGGTCAACAAGGAGATCCGCCAGCGCGTCAACGTGTCCTCGGCCGAGATCAAGCGCTACTACGAGGCGCATCTGAGCGACTACGCCACCGGCGAGAAGGTGAAGGTGCGGGCGATCTTCCTCCGCGTCGACGACACGAGCGACGCGGAGGCCATGGCGCGGGCCCGCGCGAAGGCGACGGAGATCCGGGCGGGCGCGCGCAGCTCGAAGGCGTTCCAGGCGCTCGCGAAGGAGCACTCCGAGGGCCCGGGCGCGGAGCAGGGCGGCGAGCTCGGGACGTTCTCCCGCGGCGAGATGGAGGGCCGCCTCGAGGAGGTCGCCTTCGCGCTCAAGGAAGGGGAGGTGAGCGAGCCGATCGACTCCGGGACCGGCGTCACGTTGCTCTTCGTCGAGGAGCGCATCGGCGGCAGCCATCGTCCGCTCGACGAGGTGAGCCCCGAGATCCGCGAGGCGCTCTACAACGAGGCGCTGCAGCAGCGGTTCCAGGATTGGCTGTCGCGCGACCTGCGCGAGCGGCATCACGTGGAGGTGCTCAACTGAATCCCGCCATCTTTCGCGAGTACGACATCCGCGGCATCGCCGACCGCGACTTCGACGCCGCGTTCGCCCGCTCCCTCGGGCTCGCCTTCGGGACGCTCGTCGCCGAATCCGGGAAGAAGCTCGTCGCGGTCGGGCGCGACTGCCGTCTCACGTCCGACGGCTACGCCGCGGCGGTCGCGGAGGGCATCCGCGCCGCGGGCGTCGACGTCGTGGACATCGGCATGTGCCCGACGCCGCTCATGTACTTCTCGCTCTTCCACTGGGACCTCGACGGCGGCATCCAGGTCACCGGCAGCCACAACCCCGCCGAGCACAACGGGTTCAAGATCTGCCTCGGGAAGGAGTCGCTCCACGGCGAGCAGATCCAGGACATCCGGCGGCGGATCGAGGCGGGACGCTTCCGGCAGGGCCGCGGCGGTGTCGAGGCGCGGGCGGTGATCCCGCCCTACCAGCAGTACGTGACCGACTCGATCGGGCGCCTGCCGCGTGACGTGCGTCTGGTGGTCGACGCGGGCAACGCGACCGCGGGCCCGGTCGCGCCGGCGATCTACAAGAAGCTCGGCGCGCAGGTGACCGAGCTCTTCACCACCGTCGACGGACGTTTCCCGAACCATCACCCGGATCCGACCATCCCCGAGAACCTCGCCGACCTCATCCGGGCGGTGAAGGCGGAGGGCGCCGAGCTGGGGATCGCCTTCGACGGCGACGCGGACCGCATCGGCGTCGTCGACGCCGACGGGCGCATCATCTGGGGCGACGAGCAGCTGGTCGTCTACAGCCGCGACGTCCTCGCGCGGAATGCGGGCGCGGTGATCGTGTCCGAGGTGAAGTGCTCGCAGCGCCTCTACGACGACATTGCGAAGCGGGGCGGGAAGGGCATCATGTGGAAGGCCGGGCACTCGCTGCTCAAGGCGAAGATGCGCGAGACGGGCGCCCTCCTCGGCGGCGAGATGAGCGGGCACATCTTCTTCAAGGAGCGCTACTTCGGCTACGACGACGCGATCTACACCGGCGCGCGGCTGCTCGAGATCCTGGGCCGCACCGGGAAGACCGTGAAACAGCTCCTGGCCGACCTGCCGCCGTCGCAGTCGACGCCCGAGATCCGCATCGACTGCCCGGACGACGTGAAGTTCAAGGTGGCGGACCGGGTGCGGGACCACTTCCGCGCCGAGAAGCGCGACATCGTCGACGTGGACGGCGTCCGCGTGCGCTTCCCCCACGGCTGGGGGCTCCTCCGGGCGTCCAACACGCAGCCGGTGCTCGTCATGCGCTTCGAGGCCGAGACGGCGGCGCAGCTCGACGAGTACCGGCGCACCGTGGAGCAGGCCGTGGCCACGGCGCGTGCCGAGGTCGGCGGGTAGGAGCGCGTGGCGGGCAGCATCGTCGTTCGCGGCGCCCGCGAGCACAACCTCCAGGACGTCGACGTCGTCGTCCCGCGCGATCGGCTGGTGGTCGTCACCGGCCTGTCCGGTTCGGGCAAGTCGTCGCTCGCCTTCGACACGCTCTACGCCGAGGGGCAGCGCCGCTACGTGGAGTCCCTGTCCACCTACGCCCGACAGTTCCTCGAGCAGATGGAGAAGCCCGACTGCGACGGCATCGACGGGCTGCCGCCTGCGATCGCCATCGAGCAGAAGGGCACAGGCCGGAACCCGCGCTCGACCGTCGGAACCGTCACCGAGATCGCCGACTACCTCCGGCTCCTCTTCGCGCGCGCCGGCCGGGCGTTCTGCTGGTCGTGCGGCCGCGAGATCGCCGCCCAGACGGTGCAGGAGGTGGTGGATCGCCTCGAGTCGTCGCCGCCCGACGCGCGCCTTTTGATCTACGGGCCGGTCGTCCGGGACCGCAAGGGCGAGCACCGCAAGGAGCTGGACGAGCTCCGGCGTGGCGGCTTCGTCCGCGTGCGCGTCGACGGCGCGCTCCGCGACCTGAGCGAGGACATCGAGCTCGGGCGGACCGGACGGCACACGATCGAGGTGCTCGTCGACCGCCTCCAGATGCGTCCCGGCGTGCGCCAGCGCCTGGCGGACTCGCTCGCCGTGGCCTTCGAACGCGGCGGCGGCGTCGCGGTCGTCGAGCTGATCGAGCCGGGCGGCTCGGAGCCGCGCCCCCTCGTGTTCAGCACGCGGCACGCCTGTCCGGTGTGCGGCGTCTCGTACCCGGAGCTCTCGCCGCGCTTCTTCTCGTTCAACAGCCCGCACGGCGCGTGTCCCGGCTGCGCCGGGCTCGGCGTACAGCGCCGCTTCGACCCGGTGCTCGTCTTCTCGCGGCCCGATGCGGCGTTTCCGGCCGCGCTGACCACCGCGGCCGCCCGCGCCCTGCCCGGCGTGGACGCGGCGTGGCGGCCGGTCGCGACGCGGCTCCGCGTGCCGCCGCGGACGCCCGTGTCGTCGTACTCGCCGCAGGCGCGAGAGGCGCTGCTGAACGGCTACGGCGACGCTGCCGAGCGCGGCGGCGGCCCTCGCTTCGAGGGCGTGCTGCCGATGCTCGCGAGGCGGCTCCGGGAGACGCGCTCCGTGTGGCTCCGCGACGAGCTCCAGGACCTCATGACCGAGACGACGTGTCCCGATTGCGAGGGAACGCGGCTCCGCCGCGAGGCGCGCTTCGTCCGCGTCGGGGGACGGAGCATCGTCGACGTCGCGTCGCTCTCGATCGCCGATGCGGCCGCGTTCTTCCGGACGCTCGCGCTGGGGCAGCAGGACGGCGAGATCGCGCGTCCCATCTTGAAGGAGATCGAGGCGCGGCTCGGATTTCTCCTCGCCGTCGGCCTCGAGTATCTGACGCTCGAGCGCGCGGCGTCGAGCCTCTCGGGCGGCGAGGGGCAGCGCATCCGGCTCGCGACGCAGATCGGCTCGGGCCTCGTGGGCGTGCTCTACATCCTCGACGAGCCCTCGATCGGGCTCCATCCACGCGACACCGCGCGCCTCCTCGATACGCTGCTGCGGCTCCGCGACCTCGGCAACACGGTGGTCGTGGTCGAGCACGATCGCGACACGATCCTGGCGGCGGATCACGTCATCGACATGGGGCCCGGTGCCGGCCTTCACGGCGGGCGCATGGTGGCGGAGGGCCCGCCGGCCGCGATCATGGCGAACCCCGCCTCGCTCACGGGGCAGTACCTCGCCGGGACGCGCGAGGTGCCCGTCCCCGCGCAGCGCCGGCGGGGCACGGGCTGGCGCGTCGGCGTGCGCGGGGCCCGCGGCAACAACCTCCGGAGTCTCGACGTCGCCTTTCCGCTCGGCACGATGGTCTGCGTGACCGGCGTGTCCGGCTCCGGGAAGAGCACGCTGCTGCTCGACACGCTCTACCCGGCGCTCGCGCGGAAGCTCGGCCTCGCGGCCCCCGAGCCGGCCGCGCACGACGAGATCGTCGGCTGGCAGATGATCGACAAGATCATCGAGATCGATCAGACGCCGATCGGACGGACGCCCCGCTCGAACCCGGCGACGTACAGCGGCGCCTTCGGCCCCGTCCGCGACCTCTTCGCGCAGCTCCCGGAGTCGCGCGCCCGCGGCTACGGGCCGGGACGCTTCTCTTTCAACGTCAAGGGCGGGCGCTGCGAAGCCTGCTCCGGCGACGGCCTGATCGCCATCGAGATGCACTTCCTGCCCGACGTGTTCGTCACCTGCGAGGTGTGCGGCGGACGGCGCTACAACCGCGAGACGCTGGAGATCAAGCTGAAGGGGCACAGCGTCGCCGACATCCTCGATCTGAACGTCGGCCAGGCGCTGGAGCTCCTCGGGAACGTGCCGGCCATCCGGGTCCGCCTCGAGGCGCTGCGGGAGGTGGGGCTCGACTATGTTCGCCTCGGGCAGCCGGCGACGACGCTCTCGGGCGGGGAGGCCCAGCGCGTGAAGCTCGGGCGCGAGCTGGCGCGGCGGGCCACGGGCCGGACGCTCTACGTCCTCGACGAGCCCACCACCGGGCTCCACTTCGAGGACGTCAGGCGACTGATCGATGTCCTCGGGCGGCTGGTCGATGCCGGCAATACCGTGATCCTGATCGAGCACAACCTGGACGTCGTGAAGAGCGCCGACTACGTCATCGACCTCGGCCCGGGCGCCGGGGAATCCGGGGGGAATCTGGTGGTCGCCGGGACCCCGGAGGAGGTGGCCGCCTGTGAGCGATCCAGCACCGGGGCGTTCCTCCGCCGGGTCCTCGCAGAGGCTGTAGAGCCCGCCCCCCTGGCCTCCCTCAGCTGAGGATTTTCGCCAACAGATACGCGGCCATTCCCTTGACAGGGCACGGCGTCATGGTTGAAAGTGGACCTGACAGGTCGGGATACTCAGGTACAAGGCTGGGGGAGCGAATGGCGAAGCCCATCTACATGGACAACCACGCGACGACACCCGTCGATCCGCGGGTGCTCGAGGCGATGCTGCCGTACTTCAGCGACGTCTTCGGGAATGCCGCCAGCCGGAGCCACGGCTTCGGGTGGGACGCCGAGAAGGCCGTCGACGCCGCGCGTGAGGAGATCGCGCGGCTCATCAACGCCAAGGGGAAGGAGATCGTCTTCACCAGCGGCGCCACGGAGTCCGACAACCTCGCCATCAAGGGCGTGGTGGAGTTCTACCGCGACAAGGGCGACCACGTGATCACGGCGACGACCGAGCACAAGGCCGTCCTCGACACCTGCAAGGCGCTCGAGCGGAAGGGCCAGGCGCGCGTCACGTACCTGCCCGTCGACCACTACGGCATGGTCGACCCCGACGACGTCCGGCGCGCCATCACCGACAAGACCGTGCTCGTGTCGGTCATGTTCGCCAACAACGAGGTGGGGACGATCAACCCCATCGGCGAGATCGGCCGCATCACGCGCGAGAAGGGCGTCCTCTTCCACTCCGACGCCACCCAGGGCGTGGGCAAGCTGCCGGTCGACGTCGAGGCGATGAACATCGATCTGCTCTCGCTCTCGGCGCACAAGATGTACGGCCCGAAGGGGATCGGCGGGCTCTACGTGCGCGCGCGGAATCCCCGTGTCCGCCTGACGCCCATGATGGACGGCGGCGGCCACGAGCGGGGCTTCCGCTCGGGGACGCTGAACGTCGCCGGCATCGTCGGGCTCGGGAAGGCGTGCGAGCTCAGCCGCACGGGCATGGCGGACGAGGCGCAGCGGGTCCTCGGGCTCCGCGAGCGTCTCCGCGAGAAGCTCTTCGAGGAGCTCGACGAGATCTTCCTGAACGGACACCCGCAGCACCGGCTGCCGGGCAACCTGAACGTCAGCTTCGCCTACGTCGAGGGCGAGTCGCTCCTGATGGGCCTCAACGGCTCGACCAACCCGATCGTCGTTGGCGAGTCGGCGCCCATCGCGGTGTCGTCGGGGTCGGCCTGCACCTCGGCGACGCTCGAGCCCTCCTACGTGCTGAAGGCGCTCGGCGTCGGCGACGAGCTCGCGCACACGTCGATCCGCTTCGGGCTCGGGCGCTTCAACACCGTCGAGGAGGTCGACTACGTGGCGGCCCGTGTCGTCAAGGAGGTCCGCCGCCTGCGCGACCTCTCGCCCCTGTACGAGATGGCCAAAGAGGGCATCGACCTGAAGACCGTGGCGTGGCAGCGGGGCTGAGGCCCCGGAGGAGATACCGATGGCATACAGCGACAAGGTGATCGATCATTACGCCAACCCCCGAAACGTCGGCTCGTTCGCCAAGGACGACCCCGACGTCGGCACCGGCATCGTCGGCGCGCCGGAGTGCGGCGACGTCATGAAGCTCCAGCTGAAGATCAGCGAGGAGGGGGTCGTCGAGGACGCCCGCTTCAAGACCTTCGGCTGCGGCAGCGCGATCGCCAGCTCGAGCTACGTGACGGAGCTCGTGAAGGGCAAGACCGTCGACGAGGTGATGCAGATCAGGAACACGCAGATCGTGCAGGACCTGTCCCTGCCGCCGGTGAAGATCCACTGCTCGGTCCTCGCCGAGGACGGGATCAAGGCGGCGATCGCCGACTGGAAGAAGCGGCGCGACGGCGACACGGAGCAGCAGAAATCGGAGCCGCAGCCCGCCGCGACGGCGAGCCGCTGAGGAGAGAGACGCGCGACGATGATCACGATGACCGACCAGGCCGTGCGCAAGATCCAGGCGCTCCTGGCCGCGAAGGCCCTGCCCGACGGAGGGCTCCGCGTGAAGGTCGTCGGCGGCGGCTGCTCGGGCCTCACCTACAAGATGGACGTGGACATGCCGCGCGACGGCGACCGCGTCTTCGAGCGCGACGGCGCGAAGGTCGTCGTGGACCGGAAGAGCTTCCTCTACCTGAAGGGCACGGAGCTCCACTACCACGACGAGCTCATGGCCTCGGGCTTCAGCCTCCGCAATCCCAACGTGAAGCGCAGCTGCGGCTGCGGCTCGTCGTTCGTCGTGTGAAGACGGGCGATGCCGGACAGTGATGGAAGCGGACTCTCGGCAGGGCGAATGCTGGCGATGCGGCGCGGAGATCCGCGACGCGCTCGTCTGTCCGGGCTGCCAGGCCGTGCAGCCGCTTCCCGCTGATCTCGACTACTTCCGCGCCCTCGGCCTACCGCGCCGCCTGGCAGTCGACCTGGCGGACCTGGAGCGCCGCTACCTCGACGCGTCGCGCGCGCTGCACCCGGATCGGTTCCAGACCGCGAGCCCGCGCGAGCAGGAGCTGAGCCTCGCGGCCAGCGCGCTGGTCAACCGCGCGCGACGCACGCTGCGCTCCTCCGTGGCGCGCGGCCGCTACTGGCTCGAGCTGCAGGGCGATCGGCTCGGCGAGGACAGCAAGCGGGTGCCGCCCGCGATCGCTGCCGAGGTGTTCGAGACGCAGGAGAAGCTCGAGGAGCTGCGCGCGGCCCGCCCGGGGCCGGCCGCCGAGGCGCTGCGGCACGAGGTGCGTACCCTGCACGACGGCCTGGCCGATCGCCTGCGCGCCAAGACGGACGAGCTGGAAACGCGCTACGCCGCCTGGAACGGTGACGGAGACCTCGTGGAGCTCAAGCGGCGGCTCTCGGAGATCGCGTACCTGACGACGCTCCTGGGTGATCTCGAGGCCGCGCTCGGAGGAGAGGAGACGCGTGGGACGGATCGTCGGCATTGATCTCGGTACGACGAACAGCCTCGTCGCCGTCCTGACCGACGACGGGCCGCGGGTCCTCGCCGACCCGGCGACCGGCGAGCGACTCCTGCCGTCGGCGGTGACCTTCTTCCCGAACGGCGAGGTCGTCGTCGGGACGCGCGCGCGCGAGCTCGCGGGGGAGCGGCCGTTCGACACGATCCTGTCCGTGAAGCGGTTCATGGGCCTCGGCCCGGAGCACGCCACCGACGAGGATCGCCGGCGCTACCGCTTCGACGAGGCCAAGGGCGGTGTGGTCCGCTTCCTCGCCGGGGGACGGTCGGTGACACCACCCGAGGTATCCGCGCACGTCCTCCGCGAGCTCAGGCGCCGCGCCGAGGCCGCGCTCGGCGAGCCGGTGACGCAGGCGGTGATCACCGTGCCTGCCTACTTCAACGACAGCCAGCGCCAGGCGACGAAGGACGCGGGACGGCTCGCCGGGCTCGAGGTGCTGCGGCTCGTGAACGAGCCGACGGCCGCCGCGCTCGCCTACGGGCTCGACAAGGGGGCCGAGGGGGTCATCGCCGTCTACGATCTCGGCGGCGGCACGTTCGATATCTCGATCCTCCGCCTGCACGCGGGCATCTTCGAGGTGCTGGCGACGAACGGCGACACGCGCCTCGGCGGCGACGACCTCGACGCGCGCCTCGCGGCGCTCCTCCTCGAGGACGTGCCGGCGAACGACCGCGATCGTCCCGAC
>Ga0111539_10007309_pt1 | contig 14141 bp, 16 predicted proteins | sample RhiMethybrSRZTD1_FD_79667 | JGI IMG/M metagenome (GOLD analysis project Ga0111539, IMG submission 79667) | Populus rhizosphere microbial communities from Tennessee, USA - Rhizosphere MetaG P. TD hybrid SRZTD1 (version 2) (version 2) | ecosystem: Host-associated > Plants > Roots > Rhizosphere >...
AAAGGGTGCTACGGCCAGGAAACCAAGACGGCTGCGAGAGGTTGCTCGGAGCACCTGAGCCCGAGGGGCCGACGGTGGCTGGAGGCTTCGGCTTCCGGCGAGCCGGAGGTCCCTCGGGTTCTTCCTTTTCCCCGGGCGCCTCCCGACCGATCGCGCGGGCTTGGCGAACCCGACGCCCCCGGCTACCGTTCCCGGGTCATGACCGCCGGTCAGGGGACCGAATCCGCGGAGCGCCGCGAGCAGATCGTCGACGCCGCGATGCGGCACTTCGCCGAGCACGGGTACCGCGGCGCCCGCGTCGAGGACATCGCTACCGAGGTGGGCGTCGCCAAGGGGACGGTCTTCCTGCACTTCCGCAACAAGGAGGGCCTGTTCATGGCCGCCTACAGCGAGGCCGTCAGCCAGCTTCCGGGTTGGCTTGACGCTCCAGAGGACGTGGTGACCGAGGGCTTCTGGGCGGTCCTGGACTACTGGCTCCGGAGGACCGAGGCGTTCCTGACCGAGCAGTGGGTGGCCAATCGGGTCGCGATGATCGGGCGTCACGACACGGGTCTCGGGCTCCGGCGGCCGATCGACCGGCTGATGCGCAGCGAAGACCCGTACGGGACGCTCGAGTTCGTCGAGTTCGGCGTCCGGCGCGGGGAGATCCGCGACGACGTCGACGTCGAGATGATCGCGTCGATGCTCGACTGGGTGGCGGAGCGCTTCCAGGACGCCCTCGGAAGCGAGGAGCTGGACCCCGGCCTGGTGCATCGGCAGCCGTTCCAGCCCGAGCGGCGCGACACGAGGATCCGGGAGTTCCTCGAGCTGCTGCGCACGGGGATCTCGGGCGGATCGCGGGAAACGTGAGCCGGCCCGCCGTGCGAACCTCATGTCGATCGACGGGGAGCGCGGCCGCCTGTCAACATGGGCGCTCGATCCCTCAGGGGCCGTGACGGGAGCCGCCGGATGAGCGAACCGGAACGCCGGAAGGTCGCCTTCCTCGGAGGGGGGCGGATGGGAGAGGCCCTCGTGTCCGGCCTGATCCGCTCGGGCGGCCGCCGGGCCGAGGAGATCTCGGTGACGGCCCGCCGGCCCGAACGCGTCCGGGAGCTCGCCGAGGCCCACGGCGTCGCCGCCACCCTGTCGAACCCCGAGGCCGTGGGCTGGGCCGACGTGCTCGTCCTCACGGTCAAGCCGCAGGACATGGAGGCGCTGCTCTCGCAGATCCGCGAGCACGTCACCACCGACCACCTCGTGGTGAGCTTCGCGGCCGGGATCCGAACCTCGTTCGTCGAGAAGCGCCTGCCCGACGACGTCCCGGTGGTCCGCGTGATGTCGAACGTGGCGGTGCTGGTCGACGAGGCCATGTCGGTGGTGGCCCCGGGCTCGCGCGCGACCATCGAGCATCTGGTCGTCGCCGAGGAACTGCTCGGCTACGTGGGGCGGGTGATCCGGCTGGGGGAGACGCATCTCGACGCGATCACGGCCACCAGTGGGAGCGGGCCCGCGTACTTCTTCCTACTCGCCGAGGCGATGATCGAGGGCTGCATCCTGCTCGGCCTGTCGCGGGACGTCGCGACCGAGCTCATCATCCAGACGATGCTCGGGTCGGCCAAGATGCTGCGCGACACCGGCAAGCATCCGGTCGAGCTGCGTGAGATGGTGACCTCGCCCGGCGGGACGACGATCGCGGCGATCCGACACCTCGAGGAGGCCGGTGTACGGGCGGCGTTCCTGAACGCGATCGACGCGGCCAGACAGCGGAGCGCCGAGCTCGCGCAGGGCGGCGACGACGACGACTGAGGGGAGTGACGAGGGATGGGGCGAGGAGACCGGGCGAGGGTGCGCTGGTCGCACGATCGCGAACGGAAGAAGAAGGCTGCCGAGAAGCGCCAGGCAGCCGAGCGCGGGGCCGAGCGCAAGACGTCGAAGAAGTAGGGCTCCCGCGCGTTCCTAGCGCGGGGTGCCCAGCCGATTCCGCAACACGCCGATGCCCTCGGCCTCGAGCTCGACCTCGGCGCCCGGCCACAGTCGCTGCTCGAACCCCGGGATCTCGAACGGTCCCGACGCGAAGGTCTCGCCTGGCCCCAGGCGTTCGGTGACGGAGGCGCGCGCGACGTCTCGGACCAGGCCGAGCGCGGTCCCGTTGAGGTTCCCCTTGACCCATTCCTCGCCGTCCACCCGCACGGTCACGAACGCCGTCTGCGGGTCCAGCTCGTCCGCCGTGACCACGCAGGGCCCGATCGACAGCGGCACGCCACGCGGCGTCGACATCGGGTCGCCGTTGGTCCGCCTGGCCTGCCAGTCGCCGATCAGCGTGTAGCCGAACACGACCGAGGGGACCTCGGCGGCGGAGACCGCCTCGTCCACCGGCCGGCGGAGCACCGCCGCGATCTTGGGATGGAACTCGAGCCACCCGGCGCCGGTGGGCCAGGGGATCTCCTCGTCGGGGCCGAACGCGGGCCGCGACCCCTCCACGGCGTCGACCGATCGCAGCGCCGCCGGCAGCAGGGCTGCGAGCAGTCGCGGTTGTTCGACGACGAAGGCGTCCGCCTCGTCGCGCTCGAGGGCTGCCCGGGCGGCGTCGAGCACCGTTCCCCCGTTGCTCCTGACGAGGTCCTCCATGGTGTCGGGGAAGGCGGGGTGGCCGAGCAGGCTCGGCAGATCCACGACCTTCCCTCGAAGGAGCGCTCCCAGTCGCCGGTGCCCCCGCCGGTCGAAGGTCACGAGCCTCAAGGGAGGCCGATGATACGCCCGGCCGGGGACCGAATCTCGGGATTCGAGCGCCGGTTCGAGCTCGGTGAGGGCGGCCGGCGGGCTTTGGAGGAAGCGTGGCCGGGCGCTTACGATGTGTGCAGGTCAGCGCTCTTTCCGACCCAGGAGGCATCCCATGGCAGAGGAAGGGTTCCGTATCACCTACGCGACGATGTCGGCCGACAACGACGAGCTGCACGCCGCGTACGACAAGGGGATCGAGGTCGCGCGCTCGTGGCTCGGCCAGAAGCACCCGCTCTACGTGAACGGCGAGGCAAGGGAGGGCTCGGGCGCCAAGGCCGCCCGCTCGCCGATCGACGGCGCCGTGATCGGCGAGTTCGCCGAGGGCACCAGGGAGGACGTGCGCGACGCGGTTGCCGCCGCCAAGGAAGCCTTCCCGGCCTGGGCGAACCGCCCGTGGCAGGAGCGCGTGGCGATCATCCGCAAGGCGGCCGACCTCATGTCCGACCAGCGCAACGAGCTGTCGGCGCTGATGGCGATGGAGGGCGGCAAGAACCGGCTCGAGGCGCTCGGCGACGTCGAGGAGTCCGCGGACCTCCTGCGCTGGAACGCCAACGAGGTGGAGAAGCACGACGGCTTCCAGACGCCGATGCAGTCCCTGGGCTCGCCGGGCGAGTACTACGACGTCCTGCGGCCCTACGGTGTGTGGGCGGTCATCAGTCCGTTCAACTTCCCGATGGCGTTGGCCGCCGGCCCGTCATCTGGCGCCCTGGTGGCGGGCAACACCGTCGTGTTCAAGCCGGCGCACATGGGCGTGTTCACCGGACTCAAGCTGTACGAGATCTACATCGCGGCCGGCGTGCCGAAGGGGGCGATCCACTTCCTGTCCGGCCCCGGGAGCGTCGTGGGCGACGAGATCGTGAACCACCCCGACGTTGCGGGGATCACGTTCACCGGCTCCTACGAGGTCGGGATGGGCATCTACAAGGGGTTCGCCAAGGACTTCCCCAAGCCCGTGATCTGCGAGATGGGCGGCAAGAACCCGACGATCGTCACCGACAAGGCCGACCTGGACAAGGCGACCGACGGTGTCCTGCGTTCGGCGTTCGGGTTCGGAGGGCAGAAGTGCTCGGCCAACTCGCGCGTGTACGTGCACCGCAGCGTGTACGACGAGTTCGTCAGGCAGCTGAGGGAGAAGACCGAGAAGGTCAAGGTCGGCGACCCGCTGGACCGCGACGTGTATCTCGGGCCGGTGATCGACGACGGCGCGGTGTCTACGTTCGAGGAGGCATCCAACGAAGCCAAGAAGAACGGAAGCGTCATCGTCGGCGGCGAGCGGCTGACCGACGGCGCGTTCGCCAAGGGCACGTTCGTCGAACCTACCGTCGTCGAGGTCCCCCTCGACTCGTGGATCTGGAAGAAGGAGCTGTTCGTCCCGTTCGTCTCCGTCGCCGCCTACGACGACCTGAACGAGGCGATCCGCCTGGCCAACGACACCGAGTACGGGCTCACGGCCGGTTTCTACAGCGAGGACCGGGCCGAGATCGACACCTGGCTCAGCTCGATCGAGGCCGGCGTCGTGTACGTGAACCGGCGGGCCGGCGCGACCACCGGCGCGTGGCCGGGCGTGCAGCCGTTCGGCGGCTGGAAGGGTTCGGGGACCAGCGGCAAGGCCGGCGGCGGGCCGTACTACGTGCAGCAGTACCTGCGCGAGCAGTCACGCACGGTGATCGAGGAGTGAGCGCCGGGGAGGACCTCGCCGAGGCGAAGGCCCCGCGGCTGGTCACGGAGATCCCGGGACCCAACGCCCGGGCCCTGATCGAGCGCGACCGCAAGGTCACGAGCCCGTCGCTTCCTCGCGCCTACGAGCTCGTGCCGGCGCGCGGCGCGGGCTCGGTGATCGAGGACGTGGACGGCAACCGGTTCCTGGACGTCAACGCGGGGATCGCCGTGACCTCCACCGGTCACGCGCACCCCCGAGTCGTCGAGGCGATCCGCGAGCAGGCCGAACAGCTGTTGCACTACTCGGCGAGCGACTTCTACCTGCCGGTCTACGTAGAGGTCTGCGAGGAGCTGGACCGGATCGCGCCGATCTCCGGCGGCGCCCGCAGCTTCCTCACGAACTCCGGCACCGAAGCCGTCGAGGGCGCGATCAAGCTCGCGCGCTACGCGACCGGGCGCCAGTACGTGGTCGCGATGATCGGCTCGTTCCACGGCCGGTCCTACGGCAGCGTCTCGCTCACGGCCAGCAAGGCGAAGTATCACGCGGGGTTCGGCCCGCTGCTGCCCGGGGTGGTCCACACGCACTTCGGCGACTTCGAGCACCTGGAGCGGGTGGTGTTCGCGCGACTGATCCCGCCCGACGAGGTGGCGGCGATCGTGGTCGAACCCGTCCTGGGTGAAGGCGGCTACGTGTTCCCCCCGGAGGGCTGGTTCGCGTACCTGCGAGAGCTCTGCGACCGGCACGGGATCCTGCTGGTGGCCGACGAGGTGCAGTCGGGGATGGGCCGGACGGGCGCGATGTGGGCGATCGAGCACGAGGGCGTCGAGCCCGACGTCCTGCTGGCCGGCAAGGGGATCGCCAGCGGGATGCCGCTCGGCGCGATCGTGGCCCGCGAACGCCTGATGACGTGGGACGTGGGCGCGCACGGATCGACCTACGGCGGCAATCCCGTCGCGTGCGCCGCCGCCCTCGCCACGCTCGGGCTGATCGAGGGCGGGTTGCTCGACAACGCGCGTGACGTCGGCGAGCTCCTGCTCAAGGGCCTTCGGGACATCCAGGCGCGGCGGCCCCAGATCGTCGACGTCCGGGGCCGCGGCCTGATGATCGGGGTCGAGTTCGACGGGGCCGAGACGATGCACGCGGTCGAGCGGGCCGCGTTCCGCCGGGGGCTGCTGGTGCTGGGCGCCGGCGATGCCGTGATCCGGATGTCCCCCCCGCTGGTGTTCCGACCCGACCAGGCCGAGACCGCCCTGCAGGTGTTCGACGACGCCGTCGCCGACGTCGTGGGCGGCTAGTCAGCGGGCGATCGATGGCCCTGTCGGTCGAAACGCTGACGTGGGACTGCCGCTCGCAGGAGGTCATCGCGCGGTTCTGGGCCGGGGTCCTGGGATACGAGGTCGTCGAGATCGACGACGAGGACGCGCTGATCCGCGACCCCAAGGGCGAGGGCTGGCCGATCCTGTTCCAGTCCGTGCCCGAGGGCAAGACGGTGAAGAACCGTCTGCATCTCGATCTTCGCCCAGCGACGTCGATGGCGGAGGAGAAGGCCCGCGTCGCCGAGCTCGGCGCCCGGGAGTTCCGCTCCGTGAGCGAGGGCGGCAGCTTCTGGACCGTGATGCTCGACCCCGAAGGCAACGAGTTCTGCGTCCTGCGCGGGCCGGAGGACGGCTGGAGCCCAGAGTGACCGGGTCGGGCAAGCAGACGACCATGGCCGACGCGGTCGGCGAGCTGGTCCGCGACGGCGACACGGTCGCGATCGAGGGCTTCACGCACCTGATCTGCTTCGCCGCCGGCCACGAGATCATCCGCCAGCGCAGGCGCGACCTGACGCTGGCGCGCATGACACCCGACGTGATCTACGACCAGATGATCGGGGCCGGCGTCGCGCGAAAGCTGATCTTCTCCTGGCTCGGGAACCCGGGCGTCGGGTCGCTGCACGCGGTCCGCAGGCGGATCGAGAAGGCGGACCCCGACCCGCTGGAGATCGAGGAGTACTCGCACTTCGGCATGGTGTGCCGGTACGTGGCGGGCGCGTCGAACCTGCCCTTCTTCCCGATCCGCTCGTACTACGAGAGCGACATCCCCTCGGTCAACCCGAACATCAAGCCGATGCGCTCGCCCTACGACGATGGGACCGAGGTGTTCGTCGTGCCGCCGCTCCGGCCCGACGTCTCGATCGTACACGCGCAGCGCGCGACCGCGACCGGCGACACGCAGATCTGGGGTCTGCTCGGGTGCCAGAAGGAGGCGGCGTTCGCCGCCGAGCGCGTGATCGTGGTGTGCGAGGAGGTCGTCGAGGAGGCGGTCGTGCGACGCGATCCCAACCGCACCGTGATCCCGGGCGCCGTCGTGGACGCGGTGGTCGAACAGCCCTACGCATGCCACCCGAGCTACACCCAGGGGTACTACGACCGCGACAACGCGTTCTACCTGGAGTGGGAGCGGATCTCCAAGGACCCCGAGACCCTCGAGGGCTGGCTGAAGGAGTGGGTCTACGGGCTCGAGAGCCACGCCGAGTACGTGGAGAAGATGGGCGACCGATGGGGGGAGCTGAAGCCCGGAGAGCGCTCGTCCGGCGAGGTCAACTACGGGGACTACTCGTGAGGGAGAACGGCTACTCGAAGAACGAGATGATGATCACCGCGAGTGCCCGTACGCTGGCCGGCGAGCACAACTGCTTCGTCGGGGTGGGGCTGCCGAACATCGTGTGCAACCTCGCCCAGCGAACGGTGGCCCCCGAGCTGCAGCTCGTGTACGAGGCCGGCGTGTTCGGCGCGCGGCCGGAACGGCTGCCGCTGTCGATCGGCGACCCGACGCTGGTGACCGGTTCGACGGCGGTCACCTCGATGTTCGAGCTGTTCGCGTTCTACCTTCAGGCCGGCCTGATCGACGCGGCGTTCCTGGGCGGCGCGCAGATCGACCGCTTCGGGAACCTGAACACGACCGTGATCGGCGACTACGGCTCGCCGAAGGTTCGCCTGCCCGGGTCGGGCGGCGCGTGCGAGATCGCGATCCACGCGCGCAAGGTCCTGGTGATCATGCGCCAGGCCACGCGCTCGTTCGTCGAGCGGCTGGATTTCCGGACCTCGCCCGGGCATTCGGGCGATCCGGTCCACGACCGTGAGCGTGGCTGGTTCGGGAGCGGGCCGACGAGCGTCGTGACCGACCTCGCGAGCTACGGATTCGACGAGGAGACCGGCGAGATGACGCTGCTCACGCTCCACCCAGGGGTGACGATGGACGAGGTGCGCTCGAGCATGGGATGGGAGCCCCGCGTATCCGACGCCGTCGGCGAGACCCATCCGCCCACCGATGAGGAGCTGCGATTGATCCGCACCGAGCTCGATCCCGCCGGCGTGTACACCTCGTAACCATGTCGGAGCCCGGCAGCCATGTCTTCCACCGGGTCCTGACCCGAACGCTGCCTCGCGCCGTTCGCGCCGAGGGCGTGTGGATCGAGGACGCCGACGGGCGCCGCTACCTGGACGGCGCCGGCGGCGCGATCGTCGTGGGGGTGGGGCACGGCGACCGGACGCTCGTCGACGCGATGGCCGAGCAGTCGGCCCGGACCTCCTACGTGCACGGGAGCGCGTTCACGACCGACGCGCTGGAGGATTACGCGGACGCGCTCGCGCCGCTCCTGCCCATGGACGAACCGCGGATCTACCCCGTCTCGGGCGGAAGCGAGGCCGTCGAGACCGCGATCAAGCTCGCGCGGGCCTATCACCTGGCTCGCGGCGAGAGCGAGCGGTCCGTGATCGTCGGGAGGAACGCCTCGTATCACGGCAACACGATCGGGACGCTCGACGTCGGGGGCAAGGTCGCGCTCCGCCGGCCGTACGAGCCGTGGCTCGGGCGGTTCCCCCACGTGGAGGCCGCCTACGAGTACCGGTGTCCGAACCCCGGGCACCCGTCAGGCTGCGGGGTCTGGCACGCCGAGCGGCTCGAGCGCGCGATCACCGACGGGGGCCCCGGGACCGTGGCGGCGTTCGTCGCCGAGCCCGTCGCGGGCGCGACGCTCGCCTCCGCCGTCCCCACCGACGACTACTGGCCGGCCGTGGCCGACGTCTGCCGGCGCCACGGCGTGCTGCTGATCGCGGACGAGGTGATGACCGGGTTCGGGCGGACCGGGCGGTGGTTCGGGTCGGACCACTGGGGCGTGCGGCCCGACATCCTGACGGCCGGCAAGGGTTCGACGAGCGGGTACGTGCCGTTCGGGTTCGCGGCATGCTCCGGCGAGGCGTTCGAGACCGTTCGCGAGGCCGGGGCGTTCGTCCACGGGTTCACGTGGTCGCACAACGGCGTCGGAGCGGCCGTCGCCCACGCCGCGCTCCGGCGGCTGGCCGAAGCCGACCTCGTCGACGCGAGCGCGCGCCAGGGCGAACGTCTGCTCAAGGGGCTGTCGTCGGCGCTCGCGGACGATCCGGTCGTGGGCGACGTCCGCGGGATCGGGCTGATGATCGGCGTGGAGCTGGTCTCGAACCGCGCGTCGAAGGCGCCGTTCGCGCGGTCCGATCAGGTGACCGAACGCGTGGTGGCCGCCGCCCGCGAAGACGGTCTGCTTCTGTACTCGAGCACCGGGCACGTCGACGGCCGCGACGGGGACCTGATCATGCTCGGGCCGCCGTTCGTGATCACCGACGAGGAGTGCGACCTCGTCGTGGAGCGCACGGCCGCCGCGGTCTCGTCGGTCTCCGCCCGGTGACGGGGGCGGCCGGGCTCGTCCTGTGTCCCGAGGCGCGGATCTACGACCACGGCCCGCAGCACCCGCTCCGCCCCCAACGCGTCCTGTACACCTGGGCGCTGATCGAGGCCTGCGGTCTGCTCGACGCGCCGGACGTCGCCCGCCTGGCCTGCCGGACGGCCGAGGACGCCGAGATCGAGCTCGTGCACGACGACGCGTTCATCGACGCGACCCGCCGCGCCGGCCACGGCGAGGAGGGGCCGTGGTCACGGTTCGGCTACGGACCGGGCGACAACCCGATCTTCTCGGACATGCACGAGGCCGGTGCGTTGGTGGCCGGCGCCTCGCTGGTGGCCGCGCAGGCGGTACACGATGGCTCGGTCTCGCACGCGTTCAACGCCGCGGGCGGCCTGCACCACGCGATGCGGTCGCGCGCGTCCGGGTTCTGCGTCTATGACGACCCGGCCGTCGCGATCGCCTGGCTGCTCGAGCGAGGCGTGGCCCCGATCGCGTACGTGGACGTCGACGTTCACCACGGCGACGGTGTGCAGGCGATCTTCTACGACGAGCCGCGCGTGCTCACGATCTCGATCCACCAGTCGGGGGAGACGCTGTTCCCTGGGACCGGGTTCGTGGAGGAACGTGGTTCGGGCGCGGCCGAGGGGACCGCGGTCAACGTGCCGCTGTGGCCCGGCGTCTCGGACGTGGGGTGGCTCGCCGCGTTCCGCGCGATCGTGCCGCCCATCGTGCGGGCGTTCGCGCCCAGGGTGATGGTCACCCAGCTCGGGTGCGACACGCACCGGACCGACCCGCTCGCTCAGCTCCTCCTGTCGACGAACGCCTACCGGGAGACCGCCGAGGAGCTGCATGCGCTCGCGCACGAGGTGACGCAGGGCCGGTGGATCGCCACCGGCGGCGGCGGCTACCAGTGGGCCACGGTCGTGCCGCGCGCCTGGACCGCCTACTTCGCAGAGATGGCCGGAGTGACGCTGCCCGACGCGATCCCCGAGTCGTGGCTCGAGCAGATCGAGTTCGACATCCGCGGGCCGGTGCCGGCCACGTTCTCCGAGCCACCGCTGGACCTCGATCGGCTCGATCCCTCAACCGAGTCCACGATCGAACGCGTCCGGAGCGCGTGCTTCCCGTCCTTCGGTCTCCAACCCTGAGGGGTCCCGTAGGCTAGGTCTCCCATCGGCAGCGTCGGGAGCGTCCGGAAACGGAGCATCGGGTGAGCTGGTCCCGCAGGGCGGAGGAGTTCGCGAAGGGACTGCTGGTGCTCGTGGGCATCTTGGTCGCGTTCTTCGTGGTGATCGGGCTGCTCTCGCACCTGCGCGACTCCTCGTGCGGCCGGCTGGATGCACTCCGGGTCGCGCACCTGCAGCCGGGGCACGACACGCCCGGTCCGAACAGCATCTACGTCAAGGGGATCGAGCCGGGGCCGCCGCCGTCCGAGCTCGATGCGTACCTGGAAGCCGAGTCGGAGATGCACAAGGCCGGCTGCGACGTCCCGGGTGCGATCCTGCCCTCGGACTGAACTCAGCGCGCCTTCGCGAGCAGCTGCTCGATCGCGCGCTCGGCGCGCCGGGCCCGGGTCTCGGGCCGCTTCGCCTCGGCGACGTGCTGCGCGTACTCGCGCTGGTGCGAGTACGACAGGCCGTCGAACACCGTGCGCGCCGTCCCATTCCGCCGCAGCGCGTTGGCGAGCTCGTCCGGCACCTCGACCTCGCGCGGCGCATCATCGTTGCTGACCTGGATGGCCAGGGTGTCCCCGACCGAGACGCCGGCCTCGGCCATGATCGCCTTCTGTACGCCGAGGACCGCGCCTCCGCCCATCCGAACGATCGAGCCGCGATACGGCACGCCGTTGAAGCTCGCGGTCACGGGGATCCGGCCCTTGCCGCCGAGCGCCTCGATCACCGCCGGCGGCACCTCGACGAGGTGTCCGCCGCCGCCGCGGCCGCTCGCTTTCACCAGTGCCCGGAAGCTCGCCGTCGCCATCGACGCCAGCCTACGCTCCGGTCTCGGGCCGGTGCAGGCGTCGCGAGACCGTGCCGACGCCCCAGCGGTACAGCGGCGGCGTCAGGATCCGGAACGCCTGGAGCGCGGCGAGCGGGCGCGGGATCGAGATCTCCGGCGCGATCCCCTTGCGAACGACCTCGACGATCAACGTGGCGACGTCGTCGGGATCGACCCGGATGAGGGTCGGCCCGGTGGCCGGGAAGCCCTCGGTGGGGGAGAACCCTGGGTTCACGCTGGTGACCAGGATGCCCTTGGGAGCGAGCTCGTAGTACAGGGCCTCGCTGAACGCGACGACGCCGTGCTTGGTTGCGCCGTACACCGCGGCGCCCGGCGGAACGATGCGGCCCGCGAGCGAAGCGACGTTGACGATGTGCCCGCGTCCGCGCTCGAGCATCATCGGGAGGAAGAGCTTGGTCCCGCGGATCACCGCCCGGAGGTTCACCTCGAGCACGCGGTCCAGGTACGCGAGGTCGGCCTGCTCGAACGGACCGCCGCCGCGGATCCCGGCGTTGTTGACGAGCACGTCGCATCGGCCGTGCGTCTCGGCCACGTGGTCGCGCAGCGCGGTGAGCTGCTCGAGCTCGGTCACGTCACACGCCACGGGGATCGCCGAGCCGCCCTCGGCGCCGATGCGTTCGGCCAGCGCCTGCAGGCGGTCGAGCCGGCGGGCGGCCAGGACCACGCGCGAGCCCGCCCGCGCGAACCGCAGGGCCGTCAGCTCCCCGAACCCCGACGACGCTCCCGTCACGACGACGACCGCACCCTCGAGATCCACGACCCTCCTTCCGCCCGCGGCCGACGCGCACCCGGCTGCTCGTACGATGGAGCGATGGACGTTATCGGATCCCACGCCGCGCGCCTGCCCGCGCTGGACGAGCGATGGACGCCGATGGACGTCCCGCGCGCCGAGCTCGTCGAGGGGCTGCTCGCCGGCGCCGTCGCGGGTCCCGAGGTCACGCACCCGCTCGACAACGTGCTGCGCAACATCCGGCTGCTGCACGAGGGCGATCACGACAAGCAGTTCGGCCTGACCGGGGTTCAGGCGCTCGATCCCGACGAGGTGCTGGGGCTCGTCGGCCGCGCCTCCGGGTTCGAGCCCGACCGCATGGCGCGGACCGGGCCGGTCCCCGTCGACCCCGAGCTCGTGCTGGACGCGTGCGAGGCCGTCGGCGACCGGCTCGCGGCGGCGGTGCGCCGGGCCGAGCGGCTCGTGCTCGCGACCGGCCACCCCGTGGGTCTCGCGCATCTGTACATCGAGGTGGGCCGTCTGATGAGGGATCGCGGCGTCGAGATCCTCGAGCCCGCCGACGGCGTCACCTGGCACGATGGCGACCTGCACCACCCGTGGCAGATCCGGTACCTGGAGGGCGTGGCCATGCTCACCGACAAGGCGAGCGCCCGTCACACGCACAGCGCGGACGCGATGGAGCGGATGCTGGCGGAGGCGACGCCGAACCTGGTGTTCGCCGATCACGGGTTCGCCGGAGGCGCGATCGAGCAGGGGGTCGAGACCGTGTCGATCGCGGACGTGAACGACCCCGCGCTCATCGTGGCACGGGCGCTCGGGCGCACGCAGACCGTGATCGTGATGGACGACAACGTCTCGCCCCAGGCCTACTGGCCCTGCTTCCAGGCGATCGCGGCGCGCCTGCCCTGAGCGCTGGCGCGGCCGCGGCAGCCCTTCGGGACGCCGCTAAGATGAACGGACCTTGACCAACAGACCCACTCCAGAGGCACGGTTCGAACGCGTGATCGGGGCGGAACCTCGCCCCGTACCGACGATCCACACGAACGAGAACGACGCGTCCGGGCGGGGGGCCCCTCCGACCGGATAGAAACGCACGCACGCGTGCGGCCGGCCTCCGGTAGGGGGAAACCCGGAGGCTGAACGTGAACGAGCACGAGGCGCTCGTCGACCAGGCGGTGCGGACCAAGCACACCGTCCTGCTGATCGGCGGCATGGATACCGGCAAGAGCACGCTCTCCAGAGACCTGCTGGGCGCCGCGCTCGCGGCAGGGCGACCCGCGGCTTATCTGGACGCCGACGTCGGCCAAAAGACCGTGGGCCCGCCCGCGACGATCTCGCTGAAGGTCGTTCGGACCCGGGAGGATCTCGAACCCGAGGAGCTCGCCCGGCCCGACGCCCTGTACTTCGTCGGGTCGACGTCGGCGCAGGGGCATCTGCTTCCCGTCGTGGGCGGGGTCGCGGCGCTGCACGAGCAGGCCAAGCAGCTGGGCGCGGACTTCGTGATCGTCGATTCCTCGGGCCTGGTCTCGGGCATCTCGGGGCAGACGCTGAAGTACCACAAGGTCGAGGCGCTCCGGCCCGATCTGGTCGTGGGGCTACAGCGCGGCGAAGAGCTCCTGCCGCTGCTGGGTGTGATCCAGCGCTTCTTCGCCACCGAGGTCGTCCCGCTCGGCGTTCACCCTCGCGTGGTCCCCACGACGGTGGACAAGCGCGCCGAGAACCGCGAGATCGCGATGCGCCGCTACTTCTCGGGGGAGCTGCACCGGTTCCGCGTGAAGCCGACGGTGTTCATGCCGGCGCTGCCGCCGTTGTTCGAGCCGGCCGAGCTGAACGGCATGCTCGTGGGTCTGTCCGACGGGGCCGGCGCCTACACCGGGATCGGGTATCTCGAACACGCAACCGACGAGGGTGTGCTGCGCCTGATCTCCCCAGTGGCAGAGGGGCCCAAGGCCCTTAGACTGGGCTCGGTTCGGCTGGATGCGTCCTTGCGCGCCAAGCGAGTGGACCTGCGGACCTTGTTCGGATCGGAATAGGAGAATCGACGCGTGCCGTCTCTGGTCAAGAAGCGCCGCAAGAAGATGCGGAAGAAGAAGCACAAGAAGCTGCTGAAGAAGACACGCTGGCAGCGCCGCCAACAGGGGCGCTAGGAGGCCGACCGGTGCGCGCGACGGTCCCCCCGGGGATCCGTCCGATGGTCCTCGCGGCCGCGCTCGCGGTCGCGCTCGTCGCCGCCGCGTGCGGAGGCGACGGACCCAAGGCCGACCTGTCGG
>Ga0111539_10007311_pt1 | contig 14140 bp, 13 predicted proteins | sample RhiMethybrSRZTD1_FD_79667 | JGI IMG/M metagenome (GOLD analysis project Ga0111539, IMG submission 79667) | Populus rhizosphere microbial communities from Tennessee, USA - Rhizosphere MetaG P. TD hybrid SRZTD1 (version 2) (version 2) | ecosystem: Host-associated > Plants > Roots > Rhizosphere >...
ACCACGTTGCCGATCTGGTCGGCCGGTCGGCCTATGCGCTGGTCACTGAGTCGGCGGTGGCCTACCTGGACCTTCCCCTGGAGCGCGCGGTCTCGATCACCGAGCAGTACGAGCACTACGCGCCAGTCCAGGCGCGTATCCTCCCACTCCGCTGACCACGCTCAGATCATCTCCAGTCACCTCACCCCATGTTCCTCATAAGAGGCCTCTATAACCAGCATTTGTTAGTGAAAGGGCCCTACAGTAGGGTGCGGGGCGGATCGCAGCTACACCAAGACCGGCCACAAGAGCCTGCAACGAAGCGAGAAGGGAGCAGAGTTGGTTATGCGACGCAGATGGTCGATCCCGGTTGGCCTGATGATCGCAGCGGTCGCAGTTGCGCTCGCGCCGTGACGGCGATCTCCGGCGTGCGGGCCGCACAGGGGAGCCCGCCGCCAGGGCGGCCGGTGATCAGCCGGTCGGCGGTCACCTTCCACGACGCGATGCGGAAGCTCTGGGAAGACCACATCACCTGGCCGCGCAATGTCATCATCCGCTTCGAGGTCAACGACCCCGATTCCAGTGCGACACTCCCGGATCTGAGCGCTGCCCTTGACCGGCTGTTCCAGAACCAGGTCGACATCGGGAACGCGATCAAGCCGTACTACGGCAACCGGCGGGGGGATCAGCTGACGGCGCTGCTACACGACCACATCGCGATTGCGGGCGAAATCCTGCAGGCGGTGAAGGTTGGCGATTCAGCTGCCTACCAGGACGCGAACGCGCGGTGGTACGCCAACGCCCACGACATCGCGGTCTTCCTCAGTGAGACGCTGGATCCTCCCCTTGGCTCCCTGGCTGAGATGGACGAGATGATGAAGGACCACCTCGACCCGACCACCGAGGAGGTGGTGGCGCGGCTGAACGGCGATTGGACAGGCGACGTCGCCGCCTACGACAAGGTCCACAACCAGGTGCTCGAGATGGCCGACATGCTGAGCGACGGCATCATCGCCAACTTCCCGGCCAAGTTCCGGCCATAGCGATCGAGCTGGAGAGGCCCGCCTGCAGCGCCTGCTGGTGGTCCTGGCCGTCGCCGCTCTGCTCTGGTCGCCACCGCCACCACGGCCCTCGCCAGCCTCACCGCCACCGCAGCCGACTGAGCCCGCCCGACGCTCCAAGCCCACCCGAAGCGCGGACCGTCCTTCGGGCGGTGTGCGGCCTCCCAGGCCTCGACCCGACACCACGTCCTGCTCAGGACTGCCAACCGGGGTCCGGTCAGGGGGCTGGCGTTGTGGTCGGTGTGCAAGAACCGGTCGGCGGTCACCGAATCCATGGTCCTCCTGGATCCCTCGGTGCGAACTCCTCTCGTATCAAACCCGGTCACCTTCGAGCGTGGCGTGGGCCTGATGGTTCACGCAGAGGGATGGGTTCTGACACCGCTGTGCAGCAGACCATCCAGGCACACCCACGGCCCTGGGACCATAAAGAGGCTGCTCAGACGCATTGTTCCGACTCCGAACAGAAGCGCCCGCAACACCTCATCCCCAACCGGGATGCCTCCGCTTGGCCGGCGCCTGGGGGACGGAGCGACCAGTGTTTCGGCTGGTCAGAGCCGCGTTTGTGGGCCTGGCTGGACTTGAACCAGCGGCCTCATCCTTATCAGGGATCGAGGGCTAAGCGCTGTGCGGACCGGCGTTCCCCAGGTCGCTGGCGACGATAAGGGGCGAAGGGATGCGTTCAAACACCTCAACCGGAAATGCCCCCAGGTGGCAGCTACGATAGCTCACCGAGGTCCGGTTGATCCCAGGCAAGGGACACAGGCCATGGCGACTGGGTCGTCGATTCGAAAAGCAACCCTGGCCGACGCCCCTCGGCTGGCCCAGGCGCTGGCCTCAGCCTTCCAAGACGACCCGGTCATCGCCTGGATCTTCCCTGACCAGCACCGCCGCCGCGCTGTCCTGGCAGCCTTCATGGAGTTCCGCCTCCGCGAGCTGGCCTTCCCCCACGACCAGGTCTGGATGACCACCGGCGGGGCCGCGGCCGCGGTCTGGCTCCCGCCGCCTGGGCGATGGCAGCTGCCCCTCCCGCAGCGGCTGCGGCTGCTGCCTGCCCTGGTCCGGTTCCTTGGCCTGCGGACCGCCTCGGTGTTGGGTGGGCTGGAGCGCATGGAGGAGCGGCACCCGCGGGATCGGTCCCACTGGTACCTGTTCATCCTTGGCACCGAGCCGGCGGCCCAGGGACGAGGGTTGGGCTCGGCCTTGCTGGACCAGATGCTGGTCCGCGTGGACGCCGACGGCCTGCCTGTCTACCTGGAGTCCTCCAGCGAGCGGAACCTCGCCTTGTACGGCCGCCACGGCTTCGAGGTCACCAGCGAGGTGGCGATCCCGGGCGGCCCGAGGATCTGGCCCATGTGGCGCGAGCCCCGCACTTGAGCGGGTGATCACTCAGTGTCTGTCCTACTCCCGACGCGCGGTCGTCCACCATATGTGGTTGACCTGTCTGGCTCGACGGATGCAGGCTCAAGCTACGGCCATTGCGCCGGACGCCTGTCGTGGTGGTCAGGTGGAGGAACAACCGCTTCTTCAACCCGCCGCCTTCGGCGGAGCGGTCCGGTGGCGTCGTTGACGAACCGACTGAGCAGCTTAGGCGGTCGCTTCCTCGCGCAGTCCCTCGGCCAGCTGGCGGATCTCGGCTTCGGGGTAGCGGCGGTGGCCGCCCAGGGTCTTCAGGAACGGTAGCTTGCCTTCCTTGGCCCAGCGGGACACGGTCTTGGGCGAGACATGCAGGATATCGGCCACCTCGGCGGCCCGGAGGTAGCTGGGAGCGGTGGGTGCGGCCTTGCCGCGGGGTTGGGCTGCCACGGCGCATCCCTTTCGTGCGGCGGAGTCCGGCAGCGGCGCCGGACCCGGAGTGGATCAGTGGTTCGGCCGATATCGACGATCGAGGCTCGCGTGCGGCCTGCGGTGCCCTGGTGCCAGGACGAATAGGATGATTATCGAGACCAGACCAAGCACCCCATCATGGCGCGCTTGGGTCGTTTCATCACCCAGTTGCCGCAGCACCCTTATGGGCCGTTCGGGGGGATGTCGGCGGGCGGCCCTGGCAGGTCGAGGCTGGACACCAGCCGGTAGGCCGCCTCCCAGCCACGGTCGATCCCGATCGTGCGCTTGACGAGCTGCCATTCCTGGTCGGTCACTTCGGCCAGGCTCACGGCCTTCCATGCCACCGTGGTCGCCCGGTCGAGCTGCCGCAGCGCTTCGGTGACCGCCGGGCCGTCGGTTTCCAGGACCGTGACCGCGGCGTTGACCTCGGCCAGCACGTCGGCCGGTACCAGGTAGGTAACGTCGCGCGGCTCGGTCATAGCGACACCTCCTCAAGAAGAACGGCCCAGCGGACGAGCGCGTTTCGCCCGTGGCCGGAGCGATCGCGGCCCGTGCTGGCGACGCTGCGGCGGCTGGCCGTGGCGATCCGTATCACTAGCGGCGGCTGTAAACCTCGACCGGCTGGTCGGCCGCCCAGTGACCTACGCGCTGGACCGGCTGGCGGAGGCGGCTGCCGCCCCCGCCGAGGCCACAACCACCATTGTCCCCACAGCGCCACGGGCGACCGCAGCCCCATGCAGGTCCACAACAACGCAGCTGGTACCACAGCGAGGCGGCCCTTTGGAGGACGATCCGGTCGCGGTCTGGATGACGACAACCAGCCTGTTGCACAAAGACCCGGCAGGTCGTGACCTGTCGGCCTCTTGGATCTGACCAGTGAGTTCCTCAGGCCGCTGTGCACCTGGCCGCCGGTTAGCCGAGTGGGGGTGGTGGCCGGCCGGGGCGGAATGTTCCCCGCCAGGGGCGGCCGTGGCCGTTGGGGCGGCCCAGGACCTGTCCGTCCACGACCAGCTCGACCCCGGTTGGGTTGCCGAGCGCCAGATCCAGGCGCTGGCGCGCTGTCCAGCTCCGCTGCTCGCCTGGGGTGCCGACCGCGTCGAAGGCCAGCCGGCCATCCACCGTGCACTGGGTCCAGACCCGCTCCTGGTAGCGCAGGGTCACCGTGATCGTGGCTGGCCCGGTCGCCGGTGCCTGCCGCACCGTTGTCGCCGGTGGCTCCAGCGACCGGGGGCGGTCGGCGTCGACCGCCCGCCAGAACGCCACGGCCACTCCGGCCATGCCGAGCAGCACCACCATGACGGCGGCGACCCTGGGCGATCGTCGGCGTAGCCTGCGCCGGTCGCCCACGGCCTGGGTCTGGTCGGGCCACAGCCGCCGGGTCGGGTCCGGTGGCCGGTCGGCGGCCACGGTGCGGTCGGCGCCGACCGTGCGGAGGGGGAACGCGGCCGCGGACTCCCGGGCGGCCTCGGCCGCGGCCCGGAGCTGGGCGGCGAGCGCGGCCGCCGACGTCGGCCGGGCCGCCGGGTCCTTGGCCAGCGCGGCCTCGCAGGCGGCGGCGAGCTCGGGCGGCACCCAGAACACCCGCTCCCGCACCGGCCGCGGCTCGGCCTCCAGATGGGCGCGCAGCAGTTTCTCGGCGCTGTCGGCCATAAACGGTGGCCGGCCACAGAGCATCTCGTACAGCACCACGCCCAGCGAGTACAGGTCCCCGGCAGGGGAGGCGCGGCCGCCGGTGATCCGCTCCGGCGGCGCGTAGGCGGCCGTGGCCAGCAGCTGCTGACCGGTCGTGGAATGGGCCTCCCAGGCGGCGGCGATCCCGAAGTCCATCACCTTCACCCCACCGCCGATGGTCAGCATGATGTTGCCCGGCTTGACGTCGCGGTGGATGATCCCGATCCGGTGGGCGGCGTCCAGCCCGTCGGCCACCTCGGCGGCGATCCGGGCCGCCTCCAGCGCCGGCAGGGCGCCGCCGCGCAGTCGTTCGGCCAGGGTCTGGCCCTCCACCAGCTCCAGGACCAGGAACGGCGCCCGGCCGTCGACGAAGTCGAACACCCGGACCACGTTGGGGTGGTCCAGCATGGCCGTGGCCCGGGCCTCGCGGCGGAAGCGCCGCACCGCCACCGGGTCCTCGGCCAGCTCCTCGGCCAGGACCTTGATCGCGACCCGGCGGCCGAGCAGCGTGTCGTCGGCTTCCCAGACCTCGCCCATGCCGCCGGCGTCGATCCGCCGCACGGCCCGGTAGCGGTCGTCGTGGCCAAGCTGCTGCTGCATCGCTTCCCTTCACTCAGCAATGGCCTTACCGGCGAACGGCCGAGCAATCACCCATGACACCCGCGGGAACAGAAGGCGCCAACGCGGCCGGGACCCCTACCAAGGACGCAGCGATCACGGCAGGGGATGACCTGCTGAGCCTTTGTCCAACAGGCTCCAACGAGTCAATCGCGGCCTTCCCCACGATGGCCAGGGACGGTTGTCCCCGCCGCCTGGCCGTGGGAGGCCGATTCGGGGCCCAGAGCCATCGGCCGCTGAGCCGTGCCGCCGCCACTGAGCTGGGTAGGTCGAGCCGCCCGAAGCCGCAGGCGTACGGGCGGTCGTTGTGGGGTAGGACACGGCGTCGGCGCCACCGACACCGCCCAATCCGCTGCTCACCTGTCCGCCGCCGTAAGAGTTCCCGATCCAGACACTGAGACGATCACGAAGATGGCTGTCCCCCGAGGGCCAGGCGCCCTATGGGCTCAGCCAAATTGGGGGAGGGCATCGTGCGCTCACGGACCGGTCTGGTCGCCCTGATCACGTTGGTGCTTGCGGCCGCGGTGGGCTGTGGCCCCGCGACGGCGGCCCGCTCGGGTTCCTCGGCTCCACCACCGCAAGACCATCATCACGCCGTGAGGCTCGCGGCCGCCACCATCACCCCGACCTCGCCCAGGCAGCTGCGGGCGGGGTTCGAGCAGCTGCTGGGGTTGCATGCGCTGTTGGCGGTGCGGCAGATGCGCAGCCTGGTAGCAACAGCACCGGCCGTCGGGCAGGTGGCCGGCGTGTCGCTGCAGACCAACACCGACGAGCTGACCAGGCTCGTCGCCACGGCCTATGGCGGCGCTCAAGCCGACCGCTTCACCAAGTTGTGGCAGCGGCACCTTGTGGACCTGATGGCCTATGCCAAGGGCGTGGCCGGCCATGACACCTCAGCCACCCAACAGGCGCGGGCGGCCTTGTTGGCCGACGCCGACGCCTACGGGGCCTGGTTGGCCCAGGCGAGCAAGGGCCGGGTCCGGGCCAGCGACGCCGCCGCCGGGGTGCGCATGCATGTCACCGAGCTCATGGCCCAGGCCGACGCGTATGCCGCCGGCGACTATGCTCGGGCCGACCAGATCGAGCGCCAGGCGTACGAGCACATGTTCACCGCCGGCGCCGGGCTGGCCAAGGCGAGTGTGACCCCCGAGGTGGCCATCGGCCTGGACACCCCGCCGGAGCGGCTGCGGTCAGCCTTTGCCATGTTGTTGGGCGAGCACCTGGAGCTGATCGTGGAGGCCCAGCGGGCCACCTTCGCCGGGGCGTCGCAGTTCCAGGCGGCCGCCGCCCAGGTCAATGCCAATACCGTCGCCCTTTCCAAGGCCATGGGGGCGCTCGTCGGCCCGGCCAAGGCCACCGAGTTCCAGCGTGCCTGGGCCAACCATGTCGAAGGGCTGATGGCCTACACCGCGGCGGTGGCCGTCAACGACCAGGCGGACAAGGCGGCAGCTAAGCAGAACCTGGACGGGTTCGCCGAGCGGCTGGCCTTGTACTTCAGCGAGATCGTCAAGAACGTGCTCGCCGCCGATCCGCTGACCAAGGCCATCACTGCCCACGACCAGCACCTGATCGACCAGGTTGAGGCCTATGCGGCCAAGGACTACCCCAAGGCCCAGCAGATGGAACTGGAGGGGTACGGGCAGATGCTGGGCGTGGCCAACCTGCTCATGGGGGCGATCCAGCGGACGGTCAAGCCCCAGCTGCCGGTCGGGGGATCCCAGACCGGAGGCGGCGGCATGGCCTGCCGACGACGATGACCAAAGGGAGGCGTCACCTGGCCGTCGGCGTGCTGACGTTGGCGCTGCTGGTCCTGCCGGCCGGCTGCAGCGGCGATCCCGAAGGCCGGTACGCCGGCGTCTCAAGCACCGCCGCCACCCGGGCGCCCGAGCAGGAGGCCAAGGGACTGGACGCCGCCCGCGAGTTCCGCTCGGTGCGCGGTTATCGGGCGACCCCGGTCCCGGTGCGGGTGGAGATCCCCAGGATCGGCGTGGCCAGCTCCCTGGACCGGCTCGGCCGGGCGCCGGACAAGACGGTCCAGGTGCCGAGCCGGTGGGAGGTGGCCGGCTGGTACGCGGCTGGCACGCGACCCGGCGACCCCGGGTCGGCGGTCATCCTGGGCCATGTCGACTCCAAACGCGGCTCGGCGGTGTTCTTCCGGCTCCGCCAGCTGCGCCGCGGCGACGTGATCACCATCAGGCGCGCCGACGGCTCATCGGTCCGGTTCGTCGTCCAGCGGATCAAGCAGTACCTCAAGGACCGGTTCCCGACCGATGACGTGTACTACCCGACCCTGACCCCGGCGCTGCGGCTAGTGACCTGCGGCGGGGACTTCGACGCCACCGCCGGGCACTACCGGTCCAACGTGATCGTCTTCGCCACCCCGGAGCGCTGATCTGCCCACCATCAACACCTGAGCGCGCTACGACCCCGGATCCCATGCTCCCGGGGTCGTAGGCCCGAACCGGGCCGGCTGTGCCATCCGGCCCGGTCTCCGGGGCCGGGTCGGGCCGGTGCTGGCGGCCAGGTTCCTTGGCGAGGTGGGCGATATAGGCCGGTTCCCGACCAAGCACCACTTCGCCGCCCACACCGGGACCGCCCCCCCTGGAGGCCTCCAGCGGCCAGGTCATCCGCCACCGGCTGTCACGGGCCGGGGACCGCAAGCTCAACCATGCGCTGTACATGATGGCGATGGTCCAGGTCCGCCGGCCCAGCGCCGGGCGGACCTACTACCAGCGCAAACTCGCAGAGGGCAAGTCCCCCAAGGAGGCCTTGCGGTGCTTGAAGCGGCGGCTGTCGGACGCCGTCTACCGATGCCTGCTGGCCGACCAACGTCCCCCAGCCAACACCCCCCAGCCAAGCCCGGTCGGACTGCGAGCAATGTGAGGTGGCCAACGCGTGTGGTTCAGGTGAAGGCGTCCTGCCAGCGGCCAGCTCGCCCATGACCTGCCATGTCGCCGCCAGCTCAGCTGCCACGCTGGCGTGTGGCCACGCGCCGCCGCCGGATCATCCAGGCGTGCCACCCACCCGCCGATCGACGACAGGGGCTGGCGCGCGGATTCCCGCGCCGGCGCTAGAAGTCGCTACCGATCCGAGGCTGGTTGCCGCCACATCGGCACAAGGGCGGCCCTCCTAGGGCAGCGAACGGCTCCTCGGCCTTGAACCCATGCCGCTCGTACAGCCGCTTGTTTCGCCCGCTGGTGGCATCCAGGTAGGCGCGCACGCCCTCGCGGTCACACCACTCCAGCACCGGCGCCATCAACGCCGAGCCGATGCCCTGCCCCTGCCAGCCCGGGGCCACCCCCATGAACTGCAGGTACCAGAAGGAGCCGTGCGGGTGGTGGGCGTCGAACAGCTTAGTGAGCTCCAGGAAGCGTGGCGCGTCGGGTCCGGCCACCTCCTCGACCAGCTGGCCCAGCTCCGCGGCGTCCTGGCCGCTGATCGGCACCGCTCCGGGTGGCGCCCACAGCGCGGCCGCGACGACGTCTCCTGCGGTGGTGTAGGTCTGGTCGTGGCGCAGGAACGCCTTGCCATACAAGGTGAAGAACTCGAAGGTGAACCGCTGTCGACGGTCGTCATCTGGGATCGCCCACCCAAACAGGGGGTCGTCGAAGAAGGCGTGGCTGAGCGCGCTGCCGATCTCGGGAAGGTCTTGGGGGAGCGCCTTGCGGACCTTGTCGGCGATCTCCATGGCAGGCTCTCCTCCGTCGTGGGTCTCCACCGGCGACAACGAGCAGCATAACGACCCCGGTCGCACGCTCGGTAGGCGGCCTGATCGAGCCGTAGATCACGTCCTCACAGCCCGTCAGGGCTTGATGCCATGAAGGAGCGGGGCCTCCGCTCCCCGTGACGGCACCCGCGTGCTGGACACTCGGGCCGTTCACACCAGCCACGACGAGGGAGGCCCCATGGGTGAACAGTACGTCGGGATCGACCTGCACCGCCGCCGCTCGGTGATCGTGCGCCTGACCGGCGAGGGCGAGGTGCTGGAGACCGTCCGGGTCGATAACGACCCGGTGGCGCTGTCGCTGGAGCTGGCCAAGGCCGGCCCCAACCCCGAGGTGGTCCTTGAGGCCACCTACGGTTGGTACTGGGCCGCTGACCTGCTGCAGGCGTGCGGGGCCAGGGTGCACCTGGCTCATCCGCTTGGGGTCAAGATGTTCGGCTACCAGCGGGTCAAGACCGACGCCCGCGACTCCAGGAACCTGGCCGAGTTGCTGCGCATGGGCCGACTCCCCGAGGCCTGGCTCGCGCCGCCCCAGGTCCGGGAGCTACGCGAGTTGGTCCGCTACCGGGCCAAGCTGGTGGCGCTGCGCAGTGGCCTCAAGGCCCAGGTCCACGCCGTACTGGCCAAGGAGGGCGTGCGGGTACCGATGAGTGACCTGTTCGGGGTGGGTGGCAGCCGGCTGCTGGACGAGCTGCGGCTGGGCCGGGCCTATGGGCTGCGAGTGGCCTCGCTGCGGAGGCTGCTGGTCGCCTACGACCGGGAGATCACGATGTTCGGACGGGAGATCGCCTCGGCGCTGGCCGGCGATGTCGGCTATCTGGCCATCCAGGCCATCCCCGGGGTGGGGCCGGTGCTGGCGGCGGTGTTCGTGGCCGAGATCGGCAACGTGCACCGCTTCGCCGGCGCCCCGCAGCTGTGCTCCTGGGCCGGGCTCACGCCCCGCCACCGCGAGTCCGACACCACCGTGCGCCGCGGCCCCATCACCAAACAGGGCCCCCGGCTGGTCCGCTGGGCCGCGGTCGAGGCCACCCAGCGACTCCCTGGAGGCAGCAAGCAGGCCGTCGACTTTCACCGCATCGCCGACCGGCGCGGCACCGGCATCGGCCGGGTCGCGGCCGCCCGCAGGCTGCTCACCCTAGTGTTCTATGGCTTGCGCGACGGCCAGGTGCGCTGCCTGGCGCCAAGGAAAGCGATGTGAACGGCTCGGGCGCAGCCCGGCGCGTGCTCGTGTGTGTCATGACCCCCGCCCGGCGGCGTGGTCGCCCATTTGATTGAGCCCGCTCGGCTGCGGCCGTACAGCTCCATGCCGCCGTGGCGCGGCGAAGGGATGACCGGCACCCGAGCGCTCGGGCTGCCCACAGCCAGTGGTTGCTGGCGATGGAGCTGCCACCCGCCCCAACTCTCCACCGAAGGAGTCCAGCACCTCAGCAACCGATCCCTCTCCGCTGCATCCTGCGTCAGCCCTTTACCGGGCCCGGGATCGTCTGCCCTCGCGACGCTGCGGGTCCTCCACAGTCGACCCCGTCAGCGGGGCTAAAGAAACGGCCTTACACCCAGAGGTCTACGTCACAAGACCCCCATTGACCGCCCCCGCTCCTTCAGGGATGACACACAGAGGAACCCTTCTGAAAATCCCTTCAACGCTGCCAGCGCCCTCGGCCTCGGGTTGGGGGCGCTGGCTTTGTTACCGCCTGCCCCGGGGCGACGGCCGCTACGTGCCGCCGGCCAGCTCAAGCAGTGGGCGGCCCACTTGGTTTGATAGAGCATCGCGACCGAACAGCGGCCGGTTCGCGGTCACCGCGACGCCCATCGGTGGCCGGCCTGTGACCGGCCCAGCCTAGGCTGCTGTCCTGGACGCACCGGGTCGTGCTAGTTGGGGGGAACACCATGCGACCAGTCCGGATCCTCGCCACCGCCATCGTCGTCGCCGCCCTGACCGCCACGGGCTGCACCTCCCACACCGCCGACCAGACCGCCACCCAGCCGACCGCTACCCCAACCACCCGCTCCACCGTTGGGTCGGCCGGATCCACGGCCACCACCGTGACGGTCCCGGCCACCGCCAGCTGCGCCCTCTCCCCGAACCGGGGACCGGCCGAGTCTCGGGTCACCCTTTCTTGCCGCAGCTTCGCGCCTTCGGAACAAGTCGAGGTCACCTTTGGGGCGACCGTGCTGGCAACAGCCAAGGCGGCCGCCAACGGCCAAGTGGCGGCATCGTTCGCCGTGCCGGGCGGCTTTGCCGGCTCTACGATCCCGGGACGGCGGGATACCTTCCAGGCCAAGGGCCGCCACAGCGGCCGGGCCGCGTCGGCGACCTTTACCGTGGCCAGCCCGGCCAGAGCCAGCTGCGTCCTCGCCCCAGCCACGGGACCGGCGGGGTCTCGGGTCAGTCTGTCCTGCCGCGGGTTCGCTCCCTCCGAACAGGTCGTTGTCACCTTTGGGGCGGAGGGGCTGGCCACGGCCAAGGCCACCACCGGCGGCCAGGTGGCGGCGTCGTTCGCGGTGCCCAGCGGGTTTGCCGGCTCCCACTATCCGGGACGGAAAGATACGTTCCTGGCCAAGGGCCGCCACAGCGGCACGGTGGCGTCGACCACTTTCACAGTGACCGGCTGACCAGCTACCAGGCCGAGAAGCCACCCCTAGCTCTTCCACGAGTCGAGAACCATGCCTGGTCCTGCACTTGCTCACCAGGGCCGGCGCCGGCTGGCATACAGGGAACCATGCTGACCAGCCCTCTTCGGTGCCCCCCAGCCCTGAACGGCGGGGGGCACTGGCCTATGGGCGAACCGCTCACCAGGCCATCGTTGCCAGGTGGGGGCCAGCGATGATCCCAGCTCGGGTCCTCTGGGCGGCGCCGGCCGACGAGGTTGTCACCGATCCCGCCGCGGCCACGGCGCCGGCCGTATCCGGCAATGACCCGGGCCCAGATGCGCGAGAGCCTGGCGTTGCCCCCAAGCTGGGCGCTTCAGCAGAAGGCGGCGGCCAACCGCCAGCTCATCGTCATCACACGCCAGCGGTTGGCGGCTGGCGAGGAGGTGGCGCACATGTACCAGGAGCCGGGGCTGGCCTGGCTGGAGCGCCAGGCCGAGGCCGCCGAGCGGCTGCTCGCCGAACGGCAGGCAGACGGCCGCCGCGACTGACGAGCGCGCCAGCCGTCACGGCGGGCCGATCGCCCTCGACAGCCCAGTATGGCGAGCATTGGGCAGCCGACGGAGGTATCAGCTGTCGCTGGCGGCGGGGTCTTCGGGGGAGGTCGGGGTACAGCACTACTCGACCATCACCAATCAGACAAGCCCCCACGAGGCCTGTACGGGGTTGGACCTGTTGGATAAGGTCATCTACCACACGCGTAGCTGGCGGCCAAGCCAACAAACGGTTGAGCGGTCGACACTAGCCCAGGCGGGGAGGCGACGGAGACGGCGCCACGCACAAGGGTTCGCGGAACAACCAGCCTCTACTGGATGCCTCCGCATCGACGCCCAGGCGAGTTGCCCGAGAATGGGGGACGCATGAGAAGGCGAGTGTTCGTGCTCCTAGTCGCTGTCGCTGTTGCGGGTCTCGCCGCAGCGACCATCGCACCGGCCGGCGCGGCAACCGGCTTGGCTGCGAGAGCGTCGGCGGGCGCCGGCTCGCCCGGCCTTGGCGGGTTCCCGGCGCTGGCCTGCCAGGACGGCGCGGTCGTCGGCGGCGGGCCGGTCAAGCACGTGATCTACCTGCAGTTCGACAACGTCCACCTGCAGCGGAACCTGGCAAGCGTGCCCTCCGACCTGGAGCAGATGCCGCACCTGCGCGACTTCATCCAAAGCAACGGAACGCTGCTCAGCAACGACCACACGGTGCTGGTCTCCCACACCGCCAACGGAATCCTGACCTCGCTGACCAGCCTGTATCCCGACCGCCAAGGCCAGCCGATCTCCAACAGTTACCGCTACTACAAGCCGGACGGGACCAGCGGCGTAGGGGTCTCCTTCGCCTACTGGACCGACTCGGTCTTCGACCCCACGACGCCGACGCCGACCGACACCAGCTACAACATGATCACCGCCGACGGGCGCAACGACCCCGCTCCCTGGGTGCCGTTCACCCGCGCCGGCTGCAACTGGGGCGCCGTCGGCACGGCCAACACCGTGCTCGAGAACATCGGCCCCGACGTGCCCAAGGTGTTCGGGGCCGGGTCGCCCGAGGCGGCCGAGGTCGCCTCCGATCCGGGGCAGGCCTTCGCCGACTTTGTCGGGATCGCCGTGCACTGTGCCAAGGGTGACAGCATGTGCTCCACCGAGCACCACGGCCGCCCGGACGTGCTCCCCGACGAGCCGGGGGGCTACGACGGCTACCAAGCCTTGTTCGGCCACAAGTACGTCGCCCCCCAAATCACCAGCAGCCTGCCCCTGCAGGACCTGTCCGGGAACGTGATCCAGGACGCTGCCGGTCACGTGGGCTTTCCCGGCTTTGACGGTATGTTCCCGTCGGTGACGCTGTCGTATGTCGCCCAGATGCAAGAGCACGGCGTCCCAGTGACCTTCGGCTACCTCTCCGACGCCCACGACGACCACGGGGTCGCCGGCGAGGTCCACAAGTCATACGGCCCCGGCGAGGCCGGGTATGTGCAGCAGCTGCGCGCCTACGACCGCGCCTTTGCGCAATTCTTTGAGCGGCTGGAGCGTGACGGGATCACCAAGGACAACACCTTGTTCGTGATCACCACCGAGGAGGAGGACCACTTCGTCGGCGGCACGCCGCTCAACCCGGGCTGCGACGGCGTCACCACGCCGTGTCAGTGGACCCACGTCGACTGCTCCGCCCCATCGGCCGACTGCTCCCACAACGTCACCGAGGTCAACGCCAACCTGCGTGGCCTGCTCGCCACCCAGGCCAGCAACACCACGCCGTTCCAGGTGCATGCGGACATGGCGCCCGCCTTCTACCTCGACGGCAACCCCGCAGCTGACGCGGCCGTCACCCGTCAGTTCGAACGTGACGTCGGCTCGCTCACCGCCCTCAACCCGATCAGCGGCCAGACCGACCGGCTCTCGGACAAGCTCGTCGACCGCGTCGGCATGGGCCCCCTGCACATGGTCACCGGCGACCCGCTGCGCACGCCGACCTTGGTCGACTTCCTCGATGACGACTACTTCGGCTTCACCGGCGCGGCGAACTGCACCAGCCCGTGTGTGACGGCGCCGGGGTCGTGGTCGCATGCCACCTTTGCCTGGAACCACGGTGGTTACACCCCGGACATCGTTCGCATTTGGGCCGGCCTGGT
>Ga0111539_10007312_pt1 | contig 14139 bp, 16 predicted proteins | sample RhiMethybrSRZTD1_FD_79667 | JGI IMG/M metagenome (GOLD analysis project Ga0111539, IMG submission 79667) | Populus rhizosphere microbial communities from Tennessee, USA - Rhizosphere MetaG P. TD hybrid SRZTD1 (version 2) (version 2) | ecosystem: Host-associated > Plants > Roots > Rhizosphere >...
ATGAGGTCGTCGCCGTAGCGTGGCCCGAAGCGCGCGCGCACGGTCTCAGGGTCGGCGTCGCGCAGGCCCTTCAGGGTCGTGATCCCCATCGCGCTCAGCCGCTCCGCGGTCTTGGGGCCGATGCCCGGGACGAGGCTCGGGGGCGCTTCCGCGAAGTGCTCGCCGGCCTGCTCGATGCTCATCGCCACCAGGCCTCGCGGCTTTTCGAGGTCGCTGCACACTTTGGCCACGAGCTTGTTCGGGCCTATCCCGATCGAGACCCCCAGGCCGGTCGACGCGACGACGTCGTGCTGCAGCCGCCGCATCGCGGCCTTCGGGGCGACGAGGTCGGAGAGGTCGAGGTAGGCCTCGTCCAGGCCGACCTGCTCGACCGTGGGCACGGCGTCGCGGATGAGCGCCATCACGCGCTCGGACACTTCGCGGTAGGCGGGGAAGTCGGGCGGGATGAGGATCGCGCCGGGGCACAGCCGGCGCGCGCGGGCGGTGGGCATGGCCGAGCCGACGCCGAAGCGGCGTGCCTCGTAGGAGGCGGTGGTCACCACGGCGCGCGGCCCCGAGCCGGACACGATGACCGGCTTGCCCTTCAGCTCGGGCCGGCGCAGGAGCTCGACGCTGGCGTAGAACGCGTCGACGTCCAGGTGGGCGATGACGGTGCGGGCCACTCCTGGGAGTGTCCCGCGCGGCTCGGCTAGTAGAGCGCGGCGGCGAGCTTGCGCCGGTACTCGCGCGCCAGCGGATCTTCGACGCCGAGCTCGTCGAGGATCCCGACGACGACGCGGCGCAGGTCGTCGCTCGCGCCGTCGGCCGACGGGAACGCGGCGAGCAGGGCGTCGAGCGCCGCCTGGCGGTCCCCTCGGTCGAGCGCCGTAAAGGCCTCGGTGAGGTCGGGCTCGCCGGCCTTCTCGAGCCGGATGCGGGCGGCGAGGCCTTCGGCTGCGAAGTCGCCGGCCGCCGAGTTCAGGATCTCCAACGCCTCGTCGTCCTCGCCGCGGTCGCGCAGGATGCGCGCGAGGGCGAGGCGGGCATCGGAGCGGGCGGGCTCGAGCTCGATCGCGCGACGCAGCGAGTCCTCGTCGCCGGACTCGACGAGGGCGTCCGCCTCGGAGGGCACGAGGGAGTCGTAGAAGGCCTCGACGCGCGGGGGCGGTTGGGCGCCGACGAACTCGGCGACCACGCGGCCGCCCTTGAACGCCTTGACGGCGGGGATGCCCTGGATGCCGAAGGCGGCGGAGATGCGCGGGTTGGCGTCGGTGTCGAGCTTGGCCAGCACGACTTGGCCCTCGCGGGCGCTGGCGCCCTTCTCCAGCACCGGTCCGAGCTGGCGGCACGGGGCACACCATTCGGCCCAGAAGTCGACGACGACGGGGACCGTTTTGGAGCGCTCGATGACCTCCTGCTCGAAGGTCTGCTCGGTGACGTCGATGACCATGACTTCTAGGGTAGGACGTTGTGCCAGACACGGAACGCACGATCGACCACGACGGGGTGACGCTCGCGTCTTTCGACGCCGGCGAGGGCCCCGCGGTGGTGCTCCTGCACGGCCTGACGGCCACGCATCGCTATGTGGTCATGGGGTCCAACGCGCTGCCGCGGGCGGGATTCCGAACGATCTCCTACGACGCCCGCGGGCACGGGGGGTCGTCGCCGGCGGGGTCCTACTCGTACGGGGCGCTCGCCGGCGACCTGAGCGCCGTCCTGGATGCGTTCGAGCTCGACCGGGCGGTGCTCGCGGGCGCGTCGATGGGGGCGCACACGTTGCTGCGCTACGCGCTCGAGGCCCCGGCGCGCGTCGCCGGGCTCGTGGTCATCACGCCCGCCTTCGTGCCCGACGCGGTCGATGAGCCGGCGCGGGCGCAGCGCTGGCACGCGCTGGCCGACGGGCTGCGCCGTGGCGGGGTGGACGGGTTCATGCAGGCCTACGGCGAGCCCGACGTACCGGAGTCGATGCGCGCCACCGTGCTTGACGTCGTACGCCAGCGCCTCTCGCGTCACGAGCATCCGGAGGCAGTGGCCGACGCGCTCGACGAGGTCCCGTTCTCGCGCCCGTTCGACTCCCTCGACGAGCTGGCCGCGATCGCGGCGCCCACGACGGTGGTCGCGAGCCGCGACGAGTCCGACCCCGAGCATCCGTTCTCGGTCGGCGCGGCGTACGCCGAGGCGATCCCGGGCGCCAAGCTCGTGTCCGAGGAGCCGGGCCGCTCACCGCTGGCGTGGCAGGGAGGCCAGCTCTCGAAGGTGATCGCCGGCGTGGCGCAGTCCGCGGCGCCCGCGTGAGCGGCGCAGCGGGCTACTCGGGCACGCCGCTGCCGCGCAAGCTCGGCATCAAAGAGGGCTCGCGGGTGGTCATGCTCTCGGCGCCGGACGACTTCGATGCGACGCTCGGGCCGTTGCCCGACCGGGTGGTCGTTCGGCGGCGGCTGCGCGGGCCGTTGGATGTTGTCGTGTTCTTCACGACGTCGCGCGCGCAGCTCGAGCGGCGGATCGACGCGCTGCGCGCCGCGCTTGACCCCGCGGGGCGATTGTGGGTGGCGTGGCCGAAGCGCGCCTCCGGCGTGGCCGCGGATGTGACCGAGGACGTGGTCCGTGAGATCGCGCTGGCGCACCGGCTGGTGGACAACAAGGTCGCGGCGGTGGACGCGACCTGGTCGGGGCTGCAGCTGGTGATCCGGGTCGCGGATCGGTGATGGGCGGCGCTCGCGTGGCGGCGAAACGGCCCCTACGGCCCCGACGTCCGCCGCAGGATCGCCTCGAGCTCGGCCGCCGCTCGCTCGCGCTCGGCCGCGTCGGCCAGCTCCGCGTCGTGCTCGACCGCGCCCTCGGCCAGGGCGGTCGTTCGCTCGTCGTTGACCCGCTCGGCCCAGGCGCTCAGCTCGGCCGCGAATTCCGACGACGCCACGAGCGCGTCATCGTCGGACGCGTCGAACGTACGTGACGCGAGGATCTCGGTCTGCAGCTTCGCGTCCTTGATCTCGCGCGAGACCAGCTCGACCGCGACCTTGCCTCCGCGCAGGTGCTGCGTCTCGACGTAGCAGCCGTAGTGCCCGGCTGCGGCGTGCTCGGCCGCCTGGGCCAGGGCCCCGCGGTACTGGGCCAGGCCGAACATGTCGTTCGCGCGGTAGCGCCGGCGGGCGAGCACCGCGACGGTCCGCCAGTGGGTGCCGAGAAGGCGGCGAGTGCCTTCCTGGTGTTCGAGCGAGAGCTCGAACACTCCCGGCTCGACCTCCTCGTTGTGGATGTGGAAGCGCTCCGGCATGTCGATTAGGCACCATGCGCCAGGGTAGGGAGCGACGCATGCGCGTTTCGCTGCGCTCACTCGATCATGTCGCAGTCTGGACGGACGAGCGGGAGGAGCTCGCACGATTCTTGCTCGATCGCACCGGCGTGCACGAGGTCGAGCGCACCGACGGCTTCACGCTCCTCGGCGCCGACGCCCGCCGCGGCAAGCTCACGCTGTTCGACGCCGTCGGCCCGCGCGAGCCGGGCGCACTCCAGCGCGTCGTTCTGCGTGTCCACGACCTCGACGCCGCGGTGCAGCGGGCCGGCGGCGCCATCTTCGCCGCCCCCGGCGGCCTCAACCTCGGCCTCGTGCAGGCCGAGCAGGACGCCGTCGACTACGACCTCGACCACGTCGTCCTGCGCGTGCGCGACCCGGGCCGCAGCGCGGCGGCCTTCGTCGACATGGGCTTCGAGCGCCGCAACGGCGTGGTCGCCGTCGCCGACCGAATCGTGCGCCTCGAGGGCGGCGGCCGCCACGAGGGTGCGCGGCCGCTCCTCAACCACCTCGCGGTGCTCGTCGATTCGGCGAGCGAGGTGCAGGACCACGCCGAGAGCAACGGCTGGGAGATCGACGACATCAAGGACGCCGCCAACACCTTCGCGGTCTTCGTTCGCGGCCCGGACGGAATCCGGGTCGAGTACGTCGAGCACAAGCCCGGCTTCGCGCTGAAGTAGCGTCCTGCGGATGCCGGAGGTGATCGTGGCCGGCGCGGGCATGGCCGGCCTTGCGGCCGCGGCTCACGCGCGGGAGCGCGGGGCATCCGTCCTGGTGCTCGAGAAGCTCGCCCGCCCGGGCGGCGCGATGCGGCTCTCGAGTGGCGTGATCTGGCGCCACAGCCGCTTCGAGGACTTCCGTGCCGAGTGCCCCGACGGCGACCCGGTATTGCAGCGGCTGATCCACGAGCGCCTCGACGACCACCTGGCCTGGCTCGAGGAACTCGGCGCGCCGGTGACCGAGCGCGCCACCGAGAACCCCCGCACCACAGGTTGGCGCTTCGATCCCGCGGGACTGACGAACGCCCTCGCGCGGGCGGCGGGCGGCGTTCGCACCCTCGCCGCGCTGCGCCAGCGGCCCGACGACGGCACCCGCGTCATCCTCGCCACGGGGGGCTTTGCCGCCAGCCGCGTCATGCTCGCGCGCCACGTCACGCCCGAAGCGGAGCACGTCCTGATCCGCACCGCCCCGGGCGCCACCGGCGACGGCCTACGGCTCGGCCTGCAGGCGGGGGGAACTCTCGGACCCGGCCTCGACCAGGTCTACGCACGCCTCATGCCCGCCGCGCCTGTGGCGCCCCAGGACTTCGTCTCCGCCGCCCAGCTGTACGCCCGCGACGCCGTCGTCACGAATGCCGCAGGGGAGCGCTTCGACGCACAGGCCTGGTCGGAAATCGACGTCGCCCAGTGGGCCGCGCGCCAGCGCCACGCGCGCGTGTGGCTGCAGGTCCAGCGTGGCGAGCTCGACGGCGACGTGGGGGAGATGGTCGCGACCGCACAGCGCCTCGGCGCCCCGGTTCAGCGCAGCGCGGCGGGGGTCGTGGTCGAGTGCGTCGCCGGGGTCACGACGACGCTCGGGGGCCTGCAGATCGACGCCGACGCCCTCGTCGCTCCCGGCGTCTTTGCCGCCGGCCACGACGCCGGCGGAGTGGCGACCGGCGGCTACGCGAGCGGGCTCGCCGCCGCGCTGGTGCTCGGCCGCGTGGCGGCGGAGAGCGCGCTGTCATGACCGAGCACGCGTTCGGGCGTGCACCCGCGCTCACGGTCGGCGTCGAGGAGGAGCTCCTTCTCGTCGACAAGGACACGCTCGGGCTCTCCGCCGACGCGAGGACCGTCCTCTCCAAGCTCGACGGGCTCCCGCAAGGAACCGCCGGTCACGAGGCTTTCGCCGCGGAGATCGAGCTCCGCTCGCCGGCCGCGCCCGACGCCGAGGCCGCGGTTGGAGCGATCGGCCAGGCCCGCACCGCCGCGCGGCAGGCCGGCGCCACCCTGATGGGCGCGGGTCTGCACCCCGATGCCCGACTCGGCGACGCCGAGCTCGTGGCCAAGGAGCGCTACCGCCGCGTCGAGGAGGAGATGCGCGGCCTCATCCGCCGCACGCCCGAATGCGCCCTGCACGTGCACGTCGGCATGCCCGACGCCGACGCCGCGGTCAACGCGCTGAACGGCCTGCGCGAGGCCCTCCCGTTGCTGCAGGCGCTGGCCGCGAACTCGCCGTACTGGTTCGGGGAGGACTCCGGGATGGCGAGCGCGCGGGCGGCGATCGTCCGCGCCTACCCCGGTCGCGGCGTCCCGCGCGCGTTCGCGAACTGGGACGACTACGCGCAGACCGCCGACCAGGCCCTGCGCGCCGGCGACCTGCCCGACTACACGTACCTGTGGTGGGACATCCGCCTGCAGCCGCGCCTGGGCACGGTCGAGGTCCGCGAGCTCGACGCCCAAGCCCCGACGGACGACATCGCCGCGATCGCCGGCCTCATCCACGCCCTCGCGCTGCGTGCGATCGAGGACCCGCCGCAGCACCCCACGCCGCCCGAGGCGCTGGCGTGGTCGGCGTGGATGGCCTCGCGCGACGGCCTCGACGCCGCGGTGCGCGACCGAAGCGGGAACCGCCGCTCGCTGCGCGAGATCGCGCTTGCGACCGCGGCCGAGCTGGGCGCCGGCGGCGCCGCGCGCATCGCCCGCGAGGGCAACGGCGCCGAGCGCCAGCGACGCAGCTTTGCCCGCGGCAGCATGGGGCTGCTCTTGGCCGAGCTTGTACGCGCCACGTCAGAGCTCTGACGGCGGTGCATGGAACCCTGCACATCTGGTACATCCAACTTGGCTGATGTCGACGACGACCCCGGAAGAGACACCCGCTGAGAGCTACGGCGGCGGCGCCCAGGCGGCGGCGATCTCCAACGCCCTCGTGCAGCTTCACCGCCGGGCCTACGGCAAGGGCCCGACGAAGGCCAAGACGTACCTCCTCGACGACGTCGTTCTCTGCGTGCTCGAGGGCGGCGCCCTGCGCATCGAGGAGACGCTGCGCGAGCACGGCGAGGAGGAGATGGTCCACCAGGTGCGGCGCACGTTCCAGGCCGCGCTGAACGACGAGTTCCGCGGGATCATCGAGGACGCGACCGGGCGTCAGGTGCGCGCGTTCATGTCCCAGTTCGACCCCGAGCACAACATCGCGGCCGAGATCTTCTTCCTCGAAGCGAGTAGCTAGGAGAGCGCGCTCCCGGCGCCGGCCCGTGTCTCGCGCCTACGGGCTGTCGCCTTCACCATCAGGAAAGCCACCGGGGGGAGCCCCGTCGCGCTCGCCGCCGTTCGAGCCGAACCGCCGTACCCCGCCCGAGAGCCCCTTGGTCTCTTCGCGCAGCTCGGCCATGCGCTTGCGCAGAGTCATGAAGGACGCCGAGTTCTTCTCCCAGGCGATCTGCAGCCGGGCTAGGTGCTCGCGCGCCGTCACCTGCTCGGCGTTGGGACTCTCGATCAGCTCGATCGCCCCCCGGACGGCGGCCACCCGCTCCTGCAGCCGCCTGAGCCGCTCCTGGCTCTCGGGAAGGAGCACCCAGGCGCCGTCCCGGCGCCGGGTCACCTCGCCTGCGTCCTGCAGGCTCTTCAGCGCCGTCGAGACCGTTGGCCGCTGTGCGCCGACCAGCCGCGCGAGCGAGTCGTGCGTGAGCCGCAGGGGCAGCACGACTCCGGATGCGGTCACGCGACCCCAGCGTTCGGCCAGGTGCCAGAACAGGCCGCGCAGCCGAGCGTCGACGCGCGGGTTGTGGCAGATCGCCTGCATCACCGACTGGCGCGCGGACCGCTCGGCCATGCGCCGGAAGATGACGCCGAGCACACCGGGCCAATCGCTGAGCCGCTGCACCAGATCCGGGCGCAGGAGCGCGAGCTGGGAGGGGAGCAGGGTCTGCCAGCGCACCTCCGCGTCGACGAAGTCCCCGATCGTGTCGTCGGCGGTGGGGACGAGCACGTCGCCCGGGCCCAGGAGCTCCATCGCCACGACCTCGCCGGCGACGACCTCGCGCAAGATCGCACCGTCCATGACGAGCACGCCCACGGCCGCCGCGGGCAGGGCGACCAGCTCCCACGGTCCCGGTTCGAGCTCGATCGTCGGCGCGATCAGCGCGCTGCGGGCATTGACGAGGTCCTCCCCGTCGACGGCTTCGGCGAGGTCGGCGTCGGCATCGAGCAGAGCGATGGTCGTCACGAGGCCGTCTCCTTCTGCTTCTCCATGAGCACGATAACCCCCTCGATCTCCTTGGACGCCACGATCAGCGGCAGGCAGGTCACCTTGCAACGGATCGCCCGACCGCGGCGATTGGTCGCGTCGAGCACGAGCTCGTTGCCTTCGGCGTTTCCGGCCAATGCGTTGCGGAGGGGCCGGCGCAGCTGTTCGACCGGGAGACCGATGTCGAGCGACAGCAGGTGCTGGCCGGCCACCTCGTCGCCGCGCAGGCCCCACAGGTCCTCGGCCTCCTCGTTCCAGACCTGGATACGCTGCTCGCGGTCGAGCACCGCGACGGCGACGCCGAGCGATAGGAGGATGGACTCGAGGAAGGCGTTGACCCGATCGAGCTCGCCCGTCCGCTGGCGCAGCTCGTCGTTGATCGTCTCGAGCTCCTCGTTGGTCGACTGGAGCTCCTCGTTCATTGTCTCGAGCTCTTCGTTGGTGGACTGGAGCTCCTCGTTGGTGGTCTCGAGCTCTTCGTTGGTGGACTGGAGCTCCTCGTTCGTGGTCTCGACCTCTTCGACCGTCGACTGCAGCTCCTCGTAGGCCATCTCCAGCTCGCGCTTGGAACGCTCGAGCTCGGAGCGCAGGCGCTCATAGCGAGCGACGTCGGCGAAGGTGATGCTCGAGCCGAGGAACGCGCCGGAGGCGCTGACGATGGGCGACGCGACGATCTCGGTGTGGCGCTGCTCGCCGCCGGGCGACGTCCACTCGACGACGCCGAGCGACACCGGACGCCGGTCGGCGGCGACCTCGTCGAGGGCGGAGCGGAGGTCGGCCGGCCGGTAGGAGAGGTCGAGATCCTGGACGCGTCGGCCGAGGTCGGACGGCGCGATGGGGAACAGGCTGCGCGCCTGCTGGTTGGCGAGCACGAGCTGACCGCCGCGGTCGACGACGATCTGCGCCACGGGCCCCGTGTCGAACGAGCCCTCGCGGAGATGGAACAGGTTGCCGGCATCCGCGCCGTCGCCGTCGCCGTCGGCGGCCCCGAGGAGACGCTCGCGCAGCGATGGCCGCGGCACCTTGCGGAACACCCGCCCCTTCGTGCTGACGGGCGTGAACACGTCGGCGCGCGTGAGCAGCATCTCGGACTTGCCGAGGAACAGGTAGCCGCGCTGGTTCAGCGAGAAATGGAAGTGGCTGAGGATGCGGGTCTGGGTCTCGGCGTTGAAGTACATGAGCGTGTTGCGGCAGATGAGGAGGTCGATCCGCGAGATCGGCGCGTCCTGCACGAGGTCGTTGCGGCCGAAGATGACCGTTCGCCGGAGGTCCTTCCGGAACGTGAAGCCGTCCGAGCCGGGTTCGAAGTAGCGGTCGGCCAGCTCGGGCGCCACCGACTCGAGGCGGCTCTTCGGGTAGTTCCCCTGCCGGGCGACGGCGAGCGCGTCCTCGTCGACGTCGGTCGCGTAGATCTTCGCCCGCTCGGCGTAGGCCTCGAGGCCCAGGGTCTCGGCGACGACGATCGCCGCCGTGTAGGCCTCCTCGCCCGAGGCGCACCCGGCGCACCAGACGCGTAGCGCGTCATCTGGCCCCACCGCGTCGTTCAGCGCGGGCAGGACTTCCTTCGCCACGAAGTCCCAGGATGCCTTGTCGCGGAAAAACCCGGTGACGTTGATGCAGATGGTGTTGAAGAGCTCGCGGAACTCGTCCGGTTGCACCTCGAGGTAGTCCTGGTAGTCGGCGAAGCCGTCGATGCCGACCTCCTGCATGCGCTTGAAGATGCGCCGCTTGAGGCTCGAGCGCTTGTAGCCCGTGAAGTCGAAGCCACGGTGGAGCTTGAGGAACTCGAGCAGCTCCTCGAAGGCCTCGACCTGTCCGGGCTTGGTGGGCGCTTCGTCGGTCACGGCGTCACGCCAGCCTTATCGGCGGCCGTCGCCTCGCCGCGGCGAATCGCCTCTCGCAGGACCTGGGCGCGCTCGGTGACCTCTTGGGCCCGCTGCACGAACCGCTGCGCCGAGAACGAACTGCCACTGTCCCGCTGGCGGCGGGCGAGCCGACGGAGCAGATCAGCTCGCTCTTCGAGGACGCGCAGGGCGGTCCACAGCGAGGTCTCGACCGAGTCCGACTGCAGCTCCAGCATCGACTCGGCCGAGAAGGAGTGCCCGACGTGGCAGCGAAAGCGCGTGAGCTCACCGTCGGCAAGCTCCCAGATGACCCCACCGCATTCGGGGCAGGTCAACGGTGTGGGCTCGCCCGGCATGTCCGAGGGCCTGTGTTGCTCGCCGGCCGGGTTGGGGTGGCTCGTGTCTGCCATCGGAAGCGGGTTTCCTCGAAGTTGTCGGGACAGTCGTAGCAGCAGCGGGGCGATCGCGTCCGCCGGCACCACATGGTCCACCGGCACGTGCGCGAGCGCCATCGAGGGCATGCTCGGCGTCAGCGCGTCGTTGGGGTCCTGCACCACGGCGATTCCACCCGCCGCCTTGATCGCCCGCAGCCCGGACACGCCGTCGTCGAGGGATCCCGAGAGCACCACCCCGATGACGCCGCTGTCCCGCGACCGGGCGGCGCTGCGAAACAGCGGATCCGCGGCCGGGCGACAGCCGTTCTCGCGCGGTCCATGGTCGAGGACAAGTCGCCCGTCGACGACCAGCACGTGGTGGTCCGGCGGAGCGACCGCGATGCAGTTGGCCTCGAGCGGCTGGTCGCCGGCGGGGACCACCGGCAACGTGCCTGACCGCCGCAGGATGTCAGGCAGCACGCTCTTCCCGGTTGCCGGAAGGTGGAGCACGACAACAACGGCGGCCCCGAGGTCGTCGGTCTGGCCACCGACCAGCTTGACCAGTGCTTCAACGCCCCCGGACGACGCGCCGATGACGACGACCGGCGGGCTCACGGTCTGAGCGGCGCTATTCACGATGTCAGGATCCCTACCGCCCAACGTACCACCGAAGTCGAGCGATTACGTGCTTGCGGTACAACCCGGTCATGGGGAAGGACGCCGCGCTCGTGGAACGGCTTCTCGACGCCTTCGCACGCGGGGATGCCGACGCCCTCGCCGGCATGATCGCGGACGACTTCCTGTTCGAGCCTCTCTCCACCGAGGCGGCCGATCGCGGGGCGTATCGGGGCGGCGAGGGCATGCGGACCTATCTCCGCGACCTGGCCGACACGTGGCGCCAGTTCGACGTCAGCATAGGCTCGGTGCAGGAGGTCGACGGGCGCGTGCTCGTCACGGGGCGGATCTACGCGCGTGCACGTGACTCCAGCCTCGTCGCGGACGATCCCGTCGCATTTGCCTGGAAAGTAGTAGATGGTCGGGCCAGCTGGGGAAAGGTGTTCCTGAGCGAAGCCGCTGCGCGCGAGGCGATAAACGCGACCTGACCGCCACCGTTTCGGTCCCTCTGAGCGGGGTACGACTGTGCAAGCGTTCGTCCCGCCGGCCCAGCCGGCGAGGCAACGGCCAAAGAGGCCAGGGACGTGCTGCGCCGACTTCGACGAGGCGGCGCGCGGACCTCGGTTGTTGTGCCAACCACAAGCGAGGTTCACCTATGTCTGCCCTGCTCGCGGAGGTCGAAGACCGCACCCGCGACTCCACGAAGGATCTGCACCAGCGCTTCCGCGAAACCGGGGACCCGGCCGCCCACGAAGCGCTCGTCGAGCGCTATCAGGGACTCGTGCGCCGGCTCGCCTCCCACTACCACTCGGGCAACGAGGGGTACGAGGACCTGGTCCAGGTCGGCAACGTCGGCCTGCTCAACGCCCTGCGGCGCTTCGAGCCCGAACGCGGCCTCGCCTTCCGTTCGTTCGCCGTCCCCACCATTCTCGGCGAGCTGCGGCGCTATTTCCGCGACACGCGTTGGGCCGTCCACATGCCCCGCGGGCTGCAGGAGCGGTTCCTGCTCGTCGAGCGCGCGGCCGATCAGCTCAGCGGCACGCTCTCGCGACCGCCGACGGCCGCCGACATCGCGCGCAAGCTCGAGCTGACCGAGGAGGAGGTCGCCGAGGCCTTCGCCGTGCGGAACGGCTACGACGCGCTGTCGCTCGACCGGCCCCAGAAGGACGCCGACGGCGACGAGGACATCTCGCTGCTGGACACGCTGGGGGAGGAGGAGGGCCGCTACGAGCTCGTGGCCTACCGCGAGTCGGTTGCCGGGACGATGCGCGCGCTGCCCGAGCGCGAGCAGGAGATCCTCCGGCTGCGCTTCGTGGAGGACCTCACCCAGACCGAGATCGCGGAGCGCCTCGGGGTGTCGCAGATGCAGGTCTCCCGCCTGCTGCGACGGAGCCTCGATCGCCTGCGCGTGGTCGCCGAGGCGGCCGAGAAGGCCGCGGCCTAGGGGCTCGCCGCCTCGGCGACGGTCCGCAGGCGCTCCAGCGCGCGACGCAGCAGCCGCGACACCTGCATCTGTGAGATGCCGAGCCGCTCGGCGATTTCGTCCTGTGTCAGGTCCTCGCCGAAGCGCAGGCGGATCGCCTCGCGGTCGCGCTCGGGCAACGCCGCCATCGTCCCGCGCACGACGCTCGCGTACTCGACGAGCTCGAAGCGCTGGTCGTGGACAGGAACCGCCGCGAGCAGGGCGGCGGCGTCCTCGGGCTCGGAAGCTCGCGCGGGCGCGTCGAGCGACGCGGCCTGGAAGGCGTCGGCCGCCTCGAGGCTCTCGAGCACCGCCTCATGGTCGAGGCGGGTGGACTTGGAGAGCTCGGCGGGCGTCGGGTTGCGCCCCAGCCGGGCCGACAGCTTCGCCTGCGCCTGCCGCACCTTGGCGACGTTCTCCTGCACCGCACGCGGGACCCGCACGGCCCAGCCGGTGTCGCGGAAGTGGCGGCGCAGCTCGCCCAGGATGGTCGGAACGGCGAAGGAGGAGAAGCGCAGGCCGCGATCGGGGTCGAAACGGTCGACCGCCTGCACCAGACCCAGGTTCGCGACCTGGAGCAGGTCCTCGAAGGACTGGCTCGTGTTCCGGTAGCGGCGCGCGAGCTGCGCGGCCAGCGGCATGAACCGCTCCACGAGCTGGTCGCGCGCATTGCGGTCGTCGAACCGGTGCAGGCGCAGGAAGAGGCGTCGCTCCTCGGCCGCACGAACGGCGTCGTTCTGGGCTGCTTCTACGTCGCCGGTGGCAGCGACGTGCGCGGATGGCATGGCAGGGTGGGCACCTCCCAAGGTCGCCTCCCCACACTGTATGCCGGACGGCCCCAAGAACAAGGCCGGATTGCGGCGGTTCCCACCACCGTCCCTCCCCGCGGCCAGCCGCCAGGGGTCCGGGGCAAAGCCCCGCCGCGCCCGTCCGGTACCCGCTTCGCGCGCCGTTATCCGAGATTTAGGCTCTGATGCCGCGGCCGAGGACGGCGACCACGACCCCGGCCACGATCACGAACGTCAGGATGTCCGTCGCCGTCCCCACCCGGTCGGAGATGGTCAGCAGGCCGTCGACGATCGCGGCCGCCGCTGCGACCGCCAGTCCACCGCGGACAGCGGCCGCGGAGCGGATGCCGGGCGGCTGCGGCCAGATCGCGAACAGCGCAAGCGCGGCCCCCAGGAGGAGGTCGGCGATGCCGTAGAGCGTGTTGGAGCTCGCGATGGCGGCGACGACGAACAGGGCCAGGCCGGCGATGGCGAGGGCGATCGGAGCCAGCCGCGTGACGTCGCTCACGGGGCCATCGTAGGCCGTACTAGGATTTGCACGCGTGAGCACCGAGACGCAATCCGCACACCGCGCCGACGTCCTGAAGGCCTCGCCGCAGATGTTCGAGTCGCGCCTGCTGGACAAGCTCTCGCGGGTGCATCCGGTCATCGTGCCGCTGATCTACGCGCCCACCATCGCGGTGTTCTCGGTGCTGGCGCTGCAGCGGCTGAGCGTGCTCGAGTGGATCGCCTACGCCATCGGCGGATACGTGTTCTGGACCATCAGCGAATACGCCATCCACCGCTTCGTCTTCCACTTCGAGCCCGAGAAGGGCATCGGCGCGCGCCTGCACTGGATCATCCACGGCGTCCACCACGACCACCCCAACGACCCGCTGCGGCTGGTCATGCCGCCGTCGGTCAGCGTGCCGCTCAGCGCGTTGTTCTTCGGGCTGTTCTGGCTCGTGCTCCCGCTCGGCGGCGCGTTCGCGGTCGCGAGCGGCTTCTTCTCGGGCTACCTCGCCTACGACATGACGCACTACTACGTCCACCACCGCATGCCGAAGTCGGCCCTGGGCCGCAAGTTGCGCGAGCTGCACATGCGGCACCACTTTCAGGATGACACCAAGGGGTACGGGATTTCGGCCCCGTGGTGGGACGTGGTGTTCCGGACGTATTCGAAGCAGCGGCGCCGCCGGCGCCCCGCTTCTAGCGTCTAGCGTGTAGCGACGAGCGACAACTTCATTCGGAGGTACCGATGCCCTACGAGGTCCCGCCCCTTCCCTACGGCTACGACGCGCTCGAGCCCCACATCGACGAGGCGACGATGCGCGTGCACCACGACAAGCACCACCAGGCCTACGTCGACAAGGTCAACGCTGCCCTCGAGGGCACCGACTGGGCCGACCGTCCGATCGAGGACGTCATCGCCAACCTCGGCGACATCCCCGACGACAAGCGCACCGCCGTCCGCAACAACGGCGGCGGCCACCACAACCACTCGCTCTTCTGGGAAATCCTCAATCCCGCCGGCAAACAGAGCGAGCCGGTCGGCAACCTCGATCAGACGATCAGCAAAACC
>Ga0111539_10007314_pt1 | contig 14138 bp, 12 predicted proteins | sample RhiMethybrSRZTD1_FD_79667 | JGI IMG/M metagenome (GOLD analysis project Ga0111539, IMG submission 79667) | Populus rhizosphere microbial communities from Tennessee, USA - Rhizosphere MetaG P. TD hybrid SRZTD1 (version 2) (version 2) | ecosystem: Host-associated > Plants > Roots > Rhizosphere >...
CGCGCGGTTTCGCCGTCCCCGACGTTACGCAGCAGCACGGTGAATTCGTCGCCGCCGAGGCGCGCGACCGTGTCGCCCTCTTTCGTGCAGGCCTTGAGCCGATGCGCAACGATGGAGAGCAGCTGATCACCCGCGCTGTGGCCGAGCGAGTCGTTGACACGCTTGAAATGGTCCAGGTCCACGTACATGAGCGCGCCGCGCGTGAGCCCGGTGGCCGCCGCCGCCAGCTCCTGCGAAAGGCGGTCACGGAACAGTGCGCGATTGGGCAACTGCGTGAGCGGGTCGTAGTGAGCCTGGCGGTACAGGCGCTCGTCGCGCGCGCTGTTGGAAAGCGCCGCGCGCAGCCGCTCGGCGAACGCCGCACCATAGTCGGCCACCGCCGGGTCACGCGCCGGTTCGCCGTGGTAACCCACGATGAGCAACGCGGCCAGCCGATCGTCGTCCACTACCGGCCACAACCAGAAGAACTCGGCGCCGCCGTCGCGCATCGAGCCGAGGAACGAATGGCGTGTCTCCTCGATGCGCGCAATGGTCAGTCCCTCGGGCGACTCGCGCACGGTGGCGATCATCGAGTTGTCGAAGGTCACGCGCTGCACCGGCAGATCGCTGGCACCCAACGCCGCCATGAACAGGCGGCCATGCAAGTGCGCCGTCGGGTCGAGCAGCACCACGCCCACGCACTGGCTGCGTGTCAGCTCGCGGAATTTCGGCAGCACGATGTCGAGCGCGCGATCGATCTCGCTGGCCGCGAGCAGCGCGCGATCCACCTCGCCGAGCACCTCGAAGGCGCGCCAGTCGCGCTGCAGGTACAGGGAGGTGATGTTGAACTCCCGCTCGAGCGGCGCGAATTCGGCGATGGCGAGCCGCGGAAGCGTCTCGAAGCGGCGCTCGCGCAGGCGCACCAGGCCGCGAAGCAATGCCTGCATGGCGGGCAGGTAACGCTCGGCGATGAGCGCGGCCACGGCGAATGATACGAGAAGCGCCAGCGCCAGCAGTCCCAGCGACGTCGGCACCAGCGCCATGAACGTGGAACCAAAAGATGCTTCGGGTGCGAACGCCACCACGGTGTTCGCCGTCGCCGTATCTCCGGGCGGCACATACGTCATGGCGCCGCGCCATTCGCGGCCCGACGCATACCACGCGAGAATGGTGGTCCCGCCCGGTGCATCGACCGCGTGCGATACGCGCTGACCAAACAGGCGCACCAGCTCGTCGGGAACGGGAGTGCTGCTGAAGCGCGCCGCACCCGAACCATCGAGAACCACGAGGTAACGCCCTTCCAGAGCGCCGGCGAAATCCTGCGGAATCACCCGTCCATTGAAGAGGAAGGCGGATGCCTTGTCGCGCGACAGCGCGCTCAACTCCTGGTTCTGCAGCGAGGCACGGCGCTCTTCGGCCTCGAACCAGCGGGTGAAGATCGCCAGGCTCACCGGGATCAGCATGCCGATGGCGACAACCAGCCAGATGCGGCGCGTGACACCACTGCGCAACACGGAGCTGTACGGACCGCCGCTCATTCCTTTCCTTTTTATGCGTTGCAAGGCCGCAACGCGGACTGGGCTTCCCTGAGGACGACGGAACTTTACGAAATGGGGGGCCGCGCAAATGTGGGCCGCGTCACGAATGCCGCGGCATTCAACTCAGCCGAGCGGCTTTTTGGCGGGTTGTGTCGGCAGCGGCTGCACGGGTTTGAAGTCGGCCAGCTGCCGGATTGCACCATGTGTGTAGCGATAGACCCCGCGTGCACCCCGGCGGGCCGCGCCTACCATGGCCTTTGCCACCACTTCGGCCGGAATGGCGCGCCAGGCCTCACGCGGCCCGGTGAGCAGTGGATTGATCAGCGGCGCCAGCAATCCGCCGAGCAGTTCCAGCGGCCGCGACTGTTTGCGCGACCCTAACAACAGGCCCGGCTGCAGGATGTCTACCGACGGGAAGCCCAGCATCGTGACGGCATCTTCCATTTCCGCCTTGGTGCGCAGATAGAATTTCTTCGATCTGGCGCTCGCGCCCGCCGACGACAACACGACGAACCGGTTCGCGCCTGCGGCGCGCGCCGCCTGTGCGAACAGCAGCACCGCATCCACGTCGACTTCGCGGAAGGCGTCCTGCGAGCCGGCCTCCGCCATCGTGGTGCCAATGCAGCAGAACGCGTCCTGCGCCGTGAGCCCCTTGAGCTGCTCGGCCATGCGCTCGAAGATCACGATGCGGTTGGCCAGCCTGGCATGTTCGCGGCCAAGCGGCCGGCGCGTGAGGGCGAAGATGCGGCTGTATTCGGGAGCTTCGAGCAACGCCTGGATCAGCAACCCGCCGACCATGCCGCTGGCGCCTGCGACTAGCGCAATTCTGGGAGTGGTACTCACGCGGCGAAGCTTAACAAACAAAGCTCGCGATGCATGCCGCCTCGATAGCTGTTTGTTCGCGCCGCATTTGCGCACTGCTCACCCGTTCGGGTGATGCGCATGCGGAGCCGGGGCCTAAGCTCCCGGGTGGGGGAAGGACTCCCTGCAGACAATCAACCAAGGAGACAAGAGATGCTCGACCCTAGCAACTTCCAGGGCAGGCAACGCCATTGGTGGCGCCCCGCGCTCGCCACGATGCTGATGCTGGCTGTCGCCGCCGTCACCGGTTCTGCGCAGGCCGCGGATTTCGACGAAAAGCTCAAGGCGCCGACGATGAAGGATCCGGCCGAGCTGCGCTCACAGGCGCAGGCGTATTCGGCGAGGTTTGCGGCGATCCGGGAAGCCGCGCCAGAACAGATCATCAGGGACATGGCACTGGCGCGCGGACAATTCGATGTGTCCTGGAAAATCCAGCGCGCCATTGACGAGCGCAAGCCACTCGGTGAATGGGCGATCTCGGGAATCACCGAGGCTGGCGATGGCAGCTATGCCATCGATATGGGCGGTCACCCCGAGTGGCATGACCTGGCTCAGACGATTACGGCGCTGCTGACACACGAGAACCTGGAAATTTGGATTCCCGCGCTCGTCGCCCGGGGCTTTCGCCCGGAAGACGTCGCCATCCTCCGGGACTACGCGACAGCCAATGACCCGCAGTCTGCCTCTGCAGTTGCGACATTACCGATTGCGATCGGCTTCAGCCGAGCTGTTCGCAAGTTCGACAAACTAAAACGGCCGGTCCCCGACGTCGTCGTCCATTCATTCTGGTACCAGCGTGCGCGCGCGGCGAGTGAGTCGAATCGACTCTGGGTCGACACGTTGATGAAACGACTGGACGCCCAGAGAGGTCGCATCCTGGTTTCCTGTTTTCTCGAGTTGAATCAGAAGGCGTACTGGATACCTGAAAACCTCAGTGCCGGAATCGCGGCTCAGCTGGCACTGGTGCGGCAGCCGGATTTCGAATCCCTGGCAATCGCCGAAGTAAAGGGAGTTGCACCATGAAGACCATGCGATTCGCACTTCGCTCGCTCGCAGCCTTCGTCGGGTCGGCTGTGTGTTGCCTGCCTGCGCAAGCCTCTTTGACCATGAGAGTCATCCCCTATCAGGCGCAACAGCTAGGCACCGGATCGGGCGTGCAGCTAGGGCATACGGTAATCGCCGGAACCAACCTGAACCGGCTCATTGCCGGAGGCTCATTCACTGCGAGCTGTGACCGTCAGGAAGCGGGAACCATTCCCGGTAGTCGCACGCTGACATCTGACCTCATCGGCAGATACAACCAGCTCTACGTGACCATTCCGGACACCGTGCCCTCATTGCGCAACATACCGGGCTTTTCGAGCCTCCCCCGCGGCACGGAACTCATGTGCCAATACAACTGGAAGGGATTCGCGCGCGAACCGACCTACACCGTCGGAGTTCCCGGATTCTCCATCACCGTCGGCGGCGAAGAAATGGAAGAGAGCGGCGTCGTCACTTTCTGGATGCGAAAGCCAGGCACAGCCGACGGCGATGGAGACGCCTGCATTCCCTGATGGACCGCAATCATTTCTCATTCATTACCAAGGACGGTAAACATGAAAGACTTCAATCACCTCTGGGGGGCGACGCTGTCGCTCGCCGCGCTGTGCTGTGCAAATGCCTGGGCCGGCTGCAGCCCCATCGTCATCGATCTCGGCAACGACGGCATCCAACTGGGTGAAGCCGGAGTCGGCGTGTACTTCGACGTCAATGCCGACGGCGTGCGTGACCACGTGCAGTGGGTGCGCCGCGGCGGCGATGAGGGATTCCTCGCGCTCGACCGCACCGGCAACGGCATCGTCGATGACGGCGCGGAGCTGTTTGGCGTCGGCACACCGCTGATTCTCGAAGGGCGGAGTGCGCCCAACGGATTCGTCGGGCTGGCGCAATACGATTCGCGTCAGCTTGGTGGCAATGACGACGGCCTGATCACCGAAGCCGACGCCATCTGGCCGCAGCTGCGCATCTGGGTGGACCTGGATGCCGATGGTGTCTCATCCGCGCAGGAGATGCGCACCTTGCGCAGTCTTGGCATCACGGCGCTCGAGACCATCCCGAAAATCCGCAAACACTTCGACGAGGCGGGCAATGTCATTCCCTATTGGGCCTGGGCCATGCAGCGTGCCCGCCCCGGACGCGTGCTCATGGTCGACGTGTTCTTCCGTCAGTTGCCGAAGGACTCAGGGACATAAACGGCGCACCAGCGCGACGCGTGTGTCGACGTCGAGCTTGCGGAAGATCTGACGAACCTGTGACTTGACGGTATTCACCGTGACGCCGCGCAGATCTGCGATCTGCGCGAGCGTCCGGCCTTCACACAACTGTTCGGCCACGGCGCGCTCGGACGGCGTCAGTGGAGATGAGTCCTCCGCTTCGTGAATGACGCAGGTCAAAAGACAGCTGTCCGTGGCCTCGTCGGCTGCCTGCAGTCGAATGGCGATACCACTGGCGCGTTTTTCAATGGCCAGTGTCCGGCAGCTTCCCAATAGCCGGACGATGAGCGGCGCGGCCTCGGGAGTGCGCACTGGCCGCCGTGGCAATCCGCGCGCAATACGGCGCAGTTCTTTGAGTGTCTGGTCAAGCGTCCTGGGCCCCGGCATTGACGCCTTCTGCCACGGCGCGCCTCCGGGTCCACACATCTATATCTGCCCGGAACGGGCAGATATTCAGGGTTCAGCCCGTGAGGCGCTTCACCCAGGTGGCGTACTTGTCCATCCAGCCGTGCAGGAATTTGCGCGACTCGGCATTGGCGATGTTTCCGGCCTCGTCGAAAAAGCCATCCCGGACGTGGATGTAGGCTTCCGGTTGTCCCAGGGTCGGCATGTCGAGGTAAGCAAGGATGGTGCGCAGATGGAGCTGCGCGACCGCGGTGCTGATCGCGCCTGGCGACGCGCCGATGACGCCCGCCGGCTTTCCAGTCCAGGCGCTGTGACCATACGGCCGCGAAGCATGATCCAGTGCGTTCTTGAGTACCCCGGGAACCGAGCGGTTGTACTCAGGGGTCACGAACATCACCGCATCGACGGCGCGCAGCTCACTCTTCAGACGCTGCACCTCAGGCGCCTGGCTGCGGTCGTCGTCCTGGTCGTAGAGCGGCAGGTCGCCGATCCTCAGTTCCTTGAAATTGAAATCCGGCGGGGCAAGCTTGATGAGAGCGTTCGCGAGCTTGCGGTTCCAGGAATCCTTGCGAAGGCTGCCGATGATGTAACCGATCTGCTTTGACATTCAGAACTCCTTGCTGACACCATCATCGCAAATCCATCACGACGTTCTGTAGGAAGGCAGCGCGACTCGACGCGCCGTGAAACGGGCGGCAATCTCACGGGATGCGGTGACAGACCGCCCTGCATTGCACAAGTCCCGGCGCGAGTGCGCGATGCTGCCTGTACATAACGCGATCCGCGACTCCCGGGCGCACGCGGCTCTCGCCTGCCAGGCTAACTACCCGATGCGCGGCTCGCGCCGCCTCCCCGGAGCTGAAGGCGTGACGACCGGCAGCCGGGCCAGGCCCGCGAATCCGCGACCCCACCCTGCCGGCGCCCTTACCCCGGGGGAACGGCGGCGGGAAGCCCATTTCTACGGCCCCGGAACGGGCCGGGCCGGGAGTCGTATCGCAATCCCGCTTTGAAAAGCGGTACGCTGCGCTCCATGGTTACCGTCAGATACGCGGGGTGGCTCGGCGCCGCCGCCGTCACCTTCGCCTCCATGCTGAGCGCGCTGCCGGCGCTCGCCGTCACGGATACCGACCGCATGGCGGTCTACCGGGAATTCCGCACGCAGTACGATGCGCGCCAGTACGAATCCGCCCGGCCACTTGCCGAAAGACTGGTACAGCTCACCGAGGAGCAATACGGGCCGGGGGAGTTGCCGCTGGCCACTCCGCTCACCAACCTCGCCACGGTCAATTACAAGCTCGGCAACTTCCCGGTCGCCATCGAGAACTACCAGCGCAGCCTGCGCATCCTGCAGTCCAAGTCGACGCTGGCCGACAAGGCGCAGATCCGCCCGCTGCATGGCCTCGGCGTCAGCTTCCTCGGCGCCAACGACCCGCAATCGGCCGTCGTGGCGCTCAAGCGCGCGGCCGACCTGTCGCGCAACACCGATGGCCTGTTCAACATCGGCCAGGTGGAATTCATCGACGCACTCATCGACGCCTATGCCTACAGCGGCCACTTCGTCGAGGCGGAAAAGGAAAGCCTCTACGCGATGCGCGTGGAGGAGGCTGCCTACGGCCGCAGTTCGGTAAAGCTCCTGGACCGGCTCGACAAGCTTGCCCGCTGGTACGAGAACGACCACCGTTACACCAGTGAGCGGAATATCTATGAACGTTCGCTGGCCATCCTGACAAAGGCCGCGCCGGAGAACGATCTGCGGCGTATCGGGCCCCTGCGTGGCATCGGTCGCGCTCACCGCCTCGAACTGTTCTACGGCGTCGAAGGCGCCGATACCGGCGGCACCTTCAATACCGGCGCAGTCGGCGCACCGGTATTTGCCGAGGGCACGCAGCAGCGGCGCGGCGAAACCACGCTGGTGACGGCGCTGTCGATCATCGATTCGAACGCGCCCGTCAACCAGCAAATGCGAGGCGAGGTGCTCACCGACCTCGGCGACTGGTACCTGGTCACCAACGCGCTGCGCCGGGCCTATGACACCTACGCCGACGCCTGGAAGGCCTTCTCGGAGGTCAACAGCACCAAGTACCTCGAAGTGCCGCGCGTCCTCGCGTACCGCCCGTCGATCAGCTCGATCGACCGCTCGCAGCTCGATCCTGCCGAGGCGGTGCTCAAGGTGGTGGAAATCCACTTCACCGTCGACCGCGACGGCCGGCTGGACAATGTGACATCACCGACCACCGATGTGCCCGATGCCATCGTGAAGAACTCGGTGGCGTCGATGAAACGTTCGCGCTATGCGCCGCGCATCGAGAACGGCGCGGCGGTCGCCACCCAGGACGTGGTGTTCATCGAACGTGTGCTGGTCAAGGCGCCGTCGCCGGATTCTGCGGCGCCATCTGGGGCGGAACCTGCGGAACCGGGGAAGGCTCCGGAGGAGCAGAAGGCGCCGGAGGCGGAGAAGAAGCCGGAGCCGGAGAAGACGTAGAAGCTGTCTGCGCCACCGGCACGTCGTTGATCGGCACTGTCTCGATGCTCATCTCGACCGTGGCCGCGACGGCCTCGGGGGATCCCGGAAGCGGCTGCACCGTCGGCTTCAGAGCCTGCGACGCCAGCAAGGGCTTGGCGAGATCCAGCGATGGAAACTGCGTGAGGAATTTCGCGGCCGCGTCACGCATGGCCGCGAAGGCGGCAATCGCCAGCTCTTCTTCGCCGTTGCCAATCTTGGGCGCCGGCCCACTGCCATAGCCGGTGACCGTGAGCGTGTCGACCGGTTCGCCGCCGGGCGCGAACACCACGATCTGGTAGCGAATGGTCACCGCGCAATACGTGCCGCCGGTTTCACGCGCGCTGGCGAACGAGAACTGCTCGATGCGCGGCTCGAAGATCGCCAGCAGGCCGGGCTCGAGACGCGCCGCGTCGACACTCTCGAACATGCGCGCATCGGTGAACTCCGCCTTGAAGATCTGTTCGACGAGATGCCTGTGCGCCTCACCGAGCTGCGCCTCGTAGTCGACGCTGGCGCGGGATTCCTTGTGCGTGTAGTTGCGCGTCTCGGGCGTGACCACCACGCCCACCTTGGCGGGCGTCTGCACAACCAGCGGCGGAGGCAGTTCGCCTTCCGGCCGCACCGCGACACTCGCGCAGCCGCCCAGCAGCAGCGTGATGGCAGCCAGTCCGAGCGGGAGTTGCGTGAGGCGCTTCATGAATTCCTAGCTGACGCAGCGAGGCGTTCCCAGCACGTCGATCTTGATCGCACAACTCGGGCCGCCAACCGTGAGGCCGACGAAGGTGCCCTCGTTGTCATCGCACATGGCACGCATTAGAGCAGCAAACCGCGAATTGATAAACGGCGGGGAATTAGGACCATCGGGCATGCCGATGGCGTGGATGCGGATGCGGTGACGTCCCTGTCGGTCCACCGGGTTGTATTTACGCACCGCCGACAGCGCCGCCTCGATGGAGCCGCCGGTGAAGTCGTCGCCGATAACATACACGCTGATCTTCTTGTCGGCGGCCCACCAGCCCTGCACCGCCGCGCCTATGCCTTCCACCGGGCTGGAGTTGCTGTAGGCCTTCCAGTTGACGAAAGCCGACATGATTTTGGCGCGCTGCGCCGCCGTGTCCTGCATCCACGAACCCTTGGGGGTTGGAAACATGGGCTTGCCCTCGTCGTCGAGGACCTGCAGGCCTTTCACCTTGGGATAGATGTCGAGGATCTCCCTGAGGACGTTGGCGGCGTTCTCCCAGTTGTCGGCCTGCATGCTGCCCGAGGTGTCGATTACGAAGATGATCCACTCGCTGTCGACGGGAATGCCGCCCACCGCGGGAATCGTCTCGATGCGCTTTGGCGCATTCTTCAGCAGGCGCGCCTGCTCGGCGGTGAGAGTCTGGTGCACGGCCACCAGTTCCTGTTCCACCTTGTTCGCGACCGCGGCGTTGCCCTCGCTGGCCTTGAACTCGCCGCGGATCCTGGAGAGATCACCCGCGAGTACCGCGGCCTTGTTCTGCTCGGCGTCGCGCTCCTTGATGCGTCCCTGCATTTCGCGGTTGAGGATCTCGGTCTCGCCGCGCAGGTCGAACAGCTGGCGCTGCAGCGCGTCGATCTGTCCCTTGAGGTCCTTTTCGCTGCGTTCGATCACGATCGGCTGGCCGACGTCGGTGAGCACCAGCAGCAGGATGATGGCGCCGAAGCCGCAGCAGATGCAGTCGAGGAACGACAGCGTGAAGACTTCGAATTCGCGACGTTTGCCGATTGCCATTGCCTGACCTCCTATTGCCCGCTCATCAGGGCCAGTCGCGCGAGGGAATGACGTAAGAACCGCCGGTCTTGCGCGCCAGGCGCCAGTACGCGTGCGCCGCCAGCAGGTCGCCCTTCATGGGCAGCAACACGACGTCCATCGGCATGTCGCGGGTCACGGTCTTCGTCGCATCGTCGAACAGCTTCTCGCGGTCGCGCACGTTGATGAACTTGCGCGACGGCGGCACCGAGCCCTGCGTGGGCAGACCATCGGTGATCAGGATGATCTGATCGGGCTGCGGATTGATGGTACGCACCGAGATGAAGGCGTTTACCAGGCTGGTGCCATCACCGGGGACGATATTGCGCGTGGCGGCCAGCACATTGTTGATGGCACGCGGGTCGTTGGAATCGAGCCACTTGCCGTGGGTATCCGCGACCACCGCCCTCGCCTTCACGTTGAAGCCGTAGACCTGGAACTGGCTGTTGGCCGGGAGCTGCGCGCTGACCCACTCGACCATGTCGATCGCGCGGCGCCACTTGGGCGCGAGCTTGCGCGCCGCCTCGGGCTGGTTGCGCAGGCGGATCACCTTGACCACGTCGTCTTCCATCATGCTCGCCGAGGTGTCGAGCAGCACCAGGACGCGTTTGCCCTTGATGCGCAGCGCGCTGATGTAACGCCGGTCGCCGCGGCCTCGAAAGGCCTTGATGCGGTCGCCGGCCGGTCCCTTGTCGAGCGCGCCCCCCTGCAGGCGCTTGTTGCCCTCCTCCAGCGACTTGATGTCCGCGATGAGCTTGTTGATGTGCTCGCGCTTGGCGATGGTGTCGCCATCGTCCACCGAAGTCTGCTCCTTGCGCTTCTTGAGCTCGGCAGCGACGCGAATCGCGCGCGCCTTGGCGGCGGCTGCATCCTGGTCGGTCTTCTCGAGCGAATTGCGCAACACCACCAGGTTGCGCGTGCCCACTTTCACCTCTTCCTCGAGCTTGCTCACTTCACCGGTGAGCTGATCGATGTGCAGGACTTCCTGGGCGCCGGCCTGCGCCTGCACGATGGTGTAGAACAGCACCACCGCGCCGAAGCCGCAGCAGATGCAATCGAGGAACGACAGCGTGAAGACTTCGAAGGCGCGCCGCTTTCTCATGCCGGTTCTTCCCGCGAGAAGGCCGCCGCCGAGATCAGCGTGAATTCGACGCCGGGCGTGCCCACGCGCACGCGGTCGCCCGGCCGCACCGTGGCGCGCTCGCGCACGCGCGCGCCGTTGATCCAGGTACCAAAGCGGCTGTGGTCGATGAGCACGGTGCCCTCGCCTTCACGGCGCAACGAACAGTGCCGGCGCGAAACGCCGGCCGCCGCGCGCGACAGCGTGATGTGCGGCGTGTTGGAGACTTCCTCGGTGCCGATCGAGAGCCCGCTGTCCGGGAAACGCATCGAATCGCCACCGTAGAGAATGTGCGTGACCGGCAGTGCGCGGCCCGGCGAGGTGGTGACCGACGAAACGTATTCGATGCTGGCGGCAAGTGGGTGATCGGTGAGCCGCGCGACTCGCCGCCGCAGGCGCGGCGTTGCCGAAGGGTCGGCCACCTGCAGCGACGCCGCTGCCGCGGCGAGTCCGGCGGGCGCGATGACCAGGCCATCCTGTTCGCTCTCCAGCACGCGCGCGAGAAATCCCGGCCAGCGCCGCGATTCGGCCGGCATCACCAGCGCGGCGCTCTGCCCGGCGATCCGCGCGGAACGCGCCAGGCGCGCGAGCTCGCGATAGAAAGGCTGCGCGGCATCGGCGAACAGCTGGGCGTCCACGTCGATCGCGAATCTCGAAGCGCCGTCCTCGAGTGCTACCTCGGCGCGGCCTTCGGTCGCGGCGCGCGCCGCCACCTGGGGCAGGCTGGCGAACAGCCGTTGCTCCAATTCGAGACTCAGCAGCGGATCGAAGCGCGTGTTCTTGACCATGGCCGCGGCCACCGCCATCAGCCAGAAGTCATAGACATCGAGGAGATTGGCACGTTCGCTCACGAAGCCTTCTTCGATGGCGCATTCCGGGCCGCCGGCCACGCGCGTCGCCGTGGCGGATCGCCAGCCGGCCTCGAGCAGCACGTAGTGTCCGCGCTCGGCCACCGCCGCGGCGCTCAGTGCTGCCGCGTCGACGAAATCCCGCGCGTCGACGCCGGCCGCATGCAACGCGCCGCGCAGCGCGGCGAGCGCGCCGGGATCAAGATCGGCGGGCACCGCGACGACCGCGTCGATGCGCTCGCTGACACCGAGGGCGCGCAGGTGCACGAGCATCTCGCGGGCCACGTTGCGCGATGCCGCCTCGTTGCTGCCCAGCTCGCGCCAGTGATTCAGCGACACCTCGTCCGGCCGGCCGCGCGCGGCGGCCAGTGCGGCCGCGCCGGCGCGCGGTTCATGCGAGGTGGTTTCGACCGCCAGCGGCTCGCTCGCGAGCAGCTCGCCATCGCGCGCGATGGAGAGCGTGTGGTGATCGAAGTGGATGCCGTACATGGAACTGCCGGTGTCAGATATTGGTGGGGAAACTCACGCTCGAGTCGGCGCTGTATTGCAGGTCGGGTGGCAGCTCTTCCTCGGCGATGCCTTCGTAGGGATCCTTGTCGACATCTTCTTCCCCGTTAGCGCCGGCCTCGTCGCTCGCAGCGCCGCCGGCCGGCTTTGCGCCGTCGGACGGGGGCGTTGGCGTGGTGGGAGTGCCCGCGGGCGGGGGTGTGCCCGTGCCTTCGATGGCGAGCTGCGATGATTGCGCGGGCGGCTGGTCGGCGGCCGTGATGGTCACTGGCGCGCTGCGCCGTGGCGCGTTGAGCATGGCCGTGGTCGCCATCATGGCGGCCACCGTGGCCACGCCGATCGCAAACACACTGAAGAGCAGATTACGCATGACTCACTCCTGCACCCCGTTTGGGGGCTATTCGGGCGCCACGTAGCGCGCGACACGAAACCCGATGACGTCGGTCGCCTCGTTGCCGCCTTCGCGCCACGGGAAGCGCAGCTCCGAGGTATGAACTGAACGCCAGTTGGACCCACGATACGCGTGGCCCTTGCTGTCACTTGGACCGAGCGGATCGGTCACTGGTGCCGAGGCCATGAACGAAAGATAGCGGTCCGTGACCCACTCCGACACGTTACCGGCAAGGTCGTAAAAGCCGAGCGGATTGGGCGGGAACAGCGCCGGGGCGGCGGCCGCCGGGAATTCGTCCTTGTGCCCTTCGAGCGCCATGCCCAGCAGGCTGAAGGCCTCGCTGCCCGCAAAGTTTCCCGTGCCGGACACCACGGGCAGATCCTGGCCCCAGGGATACTTGAGCGGCTTGCCGCTGCTGGCGGCCCGCGCGACGAATTCCCACTCTGCCTCGGTCGGCAGCCGGTAGCCGTTCGAGACCGGCACGATGAGCTGGAAGCCGGCCTCGCCGCCCCCCGAATACGCCGGCGGCAGGCCTTCCTCCGCGGACAGCCAGTTGCAGAACTCCGCCGCATCGTCCCAGGTGACGCGCACCACCGGCTGCTTGTCGAGATCCAGCGAGACATTGCCGATCGCGCCGGAGTTGTGTGACGGCCGGAACTGGCGGAACTGCGCGTTGGTGATCTCGCGCTCACCCATGTAGAACGGCCGCGCCAGCGTCACCTTGTGCGACCCCTCGTTCGGTCGTCGGCCCTGCTCGCGGCGGTCCGTGCCCGCCTGGTAGCTGCCGCCTGCGACGATGAGTAGTTTGATGCCGTTCTTGGTAGTGACGCGCGGCGAAGAGTTGCCGACCACGTCCTTGGGATCGACCAGCTTGTAGTCGAACGTGCGCCCGATGCCGGGCGCGAGTACCAGGTCGCTGACGAAAGGCTTGTAACCCTCCTTGCGCACCTCGATGTGGTGGCGGCTGGCCGGCAACTGCAGTGAGGCCGGGGCCGGTCCCCGTGATACGCCGTTGACGAAAACCTCGGCGTCGGTCGGCTGCCCCTGGATGCGCACGTCGACGAGCAATGCCGTGAGACGCGCGTCGAGCTGCGATTCCTTGCCCGACTCGGCGAAGACATCGCGGCTCCAGGGCGCGTAGCCGGCGCGCGCCACACTGATGGAATGCGTGACTCCGGGCGCCAGCTCCAGCGTGACCGGAGTGACGCCGCGGAAGCTGCCGCCGGTGAGCACCTGCGCGCCCGACGGCACCGAGCGCACCGTGATGCGCGCATCCGCGGCGCCGAGCACGATCGGGCCGATGCTCTGCGGCACGCCGGCGCTGACGGCGACGCTCGAAGTCCATACGCGCAGCCCCGGCGCGGAAAGCTGCACGCGGCGGATTCCCGAGTCCATTTCCACTTTCGCGGGCGTGACGCCCGCAGCCTTGCCATCCACTTCGATCTGCGCGCCGGCGGGCTCCGAGCTGATGGCGATCACGCCGAAGTTGGGCTTGAGCGAAACCTTGAGCTGCTGCTTTTCGCCGCCGCCCGTGATCGACAGCCGCTCGACGTGATCGAGATAACGCGGCGCCCTCAGGGTGAGCGTGCGATCGCCTGCGGGAACGTCGACGACGCCGGGCACACGCCCGATGCGGGCACCGTCGGCGGAAATCTCGGCGGCCACGCCACCCGTATCGACCTGCAGCTTGCCGGGTAGTTTGATGAGGTGAATCAGGGCGCGCGCCGGCGCGGCGCCGCCGACCAGGACATGTACCTCCGTCGGTACGTAGCCTGGTCGCTCGGCGCGCAACCTGTGCTCGCCCGGAAACACGAATACGCTGGAGGCCGACTGCCACGAGAAGCTGCCGATCGAGCGAACTTCGGCATCGCCGGGCCTGAGATCGAGTTCGATGGGCTTGAGCAGGGCGAACAGTCCGAGCACCACCATGAGCATCAGGCCCATGGCCCAGGCCAGGTAG
>Ga0111539_10007316_pt1 | contig 14137 bp, 8 predicted proteins | sample RhiMethybrSRZTD1_FD_79667 | JGI IMG/M metagenome (GOLD analysis project Ga0111539, IMG submission 79667) | Populus rhizosphere microbial communities from Tennessee, USA - Rhizosphere MetaG P. TD hybrid SRZTD1 (version 2) (version 2) | ecosystem: Host-associated > Plants > Roots > Rhizosphere >...
AACGACTCTTGACAGCGCGAGCCGGCTCCCGTATTCTCCGTCTTGAAATTGAAAACCGATTTCATTTTCAACAAGGAGCCGCCGGATGCGTGACCTCGTGATCGCCCTCCCCCTCGTCGCCCTGCTCTTCCCCGCCCCCTCCCCCGCGGACGTGCTCGCCAGCCCGGAACCGGCCGCCGCAGCGAAGCCCGCGCCGGCACGCTCCGTGACCGGCACCGTCGTGGACACGACGGGGGCGGTGGTCCCCGGTGCGACGGTCACGCTGCAGCAGGGCTCGGCGGCCGAGCGCACCACGCAGAGCGACGAGGCCGGCCGCTTCGTGTTCGACGGCGTCGGCCAGGGCCCGGCTCGTCTCACGGCGGCGCTGGCCCTCTTCACTCCCGTCACACAGGAGCTGGACGGCCCGGGCTCGGACCTGCGGCTCGTGCTCGCGCCGATGCCCTACACGGACCAGGTGACCGTGCAGGCGCCACGCTTGATCACCTCCCGCGTCACCAGCGCCATGAAGACCGACACCCTGCTGCGCGACGTGCCGCAGTCCGTGAGCGTCGTGACCCGGGACCTGATCGCCGACCAGCGCATGCAGGCGATCGCCGACGTGGTGCGCTACGTCCCGGGCGTCGGCATCGCGCAGGGCGAGGGCAACCGCGACACGCCGATCTTCCGCGGCAACAGCTCCACCTCGGACTTCTACGTCGACGGCATCCGAGACGACGTCCAGTACTTCCGCGACCTCTACAACGTCGAGCGCGTCGAGGCGCTGAAGGGGCCGAACGGCATGATCTTCGGGCGCGGCGGCGTGGGCGGCGTCATCAACCGCGTGAGCCGCCAGGCCGACTGGCAGCCGTCGCGCGAGCTCGCCCTCCAGCTCGGCTCCTGGCAGGACCGCCGCGTGACCGGCGACCTCGGCCGCGCCATCAACCCCCGGCTCGCGCTGCGCGTGACCGGCGTCTACGAGAAGTCGGACTCCTACCGCGAGGACACGGGCCTCGAGCGCTACGGCGTGAACCCGACGCTGGCCGTCGTCCTCGGCCCGCGCACGATGCTGCGGGCGGGCTACGAGTTCTTCCACGACGACCGCACGGCCGATCGCGGGATCCCCTCGTACCAGGGACGGCCGTTCGCGACCGACGCCAGCACGTTCTTCGGCAACCCCGACGTGAGCTACTCGAAGATCGACGCGAACGTCTTCTCGGCGCTCTTCGAGCACCGCTTCTCCAAGCGGCTCACGCTGCGCAACCGCTCGAGCTACGGCGACTACGACAAGTTCTACCAGAACGTGTTCCCCGGAGCCGTGAACGCGGCCGGCAGCGAGGTGAGCCTCTCCGGCTACAACAACGGCATGAAGCGGCAGAACCTCTTCAACCAGACGGACCTGGTGCTGACCGCGCGCACCGGCCGCCTCGAGCACACGCTTCTCGTGGGCGCCGAGCTCGGGCGCCAGGTGTCCGACAACATCCGCACCACCGCGTTCTTCACCACGATCAGCCCGACCACCACCAGCGTCAACGTTCCGGTCTCGGATCCGCTGACGTCGCTGCCCGTCGAGTTCCGGCCGAACGCCACGGACGCCGACAACCACGGCGTCTCGACGGTGGCGGCGATCTACGCCCAGGACCAGCTCGTGCTGTCGTCGCACCTGCAGGCGGTGCTGGGGCTGCGCTACGACGACTTCGGCGTCGACTTCACCAACAACCGCACCGCCACGGACCTCTCGAGCGACGACGGCCTCGCCTCGCCGCGCGTCGGCCTGATCTACAAGCCCGTGACGCCGGTGTCGGTGTACGCGAGCTACAGCCTCTCCTACCTGCCGCGGGCCGGCGAGCAGCTCGCGTCGCTCTCGCTCACCAACCAGGCGCTCGAGCCCGAGCAGTTCACGAACTACGAGCTCGGGGCGAAGTGGGACCTGACACCAGGCCTGTCCTTCACGGCTGCCGGCTACCAGCTCGACCGCAGCAACGTCGTCGTCCCCGATCCTACGGATCCGTCGCGCTCGATCCTGGTGGACGGCCAGCGCACGAAGGGAATCGAGCTGGGGCTCGGCGGCAGCCTCACGTCCGCCTGGAGCGTCATGGGTGGCTACGCCTGGCAGGACGGCGAGATCACGCGCTCGCTGTCGCCCACGGCGCAGGCCGGCGCCACGCTCGCGCAGCTGCCGAAGAACTCGTTCTCGCTCTGGAACCGCTACGACTTCTCGCCGAAGTGGGGAGCGGGCCTCGGCGTGATCTACCGCAGCTCGGTCTACACCTCGACAGACAACACCGTGCTGATGCCCGGCTTCACCCGGGTCGACGCCGCGGTCTTCTTCAAGCTGAACGCCAAGCTGCGCGCGCAGGTCAACGTCGAGAACCTGTTCGACGCCGACTACTACTCCTACGCCCACAGCAACAACAACATCACGCCCGGCTCGCCGCGCGCGGTGCGCTTCGGCATCACCTCGCGCTTCTAGCGGCTTATTCGTGGCGTAGGGCGTCGACGGGGCTCACGGCCGTGGCCCGGCGCGCCGGGGCCGCGGCCGCCGCGAGCGCGGCGCAGCCGACGAGCGCGGCGGCGCCCGCGAGCGTCGCGGCATCCAGCGCCGTGACGCCGAAGAGCTGGCTCTCGACGAACCGGCCGAGGCCCCACACCGCCGGCAGCGCGACCAGCACGCCGGCGGCGACGAGCCGGGCGGTGTCCCCGACAACCAGGACGAGCGCGGCCCGGCGCGTCGCGCCGAGCGCCATGCGGATGCCGATCTCGCGCGTGCGCCGCGCCACGACGAACGACGTGACGCCGTAGAGCCCCACCACCGCGAGCAGCACCGCCAGGAGCGCGAACGCGGTTGCCAGGATCGCGAGCAGGCGCTCGTTCGCGAGCGCGAGGTCGAGCTGGCCGTCGATCGTCCGCAGATCCTCGACCGCGAGCCCCGGAGCGGCCTTCTCCACCGCCGCCCGGATCGCGGCGAAGGCGGCGGAGGAGGACGTCCGCGTCCTCACGTAGAGCGACCCGCCGCCGAACGTGCCCTCGAAGTACGGGAAGAAGGCCTGCTCCTCGGGCTCGCGCAGCCCGCGCGCGCGGTAGCTGAAGGTCTGCACCACGCCGACGATCTGCATCGTCGCGACCGCGTTAGGCGCCGCGCCGATGGCGACCCGCGCGCCGAGCGGGCTCTTTCCCGGGAAGTAGCGGTTCGCGAAGCGCTCGTTCACGATCACCGAGCGGAACTCCGGCGGCCGGGTGACATCCAGCAGCTCGGGCCTGGGGCCGTCATGGCGATCCCGTGCGTCGAAGGCGCGGCCCTCCAGGACCCGGGCGCCGAGCGTCTCGAAGAAGCCCGGCCCGATGGCGTTGCAGTGGATGCCCTTCGCCACGAAGCGCTCGCCGGCGTCGACCGTGAGCCGCGTGTTCCAGCTCCCCGGACCGAGCAGCGAGGCCGTCGAGAGCCCGGCGCCGCTCACCTCCGGCAGCTCGCGCAGCGACGCGACCAGCTGCTCCATGAGAGCGCGGCCCCGCGCCTGCTCGTAGCCGGCGCGGCCCGGGTCGAGGTGGAAGGTGAGCAGGTTGGTGGTGCTGAACCCGGGCCCGCGGGTCCGGAGGTTCGCGAGCGTGCGCACGAACAGGAAGCTGCCGACGAGCAGCACGAGCGCCAGCGCGATCTGGCCCGCGACGAGCGCCTTGCGCAGCACGAGGCCGCCCGTGACAGTGCGCGTGTCCTCCCGCAGCGCCGTCGCCGGCTGCGTGCGGCCGGCGTAGAGCGCGGGGAGCAGGCCGAACAGCACGCCCGTCGCGAGCGCCGCGGCGAGCGCGAACAGGAAGACGCGCGGGTTGACGCCCGCGTGCAGGTCGACGGCCTCGGGCAGGAAGGTGATCAGCCCCGACGCCACGAGCGGGGCGAGCGCCATCCCGGCGAGCGCTCCCAGCGCCGACAGCATCGCGCTCTCGACCAGCAGCTGCCGGATCACGCGGCCGCGCGAGGCGCCGATCGCCAGCCGCAGCGCCGTGTCGCGCCGCCGCGCGAAGGCGCGCGCCAGGCACAGGTTCGCGACGTTCAGGCAGGCGAGCAGCAGCACCAGGCCGGTGGCCGCGAGCAGCACGTAGAGCGGCTGCTCCAGGCGCTGGCGCAGGTCCGAGCGGCCGGTCGCGGCCGGCAGCACGTCGAGCGACGAGGCGAGGAACGCGTCGCGCTCCTCGGCGGTCACCACCGGCCAGCTCGGGTGCTGCGTGTCCGCCACCAGCTCGGCCTTGAACCAGGGCTGCAGCCGGGCCTGGGTTTCGCGGATCGTCAGGCCGGGCTTCAGCCGGCCGAAGACGTGCAGCCAGCGGCCGCGGCGGTCGTCGAGCCAGTCGAACTCCGGCGTCGCCTGCTTCTTCATCATCGTCGGCACGAAGACCTGCGGCAGCTCCCCGAAGTCGACGCCGCGGAAGCCCGCGGCCGCAACGCCGACGATCGTCATCGGGTGGCTGTTGACCAGCACCTTGCGCCCCACGACGTCCGGCCGGCCGCCGAGGCGGCTCTTCCAGAAGTCGTACGCCAGCGCCACGACGGGGTGGCCCTCGGGCGTCACGTCGTCCGATTCGTCGATGAGGCGCCCGAGCGCCGGTGGGACGCCGAGCACGGAGAAGTACGAGCCCGAGACGATGTCGACGTTGACGGGCTCGGCGGTGGCGCCCTCCAGGGCGAAGTGGGCCCGCGTCGGGGCGCGCCCGAACATGCCGTCGAACACCTCGTTCCGGGCCTTCAGGTCCCTGAAGAACGGGTGCGGCAGCAGGTTGCCGCTGCCCCAGCCGCTGCCGACGAAGGTGCCGTTCCAGCTCAGAAGCACGAGGCGCTCGGGCTCGCGCACCGGCAGCTGGCGAAACAGGGCCTGGTCCACGAGCGAGAAGATCGCGGAGTTCGCGCCGACGCCGAGCCCGATCGACAAGATCGCCACGGCCGTGAACGCGCGGTCGTGCAGCAGGCCTCGCAGCCCCTGTCTCAGGTCCTGGCCGAGCCACTCGCGCATGCGCATACCTCTCTCTGGAGCTGAGACGCTGCAAAGGGCCCGAAGGTTGCCCGCTGTGGGCGCGCTATCCCTCGCGCAGGACCTGGGCCGGGTCGATCCGCGACGCGCGCCGCGCCGGCAGCCCCGCGGCCAGCAGGCCCACGCCCACGAGCACCGCCACGGAGCCGGCGAGCGTCGAGGGATCGCGCGGCGGGAGGCCGTAGAGGAGCGCCTCGACGAAGCGCGAGAGCAGCAGGCTGATCACCGCGCCGGCCACGACGCCGATCGCGATGAGCCACGAGGCGCGGCCCAGCACGAGGCGCACGACGCCCCCGGCGTCGGCGCCGAGTGCGATGCGCACGCCGATCTCCGTGCGGCGCCGGTTCACGGCGTGCGAGGTGACGCCATAGAGGCCGAGCCCGGCCAGGAAGAGCGCCAGGAAGCCGAAGAAACCCGACAGCATCGCGACGATCCGCTCGCGCATCATCGCCGCTCCGACCTGGTCGGACAGCAGCCGGAAGGTGAGGGACAGCTTCGGATCCACCCGCGCGATCACCGCCGCGAGCGAGCGGCTGAGGCCGGCGGGCGATCCCGCGTGGCTGCGGACGGCGAGGCTCGCGAACGGCCAGATGTCCGCGTCCGGCAGCTGCGCCATCGGCACGTACACGGTCGGCTCCGCCGGGTCGCGCGGCGAGCGATAGACGGCGTCCTTCACCACGCCCACGATCTCGAGCGGCGGCCGCGGCTTGCCGGGCTCGCCTTCCTGCTCCACCACGCGGCCCAACGTCGCTCCCGCACCGACGAACTTCCGCACGAACTCCTGGTTGACGATCAGCACGCGCGGAGCGCCCTCGGCGTCGCGCGCGTCGAAGTCGCGCCCCGCGACGAGAGCCGTGCGATAGGTCGCGAACCAGCCCGGCGTCACGGCGTTCATCCACGCGCTCGCTTCACGGTCGGCGTGGACCGGGCCGCCCTGGACCTGGAAGCGGTTGTTCCAGCCCATGCCGCTCACCGGGGCGATCACGGAGACGGCCGCGGCGGCGACGCCCGGCGCCGTCCTCGCCTCGCGCGCGACGCGCTCGAACAGCGCGCCGCGGTCGAGCGCCTTTCCGCTCCGCTGAGCGTCGAGATTCACCAGCAGCAGCGCGTCGTCGTCGAGCCCGAGGTCGCGCGTGGCGAGGCCCGAGAAGCTCCGCAGGAAGAGTCCCGCGGCGAAGACGAGCACGAGCGAGAGGGCCACCTGGACCACGACCAGCGGCCCGCCGAGGGCGCCCGGGCCTTCTCCCGCGAGCGTACGACCCTGCTGCCGGATCGCGTCCTGCGGAGAGAAGCCCGTCGCCCGCAACGCGGGCGCCACGCCGAAGAGCAGCGCCGTGCCGAGCGTCACCGCGACCGTGAACAGCAGCACGCGCCAGTGCAGCGAGACGTCGAGCGACACGATCCCCTGCTGGCTCGTGATCTGCCGCAGCAGCAGGCGGCTGCCCCACTGCGCGAGCAGGAGTCCGAGCGCGGCACCGGGCAGGGCCAGCAGCAGGCACTCGGCGAGCAGCTGGCGCGCGAGACGCTGGCGCGAGGCGCCGAGCGCGAGCCGCGCGCCCAGCTCCTGCCGGCGGGCGTTGGCGCGCGCGAGCAGCAGGCTCGCGAGGTTGGCGCAGGCGATCAGCAGCACGAGGGCGACGACGCCCATGACCGTGAGCAAGGGCCGCTCGTAGTCGCCGCGGACCTCGGAGAAGCCGTTGCTCGCAGGCACGAGCGTGAGCGGCTGCTCGCGCAGGTATTGCTCGAGGTCCTTGGCGCGCCAGTTCTCGGGCAGCGTCGCCTCGCGGATCTGCGGCTGGGCGGCGCGCAGCGCCTGGGTCGCCTCCTCCACCGTCTGGCCGGGCCGCAGGCGCGCGATCACGTCGAGCCACCACCAGGAGCGCGAGTCGAGCCGGCTGCGATCGCTCGGCTCCAACCGCTCGACCGCGCTGATCGGCACCGCGACGTCGAAGGAGCGGCCGACCGTGGGACCGAAGAAGCCCGGCGGCGTCACGCCCACGACGGTCACCGGCACGCCGTTGAGCGTGAGTGCGGAGCCGATCGCGCTGGCCGCGCCGCCGTAGCGACGCTGCCAGAAGGCGTAGCTCAGCACCGCGACCGGTCCCGCGCCCCCGCCGCCGCGGCGGTCGTCGTCGCGCGTGAAGGTGCGCCCGAGCATAGCCGGGACCCCCACCACGTCGAAGAACTCTCCGCTCGCGTAGAGCGCCTCGGCGAGCTGAGCCTCGCCGCCCGAGGCGAGGTCGAATCGCGTGTTCGAGCAGGCCGCCGCGCGCTCCACGAGCTGCGGCGCGCGCTCCCGGATCGCCTCCCAGATCGGGTTCGTCCACGAGCCGTCCTTGAGGCGCACGAGCGCGCCTGCATCGCGCACCGGCAACGCGCGCAGGATCAGGCTGTCGACGAGCGTGAAGATCGCGGTATTGGCTCCGATCCCGAGCGCGAGCGAGGCCACCGCGACGAACGTGAAGCCCGGGCTCTTGCGCAGCACGCGCAGCCCGTAGCGCAGGTCCTGCAGCAGGTCGGAGACGAGCCGCGTGCCGCGCGCGTCGCGGCACTCCTCCTTGACCCCCTCGAGGCCGCCGAACTCGAGCCGCGCGCGGCGCCGCGCCTCGGCCTCGCTCATCCCGGCCGCGAGGTAGTCCGCGACCTGGCGCTCGACGTGGTCGGCGAGCTCGCGGTCGAGCTCGTGCTCGAGGCGCCTTCCGCGCAGCAGCCGGCCGAGCCAGGTCACGACGGCTCTCCGTCGGAGGCCAGGATCAGCGAGACGGCCTCGGTGAGCCGCCGCCAGCTCTCCTGCTCGCTGCCGAGGTGGGTCTTCCCCTTCGCCGTGAGCCGGTAGAACTTCGCCTCGCGGCCGGTGTCGGAGATCTTCCAGTCGGCGGCGAGCAGGCCCTTGTTCTCGAGCCGGTGCAGCGCCGGGTAGAGCGAGCCCTGCTGGACCTGCACGACGTCCTTCGAGATCTGCTGCAGGCGCTGGGCGATCGCATAGCCGTGGAGCGGGCCGAGCGCGAGCACCTTCAGGATCAGGAGGTCGAGCGTCCCCTGCGGCAGGTCGGTCCGGGCTTCCGGCATCGATACCTCCAGCTTCTACCTATGTACGTGTAGAAGCCCGAGGTGTCAAGCCTATTCGTCGCGCAGGGCCACCAGCGGGTCGACGCGGGTCGCGCGGCGCGCGGGCAGCCAGGTCGCGGCCAGCACGACGCCCGCGAGCAGGGCGGCCACCGCCAGCGACGCCGCGGGGTCCATCGGGTGCACCTCGAAGAGCAGGCTCGAGAGGAAGCGCGTGAGCGCGAGCGAGGCCGCGTACCCCACCGCGAGCCCCGCGGCGGCCAGCCACAGTCCCTGCCGCATCACCATCGCGACGAGATCGGCCGACTGCGCTCCGAGCGCCATCCGGATCCCCACTTCGCGCGTGCGCAGGCTGACGGCGTACGAGACGACGCCGTAGGCGCCGACCGCCGCCATCAGCAGGCCGAGCGCGCCCATCCCCCCGAGCAGAGCGAGCGTGAACCGCCGCTCGGCGAGCGAGCCGCGGAGGTAGCTCTCGAGCGGCACCAGCGGCTGGACCGGCTGCGTCTTGTCGACGCGCCGGAAGACGGCGCGCACCTCGGGCTCGAGGCTCTTCGCACTTCGCGTGGTACGGATGAACAGGCTGTAGCCGAACGAGACGTCCTGCGCCTGCGGGGCGTAGGACTGCGGCGTGCGCGCCTGGTCGAGCCCGTACTGCTGCACGTCGCCGACGACGCCGACGATCTCGGCCCACGGCTGCTTCTCGTCGCGCCCGCCGCACTGCACGTGCCGGCCGATCGGATCCTCGCCCGGAAAGACGAGCCGCGCCGTCGACTCGCTCACGAGCGCCACGCGCGGCGCCCGCGCGTCGTCCGCGTCCGTGAAGAGGCGCCCGCGCTTCAGCGGGATGCGCATCACCGCGAAGTAGCCGGGCGTGACGCTGTAGTGGTCGACCGAAGGCGCCTCCGAGGGGTTCGCGAGCGGCCGCTCCTGGATGTGGAAGCCGCGCTGGTCGAAGCCGTCGAACGGGACGGTGCTCACCATGCCCACCGCCTCGACGCCCGGCCGCGCGCGCAGCTCGTCCGTCAGCTCCCGGTAGAAGCCGAGCTCGGTCTCGGCCTTCTGGTAGCGCTCGCCCCAGAGGTAGACGCCCATCGTGACGACGCCGCGCGGGTCGAAGCCCGGGTCCACCTGCACCAGGCGCAGGAAGCTCTTGCCGAGCAGCGCCGTGCCCACGACCAGCACGAACGCGAGCGCCAGCTCCGAGGCCACGAGCGCGCTGCGCAGCCCGTGGCGCGCGCCGGAGTCGAGTGCGCGCCCGGCCTCCTTGAGCGCGGCGTTCGGGTCGACGCGCGAGGCGCGCAGCGCCGGCACGAGCCCGAACAGCACGCCGGTCGCGAGCGTGACCGCCAGGCTGAACGCGAGCACGGACCAGTCGATGCCGACCTCGTCGAGCCGCGGGATCTCGCGCGGGCCGGCGGCGACCAGCAGCGACGTCCCCCAGACGGCGAGCAGCACTCCGAGCGCCCCGCCTGCCGCGGCGATCAGCAGGCTCTCGACGAGCAGCTGCCTCACGAGCCGCGCGCGGCTCGCGCCGAGCGCCGTGCGCAGCGCCATCTCGCGGCCGCGCCCGGCCGCGCGCGCCAGCAGCAGGTTCGCGACGTTGGCGCACGCGATCAGCAGCACGAAGCCGACGGCGCCGAACAGGATCCAGAGCGGCGCCTGCGTGCGGCCGACGATCCGCTCCGCGAGCGGCTGCACGAGCACGCCGATCCGCGAGTCGTACTCGGTCGGGTGCTCCGCCACGAGCGCGCGGGTGAGGGCCTCGAGCTCGGCCTGCGCCTGCGCGACGCTCACGCCCGGCTTGAGCCGCGCGAACGCCTGCAGGTGCTGGCAGCCGCGGCAGGCGTTGCCCTGCCCGAGCGCGTAGCCGAGCGGCGCGTACATCTCGGGAACCGGCGAGTCGGCGTTGGCCCGCAGCGGACGAAAGCCCGGCGGCAGCACGCCGGCCACCTGGTAGCTCGCACCGTTCAGCTGGACCGAGCGGCCCACGACGCCCGGGTCGCCGCCGAAGCGGCGCAGCCACAGGCCGTGGCTCAGCACCAGCACGCGGTCGGCGCCGGGCGCGTCCTCTTCCGGGCGGAACGAGCGGCCGAGCAGCATCGTCACTCCGAGCGTGTCGAAGAAGTCGTGGCCCACCTTCTGCCCGCGGATCAGCTCGGTCTCGCTCTCGCCCACTTCGCTCCGCGACCAGCCCCGGTAGAGCACGACGTGGTCGAACGAGCGGCTGCGCGCGCGGTAGTCGAACGTCGTCGTGAAGTCCACGGTCGTCGGATGCGAGTCGCCGGGACCGCCCGTGCCGAGGCTCACGAGCCGATCGGCCTGCGCGTAGGGCAGCGCGTTCAACAGGACCGCCTTCACCACGCTGAAGAGCGCCGTGTTCGCGCCGATCCCGAGCGCGAGCGTCAGTACGGCGACGAGCGTGACGCCGCGGGCCTTCGTCAGCATTCGCAGCGCGAGCTTGAGGTCGGTCAGTCGAGCGTCCATCGAATTCCCTCCGGCCTGGCGTTCAAAAAACCGAACAGCGCGAGACGCGAGTGCCTCTCGAGAGGATACTTCCACCCCTGGAGGGACCCATGAGACTGTCCGCTCACGTCGCGGTCCTGGGCGTCGCGGGCCTCGCGCTCGCGACGACAGGAGCGGCTCCCGACTCGCGCGCGGCCGACGAGAAGGCCGTCGCCGACCTCGACACGCAGTACCAGGCGGCCGTCGAGAAGAACGACGCCGAGACGATGGCGCGCATCCTGCTCGACGACTTCGTGCTCGTGGTCGGGAGCGGCACGGTCTACGACAAGGCCGACCTCCTCAAGTCGGCGCGCGACAAGGATTTCGTGTGGGAGCACCAGGTGGAGGACCCCGGCACGCAGAAGGTCCGCGTGCACGGCGACACCGCGGTCGTCACGGCGCGGCTCTGGCTCAAGGGCACGAGCGGCGGCAAGCCGATCGACAAGAAGCTCTGGTTCAGCGACACCTACGTGCGCACGCCGCAGGGCTGGCGCTACTTCTTCGGCCAGGCCTCGCTCAGCCTGCCGCCTTCGCCCTGAACGGCACGCTCCTCACTCCGTGCGAAGCGCGACCACCGGATCGACGCGCATCGCGCGGCGAGCCGGGACGAGGCAGGCCACGAGCGCCACGGCCACGAGCAGCAGCAGCACGAGCGCGAAGGTCACGGGGTCGAACGGGCTCACCTCGAACAGCATGCTGCTGAGCGCGCTCCTCGCGACGTAGGCGCCGGCAAGCCCGACGAGCGCGCCGAGCCCCACGACGCGGAGTCCCTCCGAGACGACCTCGCGGAAGAGCCGTCCGGGCTCGGCGCCGAGCGCGGCACGGATCCCGATCTCGCGCGTGCGCTGGGCGACCGCGTACGACATCACGCCGTAGATGCCCATCATCGCGAGCACGAGCGCGAGCGCGGCGAACGCGGAGGTCAGGCCAGCCTGGAACTGCCGCGGCGCGAGCGACTCCGTCACCACCTGCTCGAGCGTCCGCACGCCGGTCACGGGCAGCGCCTTGTCCACCGCCCGGATCACCCGCCGCAGCTCGCCCGAGACCGACTCGGGCGAGGGGACGGTGCGGGCGACGAAGCTCATGAAGGGCCAGGGGTCCTGCGCGTAGGGCGCATAGAGCAGCGGCAGCGGGCGCTGCGCGAGCGAGGTCGTGCGAACGTCGGCGACCACGCCGACCACCTCTCGAATCCCGTCGCTGAAACTCAGGCGCCGGCCGAGCGGGCTCTCTCCCGGCCAGAAGGTCTCGGCCGCGGCGGCGCTCACGATCACCACTTGCGGGCGCTCCGCGCCGTCGTCGGCCGTGAACTCGCGCCCTGCCAGCAGCGTGATCCCGAGCGTCCGGAAGTAGCCGGGGCTCACGGCCACGTAGTTCGGGATGACCTTCTCGCCCGGCTGCTGCGGCGTGTAGCTGCGGCCTTCGACCGTCACCCCGCGCGAGCTGCTGCCGGGCCGCAGCGGCACCCGGGTGACGAGGGCCGCCGCGGCGACCCCGGGCACGCGCTCGATGCCCGCGAGCGCGTCGCGCGCGTACGCGATCCGCCGCGCGGACTCGACGTACGCGGGCAGGGGCAGGTTCACGCTCATCGACACGACGCTCGCCGGCCGGAAGCCGGGGTCGACGCTGCGCATCCGCACGAAGCTCTTGACCAGCAGGCCGGCGCCGGCCAGCAGCATCAGCGCGAGCGCCGTCTCGGCGGTCACCAGGGCGCGCTGGAAGCCCCGGCGGCTGCGCCCCGCCGTGCTCGAGCGCGCGGCGTCGTGAAGCGCTGCCGACCCGCGGCCCGCGACCGCGACGAGGGCCGGCGAGAGGCCGAAGACCACCGCCGTCGCGAGGGCGACGGCGAGCGCGAACAGCAGCACGACGGGATCGAGCTGCAGCCGGACCAGGTTCTGCGCCGACGCGGGCACGAGGCGCACCAGCAGCGGCGCCCCGGCGCCCGCGATCGCGACGCCGAGCGCGCCTCCGAGCAGCCCCAGCACGAGGCTCTCGGTGAGCACCAGGCGCACGACGCGGCCGCGGCTCGCCCCGAGCGCCGTGCGCAGCGCGAGCTCCCGCTGGCGTGCCGCGCCGCGCGCCAGCAGCAGGCTCGCGACGTTGGCGCACGCGACCAGCAGCACGAGCGCCACCACCCCCAGCATCACGAGCAGCGAGCGGCGCGACTCGCCCACCAGGTGCTCGCGCAGGTTGCGCACGAGCGCTCCCCCGCGGGCGTCGGCGTCGTGATCGGCCTGGGCGATCCTCGCCATGATCACGCTGACGTCGGCCTGGGCTTCCCGGTAGCTCACGCCGGGCTTGAGGCGCGCGTAGGTGTCGAAGTAGTGCGAGCCGCGGTTCTGCGACGGGTCCTTGGGCTCGCCGACCCGGTGCGGGACCGCGAAGCGGGGCGGCAGCCAGAGCTCCGCCTCCTCCGGGAAGCGGAAGCCGGGCGGGGCGACGCCGACCACGGTGTAGGGCTCCTCGTTCAGCAGCAGGCGGCGTCCGAGCACGTCGGGGCTCGCGCCGAGCCGCGCGCGCCAGAGCGCGTCGCTGATCACCACGACGTGGTCGCGGCCCGCCCCCTGCTCGTCGGGCCGAAAGCCGCGGCCGAGCCGCGGCCGCACGCCCATCACGTCGAAGAACGAAGGCGTCACGACCACGCCCTGGAGGCGCTCAGGCTGCTCGCCCTCGCGCAGGTTCACGGCGATTGCGCACACCGCCGTCATCCCGGCGAAGACGCGGTTCTGCGCGCGCAGGTCGAGGAAGTCGGCCGGTGCCACGCTGCCGACCCCACCCCGCCACTCGGGCCCGACGATCACCAGGCGCTCGTCATCGGGCAGCGGCAGCGGGCGCAGCAGCACGGCGTGGACCACGTCGAAGATCGCCACGTTCGCGCCGATGCCGAGCGCCAGCGTGAGGACGGCCACCGCGCTGAAGCCCGGGTTGCGGCGGAGCACGCGCAGCGCGTAGGCGGCGTCCTGTCCGAGCTCCTCGAGCCAGGCCCAGCCCCAGGCGTCGCGCGTGACCTCCCGCACCAGGAGCGCGTTGCCGAGCTCCCGGCGCGCGGCGGCTTCCGCCTCGGCGGCGCTCTCGCCGCGCTCCCGCCGCTCGCGCACGGCCTCCGCGAGGTGTCCCTCGACCTCCTCGCGCAGCTCCTCGTCGCGGCGCCGGCGGAAGAACGGCAGCCGGCCGCTCACGGCTCTCCCCGCTCAGGCTGCAGCGAGAGCACGCCGCCGATCGCGCCGGTGAGCTCGTCCCACCACGAGCGCGCAGCGAGCAGCTGGCGCTTGCCTTTCGCGGTCAGGCGGTAGACCCGCACGCGCTGCTTGTTCTCGGACGTCTTCCACTCCGCCTGGATGAAGCGCTGCCGCTCCAGCCGGTGCAGCGCCGGGTAGAGCGAGCCGGTGTCGACCTTCAGCCGCTCGCCCGACCCGGCCTGGATCGCGCGCGTGATGCCGTAGCCGTGCCGCGGGCCCCACTGCAGCGTCTGGAGCAGCAGCAGGTCGAGCGTCCCCTGCAGCACCTCGATGCGGTTCCGGTAGGCGGCGGGCTTGGCCATGGCGGCTCCAGGATGGAGACAGCCTACACCC
>Ga0111539_10007318_pt1 | contig 14136 bp, 8 predicted proteins | sample RhiMethybrSRZTD1_FD_79667 | JGI IMG/M metagenome (GOLD analysis project Ga0111539, IMG submission 79667) | Populus rhizosphere microbial communities from Tennessee, USA - Rhizosphere MetaG P. TD hybrid SRZTD1 (version 2) (version 2) | ecosystem: Host-associated > Plants > Roots > Rhizosphere >...
AGGTCACCGCCTGATCAGGGGAGAAGCCCGCCTGCACGCAGACGTTGTAGATCTCGGTGGCTGTCAGAATGGTCACGAGCCGCCTCTGTGTCGGGTCACCAAGATACTCCGCGTGGCAGCGAGCACGACCGCGCGTCACTGTAGGGTGGTGCGGCGTCGGGGAGAGGAGGCGGTCGGCACCAAGGTGTGCTGTGACGAGCAGGGTCAAGAGGAAGCGGCCGCATGATCATCTGCGGCAAATGCGGTCACGAGAACGCGGAGGGCCGACAGTTCTGCGAGGAGTGCGACGCATTCCTCGAGTGGCACAGCGCCCCCCGCCCGACGACCCGCGCCCCCCCGAAGCCCGCCGCAGACCGCCCGGCTCCCACCCCGCCACCGCCGCCTCCGACGGCGACCCCCACGACGGCCGCAGAGCCGCCGGCTGCTCCTGCGCCTCCGCCCGGCGCTCGGCCTGCGGGCCCACCTCCGACTCCCCACGCACCCCCGGGAGCCAGGCCGGCCGCACCACCCTCCGCGCCGCCCGCTCCGCCCGGCGCCCGGCCCGCAGGCCCCCCTCCGGCACCCCCGGGAGCCAGGCCGGCCTCACCACCGCCGGCGCCGGCGGCTCCGCCCGGCGCCCGGCCCGCAGGCCCGCCTCCGACGCCTCCGGGGGCCAGGCCCGCCGGACCATCGGCCACGCCGGCGGCGCCGCCCGGGGCGCGATCCGCCGGTCCACCTCCGGCCCCTGCGGCGCCGCCCGGGGCCAAGCCCGCGGCCCCGGCCAAGGCGCCGGTCCCGCCGGGCACCCGCCCGGCCGCACCCCTGCGGACGCCGCCGCCCACCCGCACCCGGCCCCAGCCCCCGGCCGCGCCGGCCACGGGGGCACCGGCCCCGGTGGCAGCGCCCCAGGACCGGGCGGCGCCGCCCGAGCTGGCCCAGGCGCTGGCCAAGGCGCGGGAGCAGGGCCGGGCCGACCTGGTCCAGCGCCTGGAGTCCGTCGCGCGCGACCTGGCCGAGCACGAGCTCACCGTGGTGGTGGCGGGGGAGTACAAGCAGGGCAAGTCCACGCTGGTCAACGGCATCGTCCAGACCGAGGTGTGCCCGGTCGACGACGACGTCGTGACCTCCGTGCCCACCATCGTGCACTACGGGCCCCAGGCCGAGGCCCGGGTGCACATCACGCCCGAAGACGACGACGCCTCGCCCGAGCGCGCCGGGGGCAATGGGGGCTCGCTGGGCCTGACCGCCGAGGGCACACCCATCTCCTTCGACGACCTCCGCCGCTACGTGCGCGGCGAGATGCCCGAGGGCGCGCTGCCCGGGGGCCGGGTGCGCGCCGTCGAGGTCCGCCTCGACCGGCAGATGCTGCAGCGGACCGGCCTCTCGTTCGTGGACAGCCCGGGCGTCGGCGGGCTCGAGTCGGCCGAGGGCGGCGTGGTGCTGGGCGTGCTCAACCTGGCCGAGGCGCTGATCTTCGTCACCGACGCCTCCCAGGAGCTGACGCGGGCCGAGATCACCTTCCTGCAGGCGGCCCGGGCCCGGTGCCAGAGGATCGTCTGCGTCGTCAGCAAGACCGACCTGCACGCCGAGTGGCGCCGCATCGTCGAGCTCGACCGGGGCCACCTGGCGGACGCGGGCCTGGACGTGCCGGTGGTACCGGTGTCCTCGTTCCTGCGGATGCGGGCCGCGGCCCGCGTGGACGAGGCACTCAACGACGAGTCCGGCTACCCCGCGCTCATCCAGTGGCTGCGCACCGAGGTGGTCGCCGAGGGAGGCAAGGCGCGGGCCCGGCAGGTGGCCGACGAGGTCGCCTTCGTGGCCGGCGAGCTGGCCAAGGGCCTGCAGGCCGAATCCGAGGTCATCGCCCAGCCCGAGCAGGCCGAGAAGGTGGTCCAGCGCCTGACCCGTGAGGCGTCGGTGACCAGCGCCCTGCAGGGCGGCGGCGCACCCTGGCAGCAAGTGCTGTCCGACGGCATCCAGGACCTGGTGGCCGACGTCGACCACGACCTGCGCATCCGGCTGCAGGTGGTGGTGCGCTCGGGCGAGGAGATCATCACCCGCAGCGACCCGGCCGACTCGTGGCCCGAGTTCGAGACCTGGCTGCGGCGCCAGGTGGTCACGGCTGCCACCGGCACCTACGACTACCTGGCCGACCGGGCCGCGGAGCTCACCGAGCGGGTGGGCCAGCAGTTCCGGCGCGACAGCGACACCCCCATCGCCTTCTCCATCACCGCGCCCGTGGCGGCGCTGGAGAGCATCCGCCTGGGGGGCGAGTTCGCCGACAAGGGCGTGAAGGCGTCGGCCATCCTGTCCGCCGCCCGCGGGTCCTACGGGGGCATGCTCATGATGGGCATGGCCGGCAGCCTGCTGGGGATCCCGCTCACCGCGCCGGTCACGCTGCTGCTGAGCCTCGGCCTGGGCCGCCGGGCCGTGCGCGAGGAGCGCACCCGTCGCAACCAGCAGCACCAGGCGGAGGCCCGCGCCGCGCTCCACCGCTACGCCCAGGAGGTCAGCCTGGTCGTGGGCAAGGAGTGCAAGGACGCCCTGCGGCGCACCCAGCGCCTGCTGCGCGACGAGTTCTCGGCCCGGGCGCTGTCGCTGCACCAGTCGACCACCGCGGCGCTGGCTCAGGCCGAGCGGGCCCGCGAGCTCAGCGACGCCGACGCGGCCGAGCGGCAGCGCCAGGTGTCCCAGGAGATCGGGGAGCTGGGCCGGCTGAGCACCGCCGCCGCTCCCGGAGCGACGGGGTCGTGACGCCCACTGAGATGACCTCGGGCGGGTTGATCAACGACCTGCTGGGCCTGCTCGGGCAGGCGGCCACCACCGCGCCGGACCCCGAGGCGTCCGCCGCGGTCGACGAGATCGCCGGGCGCCTGTCCGAGCCGCTGCGCGTCGCCATCGCCGGGAAGGTGAAGGCGGGCAAGTCGACGCTGCTCAACGCGCTCGTGGGCGACCAGCTGGCGCCGACCGACGCCCGCGAGTGCACCCGCGTGGTCACCTGGTACCGGGATGCCCACACCTACCGGGTGGTGGCCCACGGCCGCGATGGCTCGTCCCGCCAGTGCCCGTTCCGCCGGCGGGACGACGAGCTGGAGATCGACCTCGGCACCACCGGCATCGATGAGCTGGACCGTCTCGAGGTGTGGTGGCCGTCGGCCAACCTGACCGAGGTCACGCTGATCGACACGCCGGGCATCGGGTCGATCTCGACCGACCTGTCGGCCCGCACGTACACGTTCCTCACCTCCGACGACGACGAGCCGGCGGCGGCCGACGCCGTGCTCTACCTGGTGCGCCACCTGCACAACACCGACGTCCGCTTCCTCGAGGCCTTCCACGACGACGAGCTGGCCAACAGCACGCCGGTCAACGCGGTGGGCGTGCTGTCCCGGGCCGACGAGATCGGCTCGTGCCGTCTCGACGCCATGGACTCGGCCCGCCGGGTGGCGGCCCGCTACGGGCACGATCCCCGCATCCGCCAGCTGTGCCGGTCGGTCATCCCGGTGGCCGGGCTCGTCGCCCAGGCGGGTGCCACGCTGCGCGAGGACGAGTTCCGCCAGCTCGCGTCGCTGGTGGGGCCGGGCGCCCCCGATCCCTTCGAGCTGGCCCTGACCGCCGACCGCTTCGCCTCGGCCGACGCCGCCGTCGAGCTGGCCGCGGAGGAGCGGCTGCGCCTGCTGGGGCGGCTCGGGCTCTACGGGGTGCGGCTCGCGCTCGACATGCTGGCCCGCCAACAGGTGACGAGCGGCCCAGAGCTGGCCACCGCGCTGGTGCAGGCCAGCGGCGTGGCCGACCTCCAGCGGGCGCTGCACGTGCAGCTCATCGGGCGCAGCCAGCCGCTCAAGGCCCGATCGGCGCTGACCGCGCTCACCGCCCTGCTGACCTCGCGGGCGTGGCCGCGGCGCGACATGCTGACCACCCGGGCCGAGATGATCGCGTCGAGCGCGCACGAGATCGCCGAGGTGCGCCTGCTCACCGAGCTGTGGCTGGGTGAGCTCAAGCTGCGGGACGAGGCGCAGGCCGACGAGCTGGAGCGCCTGCTGGGCGGCCGGGGCATCACGCCCACCGAGCGGCTCGACCTGCCGCCGGACGCCGGGTTCAACGAGCTGAGCAACGCCGCCCTGGCGGCCCGCCACCGCTGGTCGCAGGTGGCCGAGCACCCGATGTCGTCGATGGCGGTGAAAGCGGCCGCGCGCGGCGCGGTGCGTACCTGCGAGGGCATCCTGGCGTGGTTGACTTCGGGCCAACCCCGGCGGACCGAGGAGCAGATGTGAGGCGGACAGCGTGATCGTGTGTCGCCAGTGCGGGCAGAGCGCCCGCGAAGGCGAGGACTTCTGCGAGTCGTGTGGCGCCTTCCTGGAGTGGGAGGGCGAGAAGGTCGAGCCCACGCCCACGTCCGAGGCCGGGGCCGCACCCGGTCCCGCTCCGCCGCGTCACGGCGAGCCGGTGCCGGACCCCGAGCGCTGGACGGTCTCGGAGCCCCCACCGCCCCTGCCCGGCGGTCCCGTGCCCCCGCCGACCGTACCGGCGCCCAGCGTCCAGACCCGGCCCGCGGGCCGCGGCACCACCGGGTCCGACGTGACCTGCCTGGAGTGCGGCGGCCGCAACGCCGCCGACCGCCGCTTCTGCCGGCGCTGCGGCGCTTCGCTGGAGCTGGTGGCGCTGGCCGGCCCGGCGGTCGCCGCCCCCACCGAGCCGCAGGTGGTCACCGGGCCCGCCGCCTCGGGTCCCGTCAGCCGGGCGCCCGGATCCGCCGTCCCCGAGCCGCCCCGGGTCGTCCCCCGGGCCCCCGGGTCCGCTGTCCCCGAGCCGCCCAAGGTCGTGCCCCGGGCCCCGGGCGTCGAGGCCCGCCCGGGCTCCCAGCCCGCCGAGCAGCAGGCCCGTCCCCCCGCCGTGCGGCCCGACGCCATGCCGGCCGCGGTCGACCCGGGCGGCGCCATGTGCCCCCAGTGCGGCACCGCCAACCCGCCGGGCCGGCGCTTCTGCCGGCGCTGCGGCGCCGCCCTCAGCGGGGCGGCAAGCGGGGAGCTGGAGCCGGCCCTGGCGCGAGCCCCGCGCCCGTCGTGGTGGCAGCGGCTCAAGGCCCGGTTCCGCCGCGGTGGGGGCAAGGAGAGCGAGGCCCAGCCCACCCGCAGCGCCCGCGCCGCCTACCGCCGCACGCTCGACGTCCGCTACCGCATCTACCGGGTCCTCGCGGTTGTCGGGGGCGTCGGCCTGCTGGCCGGCTCGCTGGGCCTGGCCGGCTACAGCCCGATCAGCGGCGCCCGCGGCCTGTGGAACCGCTTCTTCCCGCGCTACGAGCAGGTCGACCAGCTCGAGGCGGTGTCGAACCCGGCGGACCGGGAGGACCCCGAGTTCGGGGCCGGGGCCGCGGTGGACAAGGACCCGACCACGGAGTGGGCCGCGGTCTGGTTGCTGCCGCCCGGCGCCGATCCGATCGAGGAGTGCCTGGGCGAGGACGCCCCGGGAGGCGCCGACCAGATGCTGGTGGTCAGCCTGCCTGAGTCGACCAAGATCACCAAGGTCTCACTCCAGGCCGGGCTGGCCGAAGGCGATCCGGACCGGGCCGGCCAGTTCTCGCCGACGCGGGTCGAGCTGCTGTACGACAACGGCGAATGCGACCAGATCGACCTGGACGACAAGGCGGGCTTCCAGGATCACCGGCTCAGCGCGCCCGAGACCACCACACTCCGCATCCGGGTGCTGGCCGCCACCCCGCCCACCGACGAAGCCCTGTCCCAGGGCAAGGTCGGCTTGGGCGAGGTTCGGATCTACCGCGCCGGCTAGGTCGCCCTCAGGCCGGTGGCCCGCTCACCGGGGCCGGCCCACCTTCCCGGATCGGACCCGGCGCATAGGTCTGGCATTGAAGCTGCGCCTGGGCGCAAGCGTCCAGTGCCTGCTGCGGTGTCTCGAAGAACGGGATGACTGCGAGATAGGACGCGTTGGCCAGCGAGGGTTGGAGCTGCGGGTAGTCCGTGCTCACGATGAGCACGGCATTCTCGAAGCCCAGGTTGAACAGGTCGACCCGATTGCTCTCGGCAATGGTGCGACCGCCCGGGTCGTCGACCGATGCCGGGCCGAAGCCAGGCGACACGGGCAGCGCCACGATGCCGAGGCTCGTCGCACCGGTGATGGGGCCCCCGGGGCCGCCCGGTCCGCCCGGCCCACCGTTGGTGTCGTCGCCGACGCAGACCGGCTCGGACTGCTCGGAGAACTGGTCGCCGACATGGGCCTGCACGGTGAAGCAGCGCTCGTCGGCGAGCACGTCCTCGATCGCCTCCGTGGTGGGCGCCGGGATCTCCTCGAGCACGGTCTCGCCTCGCCGGATGACGTGCGAGGCGCTGCCCCCGGTCGGGTCGACCCAGGTGATGCGGGCCTTGCCGCCGTCGGCGAGCACCGCGGCCACGTTGGTGGGCACCGCCACCTCGCCCGGCAGGGCGATGGCCGGCATAGTGAGGCACGCGGGCGCGGTGCGGGCGGAGATGGCGTCGCCCCTGACCGCGCTGAGCTGGAAGCACTGGTCGGTGCCCGACTGCAGCCCGGGGATGTCGAACTGGCCCTGGTCGCCGGGGATCTCCTGCGCCACGCTGGTCGCCGTGGGGATGGGCGCGTCCTTGGTGGCGGGGTCGATGGTGTACGCGGTGTAGCTGTCGACCCGCTCGCCCGGCTGCCAGTTGAGCCGCGCCGTGTCCGGCCCGAGCGCGGACACGGTGAGCCCGGTGGGCGCGGGAGGGGCCACGTTCTCCCCGGGTGCGTTGTCGCGGTTGCGGGAGGTGAGGAACCCGATGGCGCCGGCGGCCATCACCGCGACGATCGCGAGGGGGATGAGGCCGCGGCCGAGGATCGGCTTCTGCTCGAACGCTCCGTCGACCGCGGGCAGGCTGGGGTCGTAGCCGTAGGCCTGCGGCGCGGGGCCGGGCGCGGGCTCGAACTGGCCGGGGAGCAGCGGCCGGCCCACCACCCGGAAGGTGCGCCGCAGGGGCACGCCCCGGAACTGGGGCTTGCGCGCCCGCACCTTGACTTTGGCGTGGCCGGATGTGCCCAGCGGCAGGTCCAGGAACTCGGGCGCGACCAGGAAGCCGAGCGCGTTGTCGGGGTCGCTGGCCTCGAGGCGCAGGCGGACGGGCGTGTTGCCCCAGTTGGAGAACTCGACGCGGTGCTTGGCCGAGAAGCGGCCCTTGGAGGTGACCGGGCTGATCTTGGCCTGCGACAGCGACACCCCGCCGACCGCCAGGTCGCCTTCGGCCACGGCCGAGGCGTTGGCGTCGACCTGCGAGGTGGCGCGCACGCCGAAGGGCACCGCACCCGCCCGGGCGGCCACGCCCGACGGCGGGGAGAACAGCACGGTGGCGATGCCCTCGCCCTGGGGCAGGACCTCCAGATGGTCGGGTAGCACTCGCGCCCAGGGAGACGCTTCGCCCAGCACGTCGATGCGGAAGCCCTCGACGATCGAGGACACGTTGCGCACCCGCACTGTCACACTCGCCTGCCCGCCCGGCTCCACGTTCACGCTGTCCGAGTCGACGGTCACCACTGGGTCCATGGGCACCTCCTCGGTAGCGACCCTGGGGCGGCCGCACCTCGTGGCCCCCGGCGACACGAAGGTGATCTGCCGCGCACCAAGGTACACGGGGCGTGTGACGTTCCTGACGCGCGTGGACGACACCACCCTTTCGGGCAACAACGCTGCCCTCTCGCCGCCCCTGCGGGCCTATGTGGCGAATGGAGCGTGAACGCATGCTGGCGCGGTGGAGCGCAAGCACGACCACCGGCCCGCGTCCTCGCCGCCTGAGCCGGCCCGCCCGCGCCAGCCCGAGGAAGCCGACGGACGCTACCGGGCCTGGCTCGACCTGCAGCGCCGCGCCGGCAACGCCGCCGTGTCATCCGCCCTCGGTCGCGGCCGGGCCCCCGAGCGCGGCGGCGCCCCCGTGCCCGCGTCGGCGGGGGCGGCCCGGTCGGTCCTGGGCGACCTGGCCGACGACGTGCGAGTCCATCAGGCGGGTGAGGGCGGGCCCGAGGTGCCGGCGGGGGCGCTGGCCGCCACCGCGGGGACCGACATCGCCGTCGCTCCCGGCGCGCCGGCGGCCGACAGCCCGGCCGGGGCGCTGCTGCTGGCCCACGAGTCGGCCCACGTGGTGCAGCAGACCGCGCCGACCGGCGGCAGCACGGAGGCGGCCGAGGACCAGGCCGACGTGGCCGCGGTGGCGGCCATGGCCGGCCGGCGGGTCCCCACCCTGGGCGGCGCCCGAGGCGCCCAGTACTTCGAGGCGCCCAAGCACCAGGCCAGCCTGACCAACGCCATGGACCAGGTCGGCTTCTCCGACCAGGAGCAGCAGATGGCCTACCTCGGCAACTGGTGCCGGGACATGTCCCAGGCCATGGTGCCGATGCTCAACTCCACCATCGGCGTGCAGGCCACGATGACGCTGGTCTCCTCGGTGGCGCAGATGAAGTTCGGCCGGCCGGTGACGCCGGCGCAGTTGGGCATGTACGACCCGGTCGAGCACATCGACAACCCCACCGGCCTGGTGAACGCCGACCTGCTGCAGAACCGGCTGGGCGGCGTCGATCCCGGAGGCGCGCTGCGGTCGGGCGCGCCGACCAGCATCCCGGTGGCCGGGCGCGGTGCGTTCACCACGCCCGAGCGTGACGTCGGCCCCGACGCCATCGCCGCGCTCATGCAGACCAACGAGGCCGGCGTTCCCGCCTACATCACCCAGTCACGCGACTACGTGAAGGCCGAGATCCGCCAGGCCATCGGCCAGAAGCGCACGGCCGAGGGCCTGTTCCACGTGGGCAACTTCTCCCACGTGGTCGAGGACCTGTTCGCCCACTCCAACTGGATCGAGGTGGCGGTGGGCGACCTGATCCGCAGCGGGGGGTTCACCCTGGAGCCGGGCTCCGAGGCGGCGCAGGACGTGCAGCAGCGGGTCAACCTGGGCCAGCCGCCCATCGAGACCTATGCCGGCAACGTGGCCGCGCGGGGCCGGGAGTCCCGGCCCGTGCTCATGACCGGCTCGTTCGCCCCCGGTGCCAAGGGCCACGACACGCTCATCTCGCTCAAGGCCGAGGTCCAGAACGTGCTGGCCGGGGTGGAGCCCTTCGCCCCCGACGGCAGCACCGAGAAGTGGTGGGACTTCGGGCTGGAGCTGCTCCAGAACGTCGAGGCCGCCGCGGACGCCGGGAACCTGGGCGTGATCTTCTCCGACCACGTGCGCCAAGTGGTCGACAACATGGGCCTCGGCCAGAAGATCAAGCACTTCACCGGCGGCCTGGAGCACAAGGCCCGGTCCACCTTCGGCGAGGGCTTCCTCGGCGACGTGGCCGCCGGGGCTGCAGGCCTGCTGCACGGCGCGGCCAGCGCCACCGTCGACGCCACCGGCGAGGCCTGGGACACGGTGGTGCTGGGCGCGCTCAAGGAAGGTGCCGACCTGCTGGGCGCCCGCATGGACCTGGTGAAGGTGGCGTACTACGTCAAGCACGGCGGCGAGGAGATCGAACAGGCCTGGGGCGTGGTCAAGGAGGCGGTCACCAAGCTGCCCGCCGAGATCCGCGAGAAGTTGCTGCCGGCGCTGACCAAGGCCGAGGAGGCCTTCCGCAAGAAGCTGCGCGAGCTGCTCACCGCCGCCTACAAGCGGGGTGTCCTGACGCTGATGGACGCCCTGGAGGGCCCCATCGGGGCCACCGACGTGGCCGAGAGCCCCGTGTACCGCAAGGTGGCCGACCTCAAGGCCCAGCTGGGCCCGGACGGCGCGCTGCGCACCGCACTGGTCGAGGCCGTGCGGAACGCGGCGCCGGGGCCCGCGGGCAGCGCCATGGCGGCCCGGCTGCAGGCCGCCTCCCCCGAGGAGCTGGTGGCGCTGGCCAGCTCCCCCGAGCTCAAGACCTTCCTGTCGAGCCTGGCCGACTACGACCGGCCCGTGGTGCTGGCCGCGCTCGACCCGGTGAACGAGGCGGGCGAGCGCATCTCCCAGTTCGACCGGCTGCCCGACTGGGCCAAGGCCGGCGGTTCGCACTCGCAGATGGCCAAGGACCACGCCGACTCGCCGTTCTTCGGCGCTGCGTTCCTGATGGCCAACGAGGCCGACCGCAAGATCATGGGCCTGCTGGCCCAGGCGTGGCGCGAGCTGGGCTCGACCGGTCCCGCCCCCGGGCTGGAAGGCACGCTGCCCAACGAGGAGGAGGAAGAGGGCGAGCACCTCGACCCGCTGGTCGACACCGAGGCCATGGACCGCGAGCGGGGCCGGTCCTTCCACGAGACGCGGGACATGGCCGACCGGGTGCGGCGGACCGGGCACGCCGACGAGCTGCCCAGCGCCCTGATCGACGACCTGATCAAGCAGCTGGGAGACCTGGCCGAGGCGGCCCGCAAGGACGCGGTGCGGTTCCCGGGCGGGCGAGCGCTGAGCCGCAAGATCGAGGACCTGATCACCGTGCTGCAGGGCACCCCGTCCGCCCGCCTGGCGGAGTCTGCCTGCCTGGCGCTCAAGTCGTGGATCGACCAGCACCTCGACGAGACCCTGTCGGCCGGGCAGCGGCTCGTCGCCGGCGAGGTAGCCCGCCTGGTCGACGCCGCGGCTCACCAGATCGCCCAGCTCGGCGAGCCGGAGACCGACGCCGAGCACGCGGCCCACGACTCCGGCCAGCGCTCGGACGCCCACTACAACGAGCAGCTCGCCATGCTGGCCCAGCAGCGCGACACGATCCGCCTGCCCGCCGGGCGGGGCGCGCGGGCGGCCACCGCCGCCGACCGGGCCGTGGCCGCGGCCCGCACCACGCCCGAGAAGCTGGAGGCCGAGGTGGACCGCATCATCAACCACCCGTACGAGACGACGTGGTGGCGTTCGACCCTGGCGACGTGGCTGACGGCGCACAAGCGCGAGGTCTCGCAGTGGATCCTCGACCGCAACCGCGGCCACACCCACTCCCACTGAGCGCCGGCCGATCCGGGAGGCGGCCGGCCTCGGACATCTGGATGCCACGCCGGTACCGACGTGGATCATGGCACCAAGGCCAGTTTGCCCACGGTGGCCCGGGCTTCCAGTTGCGCGAGTGCCTTCGGTCCCTCGGCCAGTCGATAGGTGGTGGGCTGACCGGGGCCGAGCACTCCGGCCGCGAGGAGCCCGAGCATCTCACCGACGACCTCGCCGAATATCTGGGGTGCGGCCTGGACCAACGTGCCGATGTTCAGCCCGATGACGTGGACCTGGTGCTTGTAGACCAGATCCCAGTTGGTGACGGCGGCGACGCCGCCGGCCAAGCCATACACGACGACCCGGCCGGTGACGCGCTTGGTCACGGCGAGGCTGGCGTCGAGGGTGGAGCGGCCCACCGACTCCAGCACCAGGTCGACGCCCGCGCCGCTGGTCAGCCGCAGGACTTCGGGGGCGAGGTCAGCGCCGCGGGAGTCGATGACGTGGTCGGCGCCCAGCGCCCGCACCACATCGTGCTTGCCCGGCGAGGCCGTGGCGATCACCGTCGCGCCGTAGTGCTTGGCCAGCTTGACCGCGGCCTGGCCGGTCCCGCCGGCCGCGGCGTGGATCAGCACGGTCTGACCACCGGTGACTCCACCGAACGGCTTGAGCGCCGCCAGCGCCGTCGGCCAGCTCACGACCAGGCCCAGCGCCTGCTCGTCGGCCCAGCCGGCCGGCACGGGCAGTGCCCCGGCCGCAGGCAACACCATGTACTCGGCGAAGGCGCCGCCTCCGATGGCCACACCGATGACATGGGCGCCGGGCTCCACGTCGGTGACCCCCTCGCCGACGGCGATCACTTCACCGGCACCCTCGATGCCGGCCAGGTACGGCGGCTGCGGCCCGCGGGCGAACGTGCCGCGGGCCTGCGAGATGTCGACGAAGTTGACGCCGGCGGCTGCGATCCGGATCAGCGCTTCACCCGGGCCTGGGCGCGGCACCGGCGCGTCGGTGATCAGCCGCATGTCGACCGGGCCGTTCAGGGACGTCTGCTGCAACGCGCGCATGGTGGCGGGGATGCTCATACGAGTTCGGGTTCCTTTCCTGGCTTCCGGTGTCGAGGCCGGCGGCCCACACCAAGGAAGACCCGCTGATGCCGGGAAAGGAATCGCTGGGCTTAAGGGACGCTTGCACCGAACACGGTCACCAGGTGCGGATCACCGAAGGAGGAGATCCGGCGGATGCCTGCGTCGGTGACGGTGAGCACGCAGATTCCGTACGGCTGGTAGTTCCCCTGCTGATCGCGCGTGTAGGCCGCGGCGGCGGGCTGCCCGTTGGCGCGGGTGGGAAGCATGCGCCAGTCGCCAGGCGACCCCAGCAGGTGGTCGCGCAGGAATGGTATGCAGGTCTTCCGCCCGGCAAACCAGGTGCGCCAAGGCGTCGCCTCCAGGGTGACGTCCTCTGCGAGGAGCCGCTCGAGCGCGGCGGCGTCGGCGTTCTCGAACGCCGTGATGTACTCGTCGAGGAGAGCGCGGGCGCGCGGCTCGGTCGGCTCGGTGATGTCGCCGTCGTCCAGGGCGAGCTCTCTCAGCCGTTCGCGGGCGCGCTGCAGCGAGCTCTTGACCGACGCCGTCGTGGTGCCGAGCATCACCGCGACCTCGGCGGCGGGGAACGCCAGCACATCGCGCAGGACGAGGACCGCCCGCTGTCTCGGCGCCAGGTACTGCAAGCTGGCGACGAGCGCGAGCCGCAGTCCCTCGCGGGTCGCGACGATGGCCGCGGGATCAGCCGAGTCAGGAATCACCCTCCGATCCGGCGCCGGCTGCAGCCAGTTCACCTCGGTCCCGGCCTCTTCCAGGCGCGCATCAGGGTCCGGTTCCGGGCCGGAGATGCCGGATGGGAGCACTCGCCGGCTCTGCTTGGCCAGCTCGGTCAGGCATCTGTTCGTGGCGATCTGGTAAAGCCAGGTACGGAGCGACGACCGTCCCTCGAACCCAGCGTAGGATCGCCACGCCCGCAGATACGTCTCCTGGACCAGATCCTCGGCAGCCTGGATCGAGCCGAGCATGCGGTAGCAATGCGCGGTCAGCTCAGGCCGGAACGGCTCGGTGTCCTCGACGAATCGGTCACGAACGGGCACGGCTCAGACCGCGCTGCCGAAGCCGGAGCCGAGCCGGTTGTCATCCACGATGCGCAGTTAATCACCGGGAGGACGGCCAACTCGCCGCAGACGTCAGCCAACCGAGCGCGGAACGCGATCCGCTCCGGATCGTGCCCGAGCCGGGGTGACTGCTTTCCGGCGGCGCCGGGCCCGGCGGGCCGACCGGTCGTCGGCGAGGCGGCGGGCCAGGCGGGTGTCGTACGGGTATCCGTGGGTGCGGTACATGGTGATCACCTCCCCGCCAGCCAGACGGGCATCAGGATCTCGGCGCCGTGCCGGCGGGCCGGCCACGGAGCCTGCGTGGGCATCCGCCGCAGGGCGGCAGGGCGGCCGCCGGTGAGGCGGAGCCGGTAGGCGTGCAGCGTCACCGGCTCCGCCGCCTCGATGCCGAGGTGCTCGGTCGCCTCGTAGTCGTGGGCCGGGTCCCGCCGGAAGCCGAGTGACTCGTACAGGGCGATGGCTGCGGTCATGAACTCGCCGGTGTGCAGGCACAGCTCGTCGGCGCCGGCGCGCACGGCGCGGGCGATGACGGCGCGCACCAGCGCCTTGGCGTTACCGTGGCCGCGGGCGTCGGGGTCGACGGCCAGCGCCCGGCCCAGGGCCCAGCCCTGGGGCCATCCGATGCCACCCCGAGGCGCGTCGGTGTAGAGGGTGGCGGTGCCGGTGACCGAGCCGTCGGCCTCGGCGACGAGCACGGTGCCGCTGGTGAGGCGCACCTCGACGTCGAGCAGGTCGGCCAGGTAGGCGGGGTAGACGGCGCCGAGATCCGGGGCGAACTCCTGGTAGGCGGCCCAGATGACATCGGCGATCCGGGGCATGTCGTCGCGGGTGGCGACACGTACGACGGTGCGCGTGGGGGAGAGCACGGGAGTCATGCACCGATCGTCCGCCCGCGGGCCCCCGGGCCACATCAGGCATCCTCCCCATTGTCCGCCGCTAAGGGGCCTAAGGCCCCCTTAGCTCAGCCGCCCACGATGACGGTGGGGCAACCCGGTCCCGGGGTGATGGGGGTGCCGTGGATGCTCAGGTCGGACAGGCGGGCGGCCGGGAAGCCTCCGATCATGACCGTCGCGCTGCCCATGG
>Ga0111539_10007322_pt1 | contig 14132 bp, 10 predicted proteins | sample RhiMethybrSRZTD1_FD_79667 | JGI IMG/M metagenome (GOLD analysis project Ga0111539, IMG submission 79667) | Populus rhizosphere microbial communities from Tennessee, USA - Rhizosphere MetaG P. TD hybrid SRZTD1 (version 2) (version 2) | ecosystem: Host-associated > Plants > Roots > Rhizosphere >...
CGTAGTCCTGGCGTGGTTCGCGACGCCTCTTCCTGAAGCGTCGAGCCCGGTCCTCGGCGATCGAATCCAAACAATGGAATCACCGCGAAGAGGATCGAGGTCAGGATCGAGATCGCGCCCGTAAAGGCCAGGACACGCACGTCAACGGCGATGTCTCGTGCCGTGGGAAGAGTCGCGGTCACCTCCGCTGGCACCGCGGCCACGAGCCCCCGAGAGAGGACGACTCCGATGGTGCCGCCGGCGATCGAGAGGATCGCGCCTTCGGCGAGCAGGAGCTGAAGCAGTCGTCCACGGCTCGAGCCGAGCGCCGCGCGGACGGCAAGCTCCCGGCGACGCCCGGCCGCTCTGCTGAGTACGAGGTTCGCGACGTTGGCGCATGTCACGAGCAGGACGAGTCCCACGGCCCCGAGCAGGAGCAACAGCGGGCGCTGGAGCGGACCCGACGTTTCCTCACGGAGTGGCCGAGCCACGAAGGCGATCGAGGAATTCGGGTTCCGCGGTTGCGGGTAGCGCTCGTTGACGCGTCGCGCCAGGACCTCGAGCTCGGCACGCGCCTCGTCGATCGACGTACCCGTCTTCAGCCGTCCGACAACGCCGTGCATTAACTCGTTGCCTCGTACCCGCAGCTGCGTGTCGGCAAACGCCATGGGGACCCAGGCCGCAGCGGGTGTCGCCTTGAATCCACGGCCACGCAACGGGAAGCTGAACGCGGGCGGCATCACGCCGACAACCGTGTACGGCCTGCGATCGAGCGCGACCGTGCGGCCGATGATCGATCGGTCGGCTCCAAATCGCGTCTCCCACAGACCGTAGCTGAGCACGGCCACGTCCACGCCCGGCCGGTCCTCTTGCTCCGTGAACGCGCGTCCCAGCATCGGGCGGACCCCTAGTACGTCGAACAGATTCCACGAGACCCTGGTGACGTCGAGCCGCACGGGCGCACCACTCCCCGACAGTTCGGCCGCACGTGGAGCGTAGGCGGCGATCCCGTCGAACGACTGCTGCTCACGCTGGACGTCGAGGAAGTCCGGCGGAGAGAACGGGGCGCTTCCGGCACGGCCCGGTACCGGCTCTGTGAGCGCCACCAGGCGCCCGGGCTGATCGAACGGCAGCGGCCGGAGCAGCACGGCGTTGACGATGCTGAACGTCGCGGTGTTGATGCCCATGCCAAAGCCGAGCGTCAGGACGACAACGGCCAGGAATCCTGGATGCTGACGGAGCGCCCGTGCGGCGTGCCGAAGGTCGTAAAGGAAAGTAGTCACGCCCGTTTGACGGGGTGCCGTCGTGCCAGGTTGGTGCCCACGAGACGTCATCGCTGACGCGCTCGGATCACTCTCCAGTCAGGAACGCGGTAGGCCTGCCGAATGACGAATCGCAAAGGGACGTTGACGGCGGTCAGCCGGCAGGAGGGGTTTCAAACCGAACGCGTGTTTCGCCGGAGACATTGCGCCTGATGGACGCGGCTTCGAAGGTCGCTACCGTCGCTGGCGCAGGCGTTTGGGCGTACCCAAGCGCAACCAGTTGTGACGCAACCGCGACGAGCAGTCCGCCACGAAGGGCGATGGCACGCATCGACACGAACGCGAATTATTGAACGGCGAAGGTTTTCTCGTCGAGCAGCTGGCCGTCCTGCGATCGCACTTCGACTTTCCATTTACCCGGGCGGCTGATGCGAGTTTGGCTGTAGGTGCGGAAACCGCTCGGATTCGCGCGGATGCGAAGCGGGACACGCTGCTCGAGTCTGTCGTCACGGTACCAGCGATGCTCGATCGTGGTGTCACGTGGAGACGCCACCCGCGTGTAGAAGTACATGAGGCCGGGGTCTTGCGCGCCGGTCGCGGGCGCGCACGTCCACGCGCCGGTCCGCGTCAGGCTTCGGCACACTTCGGCAGTCATCACCGTGGTCGATGATTTGCCAGTCGTTGCGGCAGGGCGATCTGGAGCGACGGGTTCGGGAGCCGCTGCCGTTGGCGGCGCGACGGGCTCAGTCTTGGGCGTCGGCGCCGCGGTTGCCGTTTCCGGGGCCGCGGGCTGAGGCTGTGGTGCGGGTTCCGCCGGCACCGGCGACGGTGCAGGCGGTGGCGCCGCACCGGTTGACGGCAGCGGCGCCGCACTTGTTGATGGCGGCGGCGGCGACGTCGACGCGGTGCGTTCCCGTGACGGATTCGAGTTGAACAAATACCACCCGCCGACAAGCAGTAGAACCAACACCGCCAACACGGCTGCAATAGCCGGCGCGCGTGACGGTTCACCAATGGCTGCTTGCGCGCTGAGCGTTCGCGGCGACAACGGTACCGCGGATGACGAGCGCAGCGGAAAGTCATCAAGCGACGGTGGCGCTGCTGCGCGAGGCGGGGGAGGCGCGGCGGCCTTCGGTGCGGCGGCCTTCGGCGCCGCGGGCTTCGGTGGCGCTGGCGGCGGTGGCGCGGGCCGTGGCGGCGGCGCCGATGATGCGGCCGGTCGCGGCATCGATGATGCGGTCGGTGGCGGCACCGATGAAGCGGTCGATGGCGGCACCGATGAAGCGGCCGGTGGCGGCACCGATGAAGCGGACGGTGGCGGCACCGATGAAGCGGACGGTGCCGGTGCAGACGAGGCGGTCGGCGCAGGCGACGAGGCGACCGGCGGCCTTTCTTTCAATAGGATGCCCCGGGCCGTACAGAACTGCTCGAGGTTCTCCCGGCTCGTCGTGACGAACGGGTCGTTGGCCGGCAAGCTCGACGTCGCGATGGCGTACGCGCGCCGGTAGCACGCCTCTGCGTCGGTTATTTTGCCGTTGAGTTCGCAAACGATTGCGAGGTTGTTGAGAATGTTGGCGACGTCGGGATGATTCGGGCCGACACTCGCCTCCTGCAGGGACAGTGCCTGGCGCAGCAGCCGTTCCGCCGTGACGTGGTCGCCACGCGCCTCAGCCTGCTCGACTCCCTGCACGATCGTCCGGAAATCATGGACATTTGGCATCGCCACGGGTCCATTGTAAACGGTCATACTATGGGCGCTCACTCGAAGACGATGAACGCTGACGATCGCCTCGAGCTCTTCTTTTCGCAGTCGCTCGACGGTTTCTTCTTCATGATGATCGACGAGCCCGTGGTTTGGGACGACTCGATCGACAAGGAACGTGTTCTCGACTACGTCTTCGAACATCAGCGCATGACGAAAGTGAACGACGCGATGCTCGCGCAGTACGGCGCGACACGCGAGTCGTTTCTGGGGACGACGCCCAAAGATCTGTTTCGCCATGACCTGGCGCATGGCCGCCGCGTGTGGCGCGAGTTCTTCGATCGCGGGCGCCTGCACATTGAGACCGACGAACGGCGCGTGGATGGCGCGGCTATCCGGATTGAGGGCGACTACCTCTGCTTCTACGATGAGGCCGGCCGGATCACCGGGCATTTCGGCATTCAACGCGACGTCACGGAACGGGAGCGGGCCAGTCAGGCACTGCGCCAGTACAACCGCCGGCTACAGGTGCTTCACGACATCCACCTGGACATCCTCGGCACGCGGTCGCCGCAGCAAATCGCCGAGGCGACACTGCGCCACCTTCAGGAACTGATTCCGTGCCGCCGCGCCAGCGTCGCTGTCTTCGATCTGCCGCGTGGCACCGGCACGATCATCGCCTCGTGGGCCACGGGAGAGGCACAGGGAGAGGGGCAGGCGGTTGATGGTGCGGTGGTGCCGATCGAATCCTTCGGCGTGCGCGAGGAACTGCAGGCCGGACTGGTCGGGAGTCTGCGCAGCCTGGGCCCCCCGCATCACCTGACCGACACGCTGGCGGCCAGCGGCTCGTCGACGATGCACGTACCTTTACTCGCCGACGCAGATTTGATCGGCGTGCTCAACGTCACGTCATCAGACGAGCAGACCTTCGAGCGGCGGTCCATCGAAATTGCGCAGGAAGTGGCCAGCACGCTCGCCGTCGCGATGCGCCAGGCGCAGCTGCGCGAGCGCGTGGAGCGCTACGCCAACGAGCTCGAAGATCGCGTCATGGCGCGCACGGCGGATCTCGAACGCAGCGAGAACCGTCTAGCCGCCATCCTCAACGCACTTCCCGACCTGGTGTTCGTCGTCAACGGCGAAGGCCGGTACGTCGAAATCCTGACCTCGCGTGAGGATTTGCTGTATCGAGCGGCCGAAGAGATGAAGGGCCGGCGCTTTCACGACATCCTCCCCACCCCCGTTGCGGATGCGCATCTGCGTCTGGTGCAGCAGACCCTCGAGACGCGAACCACCCAGACGCTGGAATACTCGCTGCACGTGTTGGCCGGCGAGCGGTGGTTCGAGGGGCGCACCGGACTGCTCGGGGTGCTGGTGGACGGCCATCCCGCTGTGGCCTTCATCGCCCGCGACGTCACCGATCGCAAACGCGCCGAAGAACTCGAATCGCAGAATATCTACCTGCGCGAAGAGATCAGCGTCGAGCGCAGCTACGGCGAGGTCGTCGGCGAATCGCCAGCGATGCGCAAAGTGTTCAAGGCGATCGGGATGGTCGCCGACACCGAGTCGACCGTGCTGGTGCTCGGCGAGACCGGCACCGGGAAGGAACTCACCGCGCGAGCCATTCACAATCTCAGTCGCCGGCGGCACGGCGTGATGGTCAAGGTGAACTGCGCGGCACTGCCGGCGAGCTTGGCCGAGAGCGAGTTGTTCGGTCACGAGCGTGGAGCGTTTACCGGTGCGGTCCAGCAGAAGAAGGGCCGCTTCGAGTTGGCGCACAACGGGACGATCTTTCTCGACGAGGTTGGAGAGCTGTCCGCTGAAGTGCAGGTGAAGCTGCTGCGCGTACTGCAGGAGCAGGAGTTCGAACGGCTCGGCAGCACGCGGCCGACCAAGGTCAGCGTGCGAGTGATTGCGGCGACGAACCGCAATCTCGAAGAGGAAGTCGCACGCGGCCGCTTCCGATCGGACCTGTTCTATCGCCTGAACATCTTTCCGATCCATCTGCCGGCGCTTCGCGAGCGCAAACCGGACGTCCCGCTGCTGGCGACGCACTTCGCCATGGAGTTCGCGCGTCGCATGGGCAAACCGGTGCGCGGCATCGAAGGCAACGCGATGGCGCGATTGACGACCTACGAATGGCCCGGCAATGTGAGGGAGCTGGCCAACGTGCTCGAACGCGCGGTCATTCTCTGCGACGGTCCCACGATTCTCGAAGCCCACCTCGGCGTGATCGGCCGCGATCGCCGGGAGAGCGGCACATTCCCGACGCTCGAAGACGTGGAGCGGCAGCACATCATGCGTGCCCTGACCGAGACTGGCGGCGTGCTGGCTGGTCCGCAGGGCGCCGCCAAACTGCTGGGCATGCGTCGATCGACGGTCTGGTCGCGCATGAAAAAGCTCGGCATTCAGCCCACTCACGAGTAGTCGGCGCACGCGAGCGGTGGCGATGCGTAGGTGTGCCGAGATTTCGGTACGGCTGGTGATATTCAGGCACCGCCGTCGTCAGCATCCGGCGAGAAACGCTCCCTCCTGGATCGTTCCAATTAGTTGATCCCGAATCGTTTGGCGGTTTGATCTACCGACAACTCGCCGGCTGGCACACCCATCGCTCTCAGGTCTCCCGTGCCGACAATCCTTGAGCTGAATCAGGGGGGCACGAAAGCGAGAAGAGCCCATGTTCACGCGAAGGCAAGCGATCCGGTGGGCGGAGTTGTGGCTGTCGTGCTGGAACCAAGGCGACTACGAGACGCTGCTCGCCTTGTATCGCGACACCACACGGTTCGGCGCGCGATCTGACGAATCCGTTCTCTCCCATGACAACACGATCGAGGCGCTCAAGCGCCACTGGGCCGCCGTGCCCTTTGGCATTCATTCCTTACGCGGCGAACTGGAGCGCGTGTCGTGGGATCCCGAAACGCGCGAGCTGACCATCGTCTACGCGACCGATCTCGGCGGCACACGCCTGCATGGTTGCGATCTGGTCACGCTCGATGTCGAGGGCCGGGTCGTGCTGGGCGAGCCGTGTGTGGGCTGCGTCGCGGATGAATCCCGACGCGAGGATCACGCGCTCGTTCACGCCATCAAATCTGCAGAAGGAGGTCGGTGATGCGATTCACGGTAGCAAGGCGGCTGACTCGAGGTCTGTTGATCGGAGCCAGTCTGACGGGCGTTGTGCTGATGACAGCCGGCACGGCGGCGGAGACGGTGCCCGCCCAGGAGACGACGCGTTCGCTGCGGCGTGCGCTCGAGCGTCTGCCGTACTACGGCGTGTTCGACCACCTGACGTTCAGCCTCGAACGCGGCGTCGTGACGCTCAACGGATACGCGTACAACGGCAGCCTGCGCTCCGCCGCGGAGATGGCGGCCAAGCGGACGTCCGGCGTCGATGAAGTGGCCAATCGTCTCGAGGTGCTGCCCTCGTCACAAGAGGACGACCGGATCAGGTGGGCGACGTTCTATCGCATCTACACCGATGCGTTTCTGTCGCGGTACGCGTCGGGCGGTGACGTAGCTGCGCGCCGCGAGATCTACGAGGCCCGGCGCTGGGGCGGACTGTATCAACCGCTCGGCCTCTACTCGATCCACATCGTCGTGCGTCACGGACAGACGACGCTCTACGGCGTGGTCGATAGCGACGCGGACAGGCAGATTGCCGAGGTCAGGGCGCGCGAAGTGTTTGGCGCCTTCGGTGTCGACAACGAAATCGTCGTGGCCAAGAAGGTCGCGAAGAAATAGATGGGGAGCACTGAGATGTTGACGTTGAAATCGGCGAGGCGAGCGCTCTTCGTGGTGGCCGCTATCGGGTTGTGCGGCGTCTCCGTCGCGGGCGCACCGGCACCATTCGCTCCCGCGACCGAAGCACTTGCACCCGAGCTGAGCGGCCTGGGGACGCTGCACGTGCCTGTCTCAACGGCAACACCGCGCGCCCAGCGCTTCTTCGATCAGGGCATGCGGCTGCTGTACGCGTTCAACCACGCTGAGTCGATCCGCGCGTTCCGTGAGGCCGCGCGGCTCGATCCGTCCCTGGCGATGGCGTATTGGGGTCAGGCGCTCGCGCTCGGCCCCAATCTCAACGCTCCGATGACGCGCGACAACGGCCGCGCGGCGTACGCAGCGATCCAGGCCGCGCGTGTCGCGGCGCCGCGAGTCACTCCCCGCGAGCGGTCGCTGATCGAGGCACTGGCGTCTCGCTACGCACCGGAAGGTGCGGGCGATCGGCCGGCACTGGATCGCGCGTATGCCGCAGCCATGCAGAACGTGGCAGGGCAGTATCCGGACGACCCCGACATCCAGACGCTGTACGCCGACGCGGCGATGAACACGATGCCGTGGGATTACTGGCAGAAGGATGGTACGGCGAAGCCGGAGACGGCGCGCATCCTCGACATGCTCGAGCGGACGATCGCGCGCTATCCCGATCACGTCGGTGCGCTGCACTACCACATCCACCTGGTCGAGGCATCGAACGATCCCGATCGCGCCGAGCGTAGCGCGGATCGACTGGGCCCGTTGATGCCGGCGGCCGGCCACATGGTCCACATGCCGGCGCACATCTACATCCGCGTCGGTCGATATGCAGACGCGGCGGCCGCCAACGAGCGCGCGATCGTCGCCGACGAAGACTATCTCGCGCAGTGCCAGGCGCAAGGTCTCTATCCAGTGAGCTACTACCCGCACAACCTGCACTTCCTGTGGGCGGCGGCGACGTTCGAAGGACGCGGTGCGGTGGCCATCGATGCCGCACGCAAGGTGGCGGCGAAAGTGCCGCACCATCACGCGGGAGCGCTCGCGTGGACGGCCGATTTCCCGGTGACGCCGATGCTCTCCTACACGCGCTTTGGCCGCTGGCAGGACGTGCTCACCGAGCCGAAGCCGCCATCACACGAGCCCTATGCGATCGGCATCTGGCACTACGGACGCGGACTCGCATTCGTCGCGCGTGGGCAACTCGATCGCGCCGGCGACGAGCTCACCGCCGTGAAAGCGACGATGAAGCACGAGGCGTTTGCGACGACGCTGAAGGATCTGCCGCTGCTGACGAACCTGCAGATCGGGTCGCGCATTCTCGAGGGCGAGTTGCGCATGCGCCAGGGCGATGCCGGTGGCGCGATTGAACTGCTGCGCGAAGCGGTAACGATCGAGGATGGCATGCCGTACAGCGAGCCGCCGGTGTGGCACCACCCGCCACGGCAGATCCTCGGCGCGGTGCTGCTCGAGGCGGGACGCGCTGCGGACGCCGAAGCCGTGTATCGCGAAGACCTGCAGCGCTTCCGTGAGAACGGCTGGTCGCTGTTCGGCCTGCGCGAAAGTCTGCGCGCGCAGCGTCGTCGACACGAGGCCGACGATGTGCAGCGGCGGTTCGAGCGTGCGTGGACGCGCGCCGACATCACGCTGACCTCGTCGAGGATCATGACCGACGACTTGTCCCGCCGAAGCGTCGTGGACGCGAAGGCGGACCGCGACGATTGGTATGTCACGCTGCCGACCGGCATCCGCTTGAACTATGTGGAGCGCGGCGATCCGCGCGGCACGCCGGTGATCCTGCTGCATGGCTACACAGATTCGCGCCGCTCCTATGACCGCATCCTGCCGCTGCTGCCGGCGTCGTTCCACGTATTCGCGGTGACGCACCGCGGGCATGGGGACTCGGGCAAACCTGAAGCGGGCTATACGCCGTCGCACTTCGCCGCCGACCTCGCCGCGTTTCTCGACACGATGCGGATCGATTCGGCGGTGATCGTCGGGCACTCGATGGGCTCCACGGTGGCGCAGCGGTTCGCGATCGACAATCCGTCACGCACACGTGCGCTCGTGCTCGAGGGGGCGTTCCTGCCGTCGCCGCACAACCAGCCGATACGTGAGTTCTTCAAGACGGTGAGTACCTTCACAGATCCAGTCGATGCGAGAGCGATCCGTGAGTTTCAGCAAAGCACGCTGGAGAGACCCGTGCCGTCCGAGTTCTTCGAGACGATCGTGAGCGAAAGCCTGAAGGTCCCTGCTCGTGTGTGGAAGGCGGCACTCGAGCCGTATCTGACGCTCGACTTCTCGAACCGGCTCAAGGAGGTCGCCGTCCCGACACTGCTGATCTGGGGCGACCGCGACGGATTCACGGGGCGCGCCGAACAGGACGCGCTGAACCGCGCAATTGCGGGCTCGCGTCTCACCATCTATGGCGGCACCGGTCACTGTCCGCATTGGGAAGAGCCCGAACGATTCGCGACGGATCTGATCGCGTTCGTCCGTGGCATGGGTGCGCCGTGACGCGAGAGTGCTACTCTACAGGTTTGCACAGGCACACAGGCACTAGAGGAGGCTGTTCATGTCGCTGAGAATCAACGATGTCGCGCCGGATTTCACGGCCGAGTCGACGGAAGGCACAATCAACTTTCACCAGTGGATCGGTGATGGCTGGGCGGTCCTGTTCTCACACCCCAAGGATTTCACGCCCGTGTGTACCACCGAGCTCGGCTACATGGCGCGCATCAAGCCGGAGTTCGACAAGCGGAACACCAAAATCCTCGGCATCAGCGTCGACGGTGTCAGCAATCACCAGAAGTGGTCAAAGGACATCGAGACCTCGCAGGGCCATGCCGTCAACTATCCGCTCATCGGCGATCCGCAGCTGAACGTCGTCAAGCAGTTCGACATGCTGCCGGCCAATGCGGGCGACACGAGCGAAGGACGCACCGCGGCTGACAACGCCACCGCGCGCTCGGTCTTCATCATCGGCCCTGACAAGAAGATCAAGGCGATGCTGACGTATCCGATGAGCACCGGCCGCAACTTCGACGAGATTCTGCGGCTGCTCGACTCGTGCCGGCTGACGGCGTCGAAGAAAGTGGCGACGCCGGTGAATTGGAAGCAGGGCGAGGACGTGATCATCCTTCCGGCGGTGTCAGACGAGGATGCGAAGAAGACGTACCCCGGTGGGTGGAAGTCGCCGCTTCCGTACATTCGCATCGTCCCGCAGCCTCGATAACTGAGTCTGAGTCTCAGATTCTTTCTCAAGCTTCGCGTTCACACTCGTTGTTGGTAGCGTTCGGCCGTGGTCACACGGTCGACGCTGCTGCTCCTCGTGTGTGCGTTGATCGACGCGTTCAGCGGATACGCGCCTTCGCTCGCCGCACAGGCCTCGTCATCGCTTGACGCAGCGCTTCCCGCGAACGCGACGGGCCAGCAGATCTTCGTCGCCGCATGTGCGACCTGTCATGGCATGGATGGCAAGGGCTCGCCGCCGGCCATTGTCGGTTTCGATCTGCCGCTTCCCAATGGTCACGACTTTCCCGATTTCACAGACTGTGCGACGAATACCATCGAGCCGCTGGGCGACTGGATGGCGGTCGCGCATCGTGGCGGTCCGGTGCGTGCCCTCGACCGGCGCATGCCGGCATTCGGGGATGCGCTGGCCGAGGAGCAGCTCGAGCGCGCGGTCAAATATCTCTGGACGTTCTGCGACGATCCCGCCTGGCCGCGCGGCGACCTGAACCTCCCGCGCGCCTTCTTCACCGAGAAGGCCTTTCCTGAAAACGAGACCGTCTGGACCACCGGTGTGACCACGTCGGGTGCGAAGGCCGTGACCAATGAGCTGGTCTACGAACATCGCATTGGTGCCCGCTGGCAATACGAGGTCAAAGCCCCCTTCGGGGTGCAACAGGCCGAACCCGGCGGTGCATGGAGTCGTGGGCTTGGCGACGTCGAGATCGCGCTGCGCCGCACGCTCTACGCCAGCTTCGACCGTGGCAGCATCTTCGCCGCCGGCGGCGCGGTGACGCTGCCGACCGGCAAGGAGGAACTCGGCCTCGGCAACGGCTACACGATCGTCGAGCCGTTCGCGATGTGGGGGCAGATGATTGGCACGAGCGCTTTCGTGCAGACGCACGTCGGCTACGAGGTTGCGTCGGATCAGACGCGCGGCCAGAACGAGGGCTTCGTGCGCACGGCGCTCGGGTACACCGTTGCGCAGGATCGAGGCTTCGGTCGCGCGTGGACGCCGATGCTCGAAGTGCTCGCCGCGAAGCCGGAGCGCGGCGCCACTGAATGGGATCTTGTTCCCCAGATGCAGATTTCACTGAGCAAGCTGCAGCACGTCCTGTTCAGCGCCGGCGTGCGTGTCCCGATCAACGAACGCGACGAGCGCAAGCCACAGGTGTTGGCGTATTTCCTATGGGATTGGTTCGACGGCGGACTCTTCCAATTCTGGAAATGACCCTTCGACTCGCTTCGCTCGCTCAGGGCAGGCTCTTGCGATTAGCGCTGACGCTCTGGCTCGTCTCGATCGTCCTGGTGAGCGCGAAGGAGGTGCCGACCAGGACTGGACCTCCGAAAGGGAAACCGGATCTCTCGTTGTTCTCGCATTCCGAGAACTGCATGGCCTGCCACAACAACCTGGTGACACCCGGTGGCGAAGACGTGTCGATTGGTGCCACCTGGCGTTCGACCATGATGGCCAATTCGGCGCGCGATCCGTACTGGCAGGCGGGCGTGCGGCGCGAGACGATCGATCACCCCACACACGCCGCCGCGATCCAGGACGAGTGCGCCGGCTGTCACATGCCCATGGCGACACGGATCGCCCGCGAGTCTGGAGGCAGGGGAGAAGTGTTTCCTTCGCGTTCCGCTTCGGCGGGGCAGGCCGAGCTGCGCCGCCTCGCCGCGGACGGCGTCTCCTGTTCCGTCTGCCATCAGATCTCGAAAGAGCATCTCGGTACGCGCGAAAGCTTCAACGGCGAGTTCGTGATCGAACCGACGCCGGATTCAGGCGTGCGGCCGATATTCGGCCCCTATCGCGTGGATACGGGACGCAAGACGATCATGCGCTCGGTGACCGGGTTCGCGCAGGAGGAAGCGCCGCACATCAAGCAATCGGAGCTGTGTGCGACGTGTCACACGCTGATCACGACGGCCTTCGGGCCGAACGGGCAGGTGGTCGGATCGCTGCCCGAGCAAATGAATTATCAGGAGTGGCGGCACAGCGATTTCCCTCGCGAGGAGCGAAGCTGTCAGTCCTGCCACATGCCGGCAGTTGCCGGGCCGATTCGCGCGGCATCGGTGCTCGGCGATACACGAGACACGCTGGCGCGCCATGTGTTCGTCGGCGGCAACGCCTACATGGTTCGTCTGCTGAATCGCTATCGTCATGAGCTCGGTGTCCTGGCGCTACCGTCCGAGCTCGAGGCGACGGCGAACGCCACCGTCCGGCAGCTCCAGCGGGACACCGCCGAGCTGACGCTGTCGAGGCCGACGATCACCGCGGGCACTATCACGTTCGACGTGGACATCCGGAACCTCACCGGCCACAAGCTGCCGACGGGCTATCCCTCACGGCGGTTGTGGCTACACGTGACGGTGAAGAACCAGCGCGGCGAGCGCGTCTTCGAATCGGGTGCGTTCAGCACCACGGGATCGATCGCCGGCAACGACAACGATTCGGACGTACAGCGCTTTGAGCCTCACTACGACGAGATCAGTGCTCCCGACCAGGTGCAAATCTACGAGTCGATTCTCGGTGACGTGAGTGGCGGGGTGACGACGGGTTTGCTGAGCGCGACGCAGTACCTGAAGGACAATCGTCTGTTGCCACGTGGGTTCGACAAGACTACAGCGGCTGCGGAGATCGGCGTCTACGGTGAGGCGAAAGCTGATGCGGATTTCGTGGGAGGCGGTGATCGCGTGCACTACCGCATCCCTGCCTCGGCGAGCGGACCGCTCACGTTCGAAGTTGAGCTGCGATACCAGACGATCGCGTATCGCTGGGCGCAGAACCTGGGGCGCTACGACGCTCCAGAGCCGAAGCGGTTTCTGTCGTACTACTCCGCGACGGCAGACGGCTCATCGGTGATCGTCGCGACCGCGCGCGCTGTCTCGCCTTAGCGTTTAGTGATAAACGCGCTTGAGATTTTCCAGCTTGCAGCCCCGTGGCAGCTTCTCGGGACGAAGCGGCGGTGCATCTCCCATATAGCAGCCCGGAATCACGTACACCGCGGGGGACGTTTGGACCACCGGTTCGACATGGCCGAAGGACCATGGCCGATAGCGCGCATAGTACCCAGGACCCGAATAGTAGACGGGCACCAACGTCGGCCGGTAACTGATCCGATTCAACGCGCGATCCAAGTAGTCCGGATACGCGGAGCGTGGCACGACAACCGGTGCGCGTCCGCGTGAGTAGGGAGGCACGGGATCGATGTCTCCGCGCGACATGTATCGAGAGGTGACCGGCGAAGGGTCATACACGTCGTTGGTCCCGGCGACGGCATACCAGCCGGGGACGGCCTGACGCGAGAACCTCGGAAGACGGTCGTAGGTCGGTGAGTACGTGCTGGCTCCGGCGCGGAACAGATCGCTGCCGAAGGCCGTTGACGGCAGTGAATTGGATTGCGCTGCACTGTGCGCGGGCACCAGCCAGACAGCCAGCATCAGCGCAATCGACGCCCGTCCCATCACATCCTAATTATCGAGGATCCAACTCAGCTGGACGGTGAGTCTTTCTGCGCAAAAGCGGCGACGCTCTTCGCAGGATTACCCGTTCTAGCGAACAGAACGGGCGGCCGGAGCAGTCGGGGCGATGACGGGCGGAACCTCCCGCACGTCCTTCACGTTGCACCCCGCCGGCAGCTGCTCCGCGCGCGGGCGTGACGTTCCCGCGTAGCAGCGCGGAATCACGTAAAACGTCTTCGGTGGTCCGGCTGCGGCGCGAAGCTCCGGACGTTCGTCACGTCTGGTGAGCGTGCCCCGATACGACAGGACGTCATTCGCGCGAACCCGCAATTCGACGCTCTGCGAGTCGTATCCCTCAGCCTTGAATTCGATGCGATGCGGTCCGGCGTCGAGTGTCCCCCCGCCGCCGCGGCGGAAGTCGGAGACGGTGCCCGCATAGAGGCCGTCGACGAACACCTGGGCGCTCTCGGGCTCGACCTCGAGACGCAGGTAGCCTTCTTGATTCTCACGCTCGCGCATATAGCGATCAACCGCCGGCGACGAGGAATCTGGTTGGCCGATGTAGCCGAATGGATCGGTGATGTATCCGGACCCGGCTCCGTAGCTGTATCCGCCGTAGAAGAACCCGCGCGAGCGGCTGTACTGTGGTGCGTATGTTCTGGGGCCGGCCCGGAAGATGTCCCCGCGATCGAGGGCCGACGGCGACGCGTACGGGCCAATAGGTGGCGCCGATGGCGGTGCGGGCGGCACGA
>Ga0111539_10007323_pt1 | contig 14132 bp, 8 predicted proteins | sample RhiMethybrSRZTD1_FD_79667 | JGI IMG/M metagenome (GOLD analysis project Ga0111539, IMG submission 79667) | Populus rhizosphere microbial communities from Tennessee, USA - Rhizosphere MetaG P. TD hybrid SRZTD1 (version 2) (version 2) | ecosystem: Host-associated > Plants > Roots > Rhizosphere >...
TAATTCTACTCTTCAATGAAGTTCTGACGACCCATTTCCAAATCCTAGCAAAGGGCATTGACCGATGAGTGCCCGGCGCGATTGCGCCGTGAGAGTCTGGTCCAGAAAAACTTGAATCATTCCCGATGCTAGCGGATCACATTCTCCCACTTGACAATCACCAAGGCCGAGCGCAAGTCCCTCCAATCCTTGGAGAGCCGGATCCAGAAGAGACGATCACGGGGGCGGAACTGCGAGCGTTGTCCTTTTTCTACTGATTGATTTCCTATCAAACAATCTGTCAATCCGACTGTGCGCGCTCAAGCACGCGGTTGTCCCGACGAATTCTATAGGTTGCCCCGAAATAAATAGCGACTAGTTTAGTTGCAAATGAGATAACGAATAGGACGCCGACACGAAAGGTGATCCCCGCCGCCAGCAAGATCGCGAGATCAATCGAGGCGTAGGCGATCCAGACCACAACCGCCGGCTTGAACGCGAACTTCCCCTGCCGCCAGCCGCTAACTACCCATCCGGCCGCGAACATGAGGGGAATTCCGGCGATGATACTGCAATACGGCGCGGCGATTTGTATATGGTCCTGGTAATACTTGTTGTCGTGGCCTGGATCGATCCAGTAACTGTACACGACCATGTACAGAACGCTGAAAGCGACATTTGCAACCATCACGATGAGGGAAACTCCAACCAACAAGGCCAGATGGCTCCATCGTTCCAAAGTCATCTTGAACGCCTCCATTTCAACGCCACCTGGCTTTTCCTGTCCTCTTTGCATTTGAACAGGTCGTGAACCTGGTGGCGTGATTTTCATTGCCCGAAAACCTCGATATCATTTTGCGGGTAATTCTCGAGCATAAGCGAGCGGTATAGCTTGACGGTTTTTGCGAATTTTCTGATACTCGGCGGTAATGAAGGCTGATACGGTAAAAAGCCACCATGAGCGAGTGCTGCGAGTTCTGGTCGAGATTGAATCGAATCTGAGCGCGGATTTGACGCTCGAAACTCTATCGCGTCAGGGCAATCTTTCGCCCTATCACTTTCATCGTGTGTTCAGCGCGCTGGTCGGCGAATCGCTCAAGGACTATGTGCGACGGCTGCGGCTGGAGCGGGCGGCTCACGAATTGACGTTCAGCGCCCGGTCAATCATTGATCTAGCGCTTGATGCTGGCTATGAAACACACGAATCTTTCACGCGGGCTTTTCGCGCCGCATTCGGTCGCAGCCCCTCTGCGCATCGAAAATTTCATGCGCAATCACGTCCCAAATTGACGCCATCGCAAACTGTGAAGCCGTCAGAATATCGTTCTTCCCCGCCTGAACTGCGCTCTGCCAATGCAACCCCTTGCACTGGCCGCATTGAAAGATTGCCGCGCTTGCGTGTGGCGTTTATTCGGCATGTCGGCCCCTATGAGAATGTACCGATGGTCTTCGAGCGACTTCAAGAATGGGCGCGAAAACGACAAGCGAAGCCGATTGACCTGATGTTGCTCGGAATTGCGCATGACAATCCCCATTTGACTTCTCCCGACAAGCTCCGCTTTGATTGTTGCGTGCTCATTGATGCGACGATCAAGGCCGAAGGCGAAATCGGAGTTCGGGAAATCGGCGGCGATCTCTATGCTGTCAAAACTCACTATGGAAGTTTTGAGACGCTCGCCGAAAGTTATCGTTGGCTGGGCGGTGAATTTCTGCCTTCGAGGGGGCTGCGATTACGAAACGCACCGGCTATTGAAATCTACCTGAACCATCCCGAATCTACACAGCCTGAGGATCTATTGACCGATGTGCTGTTACCTGTAGAAAAATCGCCTCTGAACTAACCTTTCCCTCCCAAAAACCTCATCCCGCGTTGAAATACTTTCAGTTAGAGAGATCATCAGCCATTCTGCTCAATCGTCCGGCTCATCCTTTTTCCGATGGTTTGCTTCACACTTATTGTCCTCATCTCAGCTCTCTTTTTGCTCATCCGGAACTGGGATGGTAACCTAAGACCGTTCGTGCCCGAACTGCTGGCCTGGGACGATGTGCTGGCTGACTGGAATTGTAGTAGTAGAGAAAATACCTGTCCTTCGCCAAAACTCAATTCGTCTGCGTTTTCAACAACTCAAATACGACGTCCATCACGCGGACGTGGCGACTGATCCGCGAGGAAACGAATCTTCCATCCCAACACGCGATCAACGAGCTTGCGAAGGTGAGCGGCGCCGTCGAAGCGGCGCACAGCCAGAATTGCCGCGCTGCGAATCTGTACCTACCCGCCCCGTGAATTGCCGCGTGGATTCGTGTTTGATTGCAATGGATAAGACATGGTTTGGACGATAGCGACCGCTTACAAACCGTGTCAAGAATGGCGTCCAAACGCCATCTTATGGATTGTTTACGCTGGCAATTTGCTCGGATCGTGTCGCGGCGGAATCCGGCGCCGTCAAATCATGATGGGTAATATAACGAATTGAAATCGGTTGGTTGTCTTTGACTTCGGCGCGCACTAAAACCTGGAAATAAGGTGGATGCGCATTGTCTTTGGCATTCGGGCATCGGCGGAGTTGGGCATTCAGTTCGCGTAAATGCTCCGGTTGCGTGACATATTCCGCAGCAGCCAGCGTCGCCCAGGTGTTGCATCCGCTCAGCATCAGAATGCGGCGATGTTCGGCTTTGCCGGGCCACAACGTCACAACGGCGTAATTGGGAGCGGCGCTATCTTGCGAGTCGTAAATCTGCTCTTCACCGGGTTGGGGACGACGGTTGATGACTTTGCCGTTGACGCCATCGGGGCTGATCGCAAAATCGTTCGGATAGTTCAGTTCATCTGCCAGCGTGTGGAAACGCATGGAAGAAAGAAAAATCAGATTGTAGTTTTTCACTTCCTGCCAGCCGACCAGCCGGTTGCGCGCAACCCGCAATTCGCGCGATTGTTGCCAGAAAAATTGAGACAGCGTATGAATCCCGTGAGCTTCGCCAACGCCTGTATACACCTCAACCGGGTTTAAGATTCTATTGAAGGTCTTCTGAAAGGTTTGCAATCGAGTGCCAACGCTTGTCTCCACATCCAATGGGGAATTGACCCGCACGTCACGGAGAAACAAGCCATCGCTGACAAAAAACTGCGGCGTTCCGTAAGCCAGCACTGTGCTGACGCCAGGTTCAAAAAACCTTCCCCACAACGGTTGATAATCCGGATCGAGTCTTCGTGATGATTTGGCCGGAGCGGCGTCAGGCGTTGTCGCAATCCGAGTTTGTACCTGCTGAAAGGTCATGGTCGCCAGAATGCCAATGGCAAAGGCAATTGCCACAGGCCCCCAAACAGGCCAGGCAATGCGGCGAGCGGGCAAAGCCGGAATCAGCTTGGCAGGTCGGCTAACCGCGACCTCAACCAATGCAACTTCCGATGAAGTCATTTCGGATGACGCGCTTTGGCAAACCTGAAAGGTGGGGACGTAACTACCTTTGGGCAGTTCAATTTGGAGTTCGCTTGCCGCTCCTTCTTCCTGATAAAAACTCGCCAGTTTTTTGCGAAGTTGGGCGGCCTGGACGCGCACCACGGCATCCGTTCGCGGATCGAATTCCTGGCCACGCTGAAAGACTTCCAGGCCGATGGTGTATTCCTTCAGTTCGCCATCTTCGCCAGCCAATTTCTTGGCGACAACGTGACGCAGAAACTTTTCCAGGCTTTTGGCCTGGCGAAAGTGCTTGCTGCCCACAATCATTTCCAGATGCTGGTTGATCTTTTCGGGTTCAATTTCGGCTTGGATGGACTCTTGGTGTTGGATTTTTCCGGTCTGGCTCATTTCATACCTCTCTGTCCTTTAATCCCTGAAAACAAAAGGGATTCATCGGTTTTTAACGGTTAATGCACGCTGATAACCTTGTTTCCTGACCAGGAATCGCGGTAGAGACTTCTACATAACTCGAGCAGTCTGACAAAACTGGACTTCTTTATAGAAGCCGTAAGAAAGCACGTCAAGAACGGTTAATAGACTGGCGAAACGCTTTGCTGGAAATCCAATCTGATCCGCGCAAAAATCTATCTTTGATTTTCGGAGGCTTTATGTCCAAGACTCGACGAAGCGCGTTCTCCTGGCTATACGCTCTTTGTTTGTCAGCTCTGCTGGTTTCAACGGCAAGCGCCCAAACCATTACTGCCACCCTGAACGGAACCGTTACGGACGAAGCGGGAGCGGTGGTGCTAAACGCCAAAGTGACCGTCACCGCCAACAGCACCGGTCAGGCCAAAACAGTGACGACCGACAGTGAAGGACGCTATTCCGTGCCGTTTCTGCAACCCGGCGGATACAGCGTAACGGTGGAGGCCCTGGGGTTTGCGAAATCCGTCCGCTCTGGTTTGAATCTGGAAGTCGCCCAAACGGCCACGCTCGACCTCAAACTGAAAACCGGAAACACCACCGATACGGTGGATATCACAAGCGATGCGCCGCTGTTGGCGACAGAAACCTCTTCGCTGGAGTCCACCATTGAAAACAAACTGATCGAAAACCTGCCCTCTGCGCAACGCAGCACGCTCGCCTTCATCAACATGACGCCGGGCGTGATTGACGCAGGCTTCGCGCTGGCACAGGGCGAAAACCTGAACACGAATGGCAATGCACAAGGGCCAATCGGTAGCCCCGGCAATCGTAACTTCTTCGATTCCAGTTTCACGGTTGGCGGCGGGCAAAACTCCACAAATGACGTGTTGCTCGATGGTGTGTCGAACACGGTTGGGGATTTTAACGGCGTGGCGGTCAATCCGCCGCCGGATTCGGTGCGTGAATTCAAGGTCTTTTCCGGCGCGTTTTCGGCGGAATACGGCCGTTCGGGCGGCGGTGTAGTCAATATGATTACGAAGGCCGGAACCAGCCAATATCACGGATCGCTCTACGAATACTTCCAAAATGGCGGATTGAACGCCAACGGCTGGCAACGAAACCGCAGCGGACAATTGGCCAATGGCCAAGACGCGCTGCCGCGTATTCCAATCAAGCGCAATCAATTCGGCGCCGCTATTGGCGGCCCGATCTGGTTACCCAAAAAGTTCTTCGGCCCGATTGGTTATAAAAATAAAGAGAAGATGTTCTTCTTCTTCAATTACGAAGGCCGCCGCGAACGCAATCCGTTTTCACGTCAGTTGACCATGCCCACCGCCAAAATGCGCAAAGGCGACTTTTCAGAACTGCTGACTGGGGCGACACGCACAGGCCAAACGGAAATTGATGGCACAGCGCCTTCGCTTTTCGGACAGCTTTACAATCCATATGGAGCGTTGGTGAATAACAAACGTCAGGCGTTTTCGGGCAATCGGCTGGACGCGTTGCCCGTTTGCGGCAGCGGAGCGCGCACTTCGGCCTGCCTGGATCCGGTGGCATTGAAAATTCTGGAATATCTTCCGCTCCCCAACCAACCGGGACTGACGGACAATTACGTCGTTTCGGACATCGCTCAATTCTCCCGCGACCTGTACGCGATTCGCGTTGACCAAACGCTGTCTGAAAAACACAACTTTTTCGGGCGCTACAGTAAAGAGCGCCGGTTTCAAGCCGAGCCGACATTCCTGGGGTCGGTTGCCACAAATTCGCGCGTCATTGTGGACACCTTTCACAACGCCACACTCAATGACGTGTATTCCATCAGGCCGAACCTGATTAACAACGCGCGTTATGGTTACACGCGGGCACGCGCGCACCAAACGCCGGTCAGCGAGGGCTTCGATCCGGGGTTGCTGGGATTTCCATCCTACATTCTGAATACTTCGCCCATCGGCGCATTCCCGATTTTGAGTTTTGAAGCGGGCGCACAAGGGCAAGGCCGGGCAAGCGAAATTACGGCAGGCCAGATCGGCGGTAGCGGAAATAATCAGCCGCGCGATACGCAAACGTTCGCCGACGCCGTCACCTGGCTGAAAGGCGCGCACACTGCCAAATTCGGCGCGGAGTTTCGTCTGCTGCGCTTTTTCGCATTTCAGTACAACAATCCGGCAGGCGCCTACAATTTTGCTCGGAGCCAAACGCGCGGCCCGAACCCGAACGTGACGCCGACAAACATTCTGGAAACCGGTTCGTCGTTCGCATCATTCTTGCTCGGCATTCCATCGAGCGGTTCCAAAGAGCAGGTCACACCGATCACGCTTTACCATCATTACTATGCTGGTTTCGTCCATGACGATTGGAAAGCGACGCGTAACTTGACGTTGAATTTGGGCTTGCGTTGGGATTATGAAACCGGCACGGCTGAAACCCATGGATTGATCAGCAATTTCGATCCCGAAGCGGCTTCACATCTGGCTGGACGTGTTGCAGCGCCCGCCGATCCAATCATACGCGCGTTGCGACCAAACTTTACAGACCTGCGTGGTTTGATCAGCTTCCCGGATGGCCCGCAAACGGAGTATCCCAAGAAGCGCTTCGCTCCACGCATTGGGTTGGCGTATCGGCTTCGAGAAAAGACGGTCTTGCGCGGAGGATACGGCGTTTTCTTTGTGCCGTATTCGGTTGAGCAAACTTCGGCAATCGGCAACGTCTTTTCCGTCAACATGACGCAAGCGTTCAACAACGCGCAAGTTCAGCAGCCAGGCACGGCAGCAGCGCCGACACTCTTTTTGAGCGATCCCTATCCGGGCGGCATCACGGCCCCACCAGGTAAGTCGCTCGGTCCTGACACGCTGATCGGCCAAAGTCCCGTTCTGGTGGAACCGTTCCGAAAGAATGGATACTTGCAACAATGGAATTTCGTCGTTTCGCGCCAGTTGGCGAGAAGCCTGGTGCTGGACATAGCCTACTCAGGCAGCCACGGCGTTCGGTTGCCGTACCGTACGCTGAACATCAATCAAATTCCCAGAGAGTATTTGGATTACGCCAAGGCTCACTTTTCCGAAGCGCGCGATTTCAATGGCGTCCAGGCGACCAGCGTGGCGCAGTTCTTTAACCAATCGGTTGCCAATCCGTTTTTCGGATTGATCACCAATCCGAACTCTACGCTGCGCACTGCGACGGTGACACGCGCGCAGTTGCTGAAACTGTATCCGCAAAACGACAACCCGACGATTTTCAACGGGCATTTCGGCGCCGCCAAATACAATTCGCTGCAGGTCAAGTTGGAAAAACGCTTTAGCGGTGGACTGTCGGCCAACGCCAGCTACGTCTGGGGCAAGCTGATTGACATCGGCCGCAACGGCAACAACAACAGCGGCACAGCCACCAGCGTCGAAGATGCGTTTGACCTCGCGGGCGAATACTCCATTTCAAGCTTGGATATTCCACACCGCTTTGTCGCCAGCTTCAGCTACGAACTGCCGTTCGGAAAAGGCAAGCGCTTCGGCCAGAACTGGAATGGTTTCCTCAAGGGGTTGGCTGGCGGATGGCAAGTCAGCGGCACAGCGACGCGCCAATCTGGTTCGCCGCTTTCGATTTCGGCAGCAGGCATCGGACTGAGCTTTGCCACACGTCGTCCAGATCGGTTGGCGGATGATGGCAGTTTTGACGATGCACGCGATCGCGCACGCGCTGGCCAGACTTGGTTCAACACCGCTGTCTTCGCACAACCTGCAGATTTCACACTTGGCAATGCCACGCGCAATTACAGCGATGTTCGCCGCGACGGATACCGCAACGTGGATTTGTCCGTGCTGAAAAACATTGTGTGGAGCGAAGGCCGCCAGAAGATTCAATTCCGCGGCGAATTCATCAACGCCTTCAACAACGTGGTGTTCGGCACGCCCGGCACAGCGGTAAACGATCCGGCGAATTTCGGCATTGTCCGCACGCAGGGCAATCAGCCGCGTCTGATTCAGTTGGCGCTGCGGTACACATTCTGATCGCGTGAGTAGGGCAATCTGCCGAGGTTGCCCTACTTTTTCAAAGGGTATTTTGAGGAAATCAGGGCAACCTCGGCAGATTGCCCTACTTTTTTAAGGAACTTTCGTGCATCGTCTTATATTATCTCTTCTGCTTCTCATTCTCGCGTCAACGGCAAACACACAATCGAACAACCAAGCGCAATACGATCTGGTCATTTACGGAGGCACGGCAGCGGCAGTCACCGCAGCCGTCCAGGCCAAGCAAATGGGCAAAACCGTGATTATCGTTTCGCCCGACAAACATCTGGGCGGATTGTCCAGCGGCGGTTTGGGGTTCACCGACACCGGCAATAAAGCCGTCATTGGCGGTTTGGCGCGCGAGTATTACCACCGCGTCTATCAGCATTATCAAAAGCCAGAAGCCTGGAATTGGGAGCGCCGCGAACAATTCGGCAACATAGGCCAGGGCACGGTGGCGCTGGACGGCGAAAACCGCACCATGTGGATTTTCGAGCCGCACGTCGCCGAACAAGTTTTTGAAGACTTCATCCGCGAATACAAAATTCCAGTCGTTCGCAACGAATGGCTGAACCGAAAAACCGGCGTCAAAAAGTCCGGCGCAAGCATTGTTTCAATCAAAACGCTGAGCGGGAAAACGTACGCCGGCAAAATGTTCATTGATGCCACCTACGAAGGCGATTTGATGGCTGCCGCAGGTGTCAGTTACCACGTAGGTCGTGAGTCCAAAGCTCAATACGGCGAACAATGGAATGGCGTGCAAACCGGTGTGCTGCATCACCGACATCATTTCGGCGCGGTCAAAGATAAAATCAGCCCGTACTGGATTCCTGGCGATCCGAAAAGCGGCGTTCTGCCGCGCATTTCCACCGCTCCGCCGGGCGAATACGGCGCGGCGGACAACAAACTGCAAGCGTATTGCTTCCGCATGTGCTTGACCGACCACGCCGAAAACCGTGTTCCCTTCCCGAAACCTGCCGCGTACGATCCGAAGCAATACGAATTGATGCTGCGGATTTTTCAGGCGGGCTGGCGCGAAGGTTTTCAGAAATTCGACCGCATCCCCAATCACAAAACCGACACCAACAATCACGGCCCGTTCAGTACGGACAACATCGGGTTCAACTACGATTACCCCGAAGCCAGTTACGAACGCCGCCGCCAGATCATCCGCGAACACGAACAGTATCAAAAAGGCTGGCTCTATTTCATTGCCAACGATCCGCGCGTGCCCAAAGACGTGCAGGACGAATTTCGTAAATGGGGGTTGGCCAAAGACGAATTCAAAGACAACGGCAACTGGCCACATCAGATTTACGTCCGCGAAGCCCGGCGTATGGTCGGCGCGTACGTGATGACCGAAAACGAATTGCTGAAAAAACGTCCGACGCCGGATTCGGTCGGCATGGGTTCTTACGGCATAGATTCGCACAACATCCAGCGCTACATCATCGGCACAGGCAAAGACGCTTACGTTCAGAACGAAGGCGACATTGGCGTTTCGACCAATGGCCCTTATCAAATTGCCTACGGTTCGCTGGTTCCAAAAAAGGGACAGGCGGATAACCTGTTCGTACCGGTGGCGATGTCGAGTTCCCATATAGCTTACGGCAGCATCCGCATGGAGCCGGTCTTTATGATTCTGGGACAGTCCTCCGCAACTGCGGCGGTGATGGCGATTGATGGAAAGCTGGCGGTACAGGATGTTCCGTATGCGAAGCTGCGCGAGCGGTTGTTGCAGGATAAACAGGCGCTGGAGTACTCCGCCACGAAGTAAGCTGTTTTCAAACACAGAAGCCGCAGAGTTCACTGAAATGGCCTTGCGTTAACCTAGCCTCTTCAGCAGGCCATCATCATTTTTGATACACGACCGCAAGGAGTTTGACATCGTAGACCAGGTTTCCGGTGGGGACGCCGCGACGACCTCGCTTCTCTCCGTAAGCAAGTGCGGCAGGAATCCAAAATCGTCTCATTTCGCCGACGACCATGCCAAGCACTCCTTCATGCAAGCCGGGGATGAGATGGGTAACAATGTAGACCGCAGGTTTGCCACCCCTGACAGTAGACTCGAACAAAGCGCCATCGGTGGTCCAGCCGGAAAGATGCAGCTTGACCTGGCTGGTGGACGAGGGGCGCCGCGTCCCTGCGCCTTTCTCCAGAGTCCGAAAAGCTAAACCGGAATCCGTCTTCACCGCCGTTTTAGGAGGAGCCTTCAAATCCGGAGGCGTAGATGGGGCCTTGATAATTGCCAGAAGCTCTATATCCATTGTGATGTCCACCTTCGGCGGCATGTCATCCTCATCGGCGGAGGTGAAAGTGAGGCGACCTGGAACCCAAATGCGCAGCTCTTCTCCGATGACCATCGTTTTCAGGGCCTCGGCGACTCCGGGGAATACTGTCCGCATACACTGGACTTCGGCGGTACCCCGAAGTCTCGAACTGACGAGCAATGCGCCATCTCTCTGCCAGACCGAGAAATGCACTTTCACGCAATCGTTATCTCTCGGATGCTCGGCGCCACGGCCATGCTTGAGGACCTTCATGACGACTCCCGAGGCGGTCGTACGCGCGTCTGATGGAGGCGCCGCCACGTCCGGGGGCGCGGCGATCGCGCGTTGCTGAGTGACTAACTGGATAGCTTGCGCGCCCTTTCCGCCTCCAGCGCAGTAGGCGATCACAGCTAAAAAAACGATTGGTAGACCCGGCGCAAAAGCGCGGAAAAATTTCGCATTTCGCATAGTCGTTTTGATTTCTGATGTTCTGTTCATAATTTTGTGTGATCGAAGAGGCGAGTAGAGAGTTCGAAACACGCGAAACAAACGAGACACGCGAAAGATTTCCGCCTTTTCCTTGTATTTCGCCTGGTTCGCGCGCTTCGGTCGCTTGCTTACTGCGGTATCAACCTGATGTTGTCGAGCGCGATCCAGAATCCTGTGCTGCTCGCATTCTTGCCGGTAATCATAAACCGAAACGATTTGTTACCCGCGGTCGGGAAGGTCACATTGCCTATATCGATCTCTGGAAATGTCGCCGTTGATGAGAACTCGTCCACCGGCGAACCTTGATTGACGCCATTGCTGCTGAATTGCCAGATGCCGCGATTACCCAATTTCTTGATCCGGACGCGAATATCATAGGTCCTCGCCTCCGGGACATTGACCGTGTAGGTGACGAAATCGCCTACCGCATTGGCTTCGAGAATCGTGCCCTGACCGCCACTATAGCCTGTATCCAGGGCGACACGATGGAGATCGCCGGAGGTTGCAGCGACCGTCAGCGATTCCGTCTCATAGGTGATGACGCCAGAAGCTGGCTGACCGTAGACCTGTAACTCGTAGATTCGAGCGGCGGCGTCGCCATTCTGGGTGGGTGTGGTGATGTTCAATCGGACAAAGCGGGCTACGGTCGGCGCAATGTTGTGAGTTGTGATGCTCTGGATATTATTGCTCACGCTCGCCACCTGGATGAAGTTCACTCCATCCGCGCTGACCTGGAGATTGTATACCTGAGTGTTGAAGTCGAAGCTTTCGCCTCCGGCGCCCGCATGCTCTACCACGATTTGATTGACGCTGAAGTTACTCCCCAGGTCTACCTGAAGGAACTTGGTTCCCGCGTCCAGAGAGCACCACTTGTCAGCGTTGCCGCCGGAGTAGCTCCCGTTTAATGCCTTGGCCGGTCCTTCGTTCGCGTTACATGGCGTGCTTCCCGACGCCGTTTTGTTCAGCGCCAGGTTCTGCGAAGGGGGAGGCGTCGTTCGCAGGCCATAAACGGAGACGATGTTCGAGAGAGACGCCACGTACACCTTGCCGTTGACGACTACGGGAGGCGATCCCTTCGAGAAATTGTACGAGTCATCGCCGACGCCAGAACTTGACCAGAGGAGCGGGAGCGTCGCCCCGCTATTCTGCGCGTTGAAGGCATACAGAACTCCTGGGACCACTGCCTGGTTGGCGTCGCCCGCGCGCGGCGTGGTTGCCCAGAGGATGCCGGTTCCTGACGCCGACCCGTTGGCGGAGATAGTCATCATCCCTCCCGGCATACCCGGCGGAGGCAGAATAGCCCCTTCGGCGAACGCCGGCTCGTTAAGTTTCTGGGTCGAAGTGTTGAAGCGGAAGGCGCGCAGAAAATCGTTTTCGCCCCAGACATAAAGATTGAGTCCTTGAGGGCTGTTCCACGTCACCATAGTGTTATGAATGTGGTAGGTGACACCCGTGCGATTGGTCAGTTCGACGGCTTGAAAGACCTGGCGGATCTGCGTGTCACCGCTGACCAGATGGCCCAGACTGTTACTGTCGATGAGGTAACCTTTCCCGCCCCCCTTTCCGCCGATGACGACCAGATTGGTTCCCGGCAAGAAGATCGGCCCGGCTGATCCCAGGTCCAGATCGCCGTTATTTAAGGACATCCAGTTGGAAGGAGTGAACCAATCGAGAAGGTTGAGTGTTCGTGGGGCGAGCTTCAGGAGTGTCTCGCCGAAATTGGCGCTGCCGTTCCAATCTCCGTTGCCTGTGGACGCGTATAGATTGCCGTTCCCGTCAAAGGCGGGAGCGGCGCCGGCCATCCAAATTCCGGCGCGGGTCCCGCCGGGCGTTACGTTGAAAGCCCCGACCTGTTGGAGCGTCGAGGCGTCATAGGCCATCAGGAATCCGTGATACGACCCCGTGTCGCAGAATGACGACCATCCGATGTAGACGGTGTTATTCGCGAGAGCAAGTCCCGGGCGCTGGTTATTGAGCGAAGGGCTAAACGATGGCGCCGAGATGGCCACCGGACTCATTCGGTCAGCGCCGGTCCTCGTATCTATCGCCCGCAGTCTTTGCACAGTTGAAGTGCCCTCCACCGTGCGGGTCACGAAATACATGATGTTCGTGGACTCGGCGATCACTGGCGTGCCGATAATGCCGATGTTACCGCTGAAGTCTCTGTATGCGCCGCAGGCTGAGCCGACCTCCGTGTTCCGAGTCGGACGGCCCGCGCCGTTGAAGTTCCGCTGCCAAAGAGGGAGGCCAGCGCCGTCGGCGTCGAAAGCGTAAACAGTGTTGTTCACTGTCGCCACGTAAAGGACGTTTCGCGTGGCGCCTCCGATCGACAGCCCCGCCGCGTACAGGAGGCCGGCATAGACCTGATCGTCAACTTGGTTTTGAAAAAGCTTCCCAAACTGACTCGAATTGACATTCGACGTGGTCAGGATGGTCTCCGAACTGTTCGCCCCGGTCCGCTGGTTGTTGTAATTTCGGGTAGAGACGTTGACGGCTTGCGAGTGGGCCATGGTGAAAGCCATGAGCACAAACACCGGAAGAAAAGCTGTAGCCCAAAAACGCCGGTTGTGGGGACATGAATTCGACTTCATCAGGTTTCCTCCTAAATTCCAAATTGTTTGTGTTTCCCGCCTGAATTGAACCCTGCCCCTGGCAGGCAGGAAGAGCAGCGGAATAGTCAGAAATTGATCTTAAGTGCGAGTTGCAATAAATGCGGGTGATTCTGCTGAGATGGATCCACAACCCCGAAATTAGCGCTGGCTGGAATGGTGAAGCCCTTGCCGCCGTGACTCAATCAGATGTTTTCAAATACCATATCAATAAGAACGAAAATTGGGCGATTTCAGGCCCTTTTCAGCGCCAGTTTCGCCAATGTCCAGTTACCTGCTTCCTGCGGGAGGCGTCCACTTCGGATCTGTGTCCAGCCATCAGCCGATCTGACTAGTCCGGGCTGATCTTAGAGATTGCTTTATGGATTGAAGTTGAATGACGTGCGTTCCGGTCTAAGCAATGACCGATTGATGAATTACTAACTACTCGTCCACTGTGTTACATTGATGTAGCGTTGCGCCACTGACCCAACCTGAGGCTCACTATATATCTGTGGCGAGGCTTAATCAATACCTGATCGCTTAGACGCTTGAAAACGATCCTAACGGAATTGCGTCATTTCATTCGTTGGCGCTATTCGAAGATAAAGCCTGCGTAGGCGATCGCGCGACAACGTATTTAAACTCGCCCACTTACCTAGCTCGTACAAACGCTCAGACAGTTTCTCCAAAGAATCGGCCTGAACGTGATCGCCCGCGCCCAAAGACATGACTACGGCAGGAGTGAAGCCTTCGAGGTTTTTCCTCATCCCGGTCTCCGTTCCCGTGGATTTTTACAAGTTTTATTGGCGCGAAAACCGATTCGCGCAAGCGCCGCGCAGGATGTGGCCCTGTTGTGGGTACCGAAAATGCCATCCGAGAGCTTCAGGCCGGAATATCACCAGATCGATGAGTTCAACTTCGACTCGGCTTTCGTCAATTCGGACAATAGCGCTTCTCATTCTTTAGGGTAGACGA
>Ga0111539_10007324_pt1 | contig 14130 bp, 9 predicted proteins | sample RhiMethybrSRZTD1_FD_79667 | JGI IMG/M metagenome (GOLD analysis project Ga0111539, IMG submission 79667) | Populus rhizosphere microbial communities from Tennessee, USA - Rhizosphere MetaG P. TD hybrid SRZTD1 (version 2) (version 2) | ecosystem: Host-associated > Plants > Roots > Rhizosphere >...
ACGGCGGCGTCGATACCTCGGCATCGCAGACCTTCGTCATCACCGTCGCGGCGCGGAACGACGCGCCGAGCTTCGTCAAGGGCGCCGACCAGACCGTGCTCGAGGACGCCGGTCCCCGGACGGTCGCCGGCTGGGCGACCGCGCTGAACGCGGGCGCGCCGGATGAAGCCGGCCAGCTGCTGGACTTCATCGTGACCACCAGCAACGACCCGTTGTTCAGCGTGAAGCCGGCGATCGCGCCGAACGGCACGCTGACGTTCACCCCCGCTGTGAACGCGAACGGCAACGCAACGGTCACGGTCCGGTTGCACGACAACGGTGGAATCGCCGGCGGCGGCGTCGACACGAGCGCGCCGCAGACCTTCCTCATCACGGTCACGCCGGTCAACGACGCGCCGGTCGCCCTCGGCGATCAGGCGGCGACGACCCAGGGTGTCGCCGTGACGATTCCGGTCCTCGCCAACGACAGCGACGTCGACAGCATCGGGCTCAGCGTCGTCAACGTCGTGGCGACCGCCAACGCGACGGTTGTCGTCAACGCCGATGGCACTGTCACCTACACGCCGGTGTCCGCCTTCCTCGGCGGCGACAGCTTTACGTATCGCGCCCAAGATGCGCTCGGTGGCACCAGCGACGCCGCCACCGTCACGGTCGTCGTCGGGCTGAAGACGACGACCGCAGCAGCGACTCCGAATGTGCCGGTGGCGACCGGCACCAGCGCCGTGCCGGCCGATCCGATTCAGACGTCGGTCACCTCACCGGTTGCGGCGACTGTGTCGATGACCTCTGGCGTCGTGTCGGAATCGAACCCGCCGGCCGACTTCATGCTGTTGAACCAGCAGGTGAACATCACGGTTGCGGCGTCGAATGGCACCGAAGTCGTCACCAGTCTCGCGAATCCGTTCAGGCTCACGTTCACCCTCGATGCGTCGACGATTCCGGCCAGCGAGACGATCGACTCGATTCAGATCCTGCGCAACGATCAGGTCCTGACCGAGTGCCCCGGGGCGACCGCGATCCCGGCCGGACAGGATCCGTGCATCAGCAGCCGCACGGCGCTCGCCGGCGCCGACGCCGGCGACTTCCAGTTCACCGTGCTGGCGACGCACGCGAGCCGGTGGAACTTCGGGGTGAGACGGCAGCTGACGCAGCCGTCCGCGACCAACGACCGCTACACGACGACCGGCCTTGCCGCGTTCAGCGTCCCGGCGCCAGGCGTCCTCGGCAACGACCTCGCGAAGAACGCGATGTCGGCCGCGCTCGTGACCGCGCCGGCTGCCAGCTCGTTCACGCTCAATGCGAACGGTGGGTTCACGTTCACGCCGGCCTCGTGCGCGGACGTCAGCTTCACTTACACGGCCACTGACAAGAACGGCACGAGCAACGTCGCTACGGCGACGATTGCGATCCAATGCGCGCCGGTTGCCGTTGACGACGCGTTCAGCACGGCGGAGGACACGCCGATCAGCGGCAACGTGCTCGGCAACGACACGCGCGACCCGCAGGCCGGCGCGCTGCAGGCGGTGAAGGTCGGCGGCCCGGCGAACGGCAGCGTCACGGTGAACGGCGATGGCAGCTTCACCTACACGCCGGCGGCGAACTACAACGGCGCGGACAGCTTCACCTACAAGGTGAACGACGGCGCTCTGGACTCCGCCCCGGCCACCGTGCGCCTGACGATCACGCCGGTGAACGACCCGCCGACGATCTCCAATGTCGGCGACCAGACATCGACCGGCGGAGCGGTTGGACCGCTGGCCGTGACCGTGGGGGATGTCGAGGATGCGACGGGAGCGAGCCTGACGCTGACGGCGGGCTCGTCGAACCCGGCGCTCACCACGATCGCGCTCGGCGGCAGCAGCGGCACGAATCGCACGGTAACCGTGACGCCGGTCGCCGGCCAGACCGGCCAGGCGACGATTACGCTGACTGTCAGCGACGGCAACGGCGGGACGGCCCAGGATACGTTCGTGCTGACTGTCTCGTCGGCGCAGGTGGCGCCGACAATCTCGCTCGCGTCGAGCGCGACGACGGCGACGACGTATGGGCAGTCGATCACCTACACGTCGACGGTCAGCGGCTCGAAGGGGACGGCGACGGGGACGGTGACGTTCTATGACGGCAATTTCGCGCTCGGCCCTGCTGTGACTCTGGATGCCACGGGCAAAGCGAGCCTGGCGACGACAACCACGCCTGCCGGAACGCGCGCAATCACGGCGGTCTACAGCGGCGATTCGAAGTACACGAGCATCACGTCGGCGCCGATTACACAGACGGTGAACAAGGCCGCTGCTACTTCAACCCTGACCTTGTCGGCGGTTCAGAAGCAGTATTCGGACACCGTCGGAGCCACGGTCACCGTGTCGCCGGTTGACGCGGCGCAGAGCGTCACCTTCAAGAGCGGCACGCGAGTGCTGGGAACCTATGACGTGGTCGGCGGCCGGGCGGTGGTCAACGTGCCCATGTTGAACGTGACGCTCGGCGCCAACATGGTGACGGCGGTCTTCAATCAAACCGTGGTGAACTACACGGTGCCGAGCCCGGTCAAGCCGATCACGATTGCGGTGGAGGACGCGACGGTTGCCTATGCGAGTTCGACCGACGTGATCATCTGCGGCAGCTGCGCGAACACGGTGACGTTGACCGCGACCGTGAAAGACATCAACGTCACGAATCCGCTCGGCGACCCGGAACCGGGCGACATCGGCAACGCCAACGTGTCGTTCGTCAATCGCGCCACCGGGCTGACGATCGGCACGGTGAAAGTGGTGGCGAGCGCCACCGATGCCAGGATCGGCACGGCGACGTTCAGCTGGCCGATCACGATTGCGCCGGGCAGCAGCCAGACCTTCACGATTGGCATGGTCGTCGGCAGCTTCTATCGCAACAGCACGACGGACAACGTCACGGTGAAGATAACCAAGCAGTAGCGGCGCGGGTACTCCTGCTGCTTGGACAAGCGTAAGGGTTGTTTTGCAGGGTCCGTGGAACCGCAGAGCGCGCGGAGCCCGCAGAATTGGTGGCTACTCTTGCTGTTTGGCCAAGCGTAAGGGTTGCTTGCGGTGCCGCGTACAAATTGTTCTGCGATCTCCGCGGTCTCCGCGGTTCCACAGGCGTCTCGAATCGTGCACGTTGTGGCTATGAGGTGGGGAGGCTGACGGTAGCCAAAGCAACACTGGAGAGGGCGGCGGGAGCGCCGCCCCTCGAACGCGTCAGAACCAAACCGATCGACCGATGATCTTTGTCGTGTAGGTTGTCGACTTCAGGCCGGGGTTTCGGACCTGGATCGTGTAGAAGCCAGACAACACAGGCGTAGCGGTGGCGATTGCCTTGCCGCCAATCGACGGCACGCTCAGCACCACGACGCCGGCCGGGTTCACGATATCGATGACGAAGGGCACGGTGAGGTCGGCCGCTTCGACGACTGCAATGAGGGCGCGGCTGTTCGCATCGCTCTCCATGTCATACCTGACAACCTGACCCGGCGCGAGCGTCCCCGAATCCTTCTTCACCGTCTCACGATCGTCGGTATCGTCGTCGTCGTCGATCCCGTCGTTGTCCTTGTCGTGATCCATCATGTCGGGGATGCAATCGTTGTCGTCGTCGTCGTCGTTCATGTCCGGGATGCCATCGTCGTCGTCGTCGTTGTCGTGGCCGTTGTCGATGCCGTCATGGTCAAAATCGTCGTCGTCGCGGCGCTCGCGGAGCTCCCGTTCCGGTTCGATGTTCACCAGCAGCTGGCCAACCCGGTGCGACGACACACCATCGCGGAACCCGACGCCGTAATAGAAGCTGCCGGTGCGGCGGGAAATGTCCGGCGCCATGCCGGTCGGACTGAACGACCCGGTCGGCGTCATGTCCTTGGTCATGCCGGTGGCGATATTGGTCTCACGATACGAGCCGTCATCCTGCGAGTAAACGAATGTGTCGGCCTTGGCCACGGTTGGCGTCACCATGTGGATCGACGGAGAGACGTTCTCGCGGATGCCGACGATTGTCCCTGTCTCCGCCGGCACGTACTCGATCACCGCTGTCACCGGTTTGGCGTTGTTGTTCGGAAACAGCAGCGACACCTTGTTGGCATTGGCATCGGTGAACCCGACCGTCCCACCGTCGGGCGCCACGGCGAACATGTACTCGACTCCCTGGCCGATCAACGGGTTGTGCCGCGTCACTGAGGCCTTGTTGGAGTACCGATCGATTCGCAGCGAGAACACTTCGCCGCTGGTCGTGATGCCCCAGACAATGCCGTCGTTGTCCACCATCAACTCGCGCGGACCGCTCGTCAACGCGGGCGTGGGCCAATGCCGAACCACCGAGCACCGATTCGCGGGAACCGTCGAGGGGCAGGCAACAAGGGTCGTGTCGAGCTCGCCAATCGCGCCTGCTCCCCCGGCGAAGTCCGGCTCCGATACGAATACCTTTCCATAACGATCAACGGCCACTCCTGGAATGCACGGCGCGGTTGCGCTGCCGGAGCCTTCGTCGCAGGTCCCGGCGCCACCGCCGACTCGCCAGCGGGTGACCTCTGCCGGCACATTGATCGTGCCGTCGGGATTCATCGCGCCCGGCTTTCCCGGCCGCAGCCGTTGGACGACGCCACCGGTCAACGGGGTCCCGTTCGGCACGACAGGGTTGTACGCGGGAGCCGCCGTAAACACGCCAAACCCTGAACCGCGCTTATCAACGGCGACATCCGAGGTCTGAAAAAACGGCGGGACCGGCCGGTCGGCCCAGATCGTACGCGTATTGCTGTTGAGGTCGACGGCGACGACACCTCCGTCGATGAGCGACTCGAGCAGAGTGTTGATGAACACCGGCCCATCGCTCGAGGGACGAAGGCGGATGCCGCCGGTCAGAAAGGATCCGAGGTCCCACGACTTTGCTTCGGCCGCGTCCTTCTTCATGTTCAGACCCGGCGTCAACCGATACAGCCTCGCATTGGTGCCGATTCTGGTCACGAAGAGCACGCGGCTGCGCCGCGAGCTCTGCGGGTCGACCACGAGGGCGCCCGACTCTGCATCGGAACCCCCGGCGCCGTCGTTGGCGATTTCAACGTCCCATTCGACGAGCCGCGATTGATCGAGGACGGTGCACGCTGGCAGGGGAACGAGTTGCGCCGCGGCCGGCGAAGCGGCGAGCACGGCGAAACCGATGAAAGCGATGACGCGCGTTGCGAATCCCGACTGGCTGCCCCAAACCATTGCCCCGCTCCCTCTGGCCTTTGATGACGTCACTGTCCGTTCCCGTCACAGCAACCGGCGTACCACGTACCTGGGCGGTCAAGCATCGCGAGCATGCGAGCGCGCCGCCCTGCGATGTCCGTGAACGCTCAAGCATCCGGCCCTAAATCACGGTGAAGATGGGAAAACGGGTGACAGGTCGAAGGTGGCGCCTTACCGCGATGTGGTAGCGGGAGGGACACGACGCGCGCCGGCCGCCAGGTTGTTCAGCCGCGATCGGCGACGCCGGCGAGATCGAATGGCGCCGTGCTGTCGCCGAACTTCGAGAGATCTTCGAGTCCCATCGCGTGCAGCACGCTCAGCATCACGTTGGCGAGCGGAGTACCGGCCGGCGCCTTCAGGTGCAGCCCGCCCGGGATCGCCCCGCCCGCGCGCCCGGCGATGAAGAACGGCACCCGCTTGTGATTGTGCAGGTTCGAATCGCCCATCGGCGACCCGTAGAGGACCACGGTATTGTCGAGCAGCGTCCCGTCGCCGTCGGCAGTCGCGTTCAGCCGCTCCAGGAAATACGGCACCATCGAGACGTGGTAGGCGTTGATCCTCGCGAAGTCGAGGATCCGCTCTTCGCGGCCGCTGTGGTGCGAGGTGTTGTGGAACGCTCCCGCGCAGCCGCTCTCCGGATACGTCCGGTTCGAGTTGTCGCGGCCCAGCTTGAACGCGACCACCCGCGTCAAATCCGACTTCAACGCGAGCAGCTGCAGGTCGAACATCAGCCGGACGTGCGCCGAGAACGAATCGGGCACGCCGGCCGGCGCCTCCGGCATCTCGCGCAGCTCGCCCCCGAGGTTGAACGCCTCGACCGCCTGAAGGCGCCGCTCCACCTCGCGGACGTGTTCGAGGTAATCGCTCAGCCGCGCGCGATCGGCGGCGCCGAGCGTCGCTTTCAGCCGCGTGGCCGCGATGCGCACCCGATCGAGGATGCTGCGATCCTCCTCCCGCCGCGCGCGCCGCTCCTCGGGCGACGCCCCGGCGCCGACCACGCCAAACAGCTCGTCGAAGACGACGCGCGGGTCGCGAATCATCGGCAGCGGCCGGGTCGGCGACGCCCAGCTGATCGAATCCGTGTAAACGCACGAGTAGCCGTAGCCGCAGCCCCCGGCTTGATCGACCGCTTCGATGCACAGCTGCAGCGAGGGAATCGGCGTCTCGCGGCCGGCGCGCCGCGCGTACAGCTGGTCGAGCGAAATCCCGGCCTCGACGTCGCCGCCCTGCGTCTGCTTCGGGTGCGACTGGGTCAGGAACACGGCGCTCGACCGGAAGTGATCGCCGCCGATCTCGCCGGCGCTGAACGGTTCAGCCGGATCGACGTCGGTGTTGCTGACGATGGTGAGGTGATCGCGAAAGGGCTCGAGCGAGCGCAGGCTGGTGGGGCCGAGATCGAAGGTCCGACCGGTCGAGGCCGGCGCCCACAGGTTCTTCTTGATCCCAATCGCCGAGCTGCCTGCGGCGCCGTGAACCATCTCGATGCAGACGACCCGCAGTGGACGCCGTGCCGCCGCCGACACCCGTCGCGGCAGCATCGCATCCAGCACAGGCAGCGCGACCGTCGCGCCAAGGCCCCGAAGCATCGTGCGGCGCGACAGCGTTGTCACTTGCGCTCTTTCAGCCGTTCAGCAGTCCACGACACCGTGCCGTGCGGCCCCTTCAACGTCCCCTCCATCGACCCGTCGTCGTTCACCGTGCCGGCGATTTCGATCGACGCCGGCTCCGCGCCGCCATCGACCGCGCCCGACAGCGTGAGCGCGACGCCGGCCAGCTCCCCCTTCAGCTGGATCTCGACGCGATCGCCGCTGCGCTGGGTTGGCAGGAGGATGACGCCGGTGACCTCTGTTCCCTTCTGCTCGAGCGTCAGGGCGACGGGTACCACGTGGCCGCCCTGCAGCCCCATGTTCCAGGTCCCGGTCACGTTCGGCGCCGCGGTTCGTGTCGTCTCCTGCGCTGACGCAGCCGATGCCAGGAGCAGCGCAAGACCAGATACAGCAAGGATTCTCGTCATGCGCGCAGCCTAGCAATGACGCCGTGAACCGCGCCTGAATGCCGCGTTCAGCTGCGGTTCAGCGCCGAATGCGGTAACGTCGCACCAGGCAACCGTCACGGCATGCGAGTGTTGGTCGCGGAGGACGAAGCGCTGCTCGCGCGGCAGCTGCAAACGGCGCTCGGCGACGCCGGCTATGCGGTCGACTGCGCGGCTGACGGTGAGCGCGCCGATTTCCTCGGGCAGACGGAGCAGTACGACGCGGTGGTCCTCGACCTGGGCCTGCCGAAGATCGACGGGCTCACGCTGCTGCGCCGCTGGCGCGACGCCGGGATTGCCGTGCCGGTGCTCGTCCTCACGGCGCGTGGCAGCTGGCACGAGAAGGTGCAGGGGATCGACGGCGGCGCCGACGACTACGTCGCCAAGCCGTTCCGGATCGAGGAAGTGCTCGCGCGCCTGAGGGCGCTGATTCGACGCGCCAGCGGCCAGGTGACGCCGGAGCTGCGCAGCGGCCCGCTGACGCTCGACCCGCGCACCGCCCGCGTCACCGTCCAGGGCGCGCCGGTGAAGCTGACCAGCCACGAGTTCCGCGTCCTCGCCTATCTGATGCATCAGCGCGGGCGCGTGGTCTCGCAGGGTGAGCTGACCGAACACATCTACGCGCAGAGCGCGGACCGCGATTCGAACACCGTCGAAGTGTTCATCGCGCGGCTGCGGCGCAAGCTGGGAGGATCGTTCATCGAGACGGTGCGCGGCCTGGGCTACCGCATCGAGGTCGACCGATGATCGGGCTGCGCACGCTGCGCGGCCGGGTGATCCTCGGCGCAATCCTCTGGACGCTGGGTCTGTTCGCGGTGATCACCATCGCGCTCACCTTCAGCCCCACGGCGATGCGGTCGGTCGCCGTCATCCATTCGCACAGCGGGCTCGCGGCGGTGATTGCCGTCGTCAGCATGATCGCCGGCCTCGTGCTGGTCCGGCGCGCGCTGGCGCCGTTCGAACGGATGCGGCGGCGTCTCTCCGAGGTTCGGGCCGGCACCGCGCGGCAGATGGCCGGCGACTATCCGGGCGAGGTCCAGCCGCTGGTCGATGATCTGAACGCGCTGCTGGAACATCAGGAGCGTGCCGTCGGTCGCGCCGTCGCGAAGGCGGGCGATCTCGCGCACGGGCTGAAGACGCCGCTGGCGGTGCTGGCGCAGGAAGCCGACCGCGCCGCCGCGCTCGGCCACGCCGATCTGGCGCAGACGATGAGCCAGCAGGTGGAGCGGATGCGCCGGCAGATCGACTACCACCTCGCGCACGCGCGCGCCGCCGCTTCGGGCGCCACGCCCGGTGCACGATGCCGGGTCGACCGATCGGCGGCGGCGCTGTCTCGCACGCTCGCGCGGCTCCATGCCGGTCGCGGCATCTCGATCGAGGTCAGCGTCGATGGGGCCGAGATGGTGCGCGCGCAGCGCGAGGATCTCGACGAGATGCTCGGCAACCTGCTCGACAACGCGTGCAAGTGGGCGCGCTCGCGCGTCGTCCTCTCGGCCGGGGCCAACGGCACGGGCGTGCTGATCACAGTGGACGATGACGGGCCGGGAATCGAGCCGGCGATGCGGGAGGCGGTATTGCAGCGCGGCGTTCGCGCCGATCAGGCGGCGCCGGGCACCGGCTTCGGCCTTGCGATCGTGCGCGATCTGGCGGAGGTGTACGGAGGATCGATCGCGCTCGAGCCGTCGCCGTTAGGCGGCGTGCGCGCGCGCTTGCGGCTGCCTGCGGGGTGAACGCAAAGCGTGCCAGGGGCGCAAAGCAATTCTCGGGCGTGATCAGCGCGCTGCGCGAAACCTCGAGGTCATCGCCCGCTCGAGCTCGTCGGCCGAGACGCCGAACTGCGCCAGCGCCGACATGAAGTCCTGGCCGCGCCCGAGGCTTTCGAGCAGCAGCGACAGGTTGGGACCGAGGCGCTCGGCGACGACGCTGGCGACGACGAGGCTTTCGTCGTAGGCGACCAGCGCCTGCGTCGCGTTCAGGTCGCCGAAGCCGTCACTCAGATCCGACAGCGGCACCGGCTGCGCGCGCTGCAGCCGCGTCACCGCGGCGCGGACGTCGCCCGGCTCGAGATACGTCGCCAGCCCTTCATGCAGCCACGCCGGGATGCCGCGCGGCGCCAGGCCGGCAATCATCGCGTGCGCGAGCTCGTGGGTCAGGACGCGATCGAACTCCTCCTGCACCGCCAGCGCGCCGCGCACCGGCATCCGGATGCGGGTATCGAACGCGCCGTCGGCCCATTCGGGCGCGCCGGTCGCAGCCTGAAACGCCTCGCGGGTGTAGAAGACGACCGCGATCCGATCGGACGGGTAGGCGCCGAGCGACCTGCCCAGCCGCCAGTACGACGACTGCAGCGTCTGGGTGGCGTGCGCGGCGAGGCGCGCCTCGGCCGGGCCATCGAAGGCGATGCTGAAGCGGCCGTCGAGCCGCCGCTCCTTCGAGGCTTCGGCGCGCCACACGGCGAGGCGCGCCGCAAGGTTCTCGTTCATCGGCGCGTACGTCAGGGCGCGCTCGTAGGTCTGAATCGCGAGATCGACGTCGCCGTTCTGATACGCCAGCTCGCCATACAGCGCCGCCGCGCCGAGGAACTGCGGCTCGAGCTCCAGCGCCTTCTGCAGCGACGCCCGCGCCTCGTCGTCGCGGCCGCGCATGTGCGCGGCGACGCCGGCGCCGAAGTGCAGGTTCGGGTTGGCGGGAAACTGGCGCAGCCCTTCGGCGAAGATGGCCGCGGCCCGATCCGCGTCGCCGTCGCGCAGCGCCTGCGCGCCCACCGCCTCGGCGCGGTTCGCCTGCGCCCCGACTGCGGTGACGCTGGCGACGACAAAAGCGAACGCGACCCAGAAACGACGCACGATCATGATTACCTCGCGGCCTGAAACTGCACAGGGTTCTTACATGTTTGGGCGCCCACTGACGATCGTGGCGCGCAGACGTCTTGCGCCACCACAAACGTGCGGCGCCAGCGCGTCGTATGGGGTGTCGCTGTGCAATCCGCGGACCGGAGTGTAGTGTCCGGCTTTAGCCGGACCAACCGAGGTCCGCCTGAAGGCGGACACCACGTGCGTCAGCGAAGGACGATCGGGACGTTCTCGACCGCGCGGATGTCGCGGCCGAAGAAGCGGAGCATCAGGGTGCCGTCGGCGAGCGCTTTCCGATCGACGGCCGCCAGCGTCACCGTGCCCGACAGCGGCTGGCCCGGCTCGAAGAGAACGTGGCGGCCAGCGCCAGGCTTCGCGGGCGTGCCCAGGTGAATCCAAATCGCGGATGGCCGATCGCCCGCCGGCTCCAGAGTCAATCCGTACTGCAGGCGCGCCGTTGTCGGGTCGTATGTGAGCTTCACCGCCGCGCCGAGCACGCTCGCCGTCGCACTCTGCGGCGCCGGCGGCTTGCCCGCCACCAGCGGCGGCGCGCTGAACGGCGGCCGCCGCAGCTTGAGCGTCTGCTCCATCGCATAGCCGAGCGAGAGCAGCTCCTGCTCCGTGAACGCCGCGCCGAGCAGCTCGATGCCGACCGGCAGCCCGTCGTCGGTGAAGCCCGCGGGCGCGCCCAGCGCCGGCAGACCCGAGTGCGCGCTGACCTGGCAGGTCGATCCCGCCTGCCCGTCGCCGATGCGCGCCGGTTTGCGCCGCAGCGTCGGGTAGGCGAGCGCCGCGAGCCGATGCTCGGCCAGCACCGCTTCGAGCGCGTGCCGCAGCGCCACGCGCTTGATCCGGGCGCGGCGCGATGCGTCGGTCTCGCGCTGCTCGACGGCGTTCCGGGCGCGGAAGGTTCCCTCGAGGGCGCTGTGATACAGGCCGCGATCGAGAATCTCGCCCAGGGAACCGACCGGCGCGCCGCCGGACTTCGCGAGGTAGTCGGCGAGATCGAACTTGAAGTCGGCGTTGATCATCGAGCTGTCGCGCAGCAGATCGTCGAGGCCGGGGACGGCGACCTCGACGAGCTCGGCGCCGCCCTTCTTCATCGCATCGAGCGCCTGCTGCACCACCGTCGTCACTTCCTGATCTTCGGGCGCGCTGCCGAACAGGCTGCGGACGACGCCGATGCGCGCGCCCTTGACGGCATCGGCGCGCAGCCCGGCGTGATACGACGCTGGAATGTGTCCGGCGCTCGCCGTGGTGGAGGCGTCCGCCGGATCGGCGCCGACGGTGGCGTCGAGCATGATGGCGAGGTCGGCGATCGTGCGGGTGATCGGCCCGCCGATATCCTGCGTGCTCGACAGCGGCACGATCCCGGTGCGGCTCGACAGCCCCTGCGTCCCGCGGAGGCCGACCAGGTTGTTGTGCGAGGCGGGGATGCGGATCGATCCGCAGGTGTCGCTGCCCATGCCGCCGGCGGCGAAGTTGGCGGCGATCGCGGCGCCGGTGCCGCCGCTCGACCCACCCGGATTGCGATCCAGGTCGTACGGATTCCTCGTCTGCCCGAAGCGCGAGCCGACGGTGAAGATGCCCGCGGCCAGCTCGTGCATGTTGGTCTTGCCGAGGATCACCGCTCCGGCAGCCTTCAGCCGCTGCACCAGGAAGGCGTCGCGCGCGGGGTGAAACGAGGCCAGCGCGATCGAGCCGGCCGCGGTCGGCATCTCGATCGTCTCGTAGTTGTCCTTGACCAGCACCGGCACGCCGTGCAGCGGCCCGCGAACACGCCGGCCGGCGCGTTCCGCGTCGAGCGCGTCGGCGGCTTCGCGCGCGCGCGGGTTCACGGCGACGATCGCGTTCAGCGCCGGCCCCTGCTTGTCGTAGGCGTCGATGCGGGCGAGATACAGATCGACCAGCCGCCGCGACGTCACCTCGCCGGACTCCATCGACCGCTGCAGCGCCTCGATCGACTTCTCGGTGACGTCGTAGCTCGCCGCCGGTGCAGAGGTCGCCGCGGCAGGGGGGCGCTGCGCCGACACGGCAGCGGCCGCGAGCGCCGCCGCGACGAGCGCAGCCGCCGCAACCTTCACTTGCGCATCTCGACGACGATGACTTCGATCGGATCCTTTCCCTTGTTCAAATCGCCATGCTGCTCGCCACCCGGATCGACGTCGAGCCAGTAGGCCTTGCCAGACTCCCACGTCATCCTGGTCTTGGTCTGCCCCCTGGCGTCGACGACATCGAGCGTGCCGCCCTTGAGCGCGACGATCGTCCGCCCGTGCTCGTGCCGGTGCAGCGTCAGCGGCTGGTTGGGCATGACGATCGACTTCCAGACGCGGACGTGCTCGTTCTCGAACTGCGGCTCGCGGCGCGTGCCGCCCGCCTGCTGCTGCAGCGCCGCGCCGACGACAGCGCCCGCGGCAAAGATCGCCAACGCGAGCGTCGCGCCCGCTATCCACCTCACACCCATGTGCCCTCCGCCGACACCGGGGGGCCGAGCAAGCTCGGCCCCTACGGTTGCGCCCCTACGGTTGAATTATTGCGACGTACGCGTCGGCCACACCGTCCCCTGGTTCGGCGACACGCGCTGCAGTCCTTTGTAGACGAACTTCTGCACGCGCTTTCCTTCCCAGGTTTCGGTCGTGTAGATGTTCCCCTGCGAATCGACGGCGATGCTGTGCACGCCGTAGAACTGCCCCGGCTGCCGGCCGCCGTCGCCGAAGCTGGTGAGCAGCTGCATCGTGTCGCGCTGCAGGACGTAGATCCGGTTGTTCATGCCGTCGACGACGTAGAGGAAGCGCTGCTGCGGATCCTTCGAGAAGGCGACATCCCACACCGACCCCGACTGGCGGGTGTTCTTCGCCAGGAACGTTTCCTTGACGAACGTGCCATCGGGGCGGAACACCTGGATGCGGTCGTTGACGCGGTCGCAGACGTAGACGAAGCCGTCGTTCGACAGGTCGGCGCAGTGCACCGGGTTGCGGAAGTGCTGCAGCGGCGGCGCCTCCGGATCGTAGACGCCAAGCGGCACCTCATCGTCCGGCTTCTTGCCGTAGGCGCCCCAGAAGCGCTTCATCTTGCCGGTCGCGGCGTCGAGCACGGCGACGCGGCGGTTGAAGTAGCCGTCGGCGATGTAGGCTTCGTTCGCTTTCGGGTCGACGAAGATCTTGGCGACGCGGCCGAAGTTGTTCGGGTCGCTGCTGCCCGGCTTGTAGATCGGCTGGCCCTTGTCGTTCTTGCCGGCGAGCCGCGCGTCCGGCTTGCCGTACTGGGCGACGAACTTCCCGTCCTTGGTGAACTTCATGATCTGCGAATCGCCTGGGCCGTTGCCGCCGATCCAGACCATGCCGGTGTGATCGATGAAGATGCCGTGGTTCGACGACGGCCAGTCGTAGCCGGCGCCGGGGCCGCCCCAGTGGCGGACGAGATTGCCGGCCTTGTCGAAGGCGAGAATCGGCGGCGCGCCGGCGCAGCAGTCGCCTTGTTTCAGCTCCAGCGCCTTCTCGTTGTTGGCCAGCGTGGCCGACCCGCGATGCACGATCCAGATGGTGTCGGTCGAATCGGCCCAGACGCCGATCGCGTTGCCGAGCAGCCAGTGGTTCGGCATCGGCTTGGGCCAGAACGGATCGACCTCGAATCGCGGCGCCTCGACGGTTCCTGCCGTCTGGGCCGCCGCGATGCGATCGAGCTGCGCCTGCGTGGCAGCAAGGGCGAGGAGCACTGAAAGGAACGTCGCGCCGACCCAGACCGTACGTGATCGCGTCATGCCCGCCTCCTCTGCACGATGGAATTCTGCGGGCCGACGATATCACGAACACGTACGTAGGGCGCTGCTTTAGCAGCGCCGAACAGACGTCAATGCGTCGTCGCCCGCGGCTTCTGCGCGGCGCGAGGCCGGCCGGCGGCAACCTGGATGTCCGCCATCTTCCACTTCTCGTCCAGCCGGGCCTTCACCGTGGCCGCCTCCGACGTCTTCCCCTGCTTCTCCAGCGCCGCCTGCAGGCCGGAGAGCGACCAGCCGTTGTCG
>Ga0111539_10007326_pt1 | contig 14127 bp, 10 predicted proteins | sample RhiMethybrSRZTD1_FD_79667 | JGI IMG/M metagenome (GOLD analysis project Ga0111539, IMG submission 79667) | Populus rhizosphere microbial communities from Tennessee, USA - Rhizosphere MetaG P. TD hybrid SRZTD1 (version 2) (version 2) | ecosystem: Host-associated > Plants > Roots > Rhizosphere >...
CACCAGGGCACGATCCTCGGCGAGGACGGCGTGAAGATGTCGAAGTCACGCGGCAACGTGGTCGACGTCGACGAGATGATCGAACGCTACGGGGCCGACGCGGTGCGGCTGTACGAGATGTTCATGGGACCGCTCGAGGCGGCCAAGCCGTGGAGCACCGCGAGCGTCGAGGGCATCACGCGGTTCCTCGACCGGGTGTGGCGCGTGGTGATCGACGAGCACGGGGGAGTGGCGGCCGCGGTCACCGACGACGCTCCGTCCGAGGACACCGCGCGGCTGCTGCACAAGACGATCCGCAAGGTCACCGACGATCTCGACGCACTCGCATTCAACACTGCGATCGCCCAGCTCATGGTGTTCACCAACGAGATGACCAAGCTCGAGCGGCGCCCGCGCGCCGCGATCGAGCCGTTCGTCCTGCTGCTCAGCCCGTTCGCCCCGCATCTGGGAGAGGAGCTGTGGAACCGGCTCGGGCATGCGGACAGCCTCGCGTACGCGCCGTGGCCGGCGTGGGATCCCGCCCGGGTGGTGGACGAGACGGTCACGCTCGCGGTCCAGGTGAACGGCAAGCTGCGGGCGACGCTCGATCTCCCGCGCGGAGCCGACCAGGCGGCCGCGCAGGCGGCGGCGATGGCGGACGAGCGGGTGCGCCGCTACCTGGACGGGGGAGAGCTGCGAAAGGTGATCCATGTCCCCGACAAGCTGCTGAATCTGGTCGTCACGACCCGCTGAACCGGGAGCGCGCTCCGCGGTTCCGACTGCGCGAGCGTGCCGTCGACGTGCACGCGCGGTACATGCAACCCCGGACGAACGCTCCGCGTTGGCCCGTTCACCGCACGTTCTGCCGCGTTTGCACGATGCCCTGCAACGGGATGCGGGGTTGCCCCGTCTCTCGTATGCGACGTCCCGGGCACCTCAAGGATCGGCGCCGTGTGTGGGCGGCCGCGGCCTGCGTTCTCCGCGCATTCCGGTCCATCACCAACCCTCCGCGCGTACGAGATGGCGGCACCACAACTTCACCTCGAAACCATCGATCCCACGACCACTCCGCGCACCGCGTGGTATGCCACGCCGGTCGCCGCGGGTCTCGTGCTGCTCGCGATCGCGCGGATTGCGCTGTGGGTGATCCTCCCGCACGCGAACGAGGACGCGTACATCACCTTCCGTTTCGCGCGGAATCTCGCCGAGGGGCTGGGGCCGGCGTACAACCCGGGGGAGCGGGTGTTCGGTTTCACCTCGCCGCTCTGGACCCTGTGGGCCGCGCTCGGACACCGGCTGCTCGGCGACCCGGTGGCGTGGTGCCGGGTGACCGCGATCGCGGCGGACGGGGTCACGCTGGCGGTGATGACCGGGCTGCTCGAGCGGCACGCCACCCGCACGGCGGCGTGGGTGTTCGCGCTCGGATTCGCGGGATGGCCGCTGTTCCCGGCGCTCGCGGTCTCGGGGCTCGAGATGAGCGTGATGACGTCGTTGCTGGCGCTGTCGGCATGGGCGACCGAGCGGAAGTCGCGCGCCACCGGACCGATTCTCGCGCTGCTCGCGCTGATCCGTCCCGAGGGACTGGTGGCGGCAATCATTGCCGGGTGGTGGGCACGCCCGCGGGATCGCTGGATCGCACTCGCGCTGGTCGCCACCGGGATCGCCGCACTGACCGTCTGGTTCGGCAATCCGATTCCACGCAGCCTGCTCGCGAAGACGGAAACCTACGGGCTGCCGGGACCGTGGGGCGGTCGTCACTGGTGGCTGTGGCTGGTGCCGGTCGAGCTGGGTGAGTGGCCGCAGCAGATCGACCTGCTCGCGCTGTTCCAGTCGCGGGTCCTGATCGCACCGGCCGCGGTGATGGGATTCCTGGCGGTCCGCCGCACCGCACTTGCGCCGTTCGTGTGGAGCGGAATCGCCGTGTGGGCCGGATACGTGATCTCGGGCGTCGCGTACTTCTTCTGGTACCTGGCAATCCCGGCCGCACTGGTGTTCGTGCTGACCGCAGCCGGTCTGCCGCGGATCGTGCGCGGTCGGGCGGTGTTCGTCGCGCTCGCGCTGCTGCTCGCAGGCACGTGGAGCATGCAGGTCGCGCGCGGCTACGGACCCCGGGCCCACAGCGAGAGCCGCCTGTTCGGAACCATCGCCGCCGAGCTCCAGACGCGCGCGCACCCCGGCGAGTCGGTGCTGCTCGAGCCGATCGGCTTCATCGGCTGGCAGAATCCCGGCCTTCGCGTGATCGATGAAGTGGGACTCGTGAGCCCGCAGGTCGCCGGGATCCGGGCCCAGGGCGACGGCTGGTACGGCCGGCTGCTCGAGCGGGAACGGCCGGACTGGCTGGTCCTGAGGTACAGCTTCTTCGGCGGCCTGGAGCCGTATTCCGGAACCGGACGGCCGTTCCGGACCGAGGACGAGCGGACCCGGGCGCTGGTCGCGTACAAGCCGGTGGCGACCACCGGCGGAGACGCTCCGGGACTCCAGGATCTGGTTCTGATGCGTCGCCGCTGAATCCAGAGATCCCAAACCCCGGCGAGAGGCGGGGCGGCCATGCACGGCCGCCTCGTTTCATGTAGCGCGCGAACGACGGGGGAGCCGCGGCCGGTCGTCCGGGATTTCCAGGCAATCCGCGGTCGCCGCCCATCGTCAACTCAACATAATTACACTTATGCGACATGGCGCTTTCGGCCGGGAACGACCCCGTTGCAACCGCCCGCCGGGCCCGCGAGGATCCCGGCCCTGCTGCTCCCGCCGTTTTCCCTGACTTCCGACATCCTTCCGACAGGTCCCGCCGAATGCCCGCCTCCGTCGATCCCGCCACCGGCCTTGCCATCCAGACCTATCCGGAAACCTCCGCCGCCGAAGTCGATCGACGTCTGACCGCCGCGGCTGCCGCCCAGTCGTCCTGGGGTCGCCTGCCGGTCGAACGTCGGCTCGAGCCGTTCCTCAGGCTCGCCGCCATCCTGATCCGCGACCGGGACGCGCTCGCGGCGCTCGCGGTTCATGAAATGGGCAAGCCGATCGCCCAGGCCGAGTCCGAAATCGAGAAATGCGCCCGCTGTTGCGCGTGGATGGCCGAGCACGCCGGAACCATCCTGAATCCCCAGCCGGTGGCGACCGAGGCACACGCCAGCTACGTCCGGTTCGATCCACTGGGAATCGTGCTCGCGGTCATGCCGTGGAACTTTCCGTTCTGGCAGGTGATCCGTGCCGCCGTTCCCGCGCTCGCGGCCGGCAACGGCGTGGTGCTCAAGCATGCCTCGAACGTTCCGGGCGCCGCCCTGGCGCTCGAGCGCGCATTCGCCGACGCCGGCTTCCCGGCCGGTCTGTTCGCCACGCTGCTGATTCCCGGCGCCACCGCCGAAGCACTGATCGACGATCCGCGCATCGCCGCGGTCACCCTGACCGGCAGCGAGCCGGCCGGACGTGCGATCGCGGCCCGCGCCGGCGCCGCCCTCAAGAAAGCGGTGCTCGAGCTGGGCGGCTCCGATCCGTTCCTCGTGCTCGCGGACGCCGATCTCGACCACGCCGTGCGTGAGGCGGTGCGCGCGCGTCTCCAGAACAACGGGCAGAGCTGCATCGCAGCCAAGCGGTTCATCGTCGAGCAGCCGATCGCCGATGCGTTCGAGCACGCCTTCGCCGATGCCATGTCGCGGGTCGTGGTCGGCGATCCGATCGACCGCACGACCGAAGTCGGTCCGCTGGCGCGCGCCGACCTGGTCGATGCGCTCGACCGCCAGGTGCAGGAGTCGGTGGCCGCGGGCGCGGCGCTGGCGACCGGTGGGAAGCGCATCGCGCGCCCCGGGTTCTTCTATGCCCCGACCGTTCTCACGCAGGTCTCCCCCGGCATGGCCGCGTTCGACGAGGAGACGTTCGGACCGCTCGCGACCGTGACCCGCGCGCACGACGCGGAGCACGCACTCGCGCTCGCGAATCAGTCGGGATTCGGACTCGGGGCGAGCGTGTGGACCGGCAACCCGCAGCGGGGCGAAGCACTGGCCGCCCGGATCGAGGCCGGCTCGGTGTTCGTCAACGGCATGGTGCGGTCGGATCCGCGGCTGCCATTCGGCGGCGTCAAGCGTTCCGGCTACGGCCGCGAGCTGTCGGCGTTCGGGATCCGCGAGTTCGTCAACGTGAAGACGGTGTGGGTCGAAGCGACCACGCCGGTGGCGGGCCCGGGCCCCGGGGTCGAATGACGCCCGACGTCAGCTCACGTTGGGCGTCGCGTCGGGCGCGGAGTTCGCGATCTGATGGATCGTGGCGACCAGGTCGGTGGGCTCGATCGGCTTGCGCAGGTAGGCCTGGAATCCGGCGCCGAGGATCTGCTCGACCTCGCGCGGGCCGCCGAACGCGGTGAGGGCGATTGCCGGCACCGATCCACGCCGGGTCTCGGCGCGGTTCAGCAGCCACGCGATCAGAGCGAACCCGTCCTTCTCCGGCATCGCGATGTCGCTGACGACCACGTCGATCGGACTCTGTTCGATCGCGTGGATCGCCTCGTCGACACTGCCGGCAGCGATCACCTCGGCGCCCGCCCTGCGCAGGAAGATCGCAACTGCGTCGCGTGAGTCGTGCTCGTCGTCGACCAGCAGCACGCGCACGCCGGACAGGCGGGCGTCCGCCTCGGGTGTCCACTCGATCGACTGGATGAACTCGGGACGCGGCCGGTGAGCCGGGAGCGGAAGCCGGACGCGGAAGGTGGTGCCCTGGTTGAGCCCCGGACTCTCGGCCACCACGCTGCCGCCGTGCAGCTCGACCAGGTGGCGCACGATTGCGAGGCCCAGTCCGAGTCCACCCGCGAGCCGGGTCGGCGACGCATCGGCCTGGCGAAAACGGTCGAAGACGAACGGAATGAATTCCGGTTCGATGCCGCGGCCGTTGTCGTGCACTTCGATCTCGGCCTCGGCGCCGGAACTCCGGACCTGGACTTCGATCGTTCCGCCCGAGGGCGTGAACTTGACCGCATTCGAAAGCAGGTTCCACACCACCTGCTGGAGGCGGGAGGCGTCGCCGTAGAGCAGCCCGAGGCCGGGCTCGAGACGGGTCGTGATGCGGATCGCCTTCGCCTGGGCGGCGGGCCGGATGAACTCGAGCGCCGCGCCGACCACGTCGCCCAGCGACACCGGGCCCAGTTCGAGCCGCATCTTCCCCGACACCACGCGCGAGACGTCGAGCAGGTCGTCGATCAGACGCACCTGGAGATTGGCGTTGCGCACGATCGCCTCGGTCGCGCGCAGACGCTCGTCGGCATCGAGCCTCGGATCGCGCAGCACCACCGCCCAGGTCAGGATCGCGCTCATCGGCGTTCGCAGCTCGTGCGACAGCGTGGCAAGGAATGCGTCCTTGGCGCGATTCGCCGCATCCGCCGCCTCGCGCGCCGCCAGCTCACGCGCCAGCGTCTGGCGCAGGGCGTCCTCGGCCTTCCGCACCCGCAGCAGCGCACGCACGGTGGCGACCAGCACGGTGCCGTCGAGCGGCTCGGTCAGACAGCTGTCGGCGCCGGCCTCCAGGGCTCGCACCGTATCGGCTCCGGTGACGAACGTGGCCGACACCTGGAGCACCAGCATCGACCCGGTCGCCGGGTCGGTCTTGAGACGCCGGCAGACCTCCCAGCCATTGATGTCGGGCAGCCGGACGTCGAGCACCACCAGCCGCGGATTGAGTTCGCGCGCGATCCGCATCGCGTCCTGTCCGTTGCCGGCCTCGAGCACGTCGAAGCCGGCCTCGCGCAGGATCCGGGATTTCGTATAACGCGCGACTTCCGTGTCGTCGACCACCAGCAGCAGTTCGCGCTCGCTCGTCATTGGACGTGCTCCGGCCGCCGCAGGGCGGCCTCGATCGCGTTTCGGATCCGCTCCTCGGACAGGTCGTCCTTGGACAGGATCCCGTGGACTTCGGACAGGAGCGCCCGCCGCTCCTCCGGCTCGAGGCGCACCGACGACACGACCACCACCGGGATGCCGCGGGTGCGCGGATCGTTCCGCAGCCGCCGCAGCACCTCGTGGCCGGTCATGCCCGGCATCGACAGGTCGAGGCAGATCACGTCGGGCGGAAGCTCGATCGCCCGCTGGATCGCGGTTGCCCCGTCGGGGGCTTCCTCGATCACGCTACTCGGCGCCTGCAGGTGCTGGCGCAGGATATAGCGGGCGACATCGTCGTCGTCCACGATCAGGATGCGGCGCATGGTGTGGGGCGCGATCAGACGGGTCAGCAGCTTGAGCAGATCGTGACGTTCGATCGGCTTGACGCAGTACGCATCGGCCCCGAGCGCCAGTCCCTTCTGCTGGTCCTCGATCGTCGAGATCACGGCGACCGGGATCGCGCGTGTCTCCTCGGATCGCTTGAGCTGGGTCAGGAACCCCCACGCATCCTCGCCACGCAGCACGATGTCGAGCAGGATCGCGCGCGGACGCACATGCACGAGCGCCTCGCGCGCCTGGCGCACCGTTCGGGCGGAAACGATCTGATAATGAGAGCCTGATACGTACTTCTCGTACAGCAGCAGGATTTCGAGGCTGTCCTCCACCGCGAGCACCGGGATCCGATCCGGATCGATCGTCACCTGCCGGGCCAGCGGAGCGAGCGGCTCGTAGAGGATCGGAAGCTCGGCGGTGAAACGCGAGCCGCGCCCCGGATCGCTTGCAACCGACACCGTGCCGCCCAGCAGCTCGGCCAGTCGCCGGCACAGCGGCAGCCCGAGACCGGTGCCGCGCACCCGCCGCTGGATCGGATTCTCGATCTGCGCGAATTCCTGGAAGATCCGCTCGTGGTCCGCCGGATCGATGCCGATGCCGGTGTCGGACACGGTCAACGCCACACGCCGTCCCCCGTCGGTCAGGCGCGCGGACACGCGCACCTCCCCCTGCTCGGTGAACTTGAGGGCGTTGGAGATGAAGTTGCGCAGGATCTGCGAGACCTTGCCTTCGTCGGTGTAGAGCGACGGGAGTCCCTCCGGATCGTCGAACACCAGATTGACCGACTCGTTCATGAGCAGCGGGCGGAGCATGCCGCGCAGGGCCCCGAACATGCGTTCGAGCTCGAACTCCACCGGCCGCACCTCGATCTTGCCCGCCTCGACCTTGGCCAGATCCAGCAGGTCGTTGACCAGCTCCGACAGATCGTTCGCGGCGCGCTCGATGAATTGCACCTGCCGCTGCTGTTCGACGCTGAGCGGTCCGTCGGCGCCGGTCCGGAGCAGGGCCGCCAGCGCCTGGATCGAGTTCACCGGAGTTCGGAACTCGTGACTCATGTTGGAAATGAACCGGGTCTTGATCTCGTCGGCGCGCCGCAGGTGATCGGCCTTCTCGTCCAGTTCGGCGTATAGAGCGACCACTCCCCGGTTGGTGTCCTCGAGCTCGTGATTCAGCTCGGAGAGCTCCTCCTGCCGGCGCTGGTTCTCCTCCAGCGCCCGGAGCAGGTCGCGATTCTGCAGCTGGACCTCGTCGATCGGATCGCGCGGCTGGCGTCGCGTGAGTTCGGCCACCAGGCGGTCGAAGCCCGCCTCGTCGAGCAGCGGACGGTCCCGCGGCAGCACCTTCTTGAGCGCCACGCGGGTGCCGCGTTCGGGGCTCGATTCGATCTCGAAGTGATCCATCAGGCGGCGGGCGCCGGTGATGCCCGCCCCCATCCCGGTCCGGGAACGATACCGGCCCTCGAGCACCGCGGGCAGGTCCGGGATTCCGGGACCCCGGTCGTGGACCGCGATCCTCAGAACCTGGGGCCGCGTAATGCCATCGATCCCGAACTCCACCTGACCCTCCTGCCCGTAGCGGAAGGCATTGCGCGCGATCTCCGACACCGCGGTCGCGATCCGCGTCTGGTCCTGGAGGTCGAAGCCGAGCAGGGCTGCGATCTCGTGCGCGCGCTGGCGGGCCACCACCACGTCGCGTTCGTAGACCAGCTGGACGGTCAGCAACTCCGGTCTCATGGACGCCTCCGCACCACCACCACCGTCGCGTCGTCGCGTCCGCGGCTGAAATCGCGGTAGAGCACCGACGCCACCACGCTGGGGTGGCGTTGCAGGAGTCCGGCGTACTCGTCCAGCCCCCATTGAGAGGTCAGGCCGTCGGTGTTCAGGACCAGGGTCGCCTCCGGCGGGAACGGATACCGGAACTCCTGGACGCGCGAGACGTGGTGGCCGACGGTTCCGTGGTGCGAAACCAGATTGCGCGTCCGATCCGCGCCGATGATGCACGCGGCGATGTTGCCGACGCCGCAATACGTGATGTCGGTCTCGCCCTGATCGATCCGCAGCACGGCAACCGCGGCCCCGCGGGTGGAACGAAGGCCCGCATGCATCGCCTCGAGGATCTCGGCCGGCGGCCGGTCGGCGATGCGCTGGAACAATTCGTCCGCGCGCGCGCTCGCAGCCTGCGCCAGGGGCCCGTGCCCGAGGCCGTCCGTGACCAGCAGCGTCCGGTGTCCGTTGTTTTCGAAGGTGCTCCAGGCATCTCCGCACGCGTCCTCGCCGCTCATCGGGATGCTCACGCCTCCCAGGCTGAGGTCTTCGGCGGGGGGCTTCGACGCATTCGCCCGCGGCCACAGGTGCGCCAGCACGGCCGTGCCGCGATTCGGACGGCTCCACAGGTCGAACCGGTCGGACTGCCGTTCGATCGCGCCGAGGCCGGTGCCCGGGCTCCCGGCGGAGGAGAATCCGTCGCGCATCGAGCGCGGCACGTCGGCGATGCCGGGCCCCCGGTCGATCGCCAGCACGCGCACGCCCTGGTGCCCCGATGCCGCGAGGATGCTGATCAGGACGTGCCCCCCGCGGCCGTGCTTGACCAGGTTGGTCGCCACTTCAGTCGCCACCAGCGACACGCGACCCTCGTCTTCCTCGCTGAAGCCGACGCTGCGCGCGACTTCGGACGCGGCCCGCCGGGCTGCGTTCACCTGGTCGGCCCCGATCACTTCCACCGCCCGGTCGGTCATTTCCAGCGCGCGATCGTCACGGTCGTCCCCTGTCCCGGCTCGGTCTGGAGGTTGAAGTCTCCGACCAGCCGTCGCGCACCACCGAGCCCGAGACCGAGACCACCGCCGGTGGTGAACCCATCGCGCAGCGCCTGCTCGATGTCGGGGATGCCCGGGCCCTGATCGCGAAACGCGATCCGCACGCCGCGCCGCTCGTCGTCGTTGAGCCGCTCGATCAGCGCCATGCCGCCGCCGCCGTGCTGGAGCGCATTGCGGGCCAGCTCGCTGGCCGCGGTCACGAGCTTGGTCTGCTCCACCAGGCTGAAGCCGGACGCGATCGACCATTCCCGCACGACCCTTCGGATGACGACGATGTCCTCGGACGAGCGAATCGGAAGTTCCTCAGCCTCGATAACGGCCATTGTTCCGATCCATGCGCGGCTTGCCGGTGATGAGTTCCATGCCGGTCTCGACGTCGAGGGCCGTCTGCACCTCGGGCAGTGACAGACCGAGCTCGACCAGCGTGATCGCGACCGCCGGACGCATGCCGACCACCACGGTCCGGGCATCGAGCAGGCTGGTCAGGGAGGCGATGTTCGACAGCATGCGGCCGATGAACGAATCGACCACCTCGAGCGCCGAGATGTCGATCAGCACGCCGCGGGCGCCGGTATCGGAGACGCGGTTGGTGAGGTCGTCCTGCAGGGCCATCGCGAGCCGGTCGTGCATATCGGTCTGGATCGTGACCAGCAGGCACTCCCCCATCTTCAGGATCGGGATCCGTTCCACGGTCGTCGTCCTCAGCCCGCGGTCCGCACATCGACCACGGCGCGCCCGGTGCGTTCGAGTGCGATCTGGAAGGCGTCGGCCATGTTCGACTTGGTGATCACGTCGGACAGGTTGACGCCCAGGTGAACGATGGTCTGCGCGATCTGGGGACGGATTCCACTGATGATGCATTCAGCCCCCATCAGGCGGGCGGCGGCGACCGTCTTCAGCAGGTGCTGGGCGACCAGCGTGTCGACAGTCGGAACGCCGGTGATGTCGATGATCGCGAGCCGCGACCCGGTGGTCACCACCCGCTGGAGCAGGCTCTCCATCACCACCTGGGTGCGGGCGCTGTCGAGCGTCCCGATCAGCGGGACCGCGAGGATTCCAGCCCACAGCTCGACCACCGGCGTCGACAGGTCGAGCATGTCCTGCTGCTGGCGCGCGATCACCTCTTCGCGCCCCTTCTGATACACCTCGGTGGTGAAGAGGCCGAGGCTGTCGAGCGCCAGCGACAGGCTCCACGTCTCCTCGGTCAGGCGCTGGGGATCCTTGGCGAGTTCGTCCCGCAGGACCTGGAAGATCGGCTGCTTGAGCGAGAACACGAACGAAGCCGTCTCCGACGGCGAGAAACCCTTGCGCCCGCGATTCGCCGACAGCGCCGCGAGTGTCTCGCGAGCGTCCTTCCATGCGGACCCCGAGGTGTCGGTGCCCCCGCTTCGCAGGGCGCGCAAGAACGACGCCAGGAACCTCCGCGATTCCTCGCGCAGTTCGTCCTTCTGCATCAGCTCGGAGCGCATCGAGTGCGCCGCCATCTGGAGCTGGACCCAGGCTTCGAGCAGCGCGCCCTCGTTGCGGGCCAGGACGTCGGCGATCGGATTGGCGACGGTGTTCGTGTTCGTCATCGTATACCTCCGCTCCGCGAGGAGCACCGGAACCGCGCCCGCCGAACGGGCGCGAGAACACGGGCGTGCTCCCGGGACGAATCGCGAGGGCGACCGTGAGTCTGAGTGTGAATCATTGCGCCGAAGAGCGGGGGGTCCGCGGGGATCCGGCGTCCGAGGTCAGGGGCCTCGTCGGGGGAGCAGAACTTTAGCACACGCGCAGCCGGCGGGGTCAGGGCCGAACCGGCTTGTCAGGCGCTCCACATCTCCGCTTCGTAATCGGAGCCCGGCACCCGGATCCGCAGCAGGTCATCGCCCGGGAGCGTCTCGAGCGGCCCGCCCTCCCCCATGATCTGCACCAGCAGTTCGAGCTCGTCTCCCACCGCCGCGCCGAGCGCCGCGAACGGGATCGCGAGCTCGAGGATCTCACCCACCCGGCAGATGGCGCCGGGAATCGGTCCGGAGGCGCTGCGCACCTCGGGCGCCGCCGCATCGAGCGGCCCGGCCTCGACCCGCTGGGCGGCCGGTCCGGTGATCTCGAGCCGCAGCCGGCTGCCGGCCGGGAAGGCGGCGGCGACCGGATCGATCCGCAGCAGCATCCGCTCCTCGTCGAAGCCGTAGCGAAGCTCGCCCACCACCGCGGACGCCCGGTGGATCGCACTGCCGCTGCCGGGATTCACGCGCCCCGCGCCGTGCCATTCGTAGAAGTGCGTGGACCGGCCATCGACGGTCGCCCGCACGAACGCGAGCGGCCGCAGGTGGAGCTCGGGTGCACGCGCCATCCGCGCAACCGGCACCTCGAGCGCGGCCGGCAGCGGCAGCGCGGCCGCGGCGTACACACCCTTGAGGTGCGCGCGGAACAACTCGTCGAACACCGGCTTGTCGGGCGTGTGATGGTCGTCGCCGTACCACCAGAACCAGTCGGAGCCCTCGGCGCGCGCGAGCGATTCCCACGCCGCCGGGTGGCTGGCGCGGGTGTGGCCGGCGGCGGTCAGGGCGCGGCGCGCGCGGACCAGCAGATCCCATGCGCGGTTCTTCTCCGGGTGGCCGATCCAGATGTGGAAGTCGGCGTCGATCCACGATCCGGAGTGGAGCGTCGACAACCTCCCCATCGGTCGTTCCTCCGTCAGCACCTGCGACGGAGTCACGGTCCGGAAGCCCGGCGTCGCCGCGATCCGGCGATAGAGCGCCTCGAGGAACGGTCCGCCGTCGTCGGGGTAGCCCTCCCAGCAGTTCTCGCCGTCCAGCATGATCGACACCAGCGCCGGCGCCTCGTGTCCGTGCTCCTCGCCGATCCGCGCCACGCGCTGGACGAGATCGTGTGCCGCCTCCTCGGGATCCCAGCGCTGGTAGACGAACCCGATCCGGTCCGACAGCTCGTGGTCGCGAAAGAACATCGTGACCTCGCCGCCTTCGGTCGCGAGCCGCCACGGCCGGTAGAGCGCCGCGCGCCGCCGCTCGGACTCGGGCAGCGAGCGCCACAGCACGCCCTCGTCGCTCGCGAGCCAGCGGACTCCGCAGGTGGCCGCGATCGCCGCGACCTCGGGGCTCACGCTGCCCTCCGACGGCCACATGCCGGCAGGCGGTGCTCCGAACACCGCGGCGTGGCGCGCGCGCGCTCGCTCGATCTGGTCGCGCGCGTCGTCGGGAGCCTCCAGCGTCTCGGCCGGCAGCGGCACAGCCGGCTGTGCGCGCCGCGCGGCGCGCAGGTCGACCAGCAACGGCAGGATGGGATGGAAGTACGGGGTCGCCGACAGCTCGATCTGACCGCGCTCGGCGAGTCGCCGATAGGCGGGAACCACCTGCGCGGTGAGGTTCCGGTGGAGCGCCAGCAGTCCGTCGCGGTGCGCGATCTCGAACCGGCCCTGCACCGCGAGCGCCGCGCGCGCCTCGGGCTGGTCGAGGAACATCGGATCGAGCCACGCGAGCAGGAACCAGGTCACGAGCCGCAGCCACACCGCATCGCTGCCGGTCGCGGCTCCGTTCGCGCCGGCGGCGCGGCGTGCGGCGTCGATCGCGGACCGGCACAGCGGCCAGCGTTCCAGCGCGTGGCGCGGCACCATCGCGCACCGGTACGCGAGCTTCTGGCACTCCTCGGCGGTGAAGGGTCCGGGCGCGCGCAGCAGCAGCTCGAACAGCTCGTCGCGTCCGCCGGACGCCGCCTCGTCGAGCTGGTCGATCAGCGAGGGAACGAAATTGAAGGTCGCGCGGATCGACGGATGACGCTCGAGGTGGAGCGCCATGTCGAGGTAGTCCTTGGTGGCGTGCAGCCGCACCCACGGCAGGCGCGAGCGCCCGCGCACCGGATCGCGATAGTCGGGCTGGTGGTGGTGCCAGAGGAACAGCAGGTCGACCCGGGCGGGTCCCGCGCTCATGGTGCGGTCCGGCAGTCCCGCGATCGGATCAGCGCGGGGTCGCCCCGGTCGCGGCTTCCAGCTCGGCGATCTTGAGGCGCGCGATCTGCGCGTACGACGTTTCGCCGTAGTCGGCCTCGAGCCGGCGCAGACGCGGCAGCGCCTCGGCCGGTTTGTCGAGTGCCTGGTAGCAACGCGCCGACGCGATCAGGAACTCGCCCGAGGAGCTGCGATCGAGTTTGCCGACCAGTTCGTCGAACAGCCTGGCCGCTTCGGCGTACTGGCCGTCGCTCTCGAGCGCATACGCGAGGCTGCGCTTGCCGGCGGACTGGAGCAGGCCGGCCGGCGCCTTCTCCACGTAGCGGCGGTACTCGGCCACGGCGGTCTTGAAGTCGCCGGACCAGAAGGCGTTGTCACCGAGAATCCGGTGCGCGTCGTTGCCGCTCCAGGTCGAGCCGTACTGGCTGACGACCTTCTTGGCCGCGTCGGTCGAGCGCGCGTAGTCACCCTGCCAGTAGAGCGACGAGGCCTCGGCCAGCTGTCCCGCGGCGGCCGACTCCTGCGCGCTGCGGTTGCGGAGGTAGAAGTACGCGCCGACACCCACCACCGCCAGCGCGCCGAGCACTCCCAGCACGATCCGGCCATAGCGGTCCCAGAAATTGGTGAGGTTCTCGATCGCAGCATCGCCCTCGGACTCGAGACCCGTGTGACGCTTGGACTCCAACGACAAGGCCAACCTCCAGTTGGAACGTTCTTCTCGCGTGACGATGGAAGCAGGAATGGTGGGAACGAACGCGGAACCTTAATCCGCCGGCCAAGCGGCGGTCAAGCCTACGCGGGCGCGCAGGCCGGGCAGGCGATCGAGCCGCGCGCCCGCACCAGCATCTCGGCCGGGGTCCCGCAGTGCGGGCAGTGCGGCTGCGCGGGACGCCCGCGGGCGACGTCGACCCGGCTGGTGAGCCGCACGCGCATCGCGCCGGCCTTCAGCTCCTGCTCGAGCTCGAGCACCGGCCACGCCCATTCGGTCACTCCCCACCACCGCACCTCGGTGCGCAGCGCCCAGCGCTGACACACTTCCGCCGCGCGACGCTCCCACTCGAGCTTGAGGCTGGTGGCGTCGCCGCCTTCGAGATCGTGCACGCCGTCGGCGCCGGGCACGCGGCGTCGCGAGCGCTCCTCCTCCTCCTCGACCCGCGCGGCGAAGAAGCCGCCGAGCCGGCGCAGCTCCTCGTCGCGCA
>Ga0111539_10007327_pt1 | contig 14127 bp, 7 predicted proteins | sample RhiMethybrSRZTD1_FD_79667 | JGI IMG/M metagenome (GOLD analysis project Ga0111539, IMG submission 79667) | Populus rhizosphere microbial communities from Tennessee, USA - Rhizosphere MetaG P. TD hybrid SRZTD1 (version 2) (version 2) | ecosystem: Host-associated > Plants > Roots > Rhizosphere >...
GACTCGCCAGCCGGCCTCGCCGCCTGGATCGTCGAGAAATTCCGTGCCTGGACCGACTGCGGCGGCAACCCCGAGAACGCCGTGAGCCGCGACGAGATGCTGGCCAACATCTCGCTCTACTGGTTCACGGGCTCGATCGGCTCCTCGTTCTGGCCCTACTACGCGCGCATGCACGGGCCCTGGCCGATCCCCGAGGGCAAGACCGTGGACGTGCCGACGGGTTATGCCGAGTTCCCAAGGGAAATCCTGCACCCGCCGCGTTCGCTCGCGGCCCGCACCTACACCGACATCCGCCGCTGGAGCACCATGAGCAAGGGCGGGCACTTCGCGGCGCTCGAGCAGCCGGATGCCCTTGCGAACGAGGTGATCGAGTTCTTTCGCGACCTGAGTTGAGCTCCCCAGGTTGGGGCGAAGGGCGCGGGGCGCGACCCAACACCAAGCCGAATGCGATACCTTGCGTTGGGTCCGCCCCCGGCCTTCGCCGGGGTTGACCCAACCTACGAGAAAATCACGCTGCGGCCTCGAGCACCATGCGGGCCGCCTTTTCGCCGATCATGATCGACGGCGCGTTGGTGTTGCCGGAGGTCAGCGTCGGCATGACCGAGGCGTCGGCAACCCGCAGGCCGGCGATGCCGTGCACGCGCAAGCGGTCGTCCACCACGGCGGCCGGATCGCTGCCCATCCGGCATGTGCCGACCGGGTGATAGGTGGTCTCGGCCGTTCGCGTCACGAAATCAAGGAGCTCGCTGTCCGACTTTGCCGCCGCACCCGGCGCGAACTCCGTGGCGCCGAGCCAGGCAAGCGGCGGCGCGGCGACGAGCCTGCGGACCGTGCGTATGCAGGCCAGCACGCAGTCGCGATCACTGCTTTCGGCAAGGAAGTTGAAGCGTATGGCCGGCGGCTTGGCGGGGTCCGCCGACTTGATGTGGATGCTGCCCTTGCTGTCCGGCCGCAGCTGATGCGTGATGATCGTCATGCCTGGCTCCTTGGCGAGCTTGACATCGGGCGTCACCAGGAAGGGCTGGACCGTGAACATGGCATCCGGGCTGTCGAGACCGTCGCGGGTTTTGAAGAAGCCGCGCATGGGCGACGCCGGCAGGCTCAGGAAGCCCGTCTGCGCGGTGATGTAGAGCAGGCCCTGCCACAGGGCTCCGAGCCCGCGCGCCCGCTCGTTGAAGGTGACGCCGTGCCGGCCCACGCGCCACTTCATGCGCGGCGCGAAATGATCGCGCAGGTTCTCGCCGACGCCGGCCAAGTTGTGGCGCACCTCGATGCCCAGACCCTTCAAGCGGTCCGCCTGGCCAATTCCTGAGAGCTCCAGCAGCTGCGGCGAGGCGATGGCTCCCGCGGAGACGATGACTTCGCGGGCCGCACGCGCCTCGCGCTTCTGGCCGCGCACGGCATAGCGCACGCCCACGCAGCGCTTGCCGTCGAGAATCAAGCTTTCCGCCAGCGCTCCCGTTTCGATGCCGAGGTTGGGGCGCGTGCGGGCAGGATCGAGATAGCACCGCGCCGTGCTCATACGCCGGCCCCGGTGAATGGAGCCTTGCGTCATGGAGATACCTTCCTGATCGGCCCCGTTGTAGTCGCGGTTGTGTCTGATGCCGACGGTCTCGGCCGCTGCAATGAAGCTGTCGTAGAGCCGACCGCGCTCCGGATTGTCGGAGATCCTGAGCGGCCCCTCGCGCCCGCGCAACTGGGCGTCGCCGCCGGCATAGCTCTCCATGCCCTTGAAGATCGGCAGCACGTCCTGGTAGCTCCAGCCGCGGTTGCCGAGCTGCGCCCAGTGGTCATAGTCCTGGCGTTGGCCGCGCACCCACACCATGCCATTGATAGCGCTCGATCCTCCGAGCATGCGGCCCCGTGGGACGGGGATGGCGCGATCTCCATTGCTCGTTTCGGGCTCGGAGGCATAGAGCCAGTTGACACCCGGCCGGTTGATGAACTTGGCGAAGCTGACCGGCACGCGCGAGAGGGGATGCGTCTCGCCGCCGGCCTCCAGCAGCAGCACCTGGTAGCGGCCACTTTCGCTGAGACGGTTTGCAAGCGCGGCGCCGGCCGACCCCGCGCCGACGATGATGTAGTCGACTGTATGCTGGTACATTTACTTCCTTCCCCAGACGTCCAAAATTTCTCTTTAGAGGCCGCGATCGGCGGCACCTGAGCGCCGGCAGCCCCGATCGTCGCCAATCTCAATTGACAGGAACGGATCGATCAATCCCCGCCTGTGCAATGCCATTATGCTCGTGTGAGCCTGATCGCGAAGTTCGTTCCTCGCTTGCCGCACATAGAACGGAGCTGATCGGAAGTTGCACTAACCCGGCGTCGCCGGCCGTGGCGCGGGAACGGCGGGAGCCATGGGTACCGGAGGCGGTATCGCGGGCGGCAGGGGCGGCGGCGCCTGCTCGAGTTGCCGGCGCTGGCGCTCCGCCTCCTCGCGTCGGCGCGTCTCGTCGAGCTTGCGGAGCCGCTCCAACTCCTCCACGTCGCGCTCCATGCGCCGCACCGCCAGCTCGCGTTCCAGCGCCTCGGAATTGATGCGCGGCTCGAGCTTGGCCAGCGCGGCCACCGGACCGCGGTAGATGAGGACGACCGCAGGCAGGGCGGGCTTGTCGCCCGCCGGACGCCGCTGCTCCAGGTGCCAATCCGCCTCCATGTCGAAGGTCTTGAGATCGAGATTCGCCATGCCCGCCGCCCTGCCCTCGGGCGTGTCGACGGCGAAAGGCTTGACTGCCAGACGCCCGTCGGCAATCCCGACGTCGAAGCGGGCGGGGAGCTCGAGCATGCCGCCCGCAAGAGACGCCGCCAGAGTCTGCCTCACGACCGCCTGGAGTTCGTCGGGGGTGCTGCGGAGCGCAGCTTCGGCGGTCTTGCCGATGGCCCCCGGCCACAGGGCCGCGAGCCTGGCTTCTCCGAGCTCGAGCCTGCCGCTGCCCTGCAGTACCGAGACGGCGCTGCGCGGCGAGGTGCCTCTGCCCGCAAACTTGATCTCCGCGTCGATGCTGCCGCCAGCGCCGCGTTTGGCCGTGGCCGCGCCGGCGAGCGCGGCGACGCTGCCGCCTGCCAGGCGCACGCTGCCGCTGACGTCGGCCCCGGCCGCGACTCTTTCCACCAGCAGCGCCGCCGTGGATCGCCCGCCGAGAGCGTCGCCCTCGATGCGGCTTTCGACCTTGCCGGACGAAAGCGTGATGTCGATGCCGGCGCGGCTGATGCCGATGCCGTCGGCGATCACGAGGCGTCCGGCATCGATGCGGATGCTGCCGTCGAAAATCTCGAACGCCACCGCGTCGAAGGGCTCATCCGGCCAGGGGCTGCGCCGCCCTGCAATGGCGGTCTCAGCGGCGGCGGTGACCGCGAGCCGCTGGTCGAGCAGGGGCCCCAGAAGTTTCGCGGCGGAGATCTCGTCGACGGCTACGCGGGCCTCGATACGGCGGCGGTCGCCGGAGGCGAGCGCGAGCCGGCCGCTCACGTCGCTGCCGCCGACGTTGAGCGCCAGCTGATCGACGGTCAGACTGCCCTCGCGGGCGGCGAACTTCAGCGAGCCGGCAACGGGGACACCATCGAGCCGCAGCGGCCCGGCCAGCCCGGCGAGCGCGGCGACGCGCGCGCCGTTGTCCGTCTTGATGTCCAGGTCGCCCGTGGCGGAGTTGCCCGACGGCGAGGCGACGAGCTGGCCGCGGAAACGCAGCCCCAGATCACCCGCCTCCGCCGACACCAGTGTCGACAGGCCTTCGCCAGGCACGCCGGCGGCCTTGATGAGCACGCGTCCCGGAGCAGTGTTGGCGCTGCCGCCCCCTGGGCCGGTGGGCGCCACGAGCGCTGCCAATGCGTTGGCATTGCCGCCTTCGATCAGGGCCGTCAGGTCGGCAGGTCCCGTGCGCCAGCCCCCCTGGCCGCCGTCGAGGCGGGCATTGAGCTTCACGGCCGCGCCGTTGGCCTCGCCGTCGATTGCAAGATCGGCCGAGGTGGGTGTGCGCACGCCGAACGCCATCGATCCCGCAAGCCGCAGGGGCACCATCGCCTGTGCGCGCAGGGCATCGGGCCGGAGCGCCTCGGGAACGCCGAGCAGCTCCGCCAGCGGAGCGATTGCCGTGGCGGCGTCGGCGCTCACGAACCCGCGCAGGCTCCCCTTCGGGCGGGAGGCGGCGTCGATTACGTCGCCCTCCAGCTCCAGACTGAAGCCGCGGTCGCTCGCGACCCGCAGCAGCGGCAGCCGGAGCCGTCCGCCGCGAAGCTCAATCTCCACGGCCACGTCGCGATAGGTGCGCGTCCCCGTGATGAGCTCGCCGGCGTTGACGCGCACCAGGGCGTCCGTCTGCATGCTGCGCCAGCCGGGCTTGAGAGCGGTCGGTTCTTGCGACGCTGCGCGTCCCGTCACCGGCCCGCGCAGCAGCAGACCGAACACGTCGCCGAGACTGGCCCCTGCAGGAATGATCGCGCGCGCGTCGAGCTGAGGACCCTCGACGAGCAGCGTCAGCTCCGGCCGCCCTTGCCATCGGTACTGGGCGCTCGCGGTGATGGCCGTACCGGAAACATCACCGACCAGATTGCGAACGCTGGCGCGACCCGGCGCAAGGGAAAGCTGCGTGCGCAGGCCGAAGGTGCCGTCGCCCCGGCCGTCGACGCCCAGCGCGCCCGCGGTTGCCCAGGAGAGGAAGCGGGCGAGGCTGACGCCGTGCAAGTTCAGGCTGCCGTCGAAGGCGGCCTCGCCGGATGGGCCGGTGACCGCGCCTTTCAGCGCGCCGCGGCTGCCGCCGGGAAGCCCCAGGCTCAGCTCCTCGATCTCCAGCCGGTCCTCGAAGCGCACGAGCGAGAGATGGACGGCATTGACGGCTTCCCGGCCGACATTGGCCTGGTCAATGGCAAAGGTCGCGCGCGAGCGGCCGGCGGCCGGGAGCAGGTCGCGCAGTCCGATCGCAAGCGGCACGATGCTGTCGAGAGGACCCGCGGCGGTGCCGGCTCCGGCAATGCTGTCGAGGTCGAGCCAGCGGGACGACAGGTTCATGTCGACGGACAGGGCGTCCCGCCACAGCGCCTTGATCTCGCCCGACAGGATCTGCGGCCGCCCGTCCTGCTCGAAGGAGAGCGCGAGGTCCGACAGCGTCGCGCCTCTCGGATTGGCCCGTACGGCCGCGCGCAGGTCGAAGGCCGGCTCGTCCCGGCCCGGCCTGGCGTCGCCGTCCTCGCCCTTGGCGCGCCCTCCTGCGGAACGGGGCGTGCGCCAGAAACCGGCGATCGGCAAGCGGGCGGTCAGCTCGCCCTCCAGATGTGGCTTGCCGGTCAGATCGGCCAGGCGGCCGTCGAGCGTGTAGCTCGTGACGCCGTCGGCGGAGCGCAGCAGCACCTTGAGGCGCACGTCGCCGTCGCCTTCGGCCCTTGAGGTGCCGATTCTGAGCTCTCGGGCGCTGCCCTCTTTGCCGACCGTCCCCTTGAAGCGATAGGGACCTTCGAGAGAGGGTGCGGCAAGCTCGCCGCTGATGTTCTCGAAGCGCAGGCGCTCGGAGCCGTCCGGGCCATGCACCGCGAGCAGGCCGTCGGTGATCCTCACGGAGGTCAGGGTAACGTTGTTCGGCAGGTAGGCGGCGTTGCTGAGCGCCTGGCCGAAACTCTGCCAGTTCCAGCCATCGCGCTCGTCGACGGCAAGGCGCAGGGCGGGGCGATGCAGTTCCACCTCGTTGGCCTCCACCACGCCGCGAAACATCGGTGGGATGGAGAGCTTCATGGTCAAGCTCTCGCTCCGGAAGAACGCATCCTGGAGATTGACGGAGGCGTCCGCGATGCGCACCTTTTCCAGACGGAAGTAGGGGGTCGGGAGCACGTGCAGCGTCACGGTGCCGCCCACCCTGACCTCGCGGCCCAGAAGGCGCGTCGCCTCCTCCTCGAACACGCCGCGATAGCCGTTCCAGTCGATGAGATAGGGCACAGCAAAGAGCGCGCTCGTGATCGTGATCACAAAGACAGCTACGGCGATGAAGAACTTGCTCATGCGCCGGCCCTGCCCCCCGCCAAGCTCGCGCTGTCCATGCGTGGCCGGATGCGGCCGCGCATGGGTAGTCGGCTGCTGTCTGGTAGCGCCCGAGGCCGCATCAAACCGTCCCTTCCGGCGCGCCGCACCGGCCGTATTGGGGCCGCGCGAACCCTGCGCCGATCCTGCGCGCGAGTATCACACAGTTGGGCATAAGTTTGGATCACGAAATTGCCGCCGGCCCGTGCTGCGGAGGGTTGTGGGCAGGCTTCTCTGCCGGGTTGCCGGCCCATTATGGGTGCTATAGTCGCAACCGATGTCAGCGAGTCGCCAACGAGCCCCTGCCTTGGATGCGCCGGCGCCTGCCGCAGCCGCATCCAATTCCGCGCGCGCCCTTGGGCTGCCGGCGGCGGCGCCATATCTGGACGGCCTCAACCCCGAGCAGCGGGCGGCCGTGGAAGCCGTCGACGGACCGGTGCTGGTGCTGGCGGGCGCCGGTACCGGCAAGACGCGCGTGCTGACCGCACGCATTGCTCACATCCTGTGCACCGGGCGGGCGCGCGGCTCCGAGATCCTCGCCGTCACCTTCACCAACAAGGCGGCGCGCGAGATGAAGGAGCGCATCGGCGCGCTCGTCGGCGGCGCCGTGGAAGGCATGCCATGGCTCGGAACCTTCCACTCCATCGGCGTCAAGATCCTCCGCCGGCATGCCGAGCTCGTGGGGTTGAAGTCTGGCTTCACGATCCTGGACACCGACGACCAGATCCGACTGATCAAGCAGGTCATCGAGAGCGAAGGGCTGGACAAGGATCGTTGGCCGGGGCGCCAGCTTGCCGCCCTGATCGACGGCTGGAAGAATCGCGGCCTCACACCCGACAAGGTGCCGCGCGGAGAAGCGTTCGCCTTTGCCGAGGGCAAGGGAGCGGCCCTCTACGCCGCCTATCAGAGGCGGCTCAAGGAGCTGAATGCGGCTGACTTCGGCGACCTGCTGCTCGAGGTGCTGCGGCTGTTCCTGGAGCATCCGGACGTGCTCGCCGACTACCAGCGCCGCTTCCGCTACACCTTGGTGGACGAGTATCAGGACACCAACGTGGCCCAGTACTTGTGGCTGCGGCTCATCGCCGGCGGTTCGCCCAACATCTGCTGCGTCGGCGATGACGACCAGTCGATCTACGGCTGGCGCGGCGCCGAGGTCGACAACATCCTGCGCTTCGAGGCGGACTTCCCGGGTGCCAAGGTCATCCGCCTGGAGCGGAACTACCGCTCCAAGGGCCACATCCTGGCGGCCGCGTCCGGTCTCATCGCGCACAACAAGGGCCGCCTCGGCAAGACGCTGTTTACCGATGATCAGATGGGCGAGCCCGTCGTGGTCAGCGGCATGTGGGACGACGACGAAGAGGCGCGCTCCGTCGGCGAGGACATCGAAGCGCTGAAGAACCGCGGCGTGCGCCTCAACAGCATGGCAATCCTGGTGCGGGCCTCCTTCCAGATGCGCGCCTTCGAGGACCGCTTCGTCACGCTGGGGCTCCCCTATCGCGTGGTCGGCGGCCCGCGCTTCTATGAGCGCCAGGAGATCAAGGACGCCATCGCCTACCTCGAGGTCACGCTGAACCCCACCAACGACCTCAAGTTCGAGCGCATCGTCAATGTGCCCAAGCGCGGCCTCGGCGACACCGCGCTGAAGCGCGTGAACGAGCTGGCCAGGGCGCGCACCATCCCGCTCTATCAGGCCGCGCGCGAGATCGTGGAGACGGAGGAGTTGACGGGCAAGGCGCGTAGATCGCTCGCCGATCTTGTTGCCGCCTTCGAGCGCTGGCGCGGACGGATCGACGGCATGAAGCACACCGAGCTCGCCGAGCTGATCCTGGACGAATCCGGCTACACGCAGATGTGGCAGAACGACAAGAGTCCGCAGGCGCATTCCCGGCTCGAGAACCTGAAGGAGCTGATCCGGTTCATGCACGAGTTCGAGACGCTGCAGGGCTTCCTGGAGCATGTCTCGCTGGTCATGGATGCCGATGCCCAGGACGGCGACGACCGCGTCTCGCTGATGACGCTGCATGCCGCCAAGGGCCTGGAGTTCGACGTGGTGTTCCTTCCGGGCTGGGAGGAAGGGCTGTTTCCGCACCAGAGGAGCCTCGACGAGAGCGGCCAAGCGGGCTTGGAGGAGGAGCGGCGGCTCGCCTATGTCGGCCTCACGCGTGCACGCCGGCAGGCCAAGGTCAGTTTCGTGCAGAACCGGCGCAACCGCGGACTGTGGCAGGCCGCAGCCCCCTCGCGCTTCGTCGACGAGCTGCCCGGGGCGAATGTCGAGGTCAACGAGCCGAAAACCGCCTACGGCGGCGCGGGACGGTTCAACCCGTACGGGCGGAGCCGCTTCGACGAGCCGGCGGCGGGCTTTCAGAGCGGCTACGCGACCCCCGGCTGGCAGCGCGCCAAGGAGCAGTGGAGCCGTGACGACCGCCGCCGTTCCAGTGGCCCGACGACCATCGACGGCGAGCTTGTTGCATCCTCGACGGGGCGCGGGGCGGGCTTCGAGCCGGGCGAGCGCGTCTTTCACCAGAAATTCGGCTACGGCAGCATCGCCGAGGTGGATGGCAACAAGCTGACGATCGATTTCGACAAGGCCGGGCGCAAGCGCGTCGTCGACAGCTTTGTGGCTCGGCCCGAACAGGTGTGAGCGGAACGCCGCACGCCATCCACCGATAGTGTCCGGCGGCCTCGACAAGCACGAACGGAAGGCCCTAGAAACACCGGCAATTCGAGCTGCGGCAGAGGTGGGACATGCGCCGGGTTTTCCGGACGCAAGCCGCCAGCGGGAAGGCGGAAACGGGGAGGTGAAGCATGGCAATGGCCAGCATCACGCGCGATGGCCCGGTCGGAGAGGAAGCCGCCAGCACTCAGCCTTCCTCACGCGCCGCAGGCGTTGCGGCAGCCGCCTCGGCCGATCCGCATTCGCGGTCGGGCCGGCAAGCCCAGCGCGAAAAGTTCCTGCCCGTCACCAGCTATGCCCTGATCGACCGACTGACGACCGCCTGGAGTGGAGGAGATGCCGACCAAGCGCGCCGGTTCATGCGCTATCTGTCGTTCTGGCGGCGCCAGTCCTACACGGCCAAGCTGCTCGAGCTGGAGCAGGTGTACGAGCCGTTCGCTCCCGACAGCGACAACCTCGTGACCCGCGCCTACAGCCCCGAGGAGAAGCGCGGCATGCAAAGGCGCCTCGTGGAGCTGATGTCGGGCCTGCTCGAGCAGGGCAACTTCACGCGCGTCGATCCCGAGAACGTGCACTTCATCCTGACGAAAGACTCTGCCTACGGCCTCGATCTGCAGGTCGACCTCGACGCGTTCGAGGAAATACTGATCTACTACCGCGGCGCCACCACCATCACCGAGCGTCGCCGCGACGTGCGCAAGGCCTACATCGGCTGGCGGGAGGTGCAGATCCCCGTCTTCCGGCGCATGTTCCTGCTCTTCAAGCTCAAGCCCTTCGACGTGCGCGTGCGCGAGGTGATGGAGGAGCAGAAGCTCGACAAGAAGGATGCCGAGCGCATCGTGCGCAAGCTGCGCGGCCTGCTGCCGCCCACGGTGACCAGCGACTGCATCTACATCAAGCTGTTCAAGAACATGCCGCGCAGCGACGTGGAGATGATCTTTCCCAACACCAAGGTGCGCTTCCGCCTGTTCGACAAGATCAAGTTCGGCGTCACGGCCGGCGGCGGGCTGGGCATGGGCCTGTTCGGCACCATCGGCAAGATCGCGCTCGCCAGCAATCCCTATACCTTGGCAGGCGCCGTGGCCGGGTTTGGCGGCGTCGCGCTGCGGCAGGCGACCAACTTCATCAATCAGCGCAACCGCTACATGGTGGTGCTGGCGCAGAACCTCTACTTCCACGCCATGGCCGACAACCAGGGCGTGATGACGCTGCTTGCTGACCGGGCGGCCGAGGAGGACTTGAAGGAGGAGATGCTGCTTTACAGTGTGCTCGCCAGGGAGCCGGTCAACATCGCAGAGCTCGGCCGCGTCGATTCCATGATCGAGGAACTTCTGAACAGGACCTTCGGTGTCAACGCCGACTTCGACGTGGAGGATGCGCTGCAGCGGCTGAAGCAGGAGGGCATCGTCGCCGAGCTGCCCGACGGGACACTGCGGGCGCTTCCGCCGCGCGAGGCTGCGCTGCGCATCGACAAGCTTTGGGACGCCTGCCTCGACGAACTGCCCGATTTCGTCCCCGCGATGGGGCACGAGGTCGACGAGATCCGCGACCACATGCAGAGCTGACGACGCGGCGGGTTCACAACTCGGTCCCGGCTCTTCTTTGCACGCTTCCCCCTTGCTCGAGCAGTTCCCCTCCCCTTGACGGGGAGGGGAAAGGAAAAGAGGACTGCGTCAGCGCTCGATCACGAGGGCAACACTGCGGTCGCTCGGATCGACGATCACGACGTCACGCTCGGCGACGACGAACCGGAATCTGCGCAGCTCCGGCACGCTGTCGATGACTACGCCGCGGAAGTCGTGCAGCTCGACGTTTCGCGGAATCTCGGCGCCCAGGGCCAGCCTGACACGCACGTTCGCCGGCTCGTAGTCGTTGCCGATACTGTCGAGCACCAGCGCGCGCTGCTCCGACGTGAGCCGCAGTTCCATCCGGTCGGGGCGCTTGGCAGCCTGCTGCGGGCGCTCCTCGATCACGTCGACGACCTCGTAGGTGGCCGGATCGACAATGATGATCTCATCCTCGACCACGACGTAACGGTAGGCCGAATAGGCCGGCACGATCGCGAGCACCGCCGCCGGAACGGCATAGAGACGGACACGACGCGGGACGTGAGCACCGACGCGGACGCTGAACTTTGCGTCGGCCCGGGCGCTGCGGCGATCGAACTTGCCGCGCAGATCAGTGCGCTGTTCGCTGCTCAGCCGCTCACGCGCAGAGCGGGCGTCCTCGTGCTTCTGCGCCTGCTGCCCGTCGCGGCCACCCTCGGCCTTCTTCGAACTGTCGGGCTGCTGACCGGCTGTGCCCGGACGCCTCTCCTGCTTGTCCTGTCCGCGCTCTGTTGCACGCTGCTCCTGGCGGCCGGGCTCGGCCTTCTTGCGGTCCTGGTCAGTCGGCTCGGCTCGCTTGCGGTTGCCCTGCTCGGCCTTCTTGTCGCGGTCGGGTGCTTGCGCGGCCGGCCGCTCCTTGTTGCGGTCCTTGGGCTCGGCGCTGCGGTTGGGCTCCTTTGCCGGTGCAGTGGCACGCGGCCCGCGATCGCGCTCGGTCGCGGGTGCTCTGCCCGGAGGCGCCGCGCGCTCGGGCGGTGCTGCACCGGGGCCCGCCCCTTCGCTGCCACCGCGGGGACCCGCGCCTGCCGGCGGTCCGCCGGCTCCGCCACCGGGGCCACCGGGCCCCTCCTTCATCTGCGCGATCGTCAGCGATGTGCTGGCCAGCAGGGCCGCGCCCGCTACGATGGCCTTCGACATTATCCTCATTGCCAACTCCGTGGTTTCACAGCGATTGTGCGTCAACGCCGCTTCTCATCGAGGGTTCCGCCGGCGCAATCGCCTGCTACCGCGGCGCAATGTGAGTGGAACTGCCTGGCGCTTGCCTCGGTCCGTGGCCACGCCCTATTACTGGGCGCATGTTCCAGACCTACGAAGCTCCCGAGACGCGACAGAATGGCACCGGCCGCATTGACGCATTGCGGCGCGAAATGGCGAAGGCCAGGCTTGATGCGCTGCTCGTGCCGCGCTCAGACGAGCACCAGGGCGAGTATGTCGCCCCCTCGGCCGAGCGGCTGAAATGGCTGACCGGGTTTTCCGGCTCGGCCGGATTTGCCGTTATCGGAAAAACGAGCGCTGCGCTGTTCGTCGACGGCCGCTACGTCGTGCAGGCTCCTCAGCAGGCGGACACGCGCACGTTCAAGGTGCTGCAGGTCCCTCAAGCCAGGCTCGAGGACTGGATCATCACGCACGTCAAAGCGGGCGGCACGGTCGGCTTCGATCCGAAGCTGCACACGGCGGCTGCGATCGAGGAGCTGGCAAAAAGCCTGCAGGCGAAAGGCATCAAGCTGAAGGCGCTCGCGCGCAACCCGGTGGACAAGATCTGGGGGCGCGATCGGCCGCCCCCGCCACAGGGTCCCATCATTCCCCATCCCATCCGCTATGCCGGCAAGGCTGCGGAGCAGAAGATCGCCGACCTGCAGGCTGCGCTTCGCAAGGAGGGCGAGGATTGGGTGGTGCTGACGCTGCCCGACTCGATCGCCTGGCTCTTCAACATCCGCGGCTCGGATGTTGCGCACAATCCCGTGCCGCTGGCCTTTGCCCTGGTGCCGGCGAGCGGCAAGGCCGAGCTTTTCCTCGATCCGGCCAAGGTCGGGCCGGAGGCCAAGGTGCATCTGGCGCCGCTGGCCAGGATCAGCGAGCCGTCGGCGCTCGAGACCAGGCTCGCGGCGCTCAAGGCCTCGCCCAAACGCGTCCGCCTCGATCCCGGATCGGCCTCGAGCTGGTTCTTTCGCAAGCTCGGCGGCGGCAAGGCGCGCATCGTCCGCGCCAGCGATCCCTGCCTTCTCCCCAAGGCGCGCAAGAATTCCGCCGAGATCAAGGGCGCGCGCGCCGCGCAGCGGCGCGACGGGGCGGCCGTGGTCCGCTTTCTCGCCTGGCTCGACCGCGAGGCGCCGGGCGGCCGGCTCGACGAGATCATGGTCGCACGCCAGCTCGAGACCATCCGCAGCGAGACCCAGGCCCTCAAGGAGATCAGCTTCGACACCATCTCCGGTGCCGGACCCAACGGTGCCATCGTGCACTACCGGGTCACTGCGGCCACCAACCGCAGGCTCGAGGCAGGGCAGCTCTATCTGATCGACTCCGGCGGCCAGTACCTGGACGGCACCACCGACATCACGCGCACGGTCGCCATCGGCAAGCCGTCGCGCGAGATGCAGGAGCGGTTCACGCTCGTGCTGAAGGGCCACATCGCCATCGCCACGGCGCGCTTCCCGAAGGGTACGCGCGGTGTTGACTTGGACCCCTTTGCGCGGCGGGCTCTGTGGGAAGCGGGCCTCGACTTCGATCATGGCACCGGCCACGGTGTCGGCAGCTACCTCTCCGTTCACGAAGGGCCTCAGAGCATATCCAAGCGCGGCATGGTCCCGCTGGAGCCGGGGATGATGATCTCCAACGAGCCCGGCTACTACAAGGAGGGAGCCTACGGCATCCGCATCGAGAATCTGGTGCTGGTGACGGAGCCCGAGAAGATTTCAGGGGGCGACCGCGAGATGATGGGCTTCGAGACCCTGACGCTCGCGCCCTTCGACCGCCGCCTCGTGCGGCCGGAGCTGCTCACGGGGCCGGAGCTCGCCTGGCTCAACTCCTATCACGCGCGCGTTGCGGAGCTCATCGGCCCGGAGCTCGGGCCCACCGACCGCGCCTGGCTCGAGGCGGCCACCGCGCGCATCGGCTGAGGTCAGCGGCTGAGACTCAGTCGTGCCGAGGCGCCGCCGCCGTTCAGGCTGGCGGTCATGCGGTTGCCGTTGACGATGATGGCGATCGACCCCGAGGTTGCGTACTCGGCATTGTAGAAGCCGCCGGAGAAGCGATTGGCCGACGTGCGCGACAAGGCTGCGGTCTGTGCGATGCGCCCTGATGGAGTCGCACATACGGCGCTCATCGCAAAACTGCTGCTCGTCTGACGACGGAAGGTTGCCCGGCAGCGGGCCTTCTCGCGCGAGCCCGACGGGAATACGACCGTGCCACCGCCGCTCCAGGAACCTTCGAGACTGGCCGGCTGCGGCTTGGCCTGCTGGGAGACGGCCGCAGGAGCGGCAGCGAGCAGGCAGGCACCGGCGAGGAGCAGGCTAGCCGTGCGATGCTTGAGGGTTAGACGCTGGTCCTGGCCGATCATAGCATGAAGCCCATATTGATCGTGACGAAGCTGCACCGAGGAAGGATTCGGAGCGTGCACGGAGTTTGGCAAGAACAACGCGGGTGGGCAATGCGAACATTTCCGTGATGTGCTCTTGCCGACAACCTCTACAGCTACCACACCGCGGCAAAAATTAACCTGCATTCTCAGGTGATATCCCCATGACGCCGGCTCCTGACGGCTGGCGGGAGAGCACTGCACAGGCTTGCGGACAGCCCGACAGTAGGACGGGAAGCCTCAACCCTCGCGCTCGATCACCCCTTCA
>Ga0111539_10007328_pt1 | contig 14125 bp, 16 predicted proteins | sample RhiMethybrSRZTD1_FD_79667 | JGI IMG/M metagenome (GOLD analysis project Ga0111539, IMG submission 79667) | Populus rhizosphere microbial communities from Tennessee, USA - Rhizosphere MetaG P. TD hybrid SRZTD1 (version 2) (version 2) | ecosystem: Host-associated > Plants > Roots > Rhizosphere >...
AGGATCATCGACCCCTTCCCGCCCTCGGCCTCGAGCAGCTCGAGCGCGGCGTCGACCGCGTCCTTCTTGCGGCCGGCCGCGATCTCGGAGATGCGCTTGCCCTCGGCGTCCCGGCTCTTCGGGGACGACGCGATCATGACGTTCTCCCACCCGATGCGGTCGACGAGGCTCTGACCCGTCGTCGGCGACTCGATGTCGTGGCGGATGCGCGCGCGCGAGTCGGGGTCGGCGAGGCGGCCGAGCATGGCTTCGATCCCGCCCTCCAGCGCCCAGTCCGGCAGAAGTGCCCGCAGCATGGTGCTGGACGCAGTGTACGGGTAGACATCGGCCATGACGTCGAGTCCCTCGTCGCGCGCGGCATCGACGAGCGCCAGCACATCGGCCACCTTACCCCAGTTGGGCCGTCCAGCCGCCTTAACATGACTGATCTGCACCGGCAGGTCTCCCTCGCGCCCCACGTGGATCGCCTCCTGTACGGCGTCCAGCAAGGTTGCCCCCTCCCCCCGGATGTGGCTCGCGTAGAAGCCGCGATGGCGGCTGGCGACAGCGGCGAGCTCGACGATCTCGTCGGTGGTGGCAAAGGAGCCGGGCGGGTAGATCAGCCCGGTGGAAAGCCCCCACGCGCCGTCCTCGATGCCGTCGGCCAAAAGCTTCTGCATGCGCCGAAGCTCGGCCGGCGTCGGCTCGCGCCGCGCGAAGCCCATGGCGGCCACCCGCAGCGTGCCGTGGCCGATGAGCTGGATCACGTTCAGCGCGGTTCCGCTCGAGTCGAACGCCCGGAGGTAGTCGCCGACGGAGCGCCAGCGAAAGTCCATGCCCGCCGGCACGTGCAGCGCGAATCCGCGCAGCGCGTCGACGAACTCGTCGGAGACCGGTGCCGGCGAGAAGCCGCAGTTACCGACCACCTCGGTGGTCACGCCCTGCCGCACCTTCGACTCGGCGCGGCGATTTTCCCAGAGCCGCCAGTCCGAGTGCGAGTGCATGTCGATGAAACCGGGCGCCACGACCTTGCCGGACGCGTGCAGATTGCTGCCGGCGGCCTCGCGGTGCAGATCGCCGACCGCCGTGATGCGGTCGTCCTGGATGCCGACGTCGGCCCGGGCCCCGGGTCGCCCGGTGCCGTCGATGACCTGTGCGCCCTCGATCTTGAGGTCGAGCATCGGCCTAGACGGTTGGGGCCCGCGAGAACGCGAGGGCCTTCTCGCACCAGGCGGCAACGCCGAGCAGGCGCGCCGAGGCGCCCGCGGCCTGAACAAGCTGGATCGCGTGGGGAAGCCCCGACGCGGCGATGCCGCTGGGCAGGGAGATCGCCGGAACGCCCGCGTTGCTCCAGGGCGCGCAGAAGGAGCCGTCGCCGGTCGAGCCGAGCCCTGCGGGCGCCGGGGTCGGAGCAGTCGGAGACAGCAAGGCGTCGTGAGCCTCTAGGAGCGGCATCACGTCGTCCCGGAACGCGAGGCGGGCGCGGTTGGCGTTGACGTACACCGTCGCGGTCTGACCGAGCCCCGTCTCGATGAGGCTTCGCATCTCGCGGCTGTAATCGTCGGCGTGCCGGGCGAACGCGGGAGCGTGATACGCGGCCGCCTCGACCTCCAGCACGGTCAGCCCTGCCGCATGGATCCCGCGAAACGACTTGGGAAGCTCGACCTTCGACACGGTCGCGCCGGCCCGGACGAACGCGTCGGCGACGGCCTGGACATGCGCCGCAACGTCCGGCGAGGCGCGCTCCAGGAGCTCGGGAGCGAGCGCGATCCGCGGCGCGCTGACGGGCTGGGGCTCGAGAGCCCGGCCGGCGAGCACGGACATGGCGAGCGCGGCGTCTCTGACCGACCGCGTGAGCACGCCGACGTGATCGAGCGACCATGCGAGCGGAATGACGCTCGCGACCGGTACCAGACCATATGTGCCCTTGAAGCCGACGACACCGCAGTACGCGGCTGGCCGGAGCACCGAGCCGACCGTCTGGGAGCCGATCGCGAGCGGCGCCATCCGCGCCGCCAGCGCGGCCGCCGAGCCGGCTGACGACCCGCCGGGTGTGTGACCCTGATTCCACGGATTCCGCGTCGGCGCCGGATCGCGATACGCGAACTCGGTCGTCACGGTCTTGCCGAGGATGATGGCCCCCGCCGCCCGCAGGCGCGCGACCGCGGGCGCGTCCGCGGCCGGGCGCGTGTGGGCGAACGGCTTCGCGCCGCCGGTCGTCGGCATCCCCGCGACGTCGACGATATCCTTCACGCCGACCGGCACCCCGTGCAGCGGTCCGCGAAGCCGCCCGGCGCGAGCTTCAGCCAGGCGCTCGCGCGCAGTAGCGAGCGCGCCGTCCTGATCCACGTGAGCCCACGCCCGGATTGCTCCGTCGATTGCGCGGATACGCGCGAGACACGCCTCGGTGAGCTCGACCGGGCTCACCGTCCCGGAGCGCACGAGGTCGGCGGCCTCACCAAGACCGAGCGCAACCAGGTCACCGGATGGCATCGAGCACCTCCGCGACGACCTCGAAGCGCCCGAACGACGGCATCAAGTAGGTGTCGGCCGAGACGCCGCAGGCGTAAAGCAAGGTGCCCATGGCGCCGTCGCACAGCAAGGGCCCCGCGGCGAGCCGGCGGCTAAGCTCGTACGGCATGCGCGTCCCGCAGGGCCGCCAGGACGAGCGAGACGACCTGGTCGGCGCTGCGTCCCGTCGTGTCGATCGTGAGGTGCGCCCGTCCGTAATAGGGCCGGCGCGACCGGTAGAGCTCCTCGATCTCGTCGCCGGACCGCCCGTCCAGCATGGGCCGGTTGCCGATCCGGCGAGCCCGCTCGAGGAACTCGCGCACGTCGCCGTCGAGCCAGACGACCGTGCCGAGCTCGCGCAGGCGCTCCATCCGCCCCTCGCGGCACGGCAGGCCCCCGCCGGTCGCGATGACCTCACCCGACTTCAGCGCCAGGGCGTCGAGCATCTCGGCTTCGAGCTGGCGGAAGCGCTCCTCGCCCGCGTCGCGGAAGATCTCGGGGATCGACCGGCCTTCGCGCGCGACGATCATGTCGTCGGTCTCAACGAAACAGCGCCCGAGCCGGCGCGCCAGGAGCCGTCCGCAGACCGATTTTCCGGCGCCCATGAATCCAACGAGTATCACGTTGTCGCGCCGCATCCTCGCATCCTATCAGATCGGGGTAGCGGCCAGAACGCTACGCCGGGCCCGGCGGACGCTAGCGGATCTGCGCGCTGCAGGCCGTCGCGGGGCTGGGGGCCCTGCCGGCCGAGGCGCGCCTATGAATCGTGGACGGTCTTCGGAGCGGGCGCCCGGCGGTAAGCGCAGTCGCGCATCCAGCACCGCGCGCACTGGCTGAAGTAGTGGTCGACCCGCGCGCCCGGGCCGGCCGCGGCCAGCAGCGAGATCGATTTCACGGGCGTCATGAAGCAGGCCTCGTTCAGGCTGACGCCGATCGCATCGCCCGGGCACACGTCGAACAGAACACGCTGCTGGACGACGTCCCAGCTCCCGTAGCCGGGGCTCACACGGTTCGTGACCGGCAGCCCCAGCGGGATCGCCTCCTGACAGAGGAGATCGTTGACGTACTCGGCCAGGCTCTCGACGGCCCCGGAACCGACACTGTCGAGCATCGCGGCGAGCGGGAGCTCGCGCGCCTCCCACAGTTCGGCGGCGCGGCGCTCGAGCTTCTCGCCGATCGTGCAGACGGCGGCCGCGATCCACTCGACTGGGCCCCACAGCCGGCCGACGTCGGGAATGGCCAGCGTCGCCTCGCCGGCCTCGATCGCGTCTGGACGCTGGCGCGTCACCGGTAGCCAGCGCACGACCGCGCGGGGCGCCATGAGGCTCCGCCCGAGTGCGAGCGCCTCGTCGAAGAGCGCCCGCACGGCCGGGTCGGGCGCGTCGACCGATTTCTTGTAGCCCTGAAAGCGCAGCACCTCGGCCGGATCGATGGCGAGCGGGAGCGCGGTGAAAACGCGCGGCGCCGTGGAAAGCTGCGCCTTCACCGCTTGGGGCGTCGGCCTCGGACGACCTCCGCGATGCGGCGGATGTGCTCGGGGTTGGAGCCGCAGCAGGCGCCCACGATGTTGCATCCGGCGTCGAGGAGCGCGGGATACTCGCGCGCCATCTCCTCCGGACCGAGCTCGTACGTTACGGTGTCGCCCGTGGTGATCGGCAGGCCCGCGTTCGGGTAGGCGACCAGCGGTGCGTCGGTGACCCCGCGCATCTCGCGGATGATCACGATGGCGCGGTCGGGGCCGCGGCCGCAGTTCATGCCGACCACGTCGGCGCCGGCAGCCACGAGGTTCTTCGCGACCTCGGCCGGGCTCTCGCCCCACATCGTCCGGTCCCGGTCGTGGATCTCCTCGTACTGGAAGAACATGGTGGCCATGACCGGCAGGTCCGCCACGGCCTTGCACGCGCGGATCGCCGCCGTGCATTCCTGCGGGAACATCATGGTCTCGACCGCGAAGAGATCGACCCCGCCCTCGGCCAGCGCGGCCGCCTGCTCCTGGAAGGTCTCGAGGTACTGCTCGTCGGTGACGCCCTCGTCGAGGGCGTAGTCGAGGGGCAGGCGGCTGGTCGGCCCGATCGATCCCGCGACGTAGGCCGACGGCGGCGCCGCCGCCCGCGCCAGCCGCGCGCCCTTCTCGTTCAGCTCGCGGGTGCGGTCGCCGATCTTGTACTCGTTGAGCTTGAGCCGGGTGCCGCCGAACGTGTTCGTCTCGACGATATGGCTGCCGGCGCCGAAGTAGCCCGCGTGGATGCCCCGGACGACGTCGGCGTGCGTGTCGTTCCACAGCTCGGGGCAGGCGCCGTTGGCGAGCCCGGCCGCGAAGAGCATGGTGCCATAGCCCCCGTCGAACACGAGCGTCTCGCCCCCGCGGATCCGGTCGACGACCTCCCAGCCGCGCGCCTTCACGAGGCGACTCCCGCGGCGGCCCCGACCAGCGCCTTGGCCTTCACGACCGCCAGCGTGGAATCCCTGGCGTAGCCGTCGGCGCCGATCTCGTCGGCGAACGCCTGGCTCACCGGCGCGCCACCGATCATCACCTTGACGCGCTCGCGGAGCCCGGCCTTGATCAGGGCGTCGATCGTACGCTTCATGGCGGGCATGGTGGTAGTCATCAGGGCCGAGATGCCGACGATGTTGGCGTTGTGCTCGCCGACCGCGTTGACGAACACCTCGGGGGCGACGTCGCGGCCGAGGTTCACGACCTTGAAGCCGGCGCCCTCGAGCATCATCGCGACCAGGTTCTTGCCGATGTCGTGCAGGTCGCCCTGGGCGGTGCCGATGACGACGATGCCGAGGTAATCGCCGCCGCGGGCGGAGGCCGTGATGAGGGGCTTCAGGAGGTCGAGCCCGGCGTACATGGCGCGCGCCGAGAGGAGCACCTGCGGCACGTAGTACTCGTTGCGGCGGAACTTCTCGCCGACGACGTCCATGCCCGGGATGAGGCCCTTGAAGATGAGCGCCTTCGGGTCGAGCGACAGGTCGAGACCCTCGCGCGTCTTGCGGGCAACGGTGTCCTTGTCGCCCAGAATCAACGCGCGCGCCATCGTGGGATAGTCGAACGTCTCGTCGCCCATGCGCTCCACGTCATCTTACAACGGCGTGTGCTAGTATCGCGACAGCATGAAGATTCGCGTGCTCGGCGCCTTCGGCGGCGAAGGTCTCGGGCATCGGCCGTCGGCCTTTCTCGTCAACGACAAGGTCCTCATCGACGGCGGCAGCGTGAGCAGCGCGCTCACCATTCCGGACCAGCTTGCCGTCGAGCACGCGATCATCTCGCACGCTCACCTCGACCACATCGCGGGGCTCGTGTACCTCACCGAGACGCTCGCGTTCTGCGAGGTCGGCGCGGCGGTCACGATCGCCAGCATCGATCCGGTCATCACCACGCTGCGCGCCGGCGTCTTCAACGACACGCTCTGGCCCGACTTCAGTAAGATCCCCCACCCTGACGTGCCCGTCGTGAAGTACCGGACGCTGGTGGAGAACACTGAGCAGCAGGTCGGCGACCTCTGGGTGACGCCGGTCGCCGTCAACCACACGGTGCCGGCCACCGGGTTCATCGTGCACGACGGCTCCACGGGCCTCGTCTATTCCGGGGACACCGGGCCGACCGAGGCGCTCTGGCAGGCCGCCCGGGACGTGAAAGGCGTTCGCGCCGTCATCCTCGAATGCGCGTTTCCGAACCGGCTCGGGCCCCTCGGCCAAGTCGCCAAGCACATGACGCCCGCCCTCATCCGGCGGGAGATCGACAAGCTGCCGCCGGACATTCCCGTATGGATCTTTCACGTGAAGCCGCAGTTTTACGACGAGATCGCCGAAGAGCTTTCACGCATCGACTGCTCGCGCGTCTCGATCCTCGAGCAGGACCGCATCTACTCCATCTAGCTTCTCAGCCGTCGGGAACCAGCACCACGGTTTCGCTGGAGATTTCCACGCGGACCCGATCGCCCAGGCGGAAGACCCGCTCCTCGCTGGCCGCCGGCAGCTCCACGCGGATCGGGACCTTCGTGCCGATCTCGATCTCGTAGAGATGGCGGGAACCTTCGAAGACGCGCAGCGCCACCCGCCCGGGAATGCCCGGGCCTCGCGCCATGGCGGCTTCGGTCATCGACAGGGTCTCCGGGCGCAGCACCAGGAGCCCCCGATCACCCAGGCGATAGGCGCCGCGGCCGGCGACGGGCACGCGGTCGCCGTGCTCGGTCTCGACGACGACGCCGAGGTCGCGGAGCTCGACCACGCGCACTGGCAAGAAGCTCGCTGGGCCGAGCGCCTCGGCGGCCGCGCGGGTGTGCGGCTGGTGGTAGAGCTCGGCCGGGTCGCCGACCTGGAGCACGCGACCTGCGTCGATGACTGCGAGGCGATCGGAGAGCGCCAGGGCGTCGGCCGCGTTGCGGGTCGCGTGAATCGTCGTCACCGCCAGGTCGCGGTGCAGTTTCGTCAGCTCCAGGCGAAGCGCCTTGCGGGCCGTCGGATCGAGGTTGGCGAGGGGCTCGTCCAGGAGCAGCACCTTTGGCTCCACCGCGAGCGCGCGCGCCAGCGCCAGGCGGCGGCGCTGCTCGAGGCTCAGATCGCCGGGCTTGAGCGCCGCCGCATCGGCGATCCCGAGCCGTGCCAGCACCATCCCGACGCGGTGCTCCACCTCGTCCTTCGCCAGGCCCTGCTGGCGGAGCCCGTACGCGACGTGATCTCGCGCGCGCATGTGCGGCCAGAGGGCGCCGTCCTGGAAGACGTAGCCGACGCCGCGCGAGCGCGGTGGCACCGCGGAGATGTCCTGGCCGTCCACGAGAATGCGGCCGCGCGTGATCGGCAGAAAGCCCGCGACCGCCCGCAGGACGTCGGACTTACCCGATTTCGGCGGCCCCAGGAACGTGAAGAACTCGCCGTAGCGGACATGCACCGCGACCGCGTGCACGCCCGGCGCGACGCCGCCGCGGGTATCGATGCCCTCCAGACGGATGTCGACCAGCGGCCGCGAAAGGGTGCTCATGGCGCCGTCCGGGCCTCTCGGAGCCTCACCAGCGGCACACAGGCGAGCCCGATCGCCGCCAGCAGGGCATACACCGCCCCCGGCGAGGTCCACGTGAGCAGTGTGGTCGCCATGACCGGGCCGAGAAAGCCCGCGCCGATGCGCGCGGAGTTGATGACGCCGATCGCCGCGCCGCCGGCGTGCTGGGCCACGCGAGCGACGACGAGCGGAAACACCGGCGCGATCGAGAGGACCTGAAGGAAGCGCAGCCCGCCGTAGAGATACACCGAGCTCGCCCCGGCGAAGGCCACCAGACAGAGCGACGAGATGACCAGGAGCCCGGCCACGAGCCTCCGCTCGGGGAAAAGCTCGGCCAGCCGCGGCACGGACATGGCCCCAAGCGCGGCGGCGACGCCCGTCACGAAGATCAGCATGCCGCCGACCTCGAGGTGGCGGCTCGCCTCGACCTCGAAGCCCGTGAGCACGTAGGGCAGGATCGAGGTGAAGAAGAAGATCTGGATCGAGCCGCCGAGGACGATCAGCGTGACCGCGGCGACTTCGCGGCGCCGGACCGGCCGCGCGGTGGCCGTCGCCGTGACTGGTGCCGGCGGGCGCGGAACTCCCCAGTGCACGATCGCGGCGCAGCCGAGCAGGATCAGGCCGCCCAGCACGAAGGAGGCGCGAATCCCCATGCGGGCGGCGGCGATCGCGCCGACGAGCGGCCCGATCACCTGCCCGACCGTCATCGAGGACTGCAGCGTCGCGATCCGCCGTCGCACCGCGTCGGTGTCGGGGACGCGCCCGGCCATGATGAAGGCGAGTGTCGACGCCGCGCCCATCGCGCCGAGAATCAGCCGCGCCAGGAACAGCTCGGGCAGCGTGGTGGCGAGGGCCATCACGAAGAAGCCGAGCCCCTGGAGCGCCTCGACCGCCACGTAGCAGGCTTTCGGGTCGCCGCGCGCCGCGTAGCGGCCCCAGACCGGAGCCGTCATCACGGTGACCAGCGACGTGATGCCGAGGATCCAGCCCGTCCACCGAAGCGTGGCCGCGGGATCGAGCGGGCTGATGCGCTGGATGTGAAACGGCAGGCTCACGAAGACGAAGGACCAGGCGAACGAGCCGAAGAACATCGTCACAGGGAGGAGATGAGGCCCGGACAGCCTCAATGCGGAATCACGCCCGACTCGCGCCCCTCATCACGGCGATCATAGCATCGCTCGCGTGAGGGCCCAACGCGCTGCCACCGCACACGCTATACTCGCGCTCAGAATCCGTGAGCTTCCTGAAGCGCCGGGGTGTCCACTCGCGGCCGAGCCTGGCCGCTGTCGTACTCGCTGTCGCGTCCTGGGTCGTCGTGGTGACGACGCTGCACATCGGCGTCAACATCCGCCGACCTTCCGGCCACGCGGCCGAGGCCCGCATGCTTCCCGTCGGCGGGCTCCCAGTCACGTGAAACCTCACGCTTCCCATCGCCAGTGTGGCGATGTCGCGGGACGCCGAGGGCTGGAGCGTGGTCGACGTGACTCTGGCCGACTCGGTCGCGGAGTTCAGCAAGTACAGCGGCTGGCCCGAGCTCAAGGAGTCGTTCATGGCCGGCAAGGTGCAGGCGGCGTACTTGCTGGCGCCGATGGTGATGGACCTGGTCGACAGCGGCGTGGCGGCCAAGATCGTCTCCCTCGGCCATCGGTCGGGAGCGGTCATCATGGTCCGCACCGACTCGCCGGTGAAGAGTCTCAAGGATCTGCGCGGGCGGCGCATCGCGATTCCGAGCCGCTTCGCGGTCGATCACCTGTTCGTGCGGCGGATGCTCAAGGACAACGGCATGACGGTCCGTGACGTGGAGCTCGTGGAGATGGCGCCTCCGGAGATGCCGGCGGCACTCTACGCGAACCAGGTCGATGCCTACGCGACCGGCGAGCCGTTCGGGGCGGTCGCGGAGGTCGCGGGATATGCGCGCATCCTCTACATGACCCGCGACAAATGGCCGAACTATGTCTGCTGTGTGCTCACCGTCCACCAGGAGCTGATCGACAAGGAGCGTCCGCTGGTGCAGCAGCTCGTGAACCACGTCCTTTCGGCCGGCGCGTGGCTCGAGACCGCCCAGGCCAACCGCGATCTCGCCGCCCGGGTGGCCGGGGCGCCGGCCGTCTTCAATCAGCAGCCGGAGATCCTCCGGCACGTGCTCACGAATCCGCGCGACCGGGTGACGTACGCGGATCTCCGGCTCATCCAGTCCGAGATGGACGACCTGATGGAGGCGGCGCTCGAGGCCGGCATCATCAAGAAGCGCATTGCCTACGAACGCTACGTCGACGAGACGTTCCAGCGGAGCGCGCGCCCCGTGGGCATCCATGTTCAGCCCTGACCGTCGCTGGCTGGCAGCGCTCGCGCCGGTGGCCCTGCTCTTCATCGTCTGGCACGTGGCGGTCGTCGTGAGCCAGAGCCTGATCTTCCCCACGCCGTGGCAAGTCATCGTCGGCCTGGTGGAGCTCGCCCGCCAGGGGCTCCTCATCAAGCACGTCGTGGCGTCGCTGTTCCGCGTGACGTATGGCTATCTGCTCGCGGCCACGCTCGCGATCCCGGTCGGCATGCTCATGGGATGGTTCGCCACCGCGCACACCCTCTTGAACCCGCTCGTGCAGGGACTCAGGCCCATCTCGCCGATCGCCTGGATCCCGCTGGCCATCCTCTGGTTCGGCGTCGGCGACCTCTCGCCGATCTTCCTGATCTTTCTCTCGTCGTTCTTCCCGATGGTCGTGGGGACGGCGGCGGGCGTCATGACCATCGACAAGAAGCTGCTCCGGGCCGCCACCAATTTCGAGTTCACCGGCTTTCGGCTCTTTCGCTCCGTCGTCCTGCCCGCCGCCTTGCCCCAGATCGTCATCGGCATGCGCATCGGGCTCGGGGTGGCCTGGCTGGTCGTGGTGGCCGCCGAGATGATCGCGGTCAACTCCGGTCTCGGCTATCTGATCATCGACTCCCGGAACGCCGGGAACCGCTACGATCTCGTCGTCGCCGGGATGGTGACGATCGGGGTGATCGGCTTCCTGCTCGACGGCCTCATGCGCCGGCTGGAGCGACTCGACGAGGTTCGCTGGCGGTATGAGACCTGAACGGCATGAGAGCTAAGATCGAGGTGCGCGGCATCTCCAAGACGTTCCCGACGCGGCGCGGGCCGCTCGCCGTCCTCGACGACATCAGCTTCTCGGTGGGCGAGGGCGAGTTCGTCGCCATCATCGGCCCGTCGGGCTGCGGCAAGTCGACGCTGCTGGGCGTGCTCGCGGGCTTCGAGAAGGCCGACCGGGGCGAGGTCAGCGTGGACGGCGAGCCCGTGCGGGAGCCCAGGCGCACGGGCATCTTCATCTTCCAGCAGCCCTCGCTCTTCCCCTGGCTGAATCTGGAGGGAAATCTCGTCTTCGGCCTCAACGGAGCCTCGCCCGAAGAGCGGCGACGGCTCGTGGCCCACTACATCTCACTGGTGGGTCTCGAAGGCTTCGAGCACGCCTTCCCCTACCAGCTCTCGGGCGGCATGCAGCAGCGGGCCGAGCTGGCGCGGGCGCTGATGGTGAGGCCGGAGATCCTGTACATGGACGAGCCATTCGGCGCACTCGACGCCCTGACCAGGCTGCGCATGCGCGCGGAGCTCCTGGGCATTCTCTCGCGGGAGCGACACACGGTGCTGCTGGTCACGCACGACGTCGAGGAGGCGCTGCACCTTGCCGACCGCGTACTCCTCCTTTCCCCTCGGCCGGCGCAGATCCAGACCGTGATCGACGTGACGCTGCCCCGTCCTCGCCTGCTCTCGAGCCCGGCCCTGCTCGCGCTCAAGGCCTCGATCCTCACGGAGCTCGGAATCGGCGAAGTCGCCGAGGGAGCGGTGTGAGCGCGCGCGGGCTCGTTGCGCTCTGGGCACTCGCGCTGGCCGGCCTCGCTCCGGCGGTGCTGGCCGGGGCGGCCGCCTTCAGGGGCGGCGCGTTCGAGCCGCCGCGCGCGGCGCCGGACTTCGCCCTGGCGACGAGCGCTGGAGGCGAGTTCCAGCTCAGCCGCGCCCGCGGGAAAGTCGTCCTGCTCACGTTCGGCTATACCAACTGTCCCGACGTGTGCCCGACCGTCCTCGCCGAGCTCGCGCAAGTTCGGTCGCGACTCGGCGGCGACGCCGGGCGCGTGCAGGTCGTCTACGTCAGCGTCGATCCCGAGCGGGACAGGACCGAGCGCCTGCACGCCTACGTCTCCATCTTCGACAAGACGTTCCTCGGGCTCACGGGCTCGACCGCCCAGCTCGGACCGGTGTGGAAGGCCTACGGCATCTCGATCGCGCGACGCGAGATCCCCGGCGGCGGACCTCAGTCGTACGGCGTGCACCACACGGCGTCCGTCTACGTGATCGACTCCGCGGGGCGCCTTCGCGTGATGGCGCCGTTCGGGACGCCCGTGGACGACGTCCTGCACGACGTGCGTATCCTGCTCGCGGCCGCGGCGGAGGAGTCGGCGATCCAGCTCGATCGTCCCTGGGTGCGGCGGGCGCCGGCCATGCCCGACAGCCCGAGCAGCGCCGCCGGCTACGTCACCATCGTGAACCGCGGCGCGACGCCGGACGCCCTCGTGTCCGCGACGGCCGACGTGGCGGCGAGCGTCGAGATCCACGAGACGCGCAACATGTCGGGCATGATGATGATGGAGAAGGTGCCGAAGGTCGTCGTGCCGCCCGGGGCGCGTGTCGAGCTGAAGCCGGGCGGCTACCACCTCATGCTGATCGGGCTCAAGCAGGCACTCGGACCCGGGCAGACCGTCACGCTCACCCTGGTGTTCGAGCGGGCCGGCGCGATCAAGGCGCGCGCCGAGGTCAGGTGACGCGGCGCCTCGCCGTCCTCGTTGCCGCCGCCGTCGTGACGCTCACCCTGGCGGCCGGAGCCTGGGCCGCGTTCGCGCCGCTGGCAACCGGCTCGCGCGAGCTGACGTTCGTGATCCCGCTGGGCACCGCGTCGCGCCTGAAAGAGGGCACGCCGCTCACCGTGCTGCCCTCGCCGATCCATCTCACCGTGGGCGTCCGCGACGTGCTCGTGATCACCAACGACGACGAGGTCGTCCACCAGGTCGGGCCCATCATCCTCGGGCCGCGCCAGACCTACCGCATCCCCTTTCGCCGCCCCGGGCGGTTCCAGTACGCGTGCTCCCTCCACGCGACGGGCACGCTCACGCTTTTCATCGACGCCGAACCCGCTGCCGGGCTCGAGCGGTTGCGCTGGCGCCTCGACGACTGGAAATTTCATGGACGCCAACAACTTCCTCGATAAGGCCGGGGTTGACCGGATCTACCGTCGCTAAACTACCGGAGCGTGCAGAAGCCCTGGGCTTCGATGCCGAGGGCGACGTTGAACTTCGAGCGGAAGTTCTCGAGGGCCACGGCGGCGGCCAGCTCGACCACCTGCGCCTCGCTGAAGTGGGAGCGCACCCGGGCGAACAGCTGGTCGCTCACGCGCCGATCGCTGAAGGTCATCGCCTCGGCGAACTCGAGGGCCGCTCGCTCGCTCTCGCTGAAAAGCTCGCTCGTCGCGGCCGTCGTGACCTCGGCGATCTTCGCCTCGGTCGCGCCCGCCTGCATCCCACGGGATGCATTGATGTCAATTCAGAACGGACACCCGTTGATCAGCGCCACGCGCAAATAGATCAGGGCGAGAAGCTGCGGCGGCAGGAGCCCGGAGCGCTCGACGGCCGCGCCGAGCTGCTTGGCGGCCTTCATGATGCCGGGCGTGTGGGCCTGAATTCGCGTCGTGTTCAGCACGAATCCGAAGGTGTCAGTCTCCCTGGCGAACGTCTCCTTGAGGATGGGATCCGGCCCGGGGTCGTTGACCTCGCTGACACGCGGCATGCCGCGATTATACCTTTACCCATAGGCCGCGCTCACGGCCGCGCACCGGGCGAGCGCGTGAGGGCGTCCTCGATCGCCGGCAGGGCGTCGAGCAGCACGCTGCCGACGATCTCGAGGCTCCGCGCCGACACCTTGTCGAGGGTGTCCGCGGCGGTGTGCCAGGGCGGGTAGTCGAAGTCGATCAGCAGCGTTGAGGGCACGCCTGCGCGCAGGAACGGCGCGTGGTCGTCCTCGACGGGCAGCACCTCCTGCAGAAAGCTCGCGGTGTGGCCGAGCCGCGCGGCGCTGGCCCAGATGAGGTCGGTCAGCCACGGCGTCGAAGCGGCCTCGCGGCGGATACCGAGATCCCGGTCGCCGATCATGTCGGCCACGATCAGCGCGCGCGGCAGTCGCCGGGACTTCTCGAGGTCGGCCGCCATGCGCCGCGATCCGTACAGGCTGTCGAGGGGCGTCCACGACTCGCGCGCTTCCTCGCCGTCGAACCACACGATCCAGTACGTGTACTCGTGCGGCCGCTCGCGGAGGCGCCGCGCCAGCTCGATCAGGAGGGCGGCGCTGGAGCCCCCGTCGTTGGCGCCGACGAACTTGAACTCGCGGAACCACTTGGTGTCGTAGTGCCCGGCGATCAGGATGACGTCGGGCCGTCGCCCCGGGATGACCGCGACGATGTTGGCCATCGGCAGCCGGCCGTGCGGTGTGTCGGCGTCGAACGGCTCGACGCGTACGGTCACGCCGGCCGCGCGGAGCGAGTCGACGATGTACTGGCGAGCCTTGACGCCGCCCGGCGAGCCCGCCACTCGCGG
>Ga0111539_10007330_pt1 | contig 14124 bp, 8 predicted proteins | sample RhiMethybrSRZTD1_FD_79667 | JGI IMG/M metagenome (GOLD analysis project Ga0111539, IMG submission 79667) | Populus rhizosphere microbial communities from Tennessee, USA - Rhizosphere MetaG P. TD hybrid SRZTD1 (version 2) (version 2) | ecosystem: Host-associated > Plants > Roots > Rhizosphere >...
CCAGCTGCCCACCTGCGCGGCCGCCTGGGACTGCTGCAGCAACCGCTCGCTTCGTCGCAGCGCGCGTTCGACGGCTTTCGTCTCGGTGATGTCGGTGATCGCCTCCCCCATCTGGGCTCTTGTCGCATCGTCAGTGAGGACGTCTCGTCGTTGCACGACGGGGACTTTCTCGCGTCGGGGCGCCGCCGCAAAGGGCGAAGATCCAGCTCAGCTTGGCTGCGACACCGGCCCAGCGTTGACACGCAGTTTCGACGCGTTCTCCGATCTATAGATCGCCGAGCAACTGGATCTTGCGCCCTGAACTCACTGCCCAGAGGGAGCGCTCGTTTTCGGTCAGAATGCGGGTCGGGAGGGCACGGACATGGGACACAAAGGAAGCAGGACTTTCATCCTCACGCTCGTGGCGGCGACAGGCGCCGGAGCGGCGTTCGCTCGGGCCAACGCAGCCCCCGCCGCGGGCGACACGGGCGCCGGCTCGCTCGCGGCGCCGCCGTCGACGCCCCCGCGCGCCTGGAAGCCACTCCGCTCGGCGTCGGCGTCGGCGACGTCCTTCCTGCAGAACAACTGGAACCGCTTCGAGGAGAACTATCACCCGAGCTACGTCCTCGACGAGAACCCGGCGACGGCGTGGGTCGAAGGCGCGGCCGGGTTCGGAATAGACGAGTCGATCACGATTCCGCTCTCGGCGGTCCGCGTCGCGCGGGCCATCCGCCTGCGCATCTGGAACGGCTACCAGAAGTCGATGCATCTGTGGACCAAGAACGCGATGCCCGACCGCGTGCGCATCACCGTGTTCGATGCGCGCGGCGCCCAGGTCGCCTCCCCCGAGCGTGAGCTCGCGCGGCAGCTCGGCCCCCAGGAGGTCGTCGTCGAGCTGCCGCCCGGCAGCGGCGTCGGCTCCGTTCGATTGACGATCCTCAGCGTCCACGAGGGCCAGAAGTACGACGACACCTGCGTCTCGGACATCCTCGTCGACGTCGACTCGGACGTGAAGCACAACGCCGCGGCCGAGAACGCCAAGCTCGCCGCGCTCAAGCAGTGGGTCGGGACCCGCAAGACGACGGCGGCCTACTTCGCCTCGAAGCCGGTCGAGTTCCCGTTCGCGTTCACGAAGTACGTCGCGACCAAGCGCGAGATCGATCGGGGCGATTTCAAGAAACGCTTCGCCTCGCGAGAGGAGATCCTGAAGACCCTGGCCGCCGAGCGCTTCAAGGCGGGCGCGAAGGGCGCCGTGCGCGCGCTTCCCGACGGCCTCGCGGATACCGATCTCTACCTCGGGGACTTCGGCGACCTGCTGCGCGCGGATCGCGTCGCCCTGCTCGCGACGACGGAGCCGATAGCGACCCTGCGCGTCGCCCAGGAGGGCATGCAGAAGGTGTGGACGTCGAGCGCCAGGGTCGCGCGCGACGACGCCAAGAACGTGCGGGCCATCGGCTTCGACATCAAGGACGTCACGACCGAGCGGACGTCGTCCACGTACAACCGCGAGCTCCTGCTCGTCTACGACGGGCAGGGCCGCCTGAGCACGGTCTACCGCCGGTTCACGAACACGGGCGACGAGAACGAGGAGGACGAAGACGGCTCCTACGAGGAGGCGCTGAAGACCGACGAGATCTGGACCTTCACCTACGACGCCGCGGGGAAGGTCCAGTCGCTCGAGCGGACATCGTTCGCGCGGCACCACCGTCTCTTTCCCGCGAAAAAACGGAGAAAGGTCATCGAGGACAGGCGCGCCACCCAGGTCGTCTACACGGGCATCGCCGACAAGAGCTCGTGACGTGACGACTTCGTTGATCATCGCGGCGCTCCAACTCGCCTCCGGCCTCTTCGCTCACGAACCCGTCGGCGGCGGCGCGGCGGTTTCGGGGCGCGCGGCGGAGGCCTGCGGCGGTTGCCACGGCGCCGCGTTCGCCGACTGGACCGGGTCGGGGCACGCCTCGGCCTGGACGAGCCCGCTGTTCCGCGCGGGGTTCCAGGTCGAGCCGCGCCGCTTCTGCGTCGAGTGCCACGCCCCCGTCGCCGGGCGCGCCGCCGAGGGGATCGGCTGCCTCGCCTGCCACGAGGCGCGCTCGGCCGCGCCGGCGGCAGGGCACGTCGCGGCGCTCCGGTCGCGCGAAGAGCTGCGTAGCGCCACGGCCTGCAAGGATTGCCACGAGTTCGCGACGCCGGCCTTCGACGACGGAGCGGCGCGCCCGACGTCGCTGCCGATGCAGAGCACGTACAGCGAGTGGGCCGCGTACCGGCGCGCGGGCGGCGGTGAGACCTGCCAGGGCTGTCACATGCCGCAAGGCCGGCACATCATGAGCGGCGCGCACGACGTCGAGCTGCTGCGCGGCGCGCTCGCCGTCGCCGTATCCGACGGCGCCCTCACCCTCACGAGCGTCGGTGTCGGCCACTCGTTCCCGACGGGGGACGTCTTCCGCCACCTCACGGTCGAGGTGCGCGAGCACGGCGGCGCGCCCGGCGCCTGGCGGGTCGTCGCCCGCCTGGGCCGGCGTTTCGACACGCGCCTCGACGGCGAGACGCACCTCGCGCGCAAGGTCGAGACGGCTGACACGTCGCTGCGCCCGGGCGAGGCGCGCGTCATTCGGCTCCCAGCGGCCGCGAAGAGCTGGCGCGTCCGCTACCACTACGGCTCGGAGCGCGACGAACGGCGCGGCCTCGTCCCCGATTCAGCCCTCTTCGCGACGCTCGCCGAAGGTGAGACGCACCGACGCTAGGCGGGCGGTCAGCGAACGAACGAGAATATCAAGCACGCCGCCCCCGGCGTTATCATCAGTCCATGCTCGACCGCCGGCGCGCTTCGCTGATGTACTTGGCGGCGACCGGGCTGGTGTTCGCCTGCACGTCTAACCGTCCGGCGCCCCCGACTGAGACCCGTGCGCGCTCTCTCACCGCGCCCGTCGTCGGCGCCGAAGAGCGGATCGACGAGCCCGTCTTCACCGAGCAGTCCGGCGAGCAGACCCAGCCCTTCATCGCGCCGGGCGGCCCCGGCGCCCTCGTCGTCTGGCTTGACGACGGCCGCCCGGGGCTCGCGGTTTCGAACCGGCCGGTGTCGTTCGTGCGCCTCGACGCCGACGGAAACCTGCTCGACCCGCTCCCGATAGGGATGACGCCGCCGTCGCCGCCGTCGAAGTCCTTCACGCCGTGGGCCCCCGTCGCGACCTGGAACGGCGACATGGCGCTCGTGTTCTGGGCGAAGGTTGCCGTGGGCGGCGAGGAGCTGCAGGGATCGCGGGTGACCAGCGCGGGGGTGGTGCTCGATCCGGGGACGCCGGACCGCCCCGGCGGGATCGACATCGCGCCCGTGGCGGAGCAGCGCACGCCGGTGGCGGCAGTTCCGTTCGGCAGCGACTTCCTGGTGTTCTGGCAGCCGCTACTCGAGAACGCGCGCATGACCCGCATCGGGCGCGACGGATCGGTGGCGACGCCTGGGGGAAGCTCGATCGGGTTTCCGAACGACGGCGTGATGCGCTTCGTGGTTGGGGCCGCACCGATCGCGGGCGGCGCCCTGCTCGCCGTCGAGGATGGCGGCCAGGCCAAGGTGATGAAGGTGGACGCGACCGGCGCCGCGCTGTCGCCGCTGTCGGAAGCGGGCGGGCCGGCGAGCGTTCGCCAGATGGCGATCGCCTCGAGCGGCAGCGGCGCGGTCGTCTGCTGGGGTCAAACCACGGCAAACGGCCAGCCGGTCACCGTGTACGGGCGGCGAGCGGGCACGGACGGGGCGTGGGTCGATGCGGCGGCTTTCGAGGTCCGGGCCGCCGGCGGCGCGCTCGGGCAGATCAGCGCCGCCTGGGACGGCAGCCGCTACATCTGCAGCTGGACGGAGGCGGGCACGCGCGTGCGCACGACGATTCGGGCGATCGCCGCCAGCGGCACGCCGGTCGCGGCGGCCGCGGTCGGACCGACGGCGCTCGCCACGGCGCCGGTCAAGTCGGCGCAGGTGGTGTGGACCGGCAGTCGCTACCTCGTCGCGATGGCCCGGACGGTCTACGCGGACGTCGGTCAAGGGATCGGCGACAGGCCGGACGGCGTGCTGGTGCGGGGGCTCGGGCCGGATCTACGGCCGCTCGGCAGCGACGCCACCGTCGTGACCCGACAGCCCAACCAGCAGCTCAACTTCCGGGCCGTCGGCACGCCGGCCGCGGCGTACGTGGTCTGGCAGGACGATCGCCAGCGCGGCAACGTGGGCACGGAGGACGAGGAGAACTCGGACACGTACGGCGCGCGCGTGACCGTCACGGGCGGCGGCCTCGCGAAGTCGGTCACGCCGCTGGCGACGGGGCCCGACAGCGAGCTCGATCCCGCCGTCGCCTGGGACGGGACGCAGTTCACGGTCGTTTACAACTCCGCCAATCAGTCGCGGGCTCCTCGGCGATACGTGCAACGCGTGAGCGCGCTCGGGGCGCTCGCCGGCAGCCTGATCGGTCCGCTCTACAACGGCGACTACATCGACGACGACACGTTGGTCGTGTGGAACGGCCAGAGTTTCCTCGTGGCGTGCCTGCTGAACGACGGCACCTATGTCGTCCTCCAGCGGGTGTCGGCCACGGGCGCGCAGCTCGACGCCAAGTCCACCAACGCGGGGTCGCTCGGCGGCACCGGGATCGGGAACATGCAAGCCGTCGCGATCGGCGGCACGTTCCTGCTGATCTTCGATGCGCGGTCCCGCGACTCGACCAGCTTTTGGAACGACGAGCTCAAGGACGTGCAGGGACGCGTGGTCAACGCCGACGGGACGTTACCCGCTACCACGCCGACGGTGATCGCGGGCGGCGCGGGCCCGCAGGACTACCCGGCCGTCGCCACCGATGGGACGAGCGCGTTCGTGATATGGCGTGACCGCGGCGCCGCGGGACCGCGCATCATGGGCGCGCGCCTGAACGCGAGCCTCGCGCGCCTGGACGCGGACGACGTCGTGATTGCGTAGGCGACCGCGCCGGAGACGCTGGGGGTGTCGGTGCTGGCTTGGATCGGGAGCGAGTACGTCGCGGTCTGGACGCGGGCGAGCGGCGGCAGCGGCGCGATCACCTTCGCCGCCTGCCGGATCGGCGCCGATCGGCGTTGCGTGCCGGGGAGCGAGTCGTCGCTGCCGACCGACATCGCGGCGTCACCGCCCGACGGGGGCGTGCCGGCAGGCGCCGGCGCGACGAACGAGGTGCGCGCGCCGTCGCTGGTCTGGACCGACGCGGGCGGCGTCCTGTTCTACCGGCGGCTCGACACGGCTCCGTACGTGAACAAGGAGCGGGTGTTCATGCGCCCGGTCCTGGTGGGCGCGGCGCCCCCGCTGCCGGACGGCGGCGTCGACGGCGCCGGCGGGCGGTCCGCGTCCGACGGGGGCGCGGGCAGCGGAGGTGCGGCGGGCGCCAGCGGCGGCGGCGCTGGCGGCGTGGCCGGCGCTGGGGCTGGTGGATCCGGTGGAACGAGCGGCGGCGCCGGGGCGATCGGCGGTAGCGGGGCGAGCGGCGGCGCCGGGACGAACGGCGGCGCCGGGACGGGGGGCCGTGGGGGCGGCGCAGCGGGAATGAGCGCAGCTGCGGGCACGAGCGGCGCGGCCGGCACCACCGCCGGCGCGGGCGGGACCGGGACCGCGGGCGGGGGCGGCTGCGGATGCGCGCTCGGCGCGGGCAACCAACCCGTGGCGCCGTGGTCGCTCCTCATCCTCGCGCTCGCGCGCGCGCTGCGCCGGCGTCCGCGCAAACTTGCGGCTAGGGATCAGGCGGCTGCCACGACCAGAAATCGTTGAGGCGGGAGCCGCCGAAGAGAAAGACGCGGTTGCGGGCGGGCACGAACGCGACGCCCGCGCTGCCCCGCCCCGTCGGCCAAGCGGTCGGAGGGCTGGGCGTCCGGTTCGTCCAGGTGGACGTCGTGATGCTCCACTCCCATAGATCCGCCTGGATCCTGAAGCCGCCGTAGACGAACAGGCTGCCGCGGCCGGCCAGGTAGGCCGTCGCGGCAGGCATCCGCGCCGTCGGCCAGACCGCGGTCGGCGTCGCCGCGCGCTGCTGCCACGTGGCGGCGCCGCCGTCCCACTCCCACAGGTCCGCCAGGCGCATCTCGGTGATGTCGGGGGAGGTTCCCGCGTCGCCGCCGAAGACGACGAAGCGCTTGCGGTCTGGATCGTAAACCATGCTGAAGGACTGGCGCGCGGCGGGCCAGGCCGCGGGCCGCGGATCCGGTGTGCGATCGGTCCACGCGCCCGCTCCCGCATCCCACTCCCACAGATCGTCGTGCAGCAGGTAGGCGAGTACCTGTGGGTGGAGACCGACGCCGCCGAACAGGACCAGCCTGCCGCGGTCGTTGTCGTACCCGAGCCCGGCGGCGTACCGGTTGAGCGGCCAGCTCGGCGGCCGCGGGTTGGGCGTCAGCGCCATCCAGGTGCCGCTGGTCCCATCCCACTCCCAGAGATCGTCGAAGTTAGCGGCGTAGACGCCGCCGAACAGAAACGTGCGACCGCGCCGCGAATCGTAGGCGACGCTAAAGGCGAGCCGGCTGCGCGGCCAGTAGGCCGGCGCCGGCGACGGGTAGCGGTTCTTCCAGGTCGACGTCGCGAGCGCGAACTCCCAGAGGTCGAGGGGCAGGTTGGGATCCTGCGGCGCGGCCAGGAGCACGAGCACGTCGCGCGCGCTGTCGTAGACCAGCGCGGCGTATTCATCCGCGGGCGGCCAGGCGCCACCAGACCGCGGAATCGGCGACCACGTCCCGGGCGGCCCCGGGGCCAAGTCGGGCGGGCCGCCGTCGCTGGTATCGGATCCCGGGAGGTCCGACCCGCCGCCGTCGCCCGGCATGGCGTCCGCAGCGTCCGTCGTTCCGCCGCCGGCGCCCGCTTGACCGCCGGCCGCGCCCGCACCACCGCCGCCGCTCGCGCCGGCGCCTCCCGTCCCCGTCGCGCCGTGACCACCCGTACCAGCGCTGATCTGCGGCGATCCGCCGCCGCACGCGCCGGACAGCGCTCCCGCAATCGACATCGCCGCCAGCGCTGCCTTCATCGCACGCACGAGGATCATCACGCCGCCGCACGCCGGTTGCTAGCGAGAACATCCGGTGGTTCGCGGCATGAGTCCCCGACCGCACAAGTTTCGGTAATTGCCCGGCTGCGATGTCACGGGCACGCCGCCACCGGGGCGGCGAGCTCGCGGGCGCCGACGTCGGGCATGGCGCCGCGGGGCCGGTTTTCGAAGTCGACGAGGGGTGTCTCGGCGTTGATGAGGGCGGCGTCGATGCCGGGGCTGCCGGGCGCGAGAGCGTAGTCGCCGGCGGCACCCGCGAAGATCGGCATGCTCGTGACGTCACCCGGGCCTCCGCCGCCGCCCTTCCAGATGACGTTGTTCGACTCGAAAGCGGGCTTCATCTCGCCCGACGCGAGAGAGATCGACGGGATGATGTCGTTCCAGATGCGGATGTCGCTGTTGCCGTTCAGGATGACGTTGCCCATCTGGTCGTGCGGCGTGCGGTGGTTGAAGCGCACGCCCGTGCCGTCGGCGACCGTGTTGTATACGACCGCCACGTCGCGCGCGGCGTCGAGCTGCACGGCCGAGCCCCAGCCGTCGATGATGTTGTTGGCGATGACGATCGCGGTCGAGGTCATGTTCTCGACGCCCGCGTAGTTGTCCCACTCCATGCCGGGCGAGGCGATCTGCGTCGCGCAGGGCGACATGCCGGGCGTACCCTTCATGCGGTTGCGCGTGATCGCGACGCGCGTCGCGCCAGCCGTGAGAACGCCTGCCGTGGTGGTGCCGTTGATGCGGTTGCCGTCGATCACGATGTCGCGGCCGCCCGAAATCTGGAAGCAGTTGTGCGAGCCGCAGGTGATGTCGTCGCGGACGAAGCTGAGGTGGTGGTTCCACGCGTCAGACGGCGCGAACTTGCCGAGAACGAAGATCGTGCGGCCGCCGCCGCGAATCGTCGAGTCCTCGACCAGAACGTCGTGCGAGGCGCCCGCGCCGCCTTGGCCGTGGATCTGCAGCGCGGCCTCCTCGCTGGCGCCGCCGTCCAAGGTGACGCCGTGGAAGGTGAAGTTTGCCGAACCGTCGAGCATGACCGTGGCCGAGAACTCGATGCCGCTGAACGAGAGGTGATCGCAGCTGGTGAAGTGCCCGCCCGCCATCACGACGGTGTCGCCCACGGCCGCCTCGACGAAGACGGGCGCGCCGAACTTGCGGTTCGAGATCGTCTCGTTCGCGTAGCTGCCCGCGTGCAACACGATGCGGTCGCCCGCCTTGGCGGTCGCGAGCGCGCCCGCGAGCGTCGACGGCGCGCGTACGTCGATCACCGTGGCGCCGGCCGCGGGAGTGGGCGCCTTCGAGCACGCGCCCGGGTTGGGCCCGACGCCGCCGGTCCCCGCGGCGCCTGCGGTCCCGGCGTTGCCCGATTCGCCGGCGGCACCCGCCGCACCCGCGCTGCCCGTGCTGCCCGCCGCGGCGCTTGTACCGGCGGCGCCCGGGCTCGACGAGCCACCCAAACCCGCGGCCCCGCCGGGACCGCTCGCGGGCGTCGAGCACGCACCGCCCCCACCGAGTACCAGCAGAGCTGCCACTGCCGTCGCGGCCGCCTTCACTGTCATGACCCTACTCATCGGAGATCGAGACGACTCTCGTAGGGGCGACGCCCCGGGGCGTAAGTCTCCGTCGGGAGAGGTGTGCCGGCGTCCTACATCCGCCGACCTTCGGAGGCGCCGCACCCGCATTTACCGACAGAGATCTCAGGTTTCCTGACAACTCTCGGTTCCTACCGACAGTGCTAGTTATCGCTTTTGGCGAGTTCGCATTTTCTGTCGTCGCGGCGATCGTTCTTACCCCTTCATTAACCTAGATTCATCCCTCACCGGGCGCGGGGGCGGGGAAGTCAACCACCGACCAGGGAGCCTCATGAGATTGCAAACGGTTTGGGCGTGTGCGGGTAGTTTCGCGATCGCGGCCCTTGCTGGGTGCAATGGCACGATCGGTGATATCCCGTCGGGATCGGGTGGATCCGGAGCCGGTTCGGGGACGGGCAATACGACCGGATCGGCGGGCACCGGCAACGCGGGCGGCTCGAGCAACCCGGGCACCGCCGGCGCCGGCAACACGTCGCCGACCGGAGCGGCTGGAACCGGCGCGCCGTCATCCAGCAGCCTCGATCTCAGCGGGACGCCGAAGTACTACCGCGCGATCCGGCTCTCGAACCAGCAGTGGGCCCAGGCGGTCCAAACAGTGCTCAACGTTCCATCAGGCGGGCTGGAATCGGCTTTCGAAACGCCCGCCACCGGTTTGACGGACTTTTCGAACAGCGAAATGGTTCTGGGCTTCTCCGCGCGCAACTGGCAGGACTTTCAGGCGGCGTCCCAGACCCTCGCCGCGCAGGTGACTGCGACCGATGCCGCGCTCGCCAAGGTGTACAGCGGCACGGACCCGGCTGGGTTCATCGCGACGGTCGGACGTCGTGCCTACCGCCGCCCGCTGACGGCGGCCGAGCAGGCGACGTACCTGGCCCTCTACAACAAAGGCTCGTCGCTGATGGGAACGCGCAGCACGTTCGCCAAGGGCGCGTCGCTGGTCATCCGCGCGATGCTGCAGTCGCCGCATTTCCTGTTCCGGACCGAGCTCGGGGCGAAGGGCGCGCCGCTCAACAGCTACGAGATGGCGGCGAAGCTGTCCCTGTGGCTGCGCGGAACGGGCCCGGACGACAAGACGCTCGATCTGGCGGCGGGCCCCGGCAAGCTCGACACGGCGGACGGCGCGGCGGCGCTGGCCACCACGATGCTGGGCGAGGCGGCGGCGACGACGGTCATGCGCCAGTTCCACGGCGAATGGCTGCACTTCGACAGCTTCGCACTGATCTCCAAGGTCAACACCCCGACCTACAAGGACTCGCTGAACGCCGAGTATCAGGAGTCTTCGTATCGGTTCTTCGACAACATCTTCATGCAGGGTCTGGGCATGAAAGACGTGCTCCTGTCCACGACCGGTTTCTACGGCCCCGGGATGGCGGCGCTCTACGGCGTGACGGCGCCGGCGAGCGGCAGCTACGCGCAGAGTGATCTGGGAGCGAAGCGCGTCGGCTTCTTCTCCCAGCTCGCCTACCTGACGCTCAACGGGCACAACGCCGAACCGAGCTCGATCTTGCGCGGCGTGACGCTGAACCTCGACGTCCTGTGCGCGACGCTGGGTCCACCGGCGACGGTGATCCCGCCGATCCCGCCGCTCGAGGCGGGACAGACCAACCGCCAGCGCATCGACAAGCTGACCGGCACCTGCGGCCAGAGCTGCCACAACGACATGATCAACCCGCTCGGCTTCGCGTTCGAACACTTCGACGGCATGGGCCAGTGGCGCGACAACGAGAACGGCGGCCTGGCGATCGACTCGAGCGGGTCGTACACGTTCGCGGACGGCGTCACGCGGACCTGGAGCGACGCAGCCGGGTTGATGCAGGTCCTCGCATCGACGCCGCAGGCGCACACCTGCTTCGCGAAGAAGCTCGCCGCCCACGGGCTGCAGCGCTACGTGACCCCGAGCGACATGCCGCTGCTGACGGCCATGGCATCGGCCGGCATGACGTCCGGAACGAACTCGGAGAAGCAGCTCATCATCCAGCTCGTCAGAAGCGACGCGTTCCGCACCCACGGAGGTCCCTAGTGATGCGCGACCCTAAGGATACCGCTCGGCCCGTCGTCGACAACGAGTCGGGGCAGCTGCAAGGCTTCCGGTTGTCCCGGGAGGGCGCTCGCAAGAACGCCATCAACCGCCGCGCGTTCCTGCGCGGCGCCGGCACGGTCGCCATCGGCCTTCCTTTCCTGGAGGGTCTGCCCGAGCGATCGGCGTGGGCGGCCGGCTCGCCGCCGGTGTTCACGATGTTCATCGTCGGTTCCTGCGGGGTCGTCGGAGAGAGCTTCCTGCCCGACGCGACCGGCGCGCTGACGACGTCGGGGCTCGCCGGGATGACGACCAAGGCGGTGAGCGCCCTGTCGGCGCACGCGCCGAACCTGACGATGCTCAAGCAGATCAACTGGCCGCAGAACGTGAAGGGCTGCGGTCACGCGGAGGGCCTCTGTCAAGCGCTGACCGCGATCATCCCAGGCGCGACGGGACACGGCGCCTACGCAGGCGGACCGTCGGCGGACGTCGTGATCGGCAAGGCCGTGAACCCGACGGGCGTCGATCCGATCATCGCCTATTCGGCGGCGAAGAACGCGTACATTTCTGACCGCCTTTCGTGGCGGGGGGCGGGCGCCGATCAGCTGCGATCGGGCGACCAGAACCCGTACACGCTGTACCAGAAGCTGGTCGGGCTGACGACCATGACCGGCACCGGTATGCCGACGACCGATCCTGTCGCGGCGGAGCTGGCGGCGACCCAGAAGAGCGTGAACGACCTGGTGAGAGCCGAGCTGAACAGCCTCATGGCGAACCCGGCACTCAGCGCGGATGACAAGGCGCGGCTGGACCTTCAATTCCAGAGCATCCGCGACCTCGAGGTGGGGATGGGGAACGCCGGCATGATGTGCACGCAGACCGGCCTCGACACGACGACGCTGAACGCCTACAAGAACTTCAGCTTCAAGACCGACGGCATGATCGAGACGGTCACGTTGATGCACATGCAGCTGGCGGCGCTGGCGTTCGCGTGCAACTACAACCGGGTCGCCGCCCTTCAGTGGGGCGACGGCACCGACGGAACGCATTACAAAACCACGTCCGCCCTCAACCTCAGCAGCTGGTCGTTTCACCAGCTCTCGCACCGGATCATGGACGACGGTGCCACCGGGAACGATCCGACCGCGAAGAAGGCGCACGCGGAGATCGACGTGGTCCGCATGCAGACGTTCGCAAAGGGGCTGGATGCCTTCGCCGCGCGGGGCCTCGCGAACAACTCCATGGTCATGATGACGTTCCACATCTCCGACGGTCCGAGCCACAGCGGGATGAACGTGCCGCACATCATCTGGGGCAACGGCGGCGGGTTCCTCAAGACCGGCCAGTTCCTCGACGCCGGCAAGGTGACCAACAACAAGCTGCTCAACACGATCATCACCGCGGCCATCCGCGACAAGAGCACGGCGACCGTCGATTTCGGCAAGGGCACGGGCACCGGGATGATCACCGCGATGCTTGCCTGAGAAAAGGTGAGCATCCGGCGAAGATCCCGCGTCAGGTCTTCGGCCGCGCCTGGAAGGAGACGCGCAGCCGCCGGAACCCCGCGAACAGGAGCGCCCGCGCCTCCGGCCGCCAGCGGCTCTTCGAGAACGCGACGATGAGCAGCGCCGTTGCGGTCAAGCAGAACAACTTCGCGATGGTGAGCAGCGCCGTCACGTTCCACACGTCGCCCAGCATCCAGGCGGCGTTCATGCCTACCCAGCAGAACATCGACCCCGTGACTGCAATCGCAACGACCGTGCGCGACGTGAAACGGAACAGCAGGAGGTGCGCCAGCACGCACGGCACCGCAAGCAGCGTCGCGGCGGCCCGCCATCCCAGCATCCAGGCGGCGTCCATCGCCAGCCAGCACACGGAGCCGACCGTCTCGACGACCATCATCCGTTCGTCCGGGGAGATGCTTGCGACGGCCGGCGCCGACAACGACTGAATCGGTTCGGACAACTCTTCTTCGGTCGACGGTACGCTTCGTCACGCGCGCGTCAAGACGAAATTCACGGTGGGCGATCCGGTACCGGTCGGGCCCGACGGATTCGTCCCCGGGATATATAGTGATAGTTTGTGGGCGTAGACCTGTTCCCATCGGCGTCCGTACCTGATCCGTTCATCGGTCGGACCCTCAACGGACGCTATGAGGTGCTGGCGCGGCTGGGCGTCGGCGGCGTCGGTGTGGTCTACCAGGGCCGGCAGGTGCAGCTCGATCGGCCGGTGGCGATCAAGGTGCTGCAGCAGAGCGCGGCCGCGTCGCCCGAGTGGCGGCGCCGTTTCGAGCGCGAGGCGCGGGTGCTCTCTGTGCTGGCGCACCCCAACATCGTCACGGTCAACGACTATGGGATCGACGGCGATGTGTCTTTCCTGGTGATGGAGCTGCTGCAGGGGAAGACGCTGGCGGATCTGATCAACGAAGGGCCCGTCTTGCCGGCGCGCGCTCTCGAGATCGTCGGCCAGACGCTGCGCGGCCTGGCCTTCGCCCACCGCCAGGGGATCGCTCACCGCGACCTGAAGCCCGCCAACATCTTCTTGCAGGCGCTGCCCGATCACGCCGACCACGTCCGGCTTCTCGACTTCGGGATGGCGAAGTTCCTCGAGGGCGCGAGCGCGCTCCACCCGGCCGAGAACCTGTCGCGCGTCGGGGCCGTCTTCGGAACGCCCTCGTACATGGCCCCCGAGCAGGCCAAGGCGGAACGCGTGGACACCAGGGCGGACATCTACGCGGCGGGAGCGATCCTGTTTGAGCTGCTGGCGGGACGGCCGCCGTACGTGGCCGACACCCCCGAGGCCGTCATGGAGGCGCATGTCTCCGAGCCGGTTCCGTCGCTGGCCGCCGTGCGGCCCGACCTTTCGATCGCCCGGCTCGTGCAGCCGGTGATCAATCGGGCGATGGCCAAGAAACCGGCGAGTCGATACCCACAGGCGCAATGGATGTTGTCGGCGCTGGAAGCGATCGACGGCGAGTCCCACGTCGCGGCCACGAGCGCAGGGCTCGCGCCGACACCGACACTGAAGGATCTTCCACCCGTGCGGAGCGCGCGCCGCGCCCGCGAGCCGCCGACACTGAAGGATCTTTCACGCGTGGGCGGCGCCCGCGCGCCGCGCTCGCACCCGTGGCGAACGGCGATCGCGCTGGTCGTGCTCGCCGCCGCGGTCACCACCGGGGTGACGTTTCTGCGCCGTCACCGTGACCCGCTGGTCGAGAGCGCCAAGCCTGTTGCGGCGCAGGCGCCCGCCCCCCATGCGCAGGCCACGCCGACACCGCCAGCCCACGCGCCGGCGCAGCCGCCGCCACCGGCCAAGGCGGCCGCGGCGCAAACGCAGACGAAGCCCGCGAGCGCCTTGGCACCGGGGCAACGAGCCCGTGATCCCTGGCAGGAAGCCGTGCCCGAAGCCCTCGAGCCGATCCGCGACAAGCTGGAACACGGGGTGCGCCTGAACGAGGGGGCGCTCGGCCCGGCGTACGCCTTCGCCCGCGAGAATCCAGGCGATCCGCGTC